>Ga0183095_10701_pt1 | contig 53023 bp, 46 predicted proteins | sample BioMet4_FD_130346 | JGI IMG/M metagenome (GOLD analysis project Ga0183095, IMG submission 130346) | Microbial communities from bioreactor (seeded with sewage sludge) at LBNL, California, USA - Biofuel metagenome 4 (v2) (version 3) | ecosystem: Engineered > Bioreactor > Anaerobic > Unclassified ...
AGAGTTTGTAAAACTATTTTATCAGTTCTGCCATCTTTGTCATTGACTTTCAGAGTTACTTTTCCAGCCTTTTTACCTGCTCGCAAGATGACCAAGGCAGAACCATTGTATAGGCTTCGTTCGTTAGACACATGAAGCTCGCCTGAGCTTATATTACCATTGTCAACAGCTACAATTTTTGCATCGCCTTCCACTGAGAATTGAAGTTTTTGCTGGGCAGTGTAAGCTCTACGGTTCTTGTTGTCCAAAGCAATGACGCGGATGTGTTGCAGATCCTTTCCATCTGCTTTCCAAGTAATTGCGTCTGCTGATAGCCGCAATTTTTTCACATCACTTGAAGTTTCAATTCGATGAGAGGCCACACGCTTACCGTCTTTATATGCTATAGCCTCAAGATAACCTGGCTGATACACTATGCCGTCAAAAAGAATTTGATTGCGTGTCTTTGGGTCAGTACTATTATCTTTTTCTGCTATTTTTTTGCCATTTTCGACCAACTCAACTTTGTCGGCATTAGTGAACACCTTGAGAGAAAGCTCTTCACCTGGCTCACGATTCCAATGGTCACTCATGCCGTCATTTGAAAAGACCATACCATTCCACTCGGATTTTTCGGCTTTTGAGTCAATGATTCCTATATGACATACAGGTTCTTCTGGCTTGAACATTGATCGCAAAAGATAAGCCATTGGCTTAGGTTGTAACGAGATATCAAAGACTCCATCAGCAAAGCCTTTGTTCGGCCATCCTCTACTCTCTCCGAGATAGTCGATCATTCCCCAATAGGCAAGGCCTACTACCTTGTTCAAATCCATCGCAAAGAAGTTAGGCCCCATATTGGATAGGTTGGCCTCACTTTGGTAAAATGTCATCCAAGGAAATTTCTTCCCATCGCCAGGAAAGTACATATAACGATAATTATAAGCCTGGATATCAGTGATTTTGGCCAAGTCGCATGGGAGTGAATCTGTTTCGAGGTTGCGCCCACGAGGGTGCATGGCAACGGTAACTTTACGTGTATTGTCGTATCTCAACAAGACTTCCTTGAGCATTTTGTAAGGTGTCACTCCCCAATCGTTGAATGGTAGGTTAGGGTAGGTCTGCAACTCGTTACCCAAACTCCATATTGCCACTGAGGGATGGCTTCGGTCACGTTTGATCCATTCTGGCAATTGGGTTGGCCATTGCTCCATCCAAGGACGACGATCACCTGTATACTGTTGTAGCCATTTGTCATAAAGTTCGTCTACAACAATGATTCCAAGTGAGTCACAAAGGTCTAGAAAGCTTTCTGAATATGGATTATGGCTTGTGCGAACATGGTTGAACCCAAAATCCTTAAGCATCTCTAATCGTTTTTCCATGGCACGAGGGTAGGCAGCTGCACCGAGTGCGCCAAGTGTATGATGATTGGCGATACCTTTAAGTAATAGCTTCTTGCCGTTGAGTTTGAATCCGAAGGATGGACCTATCTCAATCGTCCTTATGCCAAATTTGCTGCTTGTCTCGTCTATTTGCTTATTATTGTCATCGAAGAGATATGCTTTTGCCGTGTAGAGATAAGGATTGTCTATGTCCCATAGATTGGGACTTGACATAGTTATGGCCTCCCACTTTAACTCATTGGTTTTCATTCTACGTTCAAAAGGAATAGATTGTTTTTTGGAATACACCACCTTTCCTTGAGCATCCAAAATGTCCAACTGCAGCGTTACATTGTTATTTCTGGTGTAATTGGCTACTTCGACTTGAACATTCACCTCACGATTATCTTTCGTGGTGATGTAGAGCGGGTGGCGAACAAAGTATTGTTGCTCATCTGTTGTGATTATTTTAACATCACGAAATAACCCTCCGCCTGTGTACCATCGTGAATCGGTAGGATTTCCGGTAGAAGCCCGCACAGCAATTACATTTTCTTGGCCATAGCGAAGTTTATTGCTCAGGTCAACATCGAATCCCACATACCCATAATCAGTGCTACCAACTAGTTCCCCATTGAGGTAAACTTCGCCGACATACATGAGGCCTTCAAAGTCTATGAGTACTCTGCGCCCTTTCAAATCTTGGTCTGGGGTGAATGTCTTGACATACCATCCTTCTCCCATCTCCTTGAAAGCACGAGCAGAAAGCCTGCTCTTGAAGTTAGAAGCACCATCACTGTTATTTTCTTTCTCATCATTGGCTGGTGCCACCCATGGCTGTTCGATTTGAAAATCGTGTGGCAAATCGACCGTTCGCCAGTTCGTTGTGACGATGGCTTGAGGGTCTACTGGTCCCAAGTGGAACTTCCATCCAAAGTCCCAATCCTCTATTGTACGCTGGGCAGTAGCAGTCAATGCTAATGCAAATAGCCCGAGCACAGCTGTTAGTTTCTTGTTCATTTTGGTTGTTTTTAGTGTTCTAATATTTATCCGTATGTTTGTTATATTTCGAGTTTCAATTTACTGAACCTTATAAATGGTTACTTGTGAATTTAGCCCAGAGGGCATTGGGGTCCAGTTAGCATACCAGGATTTCTCATAATTGATGTTGACCACATTGATGTCTTCCATCTTTCGCCACGGCAAGCCTTCTCGGTCTAGCTGACTGATGCGATTTGCAGGTAGGTTGGTTACTTCGATGCGAATAGTATTTTTACCCGGTGTGAAAATGTTGGAGAATTGAAGCTCAAAAGGTATGGACCAGGCACATCCGACAAAAGTGTCATTTATATATACACGAGCACTCTCTCGCACATCGCCCAAATTGATAATCCAGTCGTTACCGTTTTTTATATCCTGCTTGGTTAGATTCAATTGACACTCGTATATGCCTGTTCCCATCAGTGTTTTAGTAGTATCGTTAAGCGTCTCCCATGTTTTTAGGCTATCCATTTGAATTGTCTTGGGATATGCAGGGGTGGCTTCTACAAACTTTAATGTCCAACGACCATCTAGTGCCTTTGCCTTATTGTCATAGTGTTTTGTTTTACGATTGGGGAGAATTTCTCCATTTAATGTTTTACACAAGCCATTCTCTGTTGTCAGATTGCCATCGTCCGAAAAGGTTTCCAATATCATGCTTTCGCCCGATTTTAAATTAATGTATAGTTTATTATCCATTATTTGGGCGGCATAACGGTTTCCATTCAAGGGGTCATACCACATTGCGGACTTATAAGGAACGGCAAGCTGCACGTACTCAGATATGTCTTGTTTTGTCAGATTAGCAATAAAATAATGATACCCCTTTTCATTTGACCGACGGATAAGTTTGAGTCCAAGATGAGTTTTCATCTCTTCGCTTTTTGCAGCTACAGCTAAAGCACTAGAGTCCGTGCCTATTATGATAGTAGCTCCCTGTGCTTTGAGATTATTTATGTGTTGCTTTACCTCGTCTGTTAGGATGTTGCTATTGTTTGGAAATATCAAAGCCTTATAGCGTGCACCACCCGAAGTTTGTAGCATACCATCTACAAATTTGGTATTTAGCAAGTATTTCTCGCTAATATAGTCGCAGTCATAGCCTTCAGCATCAATCTTGTCAATGGCCTGAGCGAATTCGGGTGCGAGTTGTCCCATTGTGTGAATGGCAAATTGCATGAGTCTTTTGCCTTTGGACTGCATGTTCCAGATATCTCGAACTGGTACATAAACCAAGAAATCATTGTCGGGTCGTCCCCATTGGAGAAAACTTTGGCAGCGCGTGATATAGTCCATAAGGAATGGAGAGTCATGCCAAATAGAATTGGTTGGACTCATATCCACTGATGCATAGAATCTCCATCCTGGCCATGGATCATCTTTTGGGGAATAACATGCACCATGAAAAAACATGTGGTTTACTCCCCCACAGAACATCAAGTCCAAATCGGGCTTCATCTGAGAGAGGGAAGTGCGGAAGTGCTCTGTTAGCCATGTGAATGTCTCGCTGGATGTATAGGTCTTACCACTGATGTGAGCAGCCGAAGAAGCCCATTTATACATTGAGAAGTCGGAGTCGTTTTTGCGCGTCATTCCAGAGTCTGTGCGCAATCCCTTAATGTGGAAATCTGTCAGGCCAAACCCCTCGATTTCCGGAATATCGACAGCGGAATAGCAATCAATGAGATTAGCAGGAGAGCCATGGGCCTGATTGCGGGTGATTGCTCCATGACTATGCGCCCAGTCTGTCCAAGTCTGTGTAAAGTTATCCAATAACATATCGCCCAATGTTTCGCGATAGTCAGCAACCACTTTGCGGTCTCCATCGACCAATTTGTCAAAGTTTTCTTCCAGCGAATATCCTCTTCTCTTCTGGAACTCCGGGAACAAATTCGTGGTGTAGTCAGCGGCACTTACTTCGTAACTATCATTGAAGAAGGTATGAGGGTAGGGGGTACCTGTCTGCTCAAATGCATCTTCGATATGCTTTAGGTAGTTTTCAACAGTTGTTTTGTTGAAATGATCTATGACCAAACCCGCTCCACCAGGAGCTGGTCTCTTCACTATCATTGCCCCCAAGCGTTGCCATAGTGTGATGACACGATAATTTTTCTTATCTAATGGAAAATAGTAACGACTAACAAAACGTGTCTTATCGTCTTTATCGACACCGGGAGTTTTCAAGAGTTTCCTATATTCCTTCTTGTTTATGGTATCGTTTTCGATCACCATACGCGAACAGCTTTCCTCCAGAGGAACCCATGGCCCGCCAAAAGGCCAACCTGTACCCGTGGTCATGTCAACCTCGATGCCAAGTCGTTTCCCCTCGTCCTCTGTAAAGCGCAACATTTCCAGCCACTTGTCAGACAAATATTCAATGTTGTTTGCTTCATTGTTTTTGACGCCATAAATTGGAGTGATTTCTATAGCACCAACTCCATGTTTGGCAAATTGTTCTAGATTCCAACTTAAATTGCGCTTATCTACGGCAGATCCTGGCCACCACCACCGTATCCCAGGCTTGGCTTCGTTTTTGACCACTGGCCATTGTTGGGCTTTGATAGGTAAGATTCCAGAGCTTGTCAATAGAGTCAGGAGGAAGATAATAGTTTTTTTCATTTGTTTATTCCTTGATTGTTTTTAAGTTAGTTTATGTCAACATTTCAATTATTCATGGTGGTATGGCTCTCCTTTGATAATAGTACATGCCCGATAAAGCTGTTCAGTTGCTATCAGTCGAACCATTTGATGGCTAAATGTCAATTTTGATAGCGAAAGCTTTTCATTTGACCTTTTATACACTTCTGAAGAGAATCCGTATGGACCGCCTATTACAAACACCAACCGCCGAACTGAGTTTCCCTTTCCTTGCAACCATGTAGCCAACTCCACGCTACGCAGTTCTCGTCCATGTTCGTCCCACAACACAACATAGTCAGATGGTTGTAATAGCTTCAACAGAGCCTCGCCTTCTTTTTCCTTCTGCTGGTTCTCGGTGATATTCTTAGTATTCCTCAATTCAGGTATTACTTTAATCTCAAACGGCATATAGTGTCCGATGCGTTCAGCATAGTCAGTAATTCCAGCCAGGAAGTGCTTGTTCTGCGTCTTCCCGATAAAGACAAGCACAGTTTTCATAGTTCTAATTGTGCCCTATTCATACCCTTCTTCGACGGATAGTCATCTTTTCGCTTCGGGTTCATTGGGAACCATCCTTTTTCAACTCTTTTCTTTTGCTCAAAAAGTTCGCCAATTGACCAAAGTAAGCTTGCTCCAGCTACGCCTACGATTGATGATAATATTGTATTCTCCAGCAGCAATGAGCAGAAGATACATACAATTCCACCTACGAGAAAAAGCCACCAAGGACGAGTGCCCCAATAATATTCTGCTTTTATTACTATAGGATGGAAGAGCCCTATGATAAAAAATGTGCTGACGGCTATGATTATTCCTGTGAAATACATTGGCCTAAGGTTCTTGGTTTAGTCGCTGTTTACAGCGAAATATTACACTATAATTTCTATGCAAAAATAGTAAAAATAACCCATATTCAACCTCCTATTTTAGAAATTAGTTATTATCTTTGCAAAAGATAGGTTAACCGCAACACAAAGAAAAGAGTTTTTCCTATGCAATTTTGGGCCTATCTAGACCTGTCAATAACATTATAATATAAATTTATTTCATCATGGAAAAGGATGCAACACTAGTCGCTCAGTGTGAGGCAAAGGCCAAACAGTGGTTGTCTCCCTCATTTGACGAGGAAACAAGAAAACAAGTGCAGGAAATGCTTGACAATGAAGACAAGACTGAACTCATTGAATGCTTTTATAAAAATCTTGAATTTGGCACTGGCGGACTGCGTGGAATCATGGGGGCAGGTACCAATAGAATGAATGTTTACAATGTTGGGATGGCAACGCAAGGGTTTGCTAACTACCTTAAAAAGAACTTTAGCAATCTAGCACAAATATCTGTTGTTGTTGGCTTTGATTGTCGCAACAATAGTAGCCTTTTTGCACAGACAGTAGCAAATGTGTTCTCTGCCAATGGCATCAAGGTGTATATTTTCGACGATTTACGCCCAACGCCAGAATGTTCTTATGCAATTCGTTATCTCAAAGCACAAGGTGGCGTAAACATAACAGCCAGCCACAATCCTCGTGAGTATAATGGTTACAAGGCTTATTGGGAAGACGGAGCTCAGGTTCTTCAGCCTCATGATGAGGGAATCATCGACGAAGTGAACAAGGTATCAATAGATGATGTCAAGTTTGAGGGTAACAAGGAGCTTATGCAGATTATTGGCGAGGATATTGATGAGCCATATTTGCGTGATGTACGCACTTTATGCATTGATCCCGAGTTATGCCGTCGCCAACATGATCTAAGCATTGTTTATACGCCACTCCATGGAGCTGGTCGTGTTTTGATTCCACGTTCTTTGGCATATTGGGGCTTTGACAATGTACATTGTGTGCCAGAACAGATGATCAAAGATGGAAACTTCCCTACGGTAGACCGTCCGAATCCTGAGTTTGCCGAGGCTTTGACTCTTGGTTTACGTGATGCCAAGAATCTCAATGCTGACATACTTATGGCAAGTGATCCAGATGCAGACCGTGTTGGTATGGCTTGCAAGAATAGTAAGGGTGAATGGGTTCTGATCAATGGAAACCAGACTTGCCTTATCTTCCTCTGGTATATCATCACCAATCGTATAGCTAAGGGAAAGATGCAACCCAACGATTTCATAGTGAAAACCATTGTCACTACGGAGGTCATTCGTCAGATTGCTGACAAGAATGACATTGAAATGCGTGACTGCTATACTGGTTTCAAGTGGATTGCCAATGAGGTACTTAAATCAGAGGGTAAGCAAAAGTATATTGGTGGAGGAGAGGAGAGTTATGGATTCTTAGCAGAAGATTTTGTTCGTGATAAGGATGCTGTGTCTGCCTGTTCTTTGCTGGCCGAAATTTGTGCATTTGCTAAAGACAAAGGAAAGACGCTCTATGATATTTTGATGGACATTTATATGGAATATGGGTTCTCTAAGGAGGTAACCATCAATGTTGAGCGTCCTGGTAAGAGTGGAGCTGATGAGATTCAACAGATGATGGTCAACTATCGTAGCAACCCACCAAAGTCGTTGAATGGTTCTAAGGTTATCCTTTCGAAAGACTATCAGACACTTATTGCAACGGATGGAAACGGTAAGCAAACTAAGCTTGATATGCCTACGACCAGCAATGTCCTTCAATGGTTTTGTGAGAATGGAACCAAGGTAAGTGTTCGTCCTTCTGGCACAGAGCCCAAGATCAAATTTTATATCGAGGTTAAAGCTCAAATGAAAGATGCTTCTCAGTACGAGACACTCGATAAACAGAGCCTGGGCAGTGTGGAGATTATACGCAAGGACCTTGGCGTGTAACGATGAAGTGTAGTGATTTTTGTCACTACCATTTCAGGATAACAACACACATTTAAGCTATGATCTTTTTCACTCATCTTCAGAATGCAATAATCAATTGTGTTTCTGGAGATGAGTATAAAGGTGTTCAGGGATGTTGTTTCAAATTGATTCACAACATGAAACAAATTGATTCACTTTGTGATTCAAATTGTTTTACTCTGTGATTCAAATTGTTTCACAACCGGATTTCATAGTCTAATTTCCGCTATACGTATAGATACATATGTTCTCAACATGATGAAGACTAAGATTCAGTGGATAGTAATTGTCGTAGCATTTTTGCCAATGCTTTTGCTGCGTGACTTTACACCAGACAACGAAGGACGCTATCTTGCTATTGCCGATGAGGCTCTAAGAAGTGGCCACTTTTTTTCGTTTGTGTGGGATGGGCAGCCTTATGCGGACAAACCGCCTCTTTATTTGTGGCTTGTCATGTTGAGTCGTGCGATTTGGGGACAGCATTCTATGTTTGCCTTGAGCCTTTTGTCGTTCATTCCAGCTATAGGCATTAGTTCTTTGATGGATCAGTGGACACACAAAGAGTTACCAGAGAACTTTCGTCGCTTAGCAACACTGATGTTATTCACGACGGTTTATTTTATGGGGCCAGCTTTGGTTGTTCGAATGGATATGCTGATGTGCCTATTTATTGTACTAGCATTGAGGTCTTTCTGGCGGCTATACACAGGTCATGCAAAACCAAGCGAGCAGTGGCTCTTGGGCATTTGGCTTTTTTTAGCTCTTTTTACGAAGGGGCCATTAGGCATCCTCATACCTTTGATATCAATTGTTGTCTATATTGGATGGCAACGACGTTGTCATGATATAGGAAAGTTTTTGAATTGGCGAACATGGATCGTGATCATTCTAGGATGTACGGTATGGTTTGCTCTTACTTATCGCGAAGCAGGTGTCGATTATCTTTACAACCTAGTGTTCCATCAAACGGTGGATAGAGGGATCAATTCTTTCCATCATGCACGTCCATTCTATTACTATTTAATATCTATTTGGTATATGTGGTTGCCTTGGTCACTGCTTTGCGTTGCTGGAATTGTCGTGACGTTGGTGCACAAAGAAAGGAAATCAGATACTCAAACATTCTTCTTATGTGTTGCGCTCACTACGATTCTTCTTCTTTCCTTTATAAGTTCCAAGCTCCAAATATATCTTCTTCCGGCTTTTCCATTTGTTATCTATTTTACCGCTTATGTGATTAAGGCTTATGATGGTAAACGCTGGATAATTTGGATGCTCGCTATACCAGAACTTCTTTTTGCGCTGACATTGCCTGCTTTATTTGTTGTTCGAAATTTAATAGATGTTCCGACATTATCAGAGCCAATTGTGTTAGCCGCAGTAACGGTTCTAAGTTTGTTTTCTATTGCCTCGTTGTTTAAGCTGATGAGACATAAGTCCTTACTTCAATCGGCTAGCGTCTTGGGCTATGGGGTCCTCTCTACACTTGCCATTCTTGGATTGGGAATGCCAATTCTGAATCAATATATCACTTAATACAACATCAACATTGTAATTATGAATTTATAAGTAACTAGAGTTGCTTAGTTTTTATGGTTACCATTAATGAAGTGTATTGCCATTAATAAAATTCCAGAAAGTTGGTATTGAGAGTATTTATGAGTAAAGAAACAGACAGCTCAAATACTTTTCCATACTATTAAGTTAGACGATTATACTATTAAGCAAAAGAAAAATTATTTAATGAATATAACAAAAGAATACGACTTTACTATTATCGTACCTATATACAATGAGGAAGATAATATGGAAAGGCTTGAGAAGGAACTTACTTCATACTTGAACATTGCTCCTGTTAAAACCTGTGTGTTGATCATTAATGATGGATCAAAGGATAATAGTCTGCAGATTATTAAAGAATGCTGTAATCGACACGACAGCTTCTTCTATATTTCGTCAATCGAAAACCATGGGTTGAGTACAGCTATTAAAGCAGGATTTGATTATGTTGAAAGTCGTTACGTTGGATATATAGACTCAGACTTACAAACCAATCCTAAGGATTTCAATTTGCTTTTGGACTACGTGAAAGATTATCAGTTGGTTTCTGGTATTCGTGCTAACCGCAAAGATTCGGCATTTAAGAACTTTCAGTCCAAGATAGCCAATTCCTTTCGCCGTTATATGACTGGTGACACGGCTACAGACACAGGTTGTCCGCTAAAAGTGATGTGGACTGATTATGTAAAAAAAATGCCATTCTTTGATGGTATGCATCGTTTTTTACCTGCACTGATAATGCTTGTCGGTGGTAAGTTTATGGAGTTACCAGTGCGCCACTATCCACGAACAGCAGGAGTATCAAAGTATCATCTTTGGAATCGACTTAAAGGGCCGTTTATCGACTGCTTTGCTTTTCGGTGGATGAAAAAGCGCTATATTAGATATCAAATAGACGAAAGTAAACTATGAGTCACCCTTTAGTATATGGCGTAGGGTTCCTTGCGCAAGCATTTTTCTCTGGACGCATCTTGGTACAATGGCTTCTTTCGGAGCGTGCAAAGCGTGTCTTGTCACCTGATATTTTTTGGGTTTTTAGTCTGATAGGTAGTGTTTTGCTTTTTTTCTATGGTTGGATGCGTGACGATTTTTCTATCATTTTTGGTCAGCTCATCACCTATTACATTTATATCTGGAACCTGAACACAAAAGGATTGTGGCATAAACTGCCACAGATTGCTCGCTGGCTCCTGTTCGTATTACCAGTTATAGCTGTGATGCTCATGCTTTCCGATGCTTCGGCATTTGTTCAACAGTTCTTTCATAACGACAAAGTACCAATGTGGTTATTGGTCTTCGGAAGTTTGGGGCAAGTCATCTTCACACTCCGTTTCGTGTATCAGTGGTATTATTCATTTCGTCGACATGCATCTATCTTGCCCATTGGTTTCTGGGTAATCAGTCTTATAGGATCGGGTATTATTGTAACTTATGCTATTATTCGTCTCGATCCTGTGCTTATCTTAGGGCAGTCAGTGGGTTTTATTGCATATTCTCGTAATATTGTTCTGTCTTTACATGCTAATGCAGAAACTTCTTCTGTAGAAAAAACATCATAAATTTGGATTAAGTTAGTTGTTAGTATTATCCGGAATTCATTCTTGGAGATTATTGTAGTATGCCGTTTGTTATTACGACATGGTAAAGTATAGCATGTCGCAACGCCATATGGTCTGTAGATTTTGACCAAACCTATTTCCTACTATAAATGCCACATTGCTTAGTGGACAATTATTAAAAATATATTAATTGCAAGAGAAAAGTCATAATCTCAAAGCTTTGTCCCAGATTACTTTCTAATTTTGCCAATCGAACAAAGTGTTTTGTTTATCTGAAGGTAAGTTTTGTTTAGTATGTTATGAGTAGAGTCATTTCTTTATTTATTTTGATATTTGGTCTGCATTTAGGAAGTATGCGACTCGAAGCACAAATACTATCCACTGATACGTTTAAAGTAATCGGTGAGGGTGCACAAGGCAGTCTTCCTCAAGATCGTATCCTTGATCATTTATCACAGACCCGATTGTTTCAAGCTACTTATATAGGAGTGCCGTTAATTGCCGTAGGAATTATTGAAAAGCAGGAAGATACAAAGTTTAGGCAGTTGCGCAATGAGTTCATGCCTCAGTTTCATCATAGTATTGACAATTATACGCAATATCTTCCAACGGCTGTTCTTTTTGGACTGAAAACGGCAGGAGTAAAAAGTCGAAGTTCGTGGAGGCGTATGTTGGTAAGTGATGCTTTGTCTATGACACTTATGACATGTGTTGTGCAAGGATTCAAGCACACTACTAACATACCTCGTCCAGATGGATCTAATAGTCATAGCTTTCCTTCAGGACATACTGCAACAGCTTTCATGACAGCAACCATGCTTACGAAAGAATATGGCTACATAAGCCCATGGGTTGGAGTAGGAGCTTATAGCATTGCTACGGCAACTGGATTGATGCGCGTTGCAAATAATAAACATTGGTTAAGTGACGTGTTGGTAGGTGCGGGTATTGGTGTTATCAGCACTGAAGTTGGTTATTGGATAGCCGATAAGATTTTTAAGAATAAAGGCTTAGAAATTGGCAATGATCGTTCTGTTGAGACAATAGACTTCAATAGAAACCCCTCGTGTCTTGGATTGTACATGGGAATCAATCTTCCTCTGAGTAAATTTGATATCGTAATGAGCTAATGGTAGGAAGTGGCGCTTCAATGGACTATCTTATCCATTCTCAACTTTTTGGCAGTTTATTTTTTGATTACAACATCCAAGGTCCACCAAGTGTCCAAAGCAACGAATACATTCATTTGTTCACTTTTGGTGCTAAAGTCGCAATCAGGTTTTGAATTGGATGAATAGTGCAAATTTTGAGCATACTGCTATTGCTTTTTTGGACGTTTAGTTATCTTTGCAAAGCTTTCATTAACGTAGATGTCATTGTGGTATCTGAAAGAGCTAGCATAAGCCAATAGTCTGGTCATTATAACTATAATAAAATCATGAAGTATCAAGTAGAGCTGGCTAGTTGGTCAAGACGCAACAACTGGCAGTTTATGAAGGAGTTTGCTAATAGTTGGTATAGTATCACTACGGAAGTAGACTGCACGGAAGCATTTGAGGAAAGTAAACAAAAGCATACCTCTTTCTTTATAAAATACCTCTATGCTATTCTCCGTTCAGCCAATGAGGTTAAGGAATTTGGTTATCGACCAGACGGAGACGGAGTCTGTTGGTTTGATACTATTGGTGCGACAGTTCCAATAGCAGTTCCTGGTGGTACTTTCTATACTGTACTCATCCCATATTTGGAAGACTATGATATCTTTTATAATAAAGTAAAAGACCTCACGTATAACATTCCCAAGGATGGTGATCCCTATGGCGTGAATCGTCTTCTGATAGAATCTGGTGAAACTGGGGTAATCAATATTTCTGCTACTCCAAATCTTTATTTCACAGGAATTACCTATACTTTCCATCGTAATGGGTTGGGTAGTGATTGGCCTTTGTTGAATGTGGGCAAAGTAATTCGTCGTGAAGGCAGATGGATAATGCCTCTCGGAATCTACGTTGACCACTGTTTTGTAGATGGAGCTAACCTAGCCGATTTTGTTGAAAGGGTGCAGAAACACTTAAATTGATCTATCCAGTTCCAGCATATCCTTTCGATAGCCAGACGCGGTGAATAATGCAACCAATGTGCCTGACTGATTTGTGATACGAACTTCTGCAAAAGGTAAGTGATGATGGTCTATTATTTCATTTGCCTCGGCATTGAGGTGGTCGCCAAGATGGACGGGATAAAAGTAGGATATGTTACCTCCAGTAGTTAATGTTACAACGTCATGACTATTAACCGCTGCCGCAAATGCAATATCAGCTAAGCTGAACATTACACCTCCATGACAGATGCCATAAGCGTTGATATGGCTTGAGGTTACTATTAATGAAATTTTCGCAAATCCCTCGGAAATCTCTAAGACCTTTGCCCCAAGCATTTTAGCAAATGAGTCTTGAGCAAAATATTCTGTTATTGTCATCTTGTACTATATATAAAGCAGAGAGCTTCTTAATAATTCATGCAAAGATACCTTTCTTAAAGGAATAATCAAAACATATTCCTTCAATGATTGTTCAATGTCGTGATATTCGTTGTTGCTTAAAACTTAAGTAGGGTTATCATTATGGGAATAATATATAGGAAATGTGTCTGTTATTGATAGACCATGTCGTTTGTGTGATAACCTGATTTAGTTATGAAACAAATATTGAAGAACAATTGTTATCTTTGTGTCTGAAAAGCAATAAGCAATGAAGATACTTCTGTTCAATCCAGAACACGATATAGCTTTAGCAACCAATCTAAAGCAATTCACGCCACCACGTGCAGGGCGTCAGTTACGTCACGACCTAGGTTTTCTGCCTATGTTATGGGCAAACGACGAAGACTTAGTACTTGTCGATGATATTGAAAAATCATGGCAAGATTTTAAAGAGTTGAACATTCTGTCAAAGGGAATACTAGTTGATAAACATCTGTTGAAAAGACTTCTTAGCGACAACCAAAATAGAGTGATTAATCCCGAGCCATGGGGTTGGGATATGCCTGTGTGGAATGAGTTGAATAATTGCGGAGTACCTATTGATAGTCTGCCTACCTCGGAAACCATGGATTGCATAAGAAGGATAAGTCATCGCTCTTGGGCAACACACCACTTACTGAATAGACTAACCGTCTTACCAAGGACCTTAGGTACTGCAATAGAGTTGTTTGATATAACTGAAGTCGAGCGTTTGCTTTCAACGAAAGGTGTTGTGGTGATGAAAGAGCCCTGGAGTAGTAGCGGAAGGGGTGTAAGACGAATGTCATGGACAACAACAGATAGCAAAGGCGGGATTGGACTCGCTCAGAAAAACTGGATATGCAATGTGATATCCCGCCAAGGGAGTATTATGACTGAGCCTTATTATAATAAGGTCATGGACTTCGGTATGGAGTTTGAGAGTGATGGTCAAGGAAAGGTTTATTATGTTGGACTTTCGCTTTTTGCTACAAATCATGGTTCGTATACAGGAAATGTCATAGACAGTGAGGATAATAAGATGAGACGATTGTCTGAGAAGATTCCTTTTTCATTGCTTGAAGAAGTAAAGAATAATATTTGTGAAATTCTTAGAGAGCATTTTAGAGGTGTTTATGCTGGACCGTTTGGTATAGATATGATGATAGTACAAGAGAATGAACAATACTTGTTGCATCCTTGTGTGGAATTGAATCTTAGGATGACTATGGGGCATGTTGCTCTTGCTTTGTCGCAAAGAATGCTCCCGCAGAAAGGCATCATGAGCATCAACTATAAAAAAAGCTACCACCTCAATATTGAGACGGTAGCTGAATCATCTTGAGAAGGGTAAATAGGGCTGTTTGATTCAAATATCTAGATCATCAGCTAATATCTGTTGAATATAGCTATGTTTTCTCATTTATATTCTATAAAGCTAAAAGCTTACAGACTATTTCTTACCCAAAGACTTTAACCACTTTAATGGTTTCTTTATCATCGATTTGATGCCTTTCTCTTTTGGGGCAGTCTTGGGAGTAACGTCTGCTGTCGAACGTGCATTCCTGTTGTTATTTTGACGTGGTTTATTAGTTCTGGGACTATCATAACGACGACGGCCTTGTTCGTTTTCACGACGCTCATTGTTTTCTGGACGACGGTGATTGTTTGGTTTCCGAGATCTACTTTGCGAAGTGCCATTTTGTTCTTTGGGTTCGTTAGTAGCAGCATTTTCAGGTCGGTTGTTTGGTCCTTTTACCCGTCGATTATTGTTTTTGTGCTGTTGAGGCTTACTGTTCGTAGGTTTTGTCTCAACATTTTCTTGCTGAGACTCAGGATTTCTGGGCTGAGGTATAGTATCGTTATTGCGTTGACGATTATTAAATGGGGCTGCCTCTTCTTTATCACGTGTATGCTGTTTTGATTTTTTGTGTGCTGTGTTGTCTCGGTCTTCACGACGTCTGTTTTTTGCAGGAGTGCGGTTGGGACGTTTGGATGTTACGTACTCCGGTCCTTCGCCTAAACCTTCGGGTAAAGTGTTCTTAGTTATCTCCTTACCCAAAAATTTCTCAATCTGACGGAAAGCATACATATCGTCTTCGTTGACAAAAGTGATAGCTCTACCATCTCTATCGGCGCGTGCTGTACGGCCAATACGGTGAACATAATCTTCAGCGTCACGGGGTACATCAAAGTTGATGACCATTGTAATATCATCAATGTCAATGCCGCGAGAAAGGATGTCCGTTGCTACGAGCACGTCTATCTGTCCGCTTTTAAAACGGAACATCATGTCATCTCGCTCAGCCTGGCCGAGATCTGAATGCATCTGGCCGCTATTGATGTGAAGTTGTTGTAGGGCTTGGTCTATTTGTTTTACTTTCTGCTTACTGCCCGAAAAGATAATTACACGTTTGAGGTCGCCAGCTTTGAAAATATTCTTAATTATCTGCATTTTTTGTGTAGTGTAGCAGATGTAGGCACTTTGTTGTATTTTCTCAGCAGGTTTACTTACGGCAAGTTTAACTTCTACTGGATTCTTGAGTAATTGTTGCGCCATCTTGTTAATGTCGTTGGGCATAGTAGCCGAGAACATAATAGTCTGGCAAGTCTTGGGCAGGTAAGAGGCAATTTTCATAATATCTTCAGAAAATCCCATGTCTAGCATACGATCAGCCTCATCTAACACAAAGAAGCTTACGTGACTAAGGTTAATATTGCCCATACTTATATGAGAAATTAGTCTACCTGGCGTAGCTACGATGACATCAGCACCCATGCGCATACTCTTCATTTCCTGATCGTAACGATTACCATCATTACCCCCGTAAACAGGTACACTTGACACGTCTGGGAGATAATAGGAGAATCCTTGCAGGGCTTGGTCTATCTGTTGCGCAAGCTCACGAGTAGGGGACATGATTACACAGTTAACGGCATCCTTTGGATAATTGCTACTGTCGAGCATAGAAAGTATGGGTAGCAGATAGGCAGCTGTTTTACCGGTTCCTGTTTGTGCTACACCCATAACGTCATGTCCCCGAAGGATTTCAGGGATACACTTTTCTTGAACAGGTGTACAGTCCTCGAAATTCATGTCATAAAGAGAGTCGAGGATATTATTGTTTAAATTTAATTCTTCAAATTTCATTTTACTAATTGTATTTATTTTAAAAAATGATACTACCCAATAATTCTAGCTCTGTGCAAATCTGTAACAGAAGAATGCTATGATTCCATAGATAATATTGGGTACCCATGCGGCTAACATGGGTGGGAAATCGGCATTAATTGCAAACGTGGCCGAAACAGTTTGCAGCATGATGTAAGTGAAACTCAGTCCGAGACCTATGCCGAGATAAAGTCCCATTCCTCCTTTTCGTTTTCGGGAAGACAATGACGCACCAATAATGGTAAGGATAAAAGAGGCAAAAGAGGATGCTATTCGCTTGTGATACTCCACCTGATATTGCACAACATTACCTGAACCACGGTCGATTTGCTTAGAAATATAGTCCTTCAGCTCCGATGAAGTGAATGTCTCTTGCTGTCCTTTGGAATAAACTAAGTCGGTAGGCTCCATCATAATAACGGAGTCTTTTACAGCTCCGCTTGTGATTTGTTCGCGTAAACCCTTAAGTTGACGATATTTCCAATTGGTAAGTTTCCAATGATATTTTGAATCAGAGATGGTATCATATTGTATCTCCATCGCCGTAAGATGCGACACAAGCTTTTTATCTTGAAACTTATCCAGACTGAATCCATATCCCTTCTTCAAATTATTGTCATAGTGCTGGATATAAGCAATAACACCACGACCAACTTGCAACTGAACGTTTTCTGCAGAAGTGTTCTTCTTCTTGTTCTTGTACATTGATTCGAAGTTTTGTCGAATTACAGTACCATGAGGTATAACCTCAGCTGACAGAAAATAGGAAAGTCCAGCTATGAGAACGCAGGTGAACATGTAAGGGCGCATCATTCGCTTAAATGATATGCCGGTGGCTAACATTGCTATAATTTCCGAGTTGCCTGCCATCTTCGAAGTGAAAAAAATTACGGCAATGAAGACGAAAAGAGCACTAAACAAATTAGCGAAGTATGGGATGAAATTGGCGTAATAATCGAGTACTACAGCCTCAAGGGGAGCATGATATTGCGTGAACTTAGCTAAGTTTTCATTGATATCGAAGACTATGGATATTGAAATAATCAGCAAAATGGAGAAGAGATATGTGCTGATAAACTTCTTGATAATATACCAATCAATGATCTTAAGATACCTGAAGACATTAAGATACTTTAGGAATGAAAGTTTTCTTCCTATCCATTTTAATATCCGTTGCAACAGTTTGGTATGGCGATTGATCCATCCGAAGAAACGACGTAACCACGAGAAATGACGACCGAACCATCTACTCGCCTTATATAGCCTGACATGTTTGCGAAGTTTACTATAACTTTTCATCCCAATATTCCATGTATTGTTCAGATGCGACGCCCTAATTGCTCGACGACAGAAGATTTCCATGGCACAAAGTCACCTTGTTCAATGTGTTGCCTAGCATCACCTACAAGCCGAAGATAGAATGCAAGATTGTGAATACTTGCTATTTGCATGGCCAACAATTCACCAGCTTTGAAGAGGTGGTGCAAGTATGCTTTAGTATAAAAGCGGTCAACTTCGCAACCTTTTTCATCAATAGGGGAGAAATCGGTTTCCCATTTCTTGTTCTTCATATTCATCGTCCCCTGGTAAGTGAAAAGCATTGCATTACGGCCGTTACGAGTTGGCATAACACAGTCAAACATATCAACTCCGCGCTCAATAGCTTCAAGGATATTTTGTGGTGTGCCAACTCCCATGAGATAACGTGGCTTATCTTTAGGTAGGATAGAGTTGACCACCTCAATCATCTCATACATAACCTCCTTTGGTTCACCAACTGCCAATCCCCCAATAGCATTTCCATCAGCCCCTTTGTCTGCAACAAACTTTGCTGCTTCTGCACGTAGGTCTTTGTAAGTGCAACCTTGTACAATAGGGAATAGACTTTGTAGATGTCCATACAAAGGTTTGGTCTCATTAAAACGTGTAATACAGCGGTCTAACCAACGTTGAGTCAAACCAAGGGATTGCTTGGCATAAGCATAATCACTCATTCCCGGAGGGCATTCATCTAGTGCCATCATAATGTCTGCACCGATAATGCGTTCAGTGTCCATCACGTTTTCCGGAGTAAAAAAGTGCTTTGAGCCATCAATGTGCGAACGGAACTCACACCCTTCTTCTGTTAGCTTTCTGATTCCAGTGAGTGAAAACACCTGAAATCCACCACTATCCGTGAGAATTGGTCTTTCCCAGCCGATGAAACGGTGTAGTCCTCCTGCCTTTCGAAGAATGTCAAGGCCGGGTCTCAAATACAAATGATAGGTATTGCCAAGAATTATTTGGGCCTTCACTTGTTCCCTTAACTCGCTGAAATGTACTGCTTTGACGCTGCCGACGGTTCCAACTGGCATGAAGATCGGAGTCTTGATTTGCCCATGATCCGTCGTAATAAGACCTGAGCGGGCGTCGCTTGCGAAATCAGTGTGTTGTAATTCAAAGGTCATGTGCAGAAAGACTAAGCCTCATCAATGATTTCCTTGATAATCTTATTGCTATTGATTTCTGGGATTGAAAAATCCACTGGATGATCAACAATCTCATCTGTAAGAGCAAAGTCCCATACATCTTGCACGTTTTCAACATAATGGAATTCTACTCCCTTGCGGTATTTCTCCGGAATCTCTTCAATATTCTTGCGATTATCCTTACACATCACAATGTCGGTTATACCAGCACGCTTAGCGGCAAGGATTTTCTCCTTGATACCGCCAACAGGTAACACTTTGCCACGTAAGGTGATTTCTCCTGTCATGGCAGTATTCTTACGTACTTTGCGTTGTGTAATGGCAGAGGCAATCGAAGTTGCAATGGTTATGCCTGCAGACGGGCCGTCTTTTGGCGTAGCACCCTCAGGAACATGGATATGGATGTTCCACTCATCAAAAATGCGGCAATCAATGTTCAGATGCTCAGCATGTGCCTTTACATACTGTAGAGCGATGATGGCACTTTCCTTCATTACATCACCCAGATTGCCAGTCAAAGTTAGCTTTCCGCCCTTTCCTTTGGACAGAGATGTCTCAATGAAAAGTATCTCTCCGCCTACACTGGTCCATGCTAAACCAGTTACGACACCGGCATAGGTGTTGCCTTGATAGATGTCGCGATAGAAAGGTGGATTACCTAACAACTCCTCGATTTCCGAAGGATTGATAGTTGTAGTAGATAATTCACCATTAAGTGCTTTTTGGAAAGCTAATTTTCGTAATGCTTTATTGATTTGTTTCTCCAACTGACGCACGCCACTCTCTCTGGTATAGGACTCAATAATCTTTTCTAACGCCTGTTTAGTGAACGTCAGCTTAGGCAGGTTTGAGTCTAAACCAGTATTTTTGAGCTCTTTTGGGGCGAGGTGGCGTTTGGCTATCTCGATCTTTTCTTCGGTGATATAGCCAGAAACCTCAATGAGCTCCATACGGTCAAGTAATGGCTGTGGTATAGTGTTCAGTTCATTCGCAGTTGCAATAAAAAGAGTTTTTGACAAATCATAATCAACATCTAGGTAGTTGTCATGAAATGCTGAGTTCTGCTCGGGGTCTAAGACCTCAAGCAATGCCGATGATGGATCACCATTGATAGTGTTCTGTGTAATCTTATCAATTTCGTCAAGAATAAACACAGGATTTGATGAACTAGCTTTCTGAATGCTTTTGATGATACGACCAGGCATTGCACCAACATAAGTGCGACGATGTCCACGTATCTCACTTTCGTCATGTAAGCCGCCAAGGGAGATGCGAACGTATTTGCGATTCATGGCCGTAGCAATGCTCTTTCCAAGCGATGTCTTGCCGACTCCCGGAGGACCATAAAGGCAAATGATGGGTGATTTTAGGTCCCCCCGCAAGTGAAGAACCGCTAAATATTCAAGGATGCGTTCTTTCACCTTTTCCATCCCATAGTGGTCTCGGTCTAAGACTCGCTTCGCACGCTTCAGATCAAGGTTATCTTTGGTGAAAATGCCCCATGGCAATGCCACCATTTGTTGTAGATAATTGAGTTGAACGCTATATTCGGGACTCTGGGTGTTGAACATGTCAAGCTTATCAAGCTCCTTATAGAAGACTTTGGCCACCTCTTCTGGCCATTTCATCTTCTTGGCTTTTGCCATCAGCTCTGCCTTTTCAGGAGAGCCATCGCCGTTACCAAGTTCTTCCTTGATGTTCTTCATCTGTTGCTGCAAGAAGTACTCCTTCTGCTGCTCATCAAGGTCTTCACGTGTCTTTTGGTGGATTTCGTTTTTCAACTGTTGAAGTTGGAACTCACGATTCTCCATTTTCAGAAGCTCGATAATCCTATCTTTGATGTTGTTTAACTCCAAAAGCTTCACTTTATCCTTTACAGACAAAGGAAGATTAGTACACACAAAGTTTGTGTACATTATTGGATTGTCGAGGTTTTTTAAAGTCAACAACAGGTCATCAGGAATTTCATCACTACTCTGCACAAGCTTTTCGGTGGACGTGCGCAAATCATCGATGAGCGTTTGAAATTCCGAATCATCTTTCTCTGGTAGTTCATCTGCTACTGCAGAAACAATGCCTTTATAATAGGGGCGTACACCGGTAATACGCTTTAAGCGACATTTACCCAATGCTTGAAATATGGCAGTAACATTATCAGCCGTTGGCATTTCAATAATCTTCATCAAACGAGCATATACGCCAATGTCATGAAGTTCGTTGGTTGCTGGTACATCCACGTCCGAGTTCTTCTGACAGAACACGGCACAAATGTTATCTTGTGGGCTTTTGCTCAGTTTCTTTGCGAGATTCATACTCGCTTTCCGTCCAATTAGTATGGGAACGAGCACACCTGGGAAGAGTACCATATTGCGCGTCGCTAACACTGGCAATTCTTCGGGAGCCTCTGTGTTCATAAGAGCAGAGAGGTCGCCCTCAAAATCTGCAATCATCTGAATGGAGGTGTTTGGTTTCTTATTCATTGTTGATACTGAAACTTTATTTGGAATCAACGGATGTTTGTTGTCCTGTACTTGTTTATTATTATGCAAAGGTACAACATTTTCCACATATTATAAGAAGGGAATGCCTAAAAATGGTTATTTGACTAAGTTATATCTTTTTTTGTGATTATAGTTATTTGCAAAATGTAAGAATAATTAAGATCAAACACTCGAAAATTACTTGTCAAATATTCAAATCTGCTCGAATATTTTGCTTAATTTTGCGTTGATTTCTTTAAAACCTAAAGATTACGATAAGTAAACAACATAGGACTTCACTAAAGGACATAGCTGCTGAGCTCGGGGTAAGCATTGCTACAGTTTCGCGGGCACTTCATGGTAGTCATGAAGTGAGCCAATCAATGCAAGAAAGGGTCAAAGCTTTAGCCAAGGCACGCAATTATCGGCCTAATCCTTTTGCACAAAGCTTGAGAAAAGAGGCTCCCCATATCATTGGTGTTATCGTACCAGACTTGGTCACTCACTACTTTGCTTCTGTTCTTGATGGTATAGAGAACTGTGCTAGACATAATGGGTACTCGGTTTTTTCGACTAACAGCCACGAGAGTCATGAGCTTGAGAACGAGGCATTAGATAATTTCTTTGCGCTCCATGTTGATGGTATCATTGCTTGTTTGGCACAGGATACCATCGATTATTCTCCTTACGAACGACTAGCTGAAAATGATATACCATTGGTGTTTTTTGCTCGCACTTGTCTGCCACATCTCTTCTCCCAGGTAGTTGGTAATGGAGATGTAGCCGCATACGATGCAACTAAGCATTTATTGGATATGGGTGCTCGTCGCGTCGCATTTATTGGAGGACCTAACCACTTGGATATGGTCAAGCGGCGCAAGCATGGTTATTTACAGGCTCTTCGCGATGCGGGAATTCCCATTGACCGTGACCTAGTTGCATGTGATAAAATAGATTTTGATGTTGCAAGAAAGTCTACAATGACTTTGCTACAACAGGAGAAACGTCCGGATGCTATCTTGGCCTTCAATGATATCATTACTTATGCCGCCTTTGATGCTATAAAAAGTTTAAACCTCAAGATTCCTGACGATGTTGCAATCATTGGTTTTAGTGATGGAGACAGTGCAACCTTTGTGACTCCTAAGCTTTCTGTCATCATGGACCAGGCACAAACACAAGGCTATAAGGCATGCGAGTTGCTTATCAGGCGGATTCAGGGCGACAGAAGAGTATATAAGGAAATTGTTCCCTTTATTCTCAAGTTTAGGGAAAGTAGCGAAAAATCTCACATAGAGTGATCAATTCGGAATAAAATATTTTTACACATTGTGTGTATTCTTCAGTTATATCTTTGTTCTGACCTTTTTATGATTTAGTTTACTAAGCTCGAAGAATATCTTAAGGATTTTTGAATATAAGATTCCCCTTACACGATTCCGACAAAGTCATGTGTAAGGGGAAATATTCTTAGGCGGTTACAAATCGCTTAATGTCCTCTTCTACAGAGGAAATTGGGGCGAGTCCAAATTTGTCTACAAGTACTTGTAATACTTCAGGTGAAATAAAAGCGGGCAGGGTAGGGCCAATGTGGATATTTTTAATACCAAGACTGAGAAGAGCAAGCAACACTAGTACTGCCTTTTGCTCATACCAAGCTACATTGAAGAATATTGGAAGATCATTTACACTTTCTGCGTTAAAGATCTCACGCAACTTCATAGCAACTACTGCCCAACTATAAGAGTCGTTGCACTGTCCAGCATCCAGCACACGGGGAATACCATTTATATCACCAAGATGAAGTTTGTTGTAGCGATATTTGGCACATCCTGAAGTTAATATTACGGTGTCTGATGGTAGAGCCTTTGCAAAATCCTCATAATATTGACGGCTCTTCATGCGTGCATCACACCCACTCATCACGATAAACTTTTTGATCGCGCCACTCTTAACAGCATCTACAATCTGGTTTGCAAGGGCAAATACTTGTTCGTGTCCAAATCCACCAATGATTTCTCCGTGTTCTATCTCCGTAGGAGCTTTGCAGGTTTTAGCGATTGCAATTACATCAGAAAAATCTTTATGACCATCGGGTTTAACCTTGATACGTTTCCAGCCTGGATAACCTGTGGAATTCGTGGTGAACACTCTATCTTTGTAAGATGCCTTTGGAGTAGGTGGGACGATGCAATTGGTTGTAAAGACAATGGGACCATTGAATGTTTCAAACTCTTCCTTCTGCTTCCACCAAGCATTTCCATAGTTTCCTACCAGGTGCTTGTATTTCTTTAACTCAGGATAGAAGTGTGCCGGCAACATCTCGCTATGTGTGTAAACATCTATGCCAGTTCCCTCAGTTTGTTCCAACAGGTCTTTGATGTCTTTCAGGTCGTGACCAGAGATTAGGATGCCTGGTCGATTACTTGCCCCAATGTTTACATGTGTCATCTCTGGATTTCCAAAAGTCGTGGAGTTAGCTTTGTCTAATAGAGCCATAGTTGTAACACCGTATTGGCCAGTTTCTACAACCAAACCAAACAGCTCATCCTGAGATGCATTTGGATTAGATACTGTTGCCAGTGCTCGCTCCATGAACTTGATGATATTGTTTTCGGTATAACCTAACCTAGCAGCATGCTCATAATAAGCGGCCAGACCCTTGAGTCCCAATACTGTAAGTTCCTTTAAAGAGCGACTATCTGGGTCAGGATTGCGAAGTACTGACATCTTGTGGGCATGTTCATCATATTCGCTTTTTTCCCCTTTCCATGTCAATTCTTCATATTCAGGAAGATTTACACCTTTCTCTTTGGCTAAAGCAATTAATTGATTGCGCATCTGTATTCCCCTGTCCACTCGTTGTAGGATGCTCTCGTCATCAAAGTTAGCATTGGTGATAGTGCTGAATAGAGCATCGTAAATAAACTCTCCAACCTCGTCTGTCAGAATCTCAGAGGTAGCTTCTTGAATATAATATGCAGCTGTACCTACGGCACGCACCACAGATAGCAACAAGTCCATATCATTAGCTACCTGAGGTAGCTTGCCGCAGACTCCCCGAACTGTACATCCAGTGCCAAAGGCAGTTTCCTGGCATTGGAAGCAAAACATACTGTTTTCCATACTTTTATTTCTAATTTTATGAATATAATAAATAGATTTATTTCTTAATCATCGTGAGTATCATTTTGAATTGCTCGGTTGCATTTATGGCATGAGGAGCACCTTGGGGAATGATGATCATCTGTCCGCCATTTAATTGAAATGTTTGCATATCAATGACAATCTCAGCTTTGCCATCTAATATTTGTAACAAAGCATCATATGGAGCAGTATGTTCGCTTAATTTCTGCCCTTTGTCAAAGGCAAACAAAGTAATATTGCCGGCTGAAGAATGTTCAAACTCCTTACTAACAATGCCACCCTCAGCATAATTGATTAGAGAGAGAATGTCGAGCACGGTCTTTTTCTCAATTTTTTGTTCCATAGTTTCCTAAAATTTCAAGCTAAACCAATAGTTGATTTATATTTGCAAAGGTAAAATCTTTATAAGAATCATGCTGATAACATTTGTGTCATCGCTTTAACAAAATAAGTTAAAACCTATTATAGCACGATGAAAAAGCTCTATATTTGTATTGTAAATGTTAAGAAGATGGATGAAAAATTGATTCAGAAGATAGCAGCATGTAAGCTTTTTCGAGAAATGAGTGAAAAGGAAATTGGGTTAACAATGGCAACAACTCCATTCCGAACTAAGTGCTTCGACAAAGGCGAGTTATATGCTTTAGCAGGCAGTGAGTGTCGAAATGTGGATATAGTTTTGTCAGGTAAGATGATGGCTGGTATGTCGGGACCATCTGGGAAATTTGTCAAGGTTGCCACTTTAAGTCGTGGCGACATCATTGCCCCCGCCTATTTGTTTGCTAATGACCGCTCTATGCCGGTTACCGTAATGGTTGAAGCAGATGCCACGGTCACAAGAATCCCACTTGATAGTTTCAAGGCGTTAGTTGACCAGAATGAAAAACTGCGATGGAACTTTATTACTTTGTTATCAAATTTCAATGGCTTCCTTTCTCATAAACTCCACAACCTATCTCTTCTCAGTGTAAAAGAAAAGATAGGCAAAATGTTGTTTGATATGGCAAAGCGCCAAGGCTCAAATAGTTTTATATTGAATAAATCACGTCAAGAGATTGCAGATGAGTTTGGTATCCAACGGTATTCGGTTTTTAGGCAGTTGGCTGAATTCCAAGATCAAGGAGCCATTAAAATTGAGGGGAAACACATTACTATTCTTGACCCTAAATTATTGAGGAATCAAGGATAAACGCTCTAACACTTCTAAATATCAAAAGAATATGGAAATACAGATTAAACGCATATATGATTCTGCCAGCCAGGATGACGGATTAAGGTTGTTAGTTGATAGATTGTGGCCAAGAGGCATAAAGAAATCTGATTTGAAATGTGATGTTTGGGCAAAGGAACTGGCACCTTCAACAATTCTTCGTAAAACTTTCCATGCTGATATCGAAGCGAGATGGGACGATTTTGTAAGAGAATATACTCAAGAATTAATGTCAAATTCTAGTTTTGAATCTTTTATGACAGAATTAATTAAGAGCAGTCCCAGTAAGATCACTTTATTATATTCATCGAAAAACAAAGATCTGAATAATGCTGTCGTATTGCGGCAATTGATGATTAGGTTTCTATCCTCTAGAACATTCTGATAATATACTTAATAAATAGCAAGTTCGATTGATGCCAAATGGCGGTGCCATTAAGTATTTACTGGGTTATGATTCAATCTGTTTTACAAGGTAATTCAATTTGTTTCATGCTGCTGTTATTATCTCAAAGCAAAAAATTACTTATGTTTTTTGGAAAAAGAAGTTTGTTTTACTAGAATACTAGCTAAATGGATATAAGAGAACAAAGCCTTAGTTTTACTTTAGCAAAATATCAGGCAAACTTCGCGCAGCACCAATTATTATTATTAACTTTGCAGGAAACGGGGTAAAAAAGTCTTTTTAATCACAGCAAAAGGCATTTATTTGTATTATGAAGAAAAAATCCTATTCACTTGTTGTGCTTCTTGTGTTGTGTCTATCATCGATAGCCATGCAGGCACAAGTACGCTATAAATCAACACGTCATCAATTGGTTTCAGCTGGCCAGATATCCAACAACTATGCAGACTCGCTTCGTCTGTTTGCCGACTCTCTTTTCAATAGCAATGTAAAGGTATCGTCAACATTGACAGAACAAGACATGGCGCCTCTTTTCTTGCCCCTTGCTTTCTATCGAAGCATCAGTCATCGGGCATTTGATCTTGACAAAGAGCTTTCTCCTTTGGATACTCAGCTGCTCAATGTCTATCTCCAGCGTCCGGACATGGTAGAGGTTACTCAAAGTGAACTTGAGGAAATTGGCCCTGCAATAGTGCCAACTACAATCATTGAGAAACCTACCATGATTGTGCGTCAAATGAAGCCGGAAGAACCGGAAGCGGAACCAGTGGATTTAATCGTGCTAAAACCTAATTTTTGGAATTTCAGGGGCGATTATTATTTGCAGTTCTTGCAAAACTATGTATCGGACAATTGGTATCAAGGAGGTGAGAGCAACTACTCTATGGTTGGTTCGTTGTCATTGGAAGCCAATTATAATAATAAGCAGAAGGTGAAGTGGGATAACAAGTTAGAAATGAAACTAGGATTGCAAACCGCTACAAGTGACTCGCTACATAAGTTGCGTACTAATACAGATATGTTTCGCTATACTGGGAAACTTGGTCTTCAGGCATCAAAAAAATGGTACTACACTTTGCAGGTGATTGCTCAAACTCAATTCATGCGAAATTACAAGGCTAATAAGAACGAGACTCTTTCGGACTTCATGTCACCATTCAATCTGAATCTGTCACTCGGTATGGATTACACAGTAGATTGGCTGAACCATCGTCTTACAGGCACAGTGCACTTTGCTCCATTAGCATATAACTTTAAATATGTCGACCGTTTATCTTTAGCTAAAAGAAATGGAATCACTGAAGGCAACCATTCTCTTCACGATTTCGGTTCGCAGTTCACCATGGATTTTCGTTGGAAGTTTGCCGACAATATCTCGTGGAAAACACGCCTTTATGGTTATACGACCTACAAACGTGTGGAAATGGAGTGGGAAAACACATTAGCCTTTCAATTTAACAAATATATTTCTACCCAGATCTTTGTTTATCCTCGCTTTGACGATGATCGACAACGAGATCCTGCACATGGATATTTTCAATTCAAGGAATTTATCTCACTGGGTTTTTCGTATAGTTTTTGAAGGCAGTCGCACCGTTCTCTACTATAATTCGATTCATATCGTATTCGATAGTAACGCGTTTAGTAGATTCATCGACTGTGAATTTGTCCATTCCTCCATCAAGTGGAATGAAGAACGGAATGATAGCAGAAGTGTAATCATTTGCATTCGAAACATGACCAGCCTCCACGTTACTTAATGGCAGACGAATTCCAAGATCAGCAACACGTCTTCCCTCGCCAATGAATATTTCTTGTCGCATGAGATAGATGAGTCGGAGAAGCGTGTCATTTGTTGAGCAATCGTCGATCATTTGTGATGTAACCGATGTTCCTGAAATATATGGAACTAGGATTGTATGCCCTAAATCTCTGTCAAGGATTAGACCCGAGCGATATCCTTCTCCCGGCTCAGCCGCTACGGTGTACATCGAACCAGTAGGATTATGACGTGTTCCTCCGTTATATCGATTGTCCAAATGATCATCAAGTCCCTGATTGGTCGTTGGATCTATGGTTAGTGGTCTGCTAGACACAAGGTCTAGGAGACGATGTAACCATGATTTAGCAGAAAAGCCATCATTGTTTGCTATGGCAGCTTCTGCAAGAATAAGATAGTCTTCTTCTGCCTTTGCAATAACGATTGGTTGTTGCTCATTCGATTGAGATGAGAAGCTATAGTATTTTGGATCGAGAAAATCGAGTCTGGGAAGTGGTTGAAACCAATTCCCGCCAATGGCTTCCTGAGCTGCATTAGAAACACCGTGAGTTGGGTCAAATGAAATGCTAAATACAAAGTTGTTATCAGCATTAAGTGCCAGCTGTGCAGCCTTGGTAGCTTCATCGATGTTACCTAGTCGATAGAAAGTGCGTGCTTTCAGTGTATAGATTATAGCTAATGAGCTGTCAGCTTTTGCAAAACCAAGGGCTTTGTCAAGATCAGCGTTGGCAGTTTCTAGTTGTTCTTTCCATGTAGCCACATCATCTCCCTCATGTAGAGGAAGGCCAGTAAATGTCTCTCCTGCAAGAATTCCAGCATAAGCACGGATGCAAGAGAGCTTTAGTCTTTGAGCATCAGTAACATCTGAGTCATGTTTTGCCACAGTATTGAAGCCATAGTCAGCTTGTTCACGAAGAGTACCGACATAACGTTGTAGTCGTTCTATATCATAATCTGTGTTTAATAGTTTAGGCGCATCAAACACATTGCTGCTACGAGAGTAATTGTTATAATAGTTATCCGAAAGGATTTCCAAAAGCTGAGCATAGTCACCCACAGCTATTGCGAGACTTCTTTCTGCACCATTGACCCAAGATTCCATGGGATGAGGGAAACTCAGATAAGTGTTTTCGTCAACATTGGGATTTACAACTCCATCTCCTTCCAACAAATTACATGAAGAAAGAGTAATAAAGGAAAATGTAATCGCGATTTTTATGATGGTTTTCATTGGATCAATATGATTAAAAATCTAATTTTACATTTAGCAAATACTCTTTTGGAGATGAGTATGTTGCATAATTTATTCCACTTGTTGCAACAGCTCCTTGTGATAAAGCACCCGAAAGTGTTGCCTCAGGGTCAACCGTTGAGGTCGTCATGCAGAAGGGGTTTCGCACATTTAAACTAACGTTTATACTTTTCACCGGTAAATGCAATAATTTCCAGGTGTAGTCTATACTGATATTTCTGATTTTGAGAAAATCCGCTTTGTCTACAAAATAATTGGTGAAATAAAGCCAAGCAGTACCTTGGTCTAGTCCTTGCAATGCTGATATAGGTATTTCAGAATCAATTAAACCCTTGCGAAAACGGAACTGTCGGTCAAAAGAATGCACATAAGATCCTGCCTGGTAATCACCACTGACATTTAATCGTAGGTCACGATAGGCAGCAGTCAATAAAAGATTACCATATAATTTTGGGATAGTTGAGCCAAGATCAGCTAATTCGCGCATCTCTTTAAGCGTACCATCGGCATTAAGCACTGCTTCATTACCAAGTAAATACCCCACAGGCTTGCCTTCTTTTACTGTATTTTGAATAGTATTTGTTGAAAATCCACCTATACTAAAAGGTACCTGCCCTCCAGTACTAAGTACTATATTATCATTCGTGTTCAGTGAGGCGCGAAGGTCTAAAAGCCAATCTCTTGTGTGTACAGGTGTTATTCCAAGTGTTAACTCTATACCACTGTTCTTGATATCACCTACATTTGCAAGATATGTTGATGCTTGTCCAGAGGAAGGAAGTGTAGGAATCGAAAAGATGGCATCCTTTGTACGTACGTAATAATAGGTAAAGCCTAGGTTTAGCAAGTTGTGGAAGAAAGTAGCATCAAAACCTATCTCAAACGAATGCTTCTTTTCGGGACCGAGATTGGAGTTACCATAGTTGCCGAAATTAGCTGCCTGATAACCTTGAAACGAGGTTATGTTGATTGTTTTTTGATATGCAAAGGCTGGTGGAAAACTACCCGCAACCCCATAATTTGCCAGTAAACGAAATGTTCCTAAGACTCCACTCTGAACCCAGTGTTGCATAAATTTTTCTTCAGAGAGAATGTAAGATAAACCGACTTTTGGATAAAACTGCCATCCGACATTGTCACCAAATGCCGTGTTATAATCCACGCGCATGCCCAAGTCTAAATAATAGCGGTTAAGAAAACCAACATTGTTTTGTGTATAGAAACCATAATTGTTGAGATATGACAGCCATTCATCAGCATAGATAATACCTGCACCACTCATCACTTTCATTCCGTCTGCTACGTTAGTACCATTATATGCGGTTTGATGGTCATGAGTGTTGAAATATTGAAAACCAGCTGTAAGAATATTACTGAACCAATCATCGTGGTAGAGTTTATACTGGCCGTTCAAATCAACAGTAATACCAAAATAATTACGATCAGCATTGAATACACGCCCAGCATCTGAAGTACCTTCGGGTTTTACTTGCGTGCGAATAAGGTATTCATTAGTAATTATTTCTTTATTTGTACTTGCTCGATAATCGAGTCCGAATGTACCTTTAAATGATAGGCTTGCCAAAGGAGTAAAGAACAAGGTGTGGGATGTTTGGAATCGTTTTACATTCTCACGATCATTTTGTAAGGACTCTGCTTTGTCAATAAAATTCTTGAGTTGAAGGTATTCTGCATTACCCATCGCGTCAATGTCAGGATTAAAATTGTGTGTTATTCCATTATCATCAATATAGCGCAAGTCAACAGCAGCAGAGCATTCTGTAGTCCATAGGCCTGTATATAGTCCTTGGTTACCGTTGCGTGATCGACGGAAATCGGAAAAAGTCAGTCCAAAGGAGTTTTCATATTCAAGTAAGTTGTTGACCTTAAGGTGGGAACCAAAGCGAAAATCATACTTTTTATTCATGTTTCCATCATGAATAACAATTCCGGTATTACTGCTCATTCCAGCTCCAAGACTATAACCAAATCGCTCGTTACCACCGTCAAAGTTCAGTCTATATTGTTGAATATAGCCGGTTTGATTAAGCAGATCTTTTGTTCGGCGGAAGTGATAGAATTGAGATGTGGCAGCTGCTAAGCCAATCTGTGTAGAAAATGATCCGTTAAACCGTCCATTTCCACCTTTCTTTGTGAAAATTTGGATAACACCGTTAGCTGCATCAGAACCATAAAGCGTAGTAGCTGCACCGCCTGAAACATACTCAATATGGTCAATGTTTTCTAAAGGAATATCACTGATAGCACCAGATGCTGCTGTTTGACCCATAGGGAGGTCAGCAGTGGAGTAGGGCTCAGCAGAATAACCATTTCGAGAAAATCCGAGTGTAGCTCCAGTATTCATGTTGTCTACACGCACACCATCTACATATACAATTGGTGTCGAGTTGGAAAATGCTGAACTTAGTCCACGAGATTTTATTTGAGAGGTTGATCCTGGTTGGCCGTTTGTCATATTAATTTGAACATTGGGCACAGATGTTTGTAACATCTCATCTAATCGATTATTTGACAAACCAGCAAAGTCATCTGCATTTATGCTAGTCACTCTTGACGATAATCTACGTCTTGTGATTGAGTTTCCTTGGCCTGTGACAACAACCTCATTCAGGTCAACTGGTGGCTTAAAGTTTATTGAATCATTCTTTTCAATAATTATCGGATCTATTTTCCTTTTTATGATCTCAAAATGCAGATTTTTTTTATTACTTGTATGCAATTGTAAAACTGGAAAAAGAAGCAAAAAAGATAGTGTGATTCCTGAATGAAATAGAATGGAATTCTTCAAATTTTTCATTTTGTATGTCGCAGATAATACCAGATTATAAATCTAATATTAGTTTTAATAGGCTGCAAAGATAGGAAATAAGTTTTGAAACATACAAGCAAAAACTAACATTATTCCTTTTGTTATACATTTTCAACGTTAATATCGAATAATATCTTTAATAAATAAAATATTTATACATTTTAATATTTCTGGTTATCTTTATTTCCAAATATTACTGTCAAGTAAAACATTTTTCTACCAGATAAATTAGGGCTGACATCTCTCACGTGATGTGCCCCCCGAAAGTTTTTTGCCCAACTTTCGGGGGGCACATCATTCCACCACGATCTCCCCCTTCTCCAACCTTTTGTTCAAAGGGGGTGTGACGCCACCCCAGGACAGGGAGGAAGAAAGGCGGCATCAAGGTTCACTCCGTCATCCATGCCAACGAGGGGGTGCCTTGCGACGTTCGCTTCACCTCGGCAGCCACCAACGACTCCTTCATGCTTGCCCCGTCGATCTACCGTGGCGGTGACATCGTGGCCATGGACAGGGCTTGCATCAATTATGAGAAGCTTGAGGGGCTTACCGATCGCAATGTGATGTATGTCACAAAGATGAAGAAGAATCTCACTTACGAAATACTGGAGGGCTGCATATATATGACGCCTCGGGAACAAATGGAATACCGTGAGCGGATCGTCGTGTTTCACAAAGGGGAAATCAACCATATTGCACGCATCTTGACGTATGCGGACATCAAAAAGGGCAAACGGCCCAGGCTTATACGTCTGCTGGCCAACGATTTTGACATGCCGTCTGAGACCATCGTGCTGATTTATCGCAAAAGGTGGCAGATAGAGTCCCTGTTCAAACAGATCAAGCAGAATTTCCTCTTGCGTTATTTCTACGGAGAGAGTGCCAATGCCATCAAAATACAGATTTGGGCGACGCTCATAGCCAATCTGCTTATGACACTGCTGCAAAAAACGACTTATACGACCTTGGAGCTTCTCGGGGCTGGCAACGATGGTCAGAATAGTGCTCATGTACTACATCAACCTAAACACTTTCTTTGAAAAGTCGGATGAAGACCTGAAAATTCTTCTTCAGGAGGAGACCGAGGTGGCCACCTGAAGTGGTTGAGAAAGAACAAGGGGGGGCATGGATAAGATAACTCCTAACTCATCTGTTTCAATGGGTTGGGATTTAGCGGACAGTAATAAATTAAGTTATAAAAAAGAGCCTGACATTTTTTGTCAAGCTCTTAATATAGTGTGACGTCTAACCTTTAAAAGGAATAAGACATAGAATAATCAGATTTCGAGAGGATTTTTCCTCTTTGAAGGTCTTTAATAACGATCTCTTCTTCCAAAGTTGCCGCGTGGAGCACGCTCTTCCTTTGGACGGGCAACAGCAACTCGAAGTTCCTTACCCTCAAACTCCTTACCATCAAGTGCCTCAATGGCAGCTTGACCTTCGGCGTCGTTAGACATTTCCACAAAGCCGAAGCCACGTGAGCGACCGGTTTCGCGATCAGTGATAACCCTTGCAGATGTCACCTCTCCGAATTCGGCAAAAAGTTGAAACAAGCTCTCATTCTGAGTGCGGTAATTGATGTTTGAAACAAAAATGTTCATTGTGTTGAATAAAAAAAAATTAATTGAATTAGGATGTGTCTACTTTTATATAAACATACGTCTAGGACTTAACATGTTCCACTCCTACAGCAATTTTATCTCCGTCAGCCAGTTCTATTTCGAACATTACACGGTCTCCTGCCTGTAGATCTTGTGGTGCAGATAAGGTGTCGAATGCGTAACGATACATGGAGTAGCGAGTACGAATAAGTCCTTTTTGTTGAATTTTATCAATGGAATCAACCCATCCCTCGACGCGTAAAGCAGTAGTATCTTTGCTCTCTGTTTGCTCTGTTTCAGGATTGGCATCTTGAACAGTTGTCTGTTCTACTGGTGTGTCCACCAGATTTCCATTTTCGTCAACGTATGCTATCATTTCTTGGAGAGAACTTGGGGTATTGTTCCTTCGGTCCTCCTTTCGTTGCTGCTTATCTTGTTTTTTCTTTGCTTTCTTTTTTTCTAATTGTCTTTTGTTATACGAATATGTCATCTCTTATTGTTTAATGTTCATTTGATAATATGTACTCGTTTACTTTGCGTATGCAACAGAACGAGTCTCGCGGATGACAGTAATCTTTACTTGACCGGGATACGTCATTTCATTCTGTATCTTTTCTGCAATTTCAGAGCTTAACTTATTGCTATCATCATCAGTAAGTTTATCTGCGCCAACGATAACTCGTAGCTCACGTCCAGCTTGTATTGCGTATGTCTTTGTAACACCAGGATAACTCATGGCCACGGCTTCTAGGTCATTGAGACGTTTAATATAAGCTTCTACAATCTCTCTGCGTGCTCCTGGGCGTGCTCCTGAGATAGCATCACATACTTGAACGATTGGCGCAAGAAGAGTATTCATTTCCACCTCGTCATGATGGGCTCCAATTGCGTTTACAATTTCAGGTTTCTCTTTATACTTCTCAGCCATCTTAGCACCTAAAAGAGCATGAGGCAGTTCGCTTTCCTCATCAGGAACTTTACCTATGTCATGAAGTAAGCCGGCACGTTTGGCTTTCTTAGGATTCAATCCTAATTCAGATGCCATTACAGAACAAAGATTAGCGGTTTCTCGAGCATGTTGTAGGAGATTCTGACCATAACTAGAACGATATTTCATCTTGCCTACGATACGAACAAGATCAGGATGCAAACCGTGAACCCCTAAATCTATTGCCGTACGCTTTCCCGTCTCAATGATTTCGTTATCTAATTGCTTTTTTACCTTTGTGACAACTTCTTCAATTCTAGCAGGATGTATACGTCCATCAGCTACAAGTTGATGTAATGCCAAACGAGCAACTTCACGGCGAACAGGATCAAAAGCTGAAATTACTATCGATTCGGGGGTATCATCAACTACTATTTCGACACCAGTTGCTGCTTCAAGAGCCCTGATATTACGTCCCTCACGACCAATAATACGACCTTTTACTTCGTCATTATCAATATGGAAGACACTTACAGAATTCTCTATAGCTGTCTCAGTGGCAACTCGTTGAATGGTTTGAATAACTATTTTACGTGCTTTCTGATCAGCGTCAAGCTTAGCTTGATCCATCATCTCATTCACATAGCTAGCGGCATCCATACGAGCCTTGTCTTTCATGCTATCCATAAGACGATTTTTAGCCTCATCTGCAGAGAGTCCAGATAGTTCTTCGAGCTTAACACGCTCCTGTTCTTGCATTTTCTCAAGATCAGTTTGCTTTACTGAGAGAAGTTTCTTCTCATTGTCGATACGCACTTGAGTTTGATCCAACTCTTGTTTGCGACGATTGACTTCCTCCTGACGCTGGTTTAAAGTTAGTTCGCGTTGTTTTAGCTTATTCTCGACTACCTGTATCTTTTGTGTACGCTGTTGTGCTTCTTTCTCTAATTCACTTTTTTTGTTCAGAAATCTTTCTTTAACTTCTAAAAGTTTCTTTTCCTTTTCGACATCAGCTTCCTTCTGTGCGGACGACAAAATTTCATTATATTTCCCGTTGGCTACGTACCGGAAAATGGTATAGCCGATAGCTCCGCCAATCAAAAGCGAAACTAAAAATGCTATCATTGTTATTATCATGTAATATAGACTGTTTATTAATTAATATTCTTTCTTTGTTACTTCTTGTCAAAAACGGATTCAATTTCAGAAGTCAACTTCGAAAGAATATCGTTGTAAGGCTTAGTATCATTTCGCGTAAGCTGACGCTCATGTCGAAGTGCCAAGTCTATCATAGCGAAATAAGTAATCTCCTTGTCACTTTTGTTTCCCTTGAAGTTAGAGAAATAAGCATTAAGAAGCTCATTTATGAGTTCCGCTCCCTTGCGATACAGTGCCTCGTCCTCTCGTAAAACACGAACCATAATCTCCGTATCGTAGATATGTAGCCTTATGTTGATTTTGCTTAAGTCTTGTTCTGCCATCACTCTCTGTTATTGTTCACTCAGCAGCGTGATACACTTGTTTACGTCTCTGACCAATTTAGCCATACGCTTTTTAGCTCCGTCAACGTCTTTGTCGGTTACTTCAAGCATCTTGGCTGTTTTCAACAAATCATATTCATCACGGAGTTTAACCAATTCGCCTTCAATCTCTTTGATTTTGGCATCCCGCTCTTCCACCATTAAATAGAGTTCAGCATTCTCCTTTTTCATTTCCTCAAATCGGAGAATCATCTGCCTCACACGTGTGGCAAACGTGTTGATGGTCTGTTCGTTGGCGCCCATGATAAATCTATTTTTTGCAAATTTAAACCATTTTGTTGAAAAAAACAAGTGTTTCTTGTTATTTTTTCTTTCAAAAATGACATACTGCCAAGTGTTTAAATTTGCTTTATTCAATAATCTCTATACTTTCGAGAATTTATTTTGTTTTTTCCGTATCTTGTGGTTTAGGTTCTTTCTTAGCTAACATTACAAGTTGATAAACATAATCGGTAACCCATTTCTCTGAAAAGTTGAGTCTCTGATTATATTGGCGGATACCTAAGACGGTTTTCATTACGCTAGCATCCTTGTAATTGTTACGAGTGAAAATATCGCTTACCGTTTTCTCCGTCATTGCGTAAATACTCTTCTTAAAAAATGATGGCACGCGCAACTTGTACTTCATTAGGTTGCCCACCAGCATCATTAAATCTTGTGAAAAGTTTTGAAATTGTATAAGATATGTCTGCATATCTTGCATTTTTTTACAATTTTTACGAACACTTTGATCAATCTCCTTGAAAAAGTCATCATTGGCATTATAAACGTCCTTGACCATCTTCTTGCAATATGCCTTTTCACCTACACCGAGTTTGTTATTTTGTGTTGGCACGCGTAGTGTTGCTTTGAACATTCTGAGATCTGGCAACATAGCCAAATTAGTTATTCCTAAACGTTCAGCAAGCACCGCTTGCAAATAAACTCGAATAAGAGTCATGTAGTCTTCCATTCCGCCAGATTTGGGTTCCTGGTTTTTATTTCCGAAAATCTTTGCTAATATTCCCATAAATTATCGTTAATTTCGCCTAAATTAAAATTTATGCAAAAATACGGAAATATAAGGAGAAACCAAAAAATATAGCAAAATAACTTTGGTTGAAGAAATCTAGGTTATACTAGCGCAATATGTCGCAAAGTAACAAAATAAGGGAACACTACACTATTTTTATTGAATATTTTTAGAAAATTTCTTTATGAAAAAAATATTATTGATTCACTGATAATTAAATAAGGCTCTGTAAAGAATCAAGTGGGTATATTTCTGTAATGGTGGATTCCATAAGCAAGTGCAAGGTTATAAAAATATTTTTCCAATCATTTCTAATGGTTTATAGAATCCATTCTTTTTCCTTGGTCTGTTATTGATTTTGTCCATGATTTGTCTAACCATGCGATGCGAGACTCCCCTGAAGTCGATCTGCTTTGGAATATATTGTCTGACGAGCCCTTTGGCGTTCTCCATTGCTCCTTTCTCCCACGGAGAGTAGGGGTGTGCGAAGTAAACGGTGGTTTTCAACTCCCTGGCGATAGCCTCATGCACCGCAAACTCGGTCCCGTTGTCGGTCGTGATAGTTCTCGTCCTGAGTCCCGAGGCCTTTCAAGCTTACCACGGTGCGTGCCAAAGGCTCCGCTTGCCTTCCCTCGCCCAGCTTGTCCATGAGCGGGTAGCCGCTCTTCCCGTCCATAAGGGTTACCATGGTTCCCTTTCCCTCCCTGCCCACGATAGTGTCCATCTCCCAGTCGCCGACGGTACGGGCATAGCCATCCCTGGGTCTTTCATCTATGGAGATCCTGTTTCGAGGGGGCAATCCGCTTCCTGTGTTCCTCGGGCGCCTCGCCCTATGCCCTCCATGGCGCAGGTGCCTGCGGATGTCATCCTTACGGTGCGGGGAGCATGCGGCTATCCAGTTATAGATGTTCGACTTCGATACGGGCACGCTATCCCTCCTCAGCCGTCCAGGCACCTGCTCTGGAGACCACTGCTCCGTGCGTATGAGCATGAACACGATGCTGCGCACATGAGGGTCGAGGGAACGGTTGCCGGGCAGACAGGCCCTGCGACGCCTGGTCCCCAACACCGCCAGGTGCCCGCCGTACACGCCCTTGGAGTTGGAATTGCGCCTTATCTCGCGAGAGACGGTGCCCACGCTTACCCCGATAGTCTCAGCAATATAACTAAGGGACATTTTCTTTGGGGGCAACACGCTTATTGTGTATCTTTGCTCCGAGGTTAATTGTTTATACATTTGCAACACAAAATTAATTAATCTTACGGAGGAAAACTCAAGTCCTCCTCCTCTTTGTATTGCTTAAGAAATCCCTCGACGCTCTCCGGGGCCTTCTGCCCCGGCCGCGAGGCAGAACCCCGCGGTGTTTTTCATAGTTGGCTAAAACTCAAGAATGTTGCACTTCTATCTGGAACACGCACAAGCCACTAGTTTATTGACATTGTTGTCAATAAACTAGTGGCTTGGTATGGGCATCACACATAACTCCTTATTACATAGTAGATCAAAAAAATCTACCAGATTTAACTAGAACCCTATTACCCCTTTCTTTAGTATGCTATTGAAATAAATAAAATTATTTGAGTGTACCAATTTGATAAAATTTCAACAAATCTATATTAAGGATTGTGAGATACTTAGCTTGTAATTCAGCTTGTTGAGCTCGCATAAGAGCATCTTTTCCATTCATAAGTTCAATGATGTTCTTAAGATTCTGTTCAAACTGTTCATTGAGTAAGTTGTAACTTGTCTGAGCACTTTGTGTACTGACTCTGGCACTTCGATATTGCGCCTGATTATTTATTGCTTGAAGCCAGAAGTTTTCTATGGTAGAATAGAGGGTAGTCTGTTGGTCCCTAAGGCCAAGTTCGTAATCTTGCTTGGTAAGAATTGCTTTATTGACAGCTGTTTTTTTCTGACGATTATCAACCAACGGGATATTGACATTAAAACCGCCACCTAGTCCGAAATTATTCTTCAACTGTTTGCCATAGGCATTACTGCTTATAGAAGTAGTGTTTGTGCTTAATCCCGCTGAAGCTGTCACTGTAGGCAATTTCATGGCTTTTGCCATCTTAATTTGGAGATTACTACTCTCTATTCCAAGCATGTAATTCTTAATTTCAGGTCGATGATTTAGAGCGCTTTCATATACATCTGTTACGCTTGGAATGTCTTGTAACGCCATTTCATCCGATGTCTCTGGTATTACGACATCAAATGGCTCTTGGTCAGTGATTTGTAGTAGTTTCTTCAACTGTCTTACGAAGTCTTTATAGTTGCCTTCCACTAATACCAAGTTATACTCATCTTGTGCACGTTGAGATGTTAGTTGGGCGAGATCGGCCTTACTCATCTTGCCAACATTTACAAATTCTTGCCCACGCTGTTCGTTTTTCTTTGAGGTTTCTAGTGTTTGGCGATTTACCTCTATAGCTTCTTTTGAATAAATTATCTGTATATATAGTTGTGCAATCTGTTGTTGGATGGTTGCTGCTGTTGTGGCACTATCTAACGATGCTTTTTCTGCTAAAAATTGATTCGCCTTCACTTGATCACGATTGCGATTTCCATTCCATACTGTCCAGCTAGTATTCACACCGTATGTACCATTATAGTAGACTTTCTTTACGTTCATCTGAACCTTGTCACCTGCAACAGTGTAGCTGCCTGATTCTGGCCATGGGTTGTATGTAACAAACTGTGAAGTGGTTGCCGAAAGAGAGGGTAGAAGATTAGCTTGACTTTGGTGAACATCCTCTATAGCACTTTGATGCTGTAAACTTGTTTTGCGGATGGTAATGTTGTTTTGTATTGCATACTCAATACAATCTTTTAACGTCCATACTTTAGCTTGAACCGTCAAAGAGCCTACTATAGAAATCAGGATGATGTCCGATACTGCTATGATTCTATTCATAATTAATAGTTGATTATTTTATTTGAATGTTAGACCGATTTCCGACAAAAAAAGTATACACCTACCTTGAATGTTAACAATATTTAAGACAATGCGACGTCAAACAAAGTTTACAACAGATAATGATAAATATTTCAACTTAAATAAATTCCTGCAAACGAGCAATATACTTACCCAGAATATCAAATTCTATGTTTACCTCACTACCTACTTTGATATCACAGAAATTTGTGTTTTCTCGTGTATAAGGGATTATTGCAACTTTAAATGTATTTTCTGTTGGTGTTATGACAGTAAGTGATACTCCATTAACAGTTACAGAACCTTTGTCAACAGTAAAATAACCTCGACGTGCCATTGTCTTGTCTTGATGATATTCAAAAGTAAAGTAAGTAGATCCGCCGGCATCATCCATAGCAATACAAATAGCAGTTTCATCGACATGACCCTGGACGATGTGACCATCGAGGCGTCCGTTCATTAGCATTGATCGCTCCACGTTGACTTTATCACCTACCTTGAGTTTACCCAAATTAGTACGGTCAAGGGTTTCTTTCATGGCCGTTGTTGTGTAAGTGTCATCTTTGATGCTTACAACGGTAAGGCAAACTCCATTATGAGAAATACTCTGGTCAATCTTCAATTCATCAATGAATGAGCATTTCATGGTGAAATCGATATTTTCCTGATATTTCTCAATGGCTACTAACGTAGCCATTTCTTCAACTATTCCACTAAACATAATATATATTTTCAAGTTATTAAAACTGCATGTTCTTCTTCTCGCAGTAATTAAGGTAGTAAAGCGAGGTTTACTAAAAAAGGAGAACTGAGTCTGGCAATGTGCTTCCGTTCTCAATTCTCCATTTTATTAAAAGGGGATCATAACGATGATGTGATGAAAACTCCAGCTATAAAAGTTGTGAGGGCTCTCCGTCTTTGTAATCCACTGGCTTTGAGCTTAGTCGCAAGCGACCGTTGTGGCCCGCCATCAACAAGAGAAGCTATCTCTGTTTTCAATTTAATTTGATGAGTATCCCGATCGAATCGATACAACCCCCCCAAAGATTTATCTCCTTTATTCAATTGCAAATATACTACATTGCTTTTAGTCTGCCAAACAAATCAAAGGTTTTTTAAGCATATTGCACCTTATAATTATGGATGACAAACTCCAAGAAATCGTGAAATCATTTCACTGCATCCAGCAAAATTTCGCTAAGAGTAGGATGAATATGAATGATATCGGCTAATCTGTCACGGGTGATACCCACATTCATAAGAGCAGAAATCTCTTGCACTATGGTAGATGCTTCTGCGCCATAGGCATGGCATCCAATAACTTTTTCATCAGCATCTACAATAAGTTTTACTAACCCGTCGGTTTGTTCCATGGCCTGTGCACGTCCATTGGCACGGTAAATGGCTTTGTGGACATGGTAAGAGAGTTCTTGTTTCTTACACAGATCCTCCGAAAGCCCCACAGAAGCAGCCTCCGGATGTGTAAAAATAGCACTTGGCATGATATCCAGACGTATGAAGTCAGTCTTGCCGAGGATGTGATTTATTGCATGATATCCTTGGAATGTGGCAGCATGAGCAAGCATCTGACGACCATTAACATCGCCAATGGCATAAATGTGAGGGATGCTTGTTTGCAAGTTGTCATCTGTTATAATACCATTACGTGCTACGTCAACGCCAATGTTTTCCAGGTTCAGACCCTCAACATTTGGTTGGCGACCTGTTGCGACAAGAATGGCATCTGCGGTAATAGAATTTTCTTTGTCCGTCTTTGTGCTTTTAAACACAACACTTTTTCCTTCAATTCTTTGTACAGCTGAACCCAAGTAAAACTTGATACCAGATTTCTCCATTAGTTTGCGCAATCTTTTGGCGATTTCGGAGTCCAATGTCGGCAGGCATTCCTTCAGGAATTCGATTACAGTTACTTTGCATCCAAATGCTGAAAAAACTGATGCCATTTCCATTCCAATTACTCCAGCTCCTACAATACATAGAGTTTCAGGAATTTCTTTCAACTCTAACAATCCTTCAGATGTTACTACATATGGACTAACAGGATTGCCATCGGCTCCTAGACCTGGTATTGGAGGAAATTTGGCAGTAGAACCTGTGGCAATGATAATATTATCCCCCTCGATTGTTTGGTCGTCAACAAGGACGGTTTTGTGATCTTTTAATGCAGCATGTCCATAGATGAACTGTATGCCTGGCATAGTCATCATAGCCTCAACACCATGTCGCAAATCAGCAACAATATTATTTTTGCGCTCAATAGCTTTAGTGAAGAGTTCTGCTGCATTATACTTACCTGAAGCCTTAGCGGCATCATGTACTAATGACTTAGTAGGGATGCAACCATAATTGAGACAAGTCCCACCAGCATACTTCTCCTCGATGATGACAACCTGTAATCTCTTCTTGGCAGCATAGGCAGCGGTCTCGTATCCACCGGGACCACTGCCAATGATAATAAGATCATTTTTCATTTTAATCTTTTTGCTCGTTTGGATAGACCAAAACCAATTGTCGGGCAGCCAATACATCGTCCACACGAGATATTGGAGTATTGTGTGGAGCAGACTTAACAACTTCAGGGTTTTCTTTGGCCTCCTCAGCAATTATCCTCATTGTTTCAATGAAAGCATCAAGAGTATCTTTGCTTTCTCCCTCAGTGGGCTCTATCATCATGGATTCATGGAAGAGCAATGGGAAATAAATGGTCGGAGCGTGGAAACCATAATCGAGTAATCGTTTTGCTACATCCATGGTCGTTACACCAGTAGACTTGTCCAAGAGACCATTGAAGACAAATTCATGTTTACATAACCCTTCGATTGGAAGTTCAAAAACATCCTTTAGGCTTTCCTTTATGTAACTAGCATTAAGTGTTGCTAATGGTCCGACATTTTTGATGTTCTCTTTACCAAGGCTCAAAACATAAGCAAGTCCGCGTAGTTCTACCAAGAAATTACCATGATAAGGATTTACCAATGGAAAGAATTGACTTAACCCCTTGCGAACACCAACAGGACCACTTCCAGGACCGCCGCCACCATGAGGAGTGGAAAATGTCTTGTGAAGGTTCAAATGTAGCACATCGAATCCCATGTCTCCAGGGCGACATGCACCAAGAAGTGGATTGAAGTTTGCACCATCATAATACATTAACCCTCCGCACTTATGTACCATATCTACAATCTTCAGAATGTCATGTTCAAAGATACCCAAGGTGTTTGGATTGGTCATCATCATAGCTGCCACCGTATCATCGAGTTTAGTAGCCAAGTCTTCGGCATCCACGGTTCCATCGGGCATGCTTTTAACTTCAACTACATCTAGGCCGCACACTGCTGCTGATGCTGGATTAGTACCGTGAGCGGAGTCCGGAATAATCACCTTGGTGCGCTTTGTGTCATTACGACTCTCATGATAGGCACGGATAATCATTAGTCCAGTTAGTTCTCCGTGTGCACCCGCGCATGGTTTCAATGTAAAATCGTCCATACCTGTGATCTGAGAGAGAACGCTTCGCAATTCGTCAGTCACTGCTTGGCAACCCAATGTGGTGGTTTCTGGTTGTAAAGGATGGATATCAGTAAATTCCTTCATTCCTGCCATCTCGTCGTTAATTTTGGGATTGTACTTCATCGTACATGACCCCAAGGGATAGAAACCGTTATCTACGCCAAAGTTATTACCACTATTGTTGGTATAATGACGTACTACGGTCAACTCATCACATTCAGGAAGATCACATTCTTTATTACGAAGGTGAGATTCGGAAATCTCATGATGGGGGAATTCATTCCTAGGCAGGCTATAACCTACGCACCCTGGATTGCTAAGCTCAAATATGAGATTATTATATAACTTGTTGTTCATTGAATTATCCCTTTCTTATTTAGCTAAGTTTACCAGTGCATCAATTTCTTCTTTGTCCCTTTGTTCGGTTACGGCAAGCATGACTATATCATCAGCTACCTTAATACCGCCAAAGAACCCATGATCAAGCCATGTTTGCTGAAGAGCGTCAAGGTCACCATCATATCTTAAGCAAAACTCGTTTAGAAATTCCTTGCCGGGGAATGTTTCGATAAAATGGCCTGTGGCTAATAGTTGGGCATGTAGATAGTGAGCACCATCGCAACCCAATTGCGCAGCCTCACGAAGTCCTTGCTTACCCATTAGTGCCATATAGATGGTCACCCACAAAACCATTAGACTTTCGTTGGAACATATGTTGGAAGTGGCTTTGTCTCTACGAATGTGTTGTTCACGAGCCTGAAGGGTCAGTGCATAGGTGCGCCTACCGTCTTGGTCAAGCGTTTCTCCCACGATCCTTCCAGGCATTTTACGAACCAATTTATTGGTTGTACACATGTAGCCAAGGTATGGTCCTCCCCAGGCCATAGGTAATCCCAAGCTCTGTGCTTCACCAACGGCAATGTCTGCACCCCATTCTCCAGGAGTCTTGAGCAAGGCTAGATCGGCAACTATGGAATTAACAATAAAAAGAGCTTTTTTATCATGACATGTGTCAGCTACTCCAGTGAAGTCCTCGATAATGCCAAAGTAATTAGGTTGCTGAACGATAACACCGGCCACTCCACCTTGAGCAAGTAAACCTGGGAGATTGGTGAAGTCAGTAACTCCGTTCTGTTGCGATAAATATTGAAGTTCAAAACCATTAAAATGAGCATAAGTTTTGACAACTTCAATTACCTTTGGATCAATAGCCTCGGAAATAATTACCTTGTTGGATTTCTTAACGGCAGTGCATGCCATCATAGCTGCTTCTGCGGTCGCCGTAGAACCATCATACATAGAGGCATTTGAAACTTCCATTCCCGTTAGTCGAGCCATCATTGTCTGATACTCGAATATGTAATGTAGTGTTCCCTGAGAAATTTCAGCCTGATATGGTGTGTAGCTGGTCAAATATTCTGACCTTGAGCAAAGTTGAGGAATAGCTGACGGAATGTAATGATCATAAGAACCAGCACCTGTAAAACATATCTTTTGCTGATTCTTTGTACCAAGTTGATTAAAATATTTCCGAATATCTATCTCACTTTTTTCTTCTGGTAAGTCATATTCGCCTTTAAGGCGAACACTCTCTGGTACATCTGCATAAAGATCATCCAAAGACTTTAAGCCGATGACATCCAGCATGTGCTGGATGTCATCGGCGGTGTGTGGAAAATACTTAAACATATTGTTTTCCCAATTTCTTATGATATTGAAGCGTTATAAGCCTCTTCGTCCATCAAGTTTTCGAGTTCACTAGGATCGGAAAGCTTGACTTTGATAATCCAGTTAGAATTGGCATCCTGATTGATCAGCTCTGGATGGTCCTCAAGAGCTTCGTTCACTTCAATTACTATACCACTTATTGGAGATATTAAATCATTAGCTGCCTTAACGCTTTCAACAGCTCCAAAATCATCACCAGCAGTTACTTCATCGTCCACTTCGGGCATATCTACATATACTATGTTGCCTAATTCCTTCTGGGCGAAATCTGTAATACCGATATATCCGAATTCTCCTTCTACGCGTACGTACTCATGTGATTCACTAAAGTAAGTCATATTATTTCGTTTAATGTTAATGATTATTTCTTATAATGCTTGTCATAGAATTTCTTCTTGACGATGGTTCCGGGGAAGGTCTTCTTGCGAATTTGGATTTCAACCTTGTCACCAAGTTTTAGGCTTGAGTCAACAAGTGCCACGGCACAGCTCTTGTCAACAGAGATTAGTTTATAGCCTGTTGTCACTTCGCCAACTACCTTACCGTCTTGTAATACCTTATAACCATGGCGAGGAATTGCATTTCCTTCTAGTTCAATACCACGAAGTCTGCTTGTAGGTCCCTCTTCCTTTTGTTTAGAAATAGCATCCTTGCCAATGAATTCAGGTTTGTCAAACTTACAGAACATGCTTAGACCAGCCATTACCGGTGTTATCGTATCTGATAGTTCGTCTCCGTATAATGGAAGGCCAACCTCAAAACGAAGAGTGTCACGACATCCCAAACCACATGGTGTAACACGCTTACTATCAAGTAATTTATCCCACAGGTCAACGATCAATTTATGAGAAGCATAAATCTCAAAACCATCTTCACCAGTGTATCCCGTGCGACTAACGATGAACGTTTCTCCAAATTGAGTCCGTGTTTTGGCCGTATAAAAAGCCAATTCATGGCAAGGAATCCCCAAGGCCTCCTCAACGGCTTTCTCTGCTTCTGGTCCTTGTATTGCAAGCTGAGAATAGTTTTCAGATTCGTCGTCGATTTGTACGTCAAATCCTTCGCTGTTTTGTTTAATCCAAGCTACATCCTTGTCAATGTTAGCGGCATTTACCACAAGAAGGAACTCCTGATTACCCATCTTATAAACGAGCAGATCATCAACGGTTCCACCTTCTGGATATAGCATCATTCCATAATATATCTGAAAGAGTGGGGCATTGGTAATATCATTTGTAAAAATATGATTGACAAATTTTTCTGCTTCATTACCTTTTACAAAGACTTCACCCATATGGGAAACATCAAATACGCCACAATGCAGACGTACCGCATTATGTTCTTCAATAATGGAAGTGTACTGGATAGGCATATCGAAACCAGCAAATGGTTGCATGAAGGCACCTAATTGCGCATGTCGATCATAAAGACAAGTTCGTTTATTCATAGTTAATTGATAATATTTATAATTTTCATATTGCTCAATATTCTCGTTTTTTTTGGAATTAAACTTAATTCCTTCATTCAAAGGTTATAGGATGGCTTTTGATCTAAGTACTCGATATACCCTTAGCGCTGATTAAGGTAGGGGTTTATAATGCAAACTTACGAAAATTTATTTGATATGTTAGTTGTGTTATTATATATTTGTACTTAAAAAATACAAAATCCCCGAGCTTTCAGAATGATGCATCGGGGACTTATTTATATTTTATGATTTCAACTTATTGTATTGTGATTGTAGCAATAAGCTCTTCTGGAGACATTAATTTTTGTTCTCCTGTAATCATATTTTTCAAAGTTATTTGCCCATTTTCAATTTCGTTTTCACCAGCCATTGCCACATAAGCGATATGTTTAGCATCAGCATAACTCATCTGCTTTTTCATTTTTGCCTTTTCAGGATACATTTCCGTTCTAATTCCGGCTTCTCTTGCCTTAGCCACAAGGGGCAAGCAATATGAGGTTTCCTTTTCACCAAAGTTAATGAAAAGTAGTTGAGTTGCAGAGATGTCCTCCTTGGGGTAGAGGTCTAATGTATTGAGCACATCATAGATGCGGTCAGCTCCAAAGGAGAAACCTACTCCTGATAGTCCAGGCATACCAAATATACCTGTAAGATTATCATATCGTCCACCACCAGTGATGGAACCCATTTCGGTATCAAGGGCTTTAACCTCAAAGATAGCGCCGGTGTAATAATTTAACCCACGAGCCAATGTGAGGTCTAAAACGATTCCATTGTGAAGGTCGACATTCTTCAACGTATCGAGAATAAAGCGCAATTCTTCTACTCCTTTGAGACCAATCTCAGATGTTTGCATTATATTTGCTATTACATCGAGCTTCTCTTCATTGGAGCCTTGCAAATCGATAATGGGTTGAAGCTTTGCTATAGCATCTTCAGGTAATCCTGCTTGTCTAAGCTCTTCGTTCACATTATCAATGCCAATCTTGTCAAGCTTATCAATGGCAACAGTGATATCTATAATCTTATCAGCTGCACCGATAATCTCTGCAATACCGGTAAGAATTTTCCTATTGTTGATTTTAACCTGAACTCTAACTCCCAAGCGCTGAAAGACGGTATCAATGATTTGTATTAATTCAACCTCATTGAGAAGAGAGTTGGAGCCTACAACATCGGCATCGCACTGGTAAAACTCTCTATAGCGCCCTTTTTGTGGACGATCAGCTCGCCAAACTGGTTGAATCTGATAGCGCTTAAAGGGTAATACCAGCTCATTGTTATGCATAACCACATAGCGAGCAAAGGGTACCGTAAGATCATACCTCAACCCTTTTTCGCAAAGTTTTGTTTGCAAGTGCAACGTATTACGATCGAGTAGCTCGTCATCTGAAACTCCTTTAAAGTAGTCGCCAGAATTAAGTACCTTAAATAGTAACTTATCGCCTTCCTCTCCGTATTTGCCCATCAAGGTATGAAGAGTCTCCATAGCAGGCGTCTCTATTTGCTGGAAGCCATAGAGTGCGAACACCTCCTTGATGGTGTTAAAGATGTAATTTCGTTTGGCCATCTCCTCGGGACCAAAGTCACGAGTTCCCTTGGGGATGGATGGTTTGTTGTTTCCCATTACTATTTCTTTCTAACGATAGTTTGTTTTCTGTCTGGACCGATTGATATAATGCCAATAGGTGTTTCCAGTTCTGTCTCCAAGAAGTCAATGTAATCCTTAAAGGTCCGTGGGAATTGAGTTTCGTCGTTGAACTTAGTCATATCCACATTCCAACCCTTCAACTTTTTATATACCGGCTTCACATTATCTATCTCATAGGGGAAGTCACGTGTAATCTCGCCATTAGGCAATTCGTAAGCGACGCAAGCTTTGATAGTGTCAAATCCATCAAGTACATCGTTCTTCATCATGATTAACTCTGTAACACCATTAATCATAATGCTATAACGTAGTTGAACAAGATCAATCCAACCGCAACGTCTTTCTCTACCTGTTACGGCACCATATTCATGTCCGATGTCGCGGAGTCGTTTACCTGTCTCATCAAAAAGTTCGGTAGGGAAGGGGCCCGCACCAACTCGTGTACAATAAGCTTTAGTAATACCATACACATTACCAATCTTGTTTGGGCCGATACCCAATCCCGTACAAGCACCAGCACAAATAGTGTTGCTTGAGGTAACGAATGGATAACTTCCAAAGTCAACATCTAGCATCGTGCCCTGAGCACCTTCGCAAAGAATATTATTACCATTACGAATCAAACGATTGATCTCGTGTTCGGAATCGACAATCTGGAACTGACGGAGATAATCTATACCTTCCATCCATTTCTTTTCCGTTTCCTCTAATCCCTCAAAGTTAGTCCATCCAAGAGATGCAAGCATTTGCATGTGGCGTTCTTTATGAGCGGCATATTTTTCGTCAAAGTTTTCCAGGATATCACCAACTCGCAAGCCATTGCGACTTACTTTGTCCGTGTATGTTGGGCCGATACCTTTACCAGTAGTGCCCACTTTGTCCTTACCTTTGGCAGATTCAAGTGCACTATCGAGGATACGGTGAGTAGGCATAATAAGATGGGCCTTGCTAGAAATATGAAGGCGTGAACATAGTTCGTGTCCGCTCTTCTCCAAATCCTTTGCCTCATCCATGAAAAGATCTGGTGCTAATACGACACCATTTCCAATAATATTTATCTTGTCGCCTTGGAAAACACCCGATGGAATGCTTCGCAACACATACTTTTGCCCTTCGAACTCTAACGTATGTCCGGCATTGGGTCCTCCCTGAAAACGAGCGACAACATCATAGCCTGGTGTGAGTACATCAACAATCTTTCCTTTGCCCTCATCTCCCCATTGAAGACCTAATAAGACATCTACTTTTCCTGAATTCATACGCTGTATAACTTATTTATTATCTGTTTTGTTTTTTGAAATCATTGTTCTCTTGCGTGTCAACTTGGATTGACAACTACTACAAATACCATATATGTATAAAGAGAATCCTTCCTTTCGAAATCGATAGAGTCGAGATGAGGTGATGGCAGATTCAACATCTGGAAGTTCCACTTCTATAACTTTCCCGCACATGGTGCAGATTTGATGACTATGGTTATCGTTGCGTAAGGTCGCCTCATATTTGGTTTTATCCACTAGTTTATGGCGAACCACAAGGTTCACCTTAAGCAAAAGACGCAAAGTGTTATAAAGAGTGGCTCTGCTCACGATGAACTTTTTCTTTTCCAAAGCTTCATTGAGCTCCTCAACGGTAAAATGTCCGTCCATGCCATATATAGCCTTCAGAACGGCATAACGCTCTGGAGTCTTTCGTTTAGCGGTTACCTCAATGTAATTGTCGAGGATTCGCTGGGCATTGTCGAGCATCTTATTTCTCACCATGATGTCAATACACTCTAGGACCAAAAATAGCGGTGCCGACACGAACCATCGTTGATCTGCATTTCACCCCAATCTTATAGTCATGACTCATACCCCAAGATCTCTCACAGAAGTAGTCGGCATCAGCAAAACATTCACGCTTCACCTCGTCGAAAAAGTCCGCCGCCATCAACATTTCTTTGGCAATCTGGTTTTCATCGTCAACATTGCTTGCCATCATCATAAGTCCACATATACGAATATGTTCCAATGATTTCCATTCTCCTTGCTTAAGCATTTCGCGGCAAGCATCAAACGAAAAGCCATACTTCGTTTCTTCTTCTGCAATATGGAGCTCGAGAAGTACATTGATAGTGCGATCAACCTTAGCAGCTTGCTTATCAATCTCTTTAAGGAGTTTCAAGCTATCCACTGCTTCGATCATATGGATATATGGAACGATGTATTTTACCTTGTTACTTTGGAGGTGGCCAATAAAATGCCATTGAATATCCTTAGGTAACACTTCAGATTTCTCGCGTATTTCTTGTTCATGGCTTTCACCAAAGATACGCTGACCAACAGAATAGGCTACCTCTATATATTCCTTGGGATGAAATTTGCTTATAGCAACAAGTTTCACACCCTGTGGCAAATGGCTTAATACTTCCTTTAAATTATGAGCAACATCGATATTCATCGTTATATTTCAGCTTGTCTTAGTCTGCCTTGTTGTACTCAGGCATGTCGTCCTTTTGGTTCGTTTTTGAGTTGATTTTGTGTTCAAATACGTCCATGAACATTGTTTCGGTTACGGAAGAAATGACATAATCAATCATCGTTCCGCCCATAACGTTTCCAATTGCATTCACAGCGCCAGGAAGGGTAGCGGCTTGAACAAGATAATTTACCATAGACCTCTTCTCCTTTTCGGTTTTTTCGTCTATAGTAATAAATGTAAGCTTCGCCTTATACCACTTGTCAGCCTTGGGATCTTCACTAAAGAATATCTCATGGTAGGGTGCAGGCTTCATGCTTACTATCTTAAATTCTCCGCTAATATAGCTTGACATTTCCTCAATGATGGTTGCTTCCGCCTCTGTGAAACTCAGAGCATCTACAACATATTGTTCAATTACTGGCTTTAATGCGCCGTCTTCGGCGGTCTTTTCATATTTGATCTTGGTCTCAAACCAATCAGAAGTTCTCGAATTCATGAAAATATAGTTAATAAAAAAGTGTGTCTATTGATTTTGGATACCACGAAATAGATTGTCCAAAACTCGATAAGTGTAAGCGGACCGGTCATGGATAGTCAAATCGTTGCGAAGTCTATTGCGCAAGTCGACCAGTTTGGATACGGCATCCTGATAGTTCTCGGGAGTGATGCGCTCGGACATGTTCTTGGCCACGGCCGCATCAAACCCAAAGTATCTTACTAGCATATCCGCGAACTGGCTACGTTGCATATCCGTAACATCCTTCAGTTGTTGGTTCAACTTGTTTTTTGGACGATAAATATGGAATATTAACTCATCGGGTTCACCTCCACGTTGGCCATTGTAATAGCGCTTGTCATAGTCGAAATAACAATCACAAAAACCATTCTCTGCCAATGCGGCGAGTTCCTCTTTTGCAGGATTGAGCACACGACGAGTGAAGTCACTAAATTTCTTATAATTGGCTTCTAACCGCAACATCTTTCTGAAATCCATTGTTTTGATGCGCGTTCCACCCTTGTCAACCCAGCTCTCAATGAACATATATATGCGTTGGGTATAACGGTTACGGCATGCAAAAACAATTTGTTTTCCTAGACGGTGATAACCTAAGTCCAAAGAAACTAATCGTTGAGCTACGGTGCGGTCGATTTTCAGAACTGCATATTTCTCGTAGATTCCTGTATCTTTTGGGATATAAACGTCACAAAGGTTGGTTACCTTCAGATAACTTCGTCCATCATTTGATTTATAAGGAATCTCAACGGGTATTGCCGCCAACATCTTCAGACTCTGACGAAGCTGAGGATAGTGGTTGGGATCTACACCGAGTGTCTTAAATAAAGTCTTAATTTCAAGCCGACCATCGTTATCAAGCTCAACATCGGAAAAGATTTCAGGAGCAACATTATCCTTGTTTAATATTTTGTGAAGCTTGCTTTGCATGTATTCCACAATGGTAACCAATATCCTAATCTGAATAAGAGAATAGTCATGGCGCATCATGGTAACTGCGATAGGTTGTAAGAGCCAAGTCTCCTCCTCGACGGGGATGAGATCTGAAGGGATGTTGCGTTTAAGATCGCGTTTCTTACCCTTTCCAAAATCAGAGGTACGCTTGGTCTTTCGGCTTATGGTAGCTGATGTCGTGATATCTGTGGAATTGTCTTCTGCCATACTGTTGGTCGTAATGCGGCTGTCCCAAAGGAGACGAGGACAAAGTTAAAACTATTTTTCGAGTTCACCAAGCAAAACCAAAAATTAATCTTAGCCCACCATGACCGTGTTATTTATGACAATATGTCCACGGAGAAAATGTAAAAACACTGCATGTTTTTTGAAAAATATCAGTATGAAAATTTCATTTTGGGTTGTACAAATTACTTGTTTAACCCGTTGGCGGAATTAATTTAAGTTGATAAATATGAGTAAAAAG
>Ga0183095_10834_pt1 | contig 53002 bp, 58 predicted proteins | sample BioMet4_FD_130346 | JGI IMG/M metagenome (GOLD analysis project Ga0183095, IMG submission 130346) | Microbial communities from bioreactor (seeded with sewage sludge) at LBNL, California, USA - Biofuel metagenome 4 (v2) (version 3) | ecosystem: Engineered > Bioreactor > Anaerobic > Unclassified ...
AATTCATCAGGAGGCAATGCCTGTATTCGGAATATTACAGCAGCTTCGCCTCTTTCAGATGTGCAATAACGGGCTGTCTTGACGAACTCGAAACGAAGCACAAGGATGAATTGAAAAGCCTGCTTACACTACGTTTTCAGACTTTTGATAATCTAAAGATGTCAGCCTAATGCAGTATAACAGGCAAATGCCAAAACTTTTGAAATTAGCTCTACGGATTGGTTTTTTTGAGAATAAAAAATGGTGGATCCTGCAGGTTTCGAACCTGCGACCCGATGATTATGAGGCCGCAGTTACCACCTCAAAAAGTCAGTTTTGAGGTTAAAATCTAAATTGCAATAAATAACGTCTAAGCTCAAACACTATCGGGGTGTTTCTACATTTTTCGCTACAGTGGTTTGAGATAAAAATCCGATATAATCTTTATAAAAAAACCGGGGAATCCGTTACCGAATTCCCCGAGCCCGCTCCCGAAGGATTGGGGGTAGTTTCTAATGTCAATCAATGTCAACCGATACCAGTATATATCATAATTCTGGATAATCAAGTACATTTTTAGGTATAATTAGACCATTTCTAGGTATAATTATTTTTTTATAGGGCTTTCCACTGGCTTCTTGCCCGTATACTTGATAGGAACGCCGGTAAGGACATAGCTATGCGAGCCGTAAAACGGTTCCCACATATAATAATCATTTCTGTCGGTGGACATGTTGATTAGGTCTTCCGCCTTGGGATTTTTGGCCATGGCGTCGTGTTTGGCGTTGATAAAACCGTTATCACCCCACCATACAAACCAAATATTATGGAACGAAGAATGCCCGGTTACTTCCGGGCCGACTACTTCGTATTTTTCTTGAAGTGCCCGTGTTTCTTTCCATTCATTGGTTGCTGTCTGGGCCGCACATCCCGAAATAAAAATTGCTACTGCACCACCCAACACTGTCCAAAAACTCTTACGCATGATTCTTTCTTCTTTTTTATTGAACTGTTTTATCCTCAACTATTTGAGCAATTGAGGATTGTTTTTTAATTTAGAATCCAGATCGCGGATGGCTTCGTTCATGGCTTGTTCCATCAATACTGAGTACGATTTGGCGTCGTGCCCCAGGCGGCAATACAGCCATTGAGTAAGATAATCGTCCCGGTCAAACGAATACTCCCAGATAATTTTCTTGGCTTTGTTTTTGAGCGTTAAATGTAACGCCAGGCGATTCGATGAAGTTCCACAAGGAGCGCCTAAAATCCATAAATATACGCCAGCAAAATCTAATCCGTATGAAAATAACCGACCGTAATAATGGGTTGAAATAATTTTCCCCTCCAGCACTAAATCAGCATTGGCTTTTTCCCCGCCGAAAGTAAAGAAAGCATCTTCAAACAGATTGGACCGTCGCAGGCTGACTGCCGCTGCCTTAGCCAAGTCTTCGGAGGGTGAAAATTCGAATCGATCGATCGAGACAAACCAGCGGGCAGCATCAGGCCGGTCGTAATCGACATAACCGAACGGCATCAACGGCACATATTGCAGAAAGATTGTTCCCATCTGGTTATCATCGTTGCGGCAATCGTCAAAGGGAATAACCGCCACTTTCTGAGGGTGAATTGGCGCGGAATCAAGTTCCACCAATGAATTCATTTTTCCTGGATAAACGAACTTTGCCGTCGTTCCGCACCCAGTAACGAAAGACAGAGATAAACTAATTGCCATTACATAGAATTGAGTAGGAGTAAAAAATTTAAACATGATATTACCCTGTAGATTATTATAATACTGGATAATCTACACACTCAAAACTAAAAGGCAAATATTTTTCTGTAATGTCAATGGTATCTAAATGGAATACATTATTCAGAGATGATGCCCATTTCCTGCTCGCCGCCGGGGGTCTGTATTTTGTACAGACCCTTTTCATTATCGTCAAAAAAATCTTATTTCCAAAAGTTAGGATTTTCTTGTCCCCATATATTTCTTGCATTTTCGAGCAATTTATTGCGGCCATCCAATGTCAAAGATTGCCAAGTCTCAATAAAATCCCGAAGCTGTTGTCGTTCTATGGGGTTGCTGGTAATCCAAATTTGTACAAGATTTTCAAGACTGCCGTCTGTTTTTGAGAGTTTAAGAATCATTGATGCCGTAATTTTACAAGGGTAAACTTCATCATCCCATGTAAGTACTTTAATTGCATGATCGATTTCTTCTGCGGAAAAATATTCTCTTAAGGCCTTTTGCAATTTTTCCCACGTTTCGTTATTAATCCTCCGTATGCCACCGGAAATGTATTTTGTTATGTTTGAGGAAGAAATTTTTGATTTTTGAGAAAAAGCAATTCTTCCGCCAGTCTTATCAGCAGCAGTTTTGATCATTTGTTGCAAATTTTTTGTGATATTCATTGTTTCCCCTCGGTTTAATAAAATAATTCTCATTTACTTTCCAAAAGAATAATACGCTCAAACAATGTTGTCTAGCCAAAAATATTAAAATAAATGAAGAAAAATCAGATTTTAATATTGACTTTCTTATTGTTCTTAATTATTCTTATTATTGTGATTTTTAAAGAAAATAAGGACCTTGGTTTAAAAATGGAACTAAACATTACTGATGCTGCCGCTTATCTGGAACTAAAGAAAGGCACTCTCTATACCTGGATTAGTAAGAAAATTAATCATCTCCCTTACTACAAACGAGGCAAAAAACTGATTTTCAAACAAGATGAACTCGATGCATGGCAAAATGCCAGAACAATTAAAGGAGGTACTTCCACCAAATGAACGAACTACAGAAATTTGATTTTAACGGCCGCCCGGTCAGCATCATCGACCGCGACGGGGAAGCATGGTTTATCGCGAAAGATGTCTGTGACGTGCTGGAAATTTCCAAATATCGTGACGCTGTTGCTCGTCTTGATGAAGATGAAAGGGGGTCGGTATTAGTGGACACCCTTGGTGGTTCCCAAGAAATGGCCGCCATCAATGAATCCGGTCTGTACAAGTTGGTATTTCGCAGTCGCAAGGCAGTTGCCCAAAAGTTTACGAAGTGGGTTACCGCCGAGGTGTTGCCGACCATCCGTAAAAGCGGCGCGTATGTTTCTCCGGCACTGACCACTACCGAATCACTCATTGCTGCGCTGGCTCCGGTGATCCGTGAAAACGAACGTCTTCGCGCTCATGCCGAATTTGCCAAAAACTTTCTTCCAGTTGGCAATCCCGGCGAACTCAACAAAAACGGGCTTCCCAAAAACCAGTATCGCAGAGGGTACTACGTCTCCGGTAATGGAAAATCCGTTTCGGCTTTGATCGAACGCATGGAACAGCCTGGACTGTTTGAAGAAGTTGAACTCAAACAATTGGGAAAATAAAAAAGGCCGAGGCGGAACCCTCGGCCACAACAATAAAGGATAAGGAAATTATACCATGAGTGAAGAAAAAAATCAACTGATTAAGGTAACGGAAACAGTTATCAATGGCGAAACGGTTCAGACCGTCGATGCTCGGGAACTCTGGCAGGGGCTGAAAGTCGGTAGAGATTTTTCCAACTGGATCAAAGATCGCATTGAAAAATACGGTTTTGAGGAAGAAAAGGACTTTTCGCCAAATTTGGCGAAAACCTCCCCCGAGGGTGGACGCCCGGCCATCGACTACACTCTGTCTCTGGATATGGCGAAAGAACTGGCGATGGTGGAGAACAACGAACAGGGCCGCAAAGTCCGCCGCTATTTCATTGAAGTTGAAAAACAGTTCCGGCAAGTTGTTTTGCCTGTCATGCCAAAATTTTCCGCCGACGATATGGACCGTACATTGTTTTATCAGAAGCGCTCTGTTATCAAGATTACATCGTTGGCGGACGTGTTGGGCGTTGACGTGGATTTGTTGCGGCGGGCGGCGCTGCTGATGAAGAAAAACGGAGTTATCCAAGAAGGTATTCATTGTTTTACCGTGAAGGACAACGATTTGCTGCGTCTGCGTTTGGAAGCTCCCAGCCGGGGATTGGGTTTTCTGCCTAAAATGGGTTCGTACATTATTCTCTGGACGGAAGTCGGGGCTCAACTGCTGGCTTCCATTGCCGGACGGACCAGTCGCTTTTTGGGGTTGACCGAATATTTTCACCAGCCACCTTGTCCCGTATTGGCCGGTGAAACGTCGGATATCGGGCATTTAGTTTCGGCGGTCACGAAATTGACCGAAGTGTTCAGCACCTATCTCCAGCAGCAAGGAGCCAGTGCCGCCCGCCCTCTTTCCAGAGGGTTGCCCGCAACTATGTAATTCGCAAGGGCAACCTGGAGATCAGAAAAGCGATGTTGTGCGTCAACTGTCACAAGAACTTTTGCGAGGGCCATCACAAGAACTGCCCGGAATGCCTGGCAACGCGCCCGGAGCGGCAGGCGGAAGCCAAGCGACAGTATCACCGAAAGATGAAAGCGTACAACAAGACAAGCAAATCCGAACGGCAACGCCGGTTCGAAGAATATCAACAACAAGTCAAGGAAGCATTTCACCAATGATCAACACAATTAACCCTATCAGCCAGAATTTCATTACCCAAGCTGACGCCATCCCTGGCTATTCAGCGTCACAATTGCTGAATGACCTTCTGGCAACACAATTGGAGCTTATCACCTATAAACGGGCGTCCGAACTGGCGCACGTCACGCAGACCTATATCTGCCAGCTCTGCCTGTGGGGAAAACTCAAGAAGTACGGTTCCGGCCACCGAGTAAGAGTGAATAAGTTCGAAGTAATTCGTTACTTCACATTGCCCGATGACGGGCAAAAACAATAAAGGAAAGATCACATGGACAATCAAATCAACTGGCGTTTCGATGAATTCAGCAAGGCAATGATGCTCACTGCCGAATCGATGGGAACCGGGAAAATACGAGAAACGGCGATTCAAGTCAATCGCAGAACTCTTGATTTACCGTTTTCCGAACCGATAAAAATTTTTCAGGTTGCTTCATCGGCACAACAAGTTTTAAAAGAGCCGAGTTGTGTAATCCTCGACATGTTAAATCCTGATCTTGGACCTCAGTATGTTTTTCACGACAGCATGGTTGAACCGCTTTTGGCTCTTACCAAATATGCAGAAGGATTCAAAGATTTTTTCCCCGAAGCCGATGGAATAACCATGGCGATTATGTCCAAACTGTCTGACCAGTCAATCAATCTGCGCGAAAAAGTTATTCAGGTGCTTGATCTGATTGCAACAATTGCGATTAGCAAAACTGATAATTTCTATGAGCAATACAAACGTTGCGACTTCAAAACCGGTACAATGGCCCCGGCAGAAACTACCGAACCAGTCTTTGCTGTTACTCCGGTCGATGCATGATTACCACCCATGGAAGCTTTGTCATCGGGCTCAGCTTCATTTACCCACAACAAAGAGAAAGGAAAATCAACTGGAAACGAGCAATAAAAAGGGCTGACAGTGCGGGAACACCGTCAGCCAGTGCCTTAAAACACCTGAACCAAAGATAATTCAAAAGAGAGAAAAAGTCAATGGATAGCAGAATTCAGAAGTATAAAGAACGCCTTGAATGCGTGTTGACGCCGGAAGAATTGCAGCAAAAGGGTCGCGAACTGGCCGAACAGAGCCAGTCGCAGCAGCGTCTCGAAGAAGAAAAGAAGGCCATCGTCAGTGACTTCAAGGCCAAGGGCGATGCTTGTACCAGCGCAATCGGGGTGCTGTCGCTGGCAATCAGTACCCGCCGCGAATACCGGCAGGTTGACTGCGAACTGCGGTACAACGAGCCGCAATCCGGCATGAAGACCCGTATTCGAATGGACACGAAAGAAACCATCCGTTCGGAGCAGATGACCGACGACGAAAAACAAGACCTTTTCATCAACGCCCTCGGCGAACAGAACGAGGAATTTGTTTTTCTCGACCGGCAAACGCTGCCGATCATCTATGAAGTTGCCGACCGGGTGAAGATGGAAGCCGACGGCTGGCTGCTGGCGTTGACCGGAAACGACCGGGAAATGGTCAAAGCCGTATTGGATCATGGATTTGATTATTGCGTCTACAAGTCAGGGATTGCGTTCAGCTTGTATAAAAAAGCCACGTTGAAAATGATCGATACGACGCTGGTGGACGAACAGGGACGCCCCGAAACGATCACCAATGGAAACGGCATTGCGTTCAAATGCGAATACTTCGATGAAATCGACGCATTCGACAAACGGGTTAAAGCACTTGCGGATGCCGGATACAAGCTTCAAACCGATCAGGTCAATTTGAACGATGATTATCACGAAGCTATCGAGGCAGATGTTTTCTTCCCTGACGAAGAATATATCCTGTTGATTCCCGCAACGGGATTGTGGGCAATCTATTTTCTCGAACCCGCCGAACCCGCCGAACCGGCAAAACCCGCCAAGAAAAGCAAGAAAGCCGCGAAAGCGGACAAGGAGTAAGCACCATGCAGTTAATCTCTGGAAAGCGGCTGGAACCGCAAAAAGTCGTCGTCTATGGGCCGGAAGGCATCGGCAAAAGTACGCTGGCGTCGCAATTCCCGTCGCCGGTATTTCTCGACGTCGAAGGCGGAACCGATCATCTGGACGTTCAGCGGTTTCCGAAGCCGAGCACGTACAGCGACATTCTCAAAGCCGTTGACGATCTGGTCACCAGTCCGCATTCGTTTTGCTCGTTGGTAATCGATACCGCGGACTGGGCCGAAAAGCTGATGATCGAATTTCTCTGCAAATGCGAAAACAAAAGCAGCATTGAGGATTTCGGTTACGGCAAAGGATATAAACGTGCCGAAGAAGAATGGATGAAGTTCTTGGGGCGGTTGGATAATCTGCGTCTCAAACGCGGCATGAACATAGTGTTTCTGGCTCATGCGCTGGCGCGGAAATTCGAATTACCGGACCAGGCAGGGGCGTTCGACAAGTACGAAATGAAGCTGACGAAGCTGGTTGCGCCGCGACTCAAGGAATGGTCGGACATGCTGCTGTTTCTGAACTGGCGGACGTATATCCAGAAAGATAAGGAAGGCAAAGAACGGTTGGGCGGCGGCAAGGAACGCATCCTTTACACGACGCACAATGTCACGTTCGACGCCAAAAACCGTCACGGGCTGGCGGAAGAATTGCCGTGTGCGTTCAAGTCGATTGCGGGATGTTTTCCCGGAACTCAAGCAACCGTTGCGGCAAAACCGGCGGACAAGACAGAAAAATCGCCGGAACAGCCGGAAGTCAAACCGCCCCAGTATGCCGTCAAAAATGCCGGGATTGCCCCCAATCCGGAAGCGCCCCGCAGCGATACTGCTTTCAACGCCGAGCTGTACACCATGATGGAAATGTCCGGGATCACCGAAGCTGAACTCAAAGAATACCTGTTGGAAAAAGGCCTTTCGAAAGATCCGGCGCAGGGTATCGACAATCTGGCGGAAAAGTTCGTCAGTCTGATGATTCGGGAAGACAACTGGCAAAAAGTGATGGCGTTCATCAACAAAAAACGTGCGGCAAAAACCGCCACCAAATAAAAAGGGATGTATCATGGCAAACAATGACGGATATGCGTTGACGTGGGAAAGCGAAGTTGAAAATGACAGTCAATTCCAGCTGTTGAATCCCGGCGACGCTGAATTTGAAGTCACTGATTTTCAGCGGGGGACCAATAACAAGTTTGGGTGTCCTCAGGCGGAATTGAAGTTGAAAGTCACCACCGGCGAAGGTTCGACGGTCATCAAAGAAAATCTGATTCTCCATTCGTCGATGGAATGGAAAATCTGCGAATTTCTCCGGGGTATCGGGCAGCGGAAACACGGCGAACGGGTACATCCGAATTGGGCCAAGGTTGTCGGCGCCAAGGGACGCTGCAAGATCAATGTCCGGGAATATGAAAAAGACGGCGAAAAAAGAAAGATCAACGGCGTCGAAAAGTATTACGATGCCGCCGAACCCGCCAAGCCGGAACCGGAACCGAGTTTTTAAACTTCCCTCCATGTGTGGCAGCCGGGAAAGACCGGCATTAACCAAGGAATATTTACCATGACGATGGAATTGGTAAAAGTAACAACGGGGCTGGACAAGCTGTCGCAGATCAGCGATCCGGCCATTCTCTCCAACCTGTACGACCAGTGGAAGGCACTCGAAAAGATCGGGACTGCCCTCGAAAAAAAAGTCAAAGGCATTGCCACCGAGAACAAAGATTGTGGTGACTGGTATTTCGAGGAACAGGGCGGGACGCGGGAAATTACCGACGCCGACCAAGCCGAACTGATTGCGGCAACCGTGATGAGTGCGAAAGAAATCAACAGCTGCAAGACGCTGAATCTGACGGCGCTTGAAAAGACGTTTATTGAACGGGTTTGTCTCCAGTTCGGCTGTTCAAAAGAAGAAGCCAAGTCGGAATTTTCCAAGCGGTTTGAATCGGTTATCAACCAGAAAACCAAGAAAGTGCTCAAGCGTCGGCAACTGTCGCTGAAAGAAGCCATTGACGACGCCACCATCAATCCCGAGTTCTGACCATGGACCTGCGACCGTACCAAACCGAATCGATTACCGCCGTCAGCGACAAGTGGAAACAATTCCGCAAGCTGCTGCTGGTGTTGCCTACCGGGACCGGCAAAACCATTGTCTTTGCCACTCTGGCGGCGCAGGTTGCCGACGCGGGAAAACGGACGCTGATTCTGGCTCACCGGGAAGAGCTGCTCGACCAGGCGCGGGACAAACTATTTCGCGCCACCGGCCAGATTGCCAATCTGGAAAAGGCGGACAGCTCCATTATCGGGAATCTGTTCGCGCAAAACAACATGATTACCGTCGGCAGCGTCCAGACATTGATGCGGCAGACGCGGCTGGAAAAGTTCGGTCATGATTATTTCCAGTACATCATTGTTGACGAAGCCCACCATTGTTTGTCGGACAGCTACCAAAACGTGTTGCAATGGTTTAATCAAGCCAAGGTGCTCGGCGTAACGGCGACGCCGGACCGGGGCGACAAGCGCAATCTCGGCGAATTTTTCGAAGATATCGCCTACGAGTATTCACTGTGTCAGGCCATTGCCGACGGGTATTTGAGCCGGATTTCAGCGGAAACTATTCCGCTGAAAATCGACTTGAGCGGCTGCAAACTCAAGGCCGGCGACTATTCGGCGGATGATTTAGGTTGTGCGCTGGCTCCGTATCTGGATGCCATTGCGGCGGAGATGGCCAAGCGGGTGCTGACCCGCAAGATCATTGTATTTCTGCCGCTGGTGGCGACCAGCAAAGCCATGGTTGAATTGCTCAGTGCACGAGGTTTTCGCGCCTGTCACATTGACGGCGACAGTCCCGACCGCAAAGAGATTCTGACCGACTTTCACAACAACCGGTATAACGTACTGTGCAACTCGATGCTGTTGACGGAAGGATTTGATGAACCCGACGTTGACTGCATCGTCTGCCTCAGACCGACGAAAATTCGGGCGTTGTATGCGCAGATCGTCGGGCGCGGGACTCGGATTGCTCCGGGCAAGAGTGATTGTCTGGTACTCGATTTTCTATGGCATACGGCGCAGCATGACTTGATTCATCCGGCTCACCTGATTGCCAAAGACCAGGCAACGGCGGACGCCATGACCCGCAAGATCGAAGCGGCACAAGGAATGCTCGACCTCGGCGACGTGGAAAAAGAAGTCAACGAGGAAGCCAAGCAACAACGGGAATCGGCGTTGGCTGCTCAACTGGCGGCACAACGCCGGAAGAAAGGTCGGACGCTCGACCCGCTGGCCTTCGCGTTGACGATCAAGGCCGACGAATTGCAGGACTATGAGCCGGTAATGCCGTGGGAATGTCAGCCGCCGTCGGAACGTCAACTGGAAATTCTGTCCCGCTACGGATTTGAAGCCGAACAGATTCCCAACAAGGGCTTCGCCTCGAAGCTGATGGACCGGATTATTTTGCGTTCCAAGATGGAGCTGGCCAGTCCGAAGCAATGCGCGTTGCTCTATCGCTACGGCTACGACGACGCAGCCACGATGTCGTTCAAAGACGCCAAGTCGGCGATAGACGCCATTGCCGCGAACGGCTGGCGCAGACCCGCCGAACCTGAATATGTCTTCTAACTAAGGAAAATTCATTATGATTAAAATGACGATTGACCCCGGCGCAAAAGGCGCATTGTGTTTTCTCGACGGTGACCGCATCGGTTCGACCAAATGCCCGGAAACGATTACCGAACGAGCTTCGCTGATTGTTGATCTGGTCAGTCTGCACGGTTCGGCAAACATCCGCTGCATCATCGAATGCGTTCACGCAATGCCCGGGAATGGTGCGACCGGGATGTTCCACTTCGGTGAAAATTACGGAGCTTGGCGCGGCATTCTTTCCGCGTTGGGCGTTTCCTACATCGAAGTACCGCCGCAGAAATGGCAAAAACTGATCGGCAATCTGCCATCGGAAAAGCACGACCGTAAAGTAGCGCTGAAAGAGTTTTCCCAGCAGCGTTACCCCAACATCAAAGTCACGCTCGACAATGCCGATGCGCTGGCGATGCTGACCGTGTTCGACAAACTCTGGCAATAACCCTTTCCCCGTCGGCTTGTGTTCTTTGAATCTTGTAATGTCCAATAAAGCCGGCGGGGATTTTAACAATTTTGAGGAGTAAATAGCCATGAAAAAGAATTTATCCGATTTGATTAAAACTTTAATTAGCGAAGAAGATGCAATGTTGGGTAATGAGATTTTCGGCGGCAACATTGTCAAACAGGAAAATCACAAAGGGGCATTGCGCATACTGCACTATCTGGAAGCTGAAATTGCTAATGGTCCTCAAGTCTTAGAAGGGGCCGATACCATTTTACGGCTGAAATATGCCATTGACGGTATTCGTACAGCTATTGAGCTTGAACCAAATCCGACGGAACTCATGAAAGAAATTCACAAGTTGTGTGTTGCTGCGCAGGTTTTCCCGGACATAATTAAGTGAAAGGAAATAGACCATGAAATTAGAATCACTTGTTCCTCCACTGGAAGATTGCCAGAAAATCCCGATTGAATGGTTTCCCGACAGCGTGCTGGTGTGGCATTTTTCACAAACAAAAAACATGGGGATATTTGAGCGTGAACCATGGAATGAAAAAGAATCTTATCCAGCCCCGACGCTGGCGGAAATTATGGCAGCATTCAGCGATATATCTCCTGCAATGGGAAGCGGTAACAATATTTCCATCCGCGCAGTCGAAGATGGCACATATGAGGTAGGGCGGTTATGGAGATCACAAGTGGAACGCGACAACAATCCAGCCGCTGCAGCCCTGCGATTACTGTTCAAAATTAAAGAGGTATAGACCATGAGCATCATAGAAATCCACTCAACACCAACTTATCAATCGCTTTCACACAAGTCGAAAGACGAACTGATTTGTCGGTTGTTATTGTCTTACGAAACCGAGAAACGGCTTGAACATAGAATCGTAGAATTGGAAAATGGAATTCGAGAATTTTGTAAAACTCCGTTTGCCGTCACCGTAGTTATTGACAACAAACAGCATTGCACCCCGGTAAATTGGGGCGGCAACCCGGCATTCAAGAGTTTGCGCGAACTTATTAAGGAATAGCCATGAACTTCTTACCTAGAATCATGAAACGAGCAAACGAACTCCGTGCCAGCGAAATTGTTGATGACGGGCGCGATTCGACCAGCGATTTGATCGATAACGCGGCGGTCATGATCGCCATACTCCAGATACGCGGCGACGCCGACCGCAAAGCCGAGGCTGACGCCGAACAACAACGCGAAATCGACCGGCAGAAACGGGTGAAAGAACAGGAAATTGAAAAATGAAGACAGCAGATACAGAGATGGAAACAGTCAAACGGGTTATTGAAATTAATATAGCCGACTGTGACGGCAACGCCATCCATGCCGGGAATGTGTTGCAATCGTTAGAACGCCCCAACGAGCGTGGCGTAGTAATGAGAATTCTCAAGGAAGGCGATAGGGGGTATTCCGCATGTCATATTGGAGACATGGAGATCAAAATCGGGCCAGGAACGACTTGCTTTTCAACTCGCTATAACCAATGGAAGATAATCCCACACAATGAACAGACCTATGAAGAACGCTATGACGCATGGTTTTATAGTGAAGTTGAACCCGATTATGACGAAGAACCGGGCGGCGTTACCCGAGCGGAAGCAGTAGCAATTCAAGGGATCATGGCCCTGTTGCCTGACGATATTGTTGATTGGGATTTTGGCCCGTTTCCTAATCGTCTGGAGAATGCCTTGTCGTTTTTAGTAGCTCATTTGTCATCTATTTCCGATTCCGACAAAAACAAAAAAAGGAAATAAATCATGGGCATTGCCTTTGTTATTGCGACTCTCTCAGTGTCGGCGCTGGCCGTTGCCGCCGTGCGCTGCATTGCTCTGGACTGCCGACACCATCCCGATACAACTCATTGCGCATGTTGCGGTCGCCCGGTTATTCCGCAGACCAGTACCACATTATTGTTCTGTGGAACCGACCGGTTTTGCCAGCCCTGCGCACGTCGAATCATGGAAGGGCTTGAAAAATGAAAGGACATGGAATGCTTTTCTCCGCGCCGATGGTCACTGCTATCGCAGACGGAGTCAAGACGCAGACACGGAGGCCGATTAATCGTTACAATTCGACGTGCGAAACCGCCAAATTTGACAACCTTGATTGGGGCAATGTCATGCAACGGGGTGACATGCTGTCTGTCGCTGGCGGTAATTGCACGTTTCACCAAGTCAAATCGCGTATTCAGCCAGGCGACCGGATTTATGTCAAGGAAACCGGGTGGGAACGTCCGAACCGTACCACAAAGATGATGCGCGACGGGGCCGATACTTGGAAACCGTATTATTTTGATGCCGACGGAATCAGTGAAAATGATCGAGAGTTTTTCAAAGAAAATGGTTTTATCCGTCGCCCATCTATTCTGATGCCGAAAGTCTGCGCTCGGTACTGGCTGGAAGTCGTCAGCGTAAGGCCGGAACAGATACAGAATATCAGCGAGTCGGACGCAAAAGCCGAAGGCGTTAAACCAGTCGTCAGGGATTGCGACAAGCTGGATTATGCTACCGGGTTCTATTGGACATGGGGCGAATGCTACGGCAATACCGTTAACGGTTGGGATGCCAACCCGTGGGTCTGGCGCATCGAATTCAGGAGGGCATAAGTTACAATGAAACGAGTAGTCTGTTATTCCGGTGGCGCAGAATCAGCGCTGGCGGCAATTGAAGTTGTGCGGCGATATGGCAAAGATGATGTTGTGTTGCTGAATCACAATATCAGCCCGGATGCCGAAGATGCCGATATTAAACAATACAAGCTGGACATTGCCAACTATCTCGGATTATCAGTAACGCCGTGCAACGCCGTCGCCCAATCATACGCCAGTCTTGACCCATTGCTCGGCTCTATTGAAAGAATGAAGTTCAAGGGGCCCAACGGCGAATATTGCACTTATTATCTCAAATCTGAACCGTTCAACCTCTGGATTGACCCATTGGTAAGGTGCATGGAAACCAAAGCATTTAAGGTTGGTTGCGGCTCCGAACTTTGTACATCCAGGCTAAAAACTGAACCGTTTGATGCTTGGTTGAAAGATCATTCTGACTTGATTGTTTATTATGGCTTCACACCGGAGGAACAACACCGGGTTGACCGGCGACGGATGATATTGGATAAGCGCGGCATCAAAAGCGACTATCCGTTGCTATGGAACCCCCGGACTATCCATGATACCGCCGAAATCGGCATTCCGAAGCCAAACCATTATAAAATCTGGAAGCACGGCAACTGCATCGGATGTCTGAAAGCCGGATGGCAACATTGGTATTGCGTTTATGTTCACCGGCGTGACCGCTGGGAGCTGGCGAAGTTGGCCGAAGCAACAATCGGCTATGCAATCAATCGTCGCAATGGCGTACCGTGCCGCATAATTGAGCGTGAGGCCGAATTTGAGGATATGCGAAAAGCTGGAGTTCCAGCCACCGAACATATCCCCGCTGGCCAGTTTTGGAGTATGGCGCGAAATGCAATTAATCAACCTGATTTATTTTTAACAGGAGTTTCCAATGAAAAAAAGTAATTGTTGGAAAGACGGCTCGCCCTGCGGCACGTGGGCAAAGGGGGAAAGATGATTAAGCCAACTATTCACAAACACGAATTTGAGGTAGAAGTATGATGACAGATCGGGAAATAGCGTTGTCCGCACTCGAACAGTTGTCGGCAAAACGTTGTGACGACTATAACGACTGGCTGATGGTCGGGATGATTCTACAACACGTCGGCTGCACCGTTCAGGATTGGGACAACTGGAGTCGTAATAGTTCAAAATACAAACCGAAAGTTTGCGAACGCAAATGGAGTTCGTTTCACGGCGACAGCGTTGCCAACGTCAGTGTAGGGACGCTGCTGTCGATGGTAAAAGAAGACGGGGGACACGTCGAAATCAAGCATCGCGTCGAAGACGGTCACCCGTTGACGTGGGAAGACGAAATCGGCCCGTTGCCGGATGTACACTGGACGGAAGACGCCGACGTGCCGCCGCCGTCGAAAGACTGGGATAAAGACTTGTCGCGGTATCTTCGGACATTGTTCAAGCCGGAAGAGATTGTTTCGTACAACATCAAGGCCTGGCAACCGCCGGACAGCGAGAAATGGATTCCGCAGGGGCATGGAACGTATACACAGACTGCCGGGGAACTGATTGCCAAGGTTGAAGCCAAAGACAGCGCCGACGCCGTATATTACGATAAGCCGACACCTGCCGGCGGGTGGATACGGTTCAATCCGGTAGATGGGAAAGGTATCAAGGATGCCAATGTTACCGACTACCGGTACTGTCTGGTTGAATCGGATAACCTGCCGCTGGTACGCCAGATTGCCATTTATCATCAACTTGAACTGCCGATTGCGGCCATGGTCCATAGCGGCGGGAAGTCGGTTCACGCGATTGTCCGCATTGAAGCCGGTACGGACTTTGAAGAATATCGCAAACGTGTTGATTTTCTGTTTGGCGTACTCAAGAAGGCAGGGTTCACGATTGACCGGCAGAACCGTAACCCGTCGCGGTTGTCGCGCTTGCCGGGCATTCTGCGCGGCGAAAACCCGCAATACCTGATGGCAACCAATATCGGCAAACCGTCGTGGGAAGCGTGGAAACAATCGATTGACGAACTCGACGACAATTTGCCCGATATTGAAGATTTGTCCGCTCTGGCTGCGAATCCACCGCCGTTGGCGCAAGAAATTATCCGCGGTGTATTGCGTTGCGGTCACAAGCTGCTGTTTTCCGGTCCCAGCAAGGCGGGGAAAAGCTTCGGGCTTATGGAACTCTGTCTGGCGCTCGGCAACGGTACGGAGTGGCTCGGAATGCCATGTCAGCAAGGCCGGGTGTTGTACGTCAATCTCGAAATCGACCGGCCATCGTCGGTTCAGCGGTTTATCGACATCGCCGGACAACTCCAACTCAAGATCACCAACATCGACGTCTGGAACTTGCGCGGCAAAGCATGTCCATTGAACGAACTGGCTCCGCGCCTGGTGCGCCGGATGCGCAACAAGAACTATCTGGCCGTCATCATCGACCCGCTCTATAAAATCTTGACCGGCGACGAAAACAGCGCCGCCGATATGACGTATTTTTGTAACCAACTCGACTATGTGGCTGTTGAAACCAAGACAGCCGTCATTTTTGCCAGTCATTTCAGCAAAGGCGCTCAGGGTGGAAAACGATCAATTGACCGCACGTCGGGTTCCGGTGTGTTTGGCCGCGATCCTGACGCTGTCATGACGATGACCGAACTGGACACGCCGGACGGCGATGCTTATCGCATTGAGTTCACGTTACGCGAATTTGCCGCCCCTGAACCGATCAGCGTCAAGTTCCGCTATCCTGTCCACGTTCTCGACGAATCATTGTCCGGGGCAAAGACGGTAGGCGACGACGGGAAAACCGGAGCCGGACGAAAACCCCGTATTTCCGACGAAGACATCAAGCAGGCCATTGAACTTCGCATGGGATTTGATGAAACGAACCATTGTACACTCGAATCTCTGGAATCGTATTTTGATGAAAAAATCAAAGTCAGAGGATTGCGCTACCGAATTATCAAAATGAAGTCGGAATACATCATTGACAACAATGAAGTGGTGAGAATATAAGACAAAATAATTTGGTATTTTAAAATTCATTAAATTCGGGAATGGCGGAATCGCACCTTTTAGCATTAGCATGAGCCAAAACAAGACCAGCAGGTGTAATTGAAAATAGCGAAGGAATACATTCCCACCATTCCCTTAGCTTTTTTAAATTTTTTCTTTTATCCCATTCAATTATAAATTGCGAAATGACTTTTTCTTCTTGTATAGGATCTTTGTCGTAAAGTGAAAAAATATTTTTTATAACATTCTTTTGCTTTTCTGTGAATGGAATAGATTGCATAATTAATTTATTATCAGATGAAACGTGAGGGGTGTTTATTCTAAGTGAGTCAAGGGTATTAAAATTACTAATTGGAATTCTAACATAACCATTATTAAGTTCATGGGGAACCAATATTCGTAACCCAACAGTTTCTAAAAGTTCAACTGCCTTGTTATAATTTTCTGAACCCTGTTTTAGTCCAACAGCAGTATAGCCGAAAAATTGTTCTGAATAGTATTGTTTAAATTTTTTTAACTTACCAAATGAATTAATTCTGATTGCATTGAGTAAGTCCAAATGTTCAAGCCAATTATTTCCTGTTGGTAAATCTCCATACATTAATTTCCCAAACAGATTATCAAGCACATCAAGACCTGCATAAACATTTCCTAAAACAGGAGATACGCGCATTACAGCCGACGTAATAGTTAATCCAAGTAGCGCGTCATCTGAAATTTCACTAACAATGGATACGGCATGATTAATTCCAGCTCGTACTCCCCTGATCTTTCCTTTTTGAAATCGACGAATCAACAATTCCGACAATAAATCATAATCTTTCGGACGTTCTGTTTCAGCCGCAGTTATTTGTGCATTTTTGAGCAATATTTGAAAACCAGGATCAGCAAAAGCATTTAATGCACCGTCAATTTTGGTCATTCTAGTCATCAACTGATTTTCAAACTTATTGATACGATTGTTTGCAATTTCACACGCTTCCTGGGTAAAATCTCTTTTTGCAATTTTAAAATTTTCTTGATAAATTTCTCGTGCCCGCTTCTCATCGATTCCTTGTTCAATGTTTACAAATTGGTATTGCGTTGCATTATTACCTGCCTTTTGCGATTGTTCGTTAATATAATCTTGATTTTTCTGTTGATTTGGAGTTAAATTATTTCTGACAATTTGAGATTGTTCCGGACTATTAACTTTGTTGTTGTCGTTAGTTTTATCATTGTTATTTATAATGTGCATATTTCCTGTTTGTTGTTGTGTTACATTGTTACCTGCTTTTTGTTTTTGGATAAGAGATTTTTTTATTACTCCTAATTTATAGCCACAAAAAACACCAACAAATGCAGCAATTAATGCACCGCCAATGCCATCAAATACCCATTTCCAATCCATAGTCTGCCTTGTTTTATTTTTTTTAGTAGATGATTAACTATTTTTATGTGGTTTATGTTATTTACGTAATCAAACGAAGGATGGCGACATGCTTTTGTACGCCATCCTTCTGTTGTCTTATTTGGTGACAGCCTTGATGGCGACAACAAACACCATTAAAGCCAAAACGTCAAAACCAGTCATGATTTTGCCTTTCCACTTCACAAAAAATGAAAAATGAAATGTTGATTTTTTTTATCACGAGGCCTTGAAAGGATTCAAGAAGAACGATATCTTTTGCATATACCACATATGCTTTGCCTCGGCAGAGCTACCCGTAATTTACTTTGCTGAGTAAATTACGGGTTCATTTTTTTTGTTCTGCGATATTATTATAATAATACATAATGTTTACTCATCAAACCGAAAAACCACAAGATATTGTGTTTTTTTTGATTATTATTGTATCTGTTCCAACTATAACCAGTTGTGGTGACTATGATGAAAATTTGGCATAAAAAAAGCGTTGAACCTATAACTGTATAACATAATACTTTTAACCGGTGAGATGATATGATATTTTTAACCGGTGAGCTATTCAAAACGATTGTTGTCGGATAGTTAAAAAAAAGAAATAAAAAAGCCGTGTCTGAAATGATTCAGGCACGGCTTTGCTTTATTAATAAATCGTTACTTTACTTTTTAGTCTTTTGCGCTTTCCGGTACTCCCACGGAGGCGTCGGGTTTGCGTCGGCCCATAAACCGAGCTTGGCGCTTTTGGCGTCATCTTGGGCCGCTTGGTAGGCCGGTTTGTCGGCGGCTTTGAGATAGGCTACGTACGCCCAGGCATAGCCTGTTTTGACCATTTCAAGATTGACGTTCTTACCGTCTACCATAATTACCCCGTCCACACGCTGGGGATGCACGTCTTTGCCGGTGATTTCCACCGTAACCGACTTGTTGAGTATCAATCCGGCTAGATATGCACCGGATTCCTTGCCGTAGGGTTGATTTAACTTCGGCAGCGTATATTCCGGCGCATCAATGCCGTACAACCGGACAATATAGATTTGCCCGTCCGCAGCTTTGACCTTACACGTATCGCCGTCGTGGGATTCGAAGACCGTGCCGGTAATTTGGCTAGAAACAGCCGAAAAGGTCACCTTATTAGTGCTGGGGGCGCTAATGGTCGTTTGGTGAGCGATGATGTATTGTGCCAACGCCTGTGCGATTGGGTTATTCGTATCACCGGTAAAACTGATGGTATCGGTTGTTCCGCTGATCGAGATAGCAGACACCTTATCATATTTCTTCCAAACGAAAGACGCCGCCCCATTTGCTACTCCGGCATCCGACGCCCCGTTGTTGTCATGATTGATGTAACCGAGGCGCACGGATGGAATGTATTCCGATTGGTTATACGCAACCTCAATACCAAGCACGGTTGTATGATTGGACCAGTTTTTACAGCCGGGCAACATCAGCGCCAATGCCGCAACCATTCCGATAATAACGAGTTTTTTCATTTTACTCCTTATTTCCCGGACCGGGATTGCTCCCGGCCCGGATGGTGTCAGTTGCCGAGTTCTTCGTTAGTCAGCACGGCCAGGAACATCACCCTGACCGGGTTTGCCAACTGTTTGCGCGGAATGTAGCAATAACCCTTGAATCCGTTCGGGGTAGTCGTACCCCATTCCGGTCCCCAGCTGTTGCAATCCTGATAATAATCGGCGGAATTGATGACATGTTTTCCGTCGATCACTGTCATATGCCCGCCGATCACGTCGCCGGGATCGTCCGGAATAATCCCGGTTTTCGCCACTTCTTCCGACTCCCACGCTTCGCCGATCTGCATCCCCAGCATGACCGAATACCCGGCGGCAAGCGCCTGGTCGATAATGGCCGGAGCTGTCAGACCGGGCATGATGTAATACTTTTTGAGCGTCTGGTTTTTCTGGCCGATTGCCAGCACGTCGTCGGACGGCATCGCCCACGCCACATCGTCGGCGTCAGTATCGGCGGGATACGGAAAATCGCTTTCCGCGACCATGCCATACTTAATCATGGCTTCAATGGTTGCCGGACCGGTCGCGCCGTCTTCATGTTCCGCATAACCGCCGTCCAAGACTTTCGTCATAATGGCGTTGAAACGCGGCGAATATTCCACCAGTTCGCCGGTCAATTTGTGCCGGAGCGACTGAGCGCAGCCGAACGCGCCGTGACCATAACACCACTGACGCTGGCTCTGATTGCGGGCGTCGCGAATACTGAGGTCGATTTCCCGGCTGACCGGTCCGCGAATGCAGAGCTTGGCAGGATTGAGCAGCGGCGCATTGGGATCATGTACATGAGGCAACAGGCCGCACGCGTGTTTCCGGGCGGGAACGCTGACATTGGCAATCCAACTGTCATACTTTGCCAGGATGTCGGTTTCAGTGTCGGAACTGATTTTGCCGCTGGCTACCAGTTTGTCAAGAATTTTGACCAGCAATTTCCGCGCCAGCGGAGCGCCATAGGTAATCAGCAGTTGCTTGGCCAGCGCTTCCAACACTTCTTTTTCGGTGTCTGTGAGCGTAATTCCAAGCCGGTCGTGATGAGCAAGCAGGTGTTTTGCCATTTCTTCAACTTTCGACGTATCAATCATAATACTACTCCTTTTGCCCGATCCGGGCGTTATTTGAGATACGATTTAAACCCCATTGCCAACATTCCGATCAAGGCGGTGACAACTACCGTAATCGCGGTCACGAAGGCAATTTTTTTGCCGGTTTTCCAATTGCTGGCCAGTGCATTTACCATGGCTACGGCATCCGGCGTCAACCCCAGCGGACACGAATGTTCTTGCCGCTTGGCCACGGCGTCGGCAATCCGTTCCACGTCGTTGTCAGATAGCATGATTACGCCTCGCTTTCGGTCGGCGTATCGTCTATCCACGCCGACCAGCCGAAGTCTTCACACGCGTCATAAATTTCCCGCGCCCGGAGATAGTAACAGGCCTTGCGTACCGGCTCCCGCCACCAGCTCAACTCTGCATTAATCAGCTTTTTACAGTTGTCATAGAGCCGCTGATTGGCGGCATCGAATCCGGCGCGAGTCCGATCGGCAAACTGGTATTCGACATCGTGAATCAGAAAGGCCGGTTCGAAAAACTCCAGAAGATCGGTCAGAACATTGCGCATGGCTTCCGGCATCCAGTCGGGGCCGCAGCCGTTGTAAATCTGTTGTAACTGCGCATCCGTTTGCTGTTTAAAAATGTCGGGTTCGTCGAGCCCGACCATCTGCGCCAGCGCTCGCAGCCCGGCAATTTTTTCGATACTGTCCATATCCATTCCTCTTTTTTATGAAGCCAAACTTTGCAATTTATTCCAGTACCATTCCAGAGCGGAACAGTCGGTGGCGCTCATGCCGGTTGTGCCGTCGCTGGCCGTACATGCCATACATTTTGTCAAGGCGGTTTCTTCCGTGTCACTGTCCGGATCGAGATTCAGACCGGTATATTTGGTGTTCAGCGTTGTCACATAAGTGGCAAATGTCGTTTTCAAGGTTGCCAACTGCGTCGCTTTTGCAGTCGCGGCGGCTTCGGCGGCCGCCTTGGCGTCGGTATCGATGGTCCAGCTTGCCGTTGTCGCGTCCCAACCGGTTGCATAAGCCGGTTTCGTCGGGGCGTTGATCGGATTGCCGTTGGCGTCCGGGTGGATTTCATACCCTGCTGCTTGCTGTGTAAGCAGAGTGTTGTAGGTCGTTTCGGACACCGCCACAGCATCGGCGGGGATGGTTGCGTTTTCATCGCTGAAGTAAAAGCCCCCGGTGCTGGCGCTGTAGTAAATCACGCGGGTTTTAATCGTCGTTTCAATCATATCACTCATGGTAATCGTCTCCTGTTAATAACCAATAGCAATCCAATAAAGTCCATATGTTTCTGTTCCAGACGACGTACAGCCGGAATAGAATTGCGCAGACGCCGTAGTGACAGCTTTAACCCCTGGAATCGTGTCGAATCCGCTGGCGGCGCTGGCGCTGGTAATCATAGTTGCAGAAACATTAAGCACGGCAGTTGGAAATGTGATTGGAAACGTGATCGTTCCAAAATCATATTCCTGATCATGGGAAGCCACCGCAATTGTCCCCCATTGCACAATCAGGCCGTTGGGTAACTTGGTATATCCGTTGGCGGATTTTGAACAGGCAAACCCGAGACTGGCGGTCGAATCGGAGATCATCGCCATGTTGTTGCCGACCGTATTCAGCCCCGGCGAATACGATGTGTTTACAGACGCAAAAGTGTTGTTGGCAGAAGCCGTATAATTGAACTCAATGCGTGATATACCATCGGCATAGATGCCGACAGTTGCATTAGTTATCGCAATACTACCATAGTCATTCCATGCACTTCCACGTTGTACACATATACCATACGTACACGTTGTAGTATTAGTAATGGAAATAGCGGCTCCAGACGTAACGCTGGATTGTGTTATTACATTAATACCATACCCACAGTCAATTACAGTGATTGCGTTGTATATATTGATTTGTTTTGACTCATCCAGACGTATGCCTTTAGTCCAATACTTGACTGCCACATTACGGATATAATAATTGTAACAATTGAGCAATTGGAGTCCCATGCTGCCATCGGTGGGATTTGAGGTAGTAGACGTTGCGCTGCCATGGATTAATGTCAGCCCGGAAATTGTGCCGCCGGTCTGGTGCATTAACTTAATGCCTTCCGTCCCTGCAAAATACAACGTCGTGGTATCCAATCCGGCCCCGGTAACGTTGACAATCACGTCGGCCTGGCTCAACTCAATAACCTGCACTCCCAGCGTGTACGTCCCCGCCAACACGTTAATGGTGATGACTGCGCCGCGCACATAGCGGTACAGCCGAGCCTTATCGACCGCCGCGTTGATTGATGCGTAAGGGCTGGTGCTGCTGCCGTCGCCGGTACTATCCGACCCCGACGCGCTGACATACAAAATCAACCCAGTGATCGGACTTCCCGCCAGCGCGGCGGATTGGGCCGATGCCGTAGCGGACGCCGCCGCGTTAGTTTCCGACGTTTTTGCGCCCGACTCGGCTTCCACCGCATTGGCAACCGACTCTTTGAGCTGGGTAATGTATGTGTCGGGAACGACTGTCGAATCGACCGGAATTTTAACACAACGGTCAAGTTCTTCTTTCTGCTGTTGGTGCATCATCGTCAACCGGTCGAAGACTTTTTCCAGCACTTCCGGATAGAATGCCTCATTGTTGGTCAGGTCGGTTTCCTGCACCAGATCGAGCGACCGCAAAACAGTCACAATGGCCCCCGATGCCGGGGCGGTAACGAAGACAACCGTATCGTTGAAAATGCTGTAATGAGTTCCCTCGGTTTTTAATACCGCATTGACATATACCAACACATCGGAATTGTCCGGGTAGTCAAACGGAATTGGAAAAGACGTTACCGTTCCGTCGCCGGTGTAAAGTTTTTTGGATACCGTGCTTGCTATGGTCATGTTTCAATCACTCCTCCATTCATGAGATTTTTATACGTGATGAACGTTTTAAAAGCGAATCAATCCCCGACTATTTGGCGTCTTCGTCACCGGCATAACGTTTATACGCTTTTTTTATCCGTTTGAACGCCGTCACCACCGGAACGCCGGTGGTTGCCGACGCCGCTTCCGCGATGTTCGACGCCGCTTTCAGCCATTTGTCGCTTCGTTTGTCGGTATCGTCTTCCCGCATGGCCGACAACGCTCCATTGTTGATAATCAACTCAGCCGGACGCAAAAGATCGGTTTGCGCTCCTTTCCCGGCGTTGAGATCATGCCCGGTTGCCAAATACGCCAACGTATCCGGAACCACATCGCGGATAATCGGAATCCCCTGAACCGGGAACCCGGCGGCTTCGTTGACCAGCGTTGCCCAGCCGATTTGTTTTTTCTTGTCGTCATCACTGCCGAGGAATGCCAGAGCGCCGCCGGAGATTGCCCGTAACATGCCGGAATAGATGGCCGGCGCAACCGTTTCCATCATCAAGAAATACGCGTACTGCGTCGGCGTGATTTGTCCCCGGCGAAAGGCGGTATAAGCGGACCCGTGCCGGTTGCCGTAGGCGCTGACCGCCGAGAAGAACATTGCGCAGTATTTTATGAACGGTTTAAGCTGAATTGCGGTCATATCGACGTTACGCCCGGAACCCTGCGTCAACGCAATCAACTTGTCGGCGGCGGCAATCGCGTCGTTCCGGGACCCGCCTTCGTCCAATTTTTTGCGATACATCGCCAACCAGACCGGACAACTGGCTACCGAGTCCATAACGCGAATCCCGATAAACCCGAATTCGCGGACATCGTTCCAGCGCCGCCGCCATGCTTTATCGGTGATTTTGTTCAGCGCATACCGAATATCCCGATCCGCGCCCTTCTGCCGGTCCTTCATGAAGATCGACATCCGGTTGATTTCGCGGAACGTCTGCATCGGAGCGGACATAAATTCTTTCTGCGCCGCGATGAACCGGTCAAGCCCGACCGTCGTTATCCCCTGCGTAAAACTGGCGTGCTGCATTGCCGCCGAACCAACATTGCCCCACAAACCCGTTGACACCGTAATGCCGTGCAACATGGTTTCCCATTTGTCCATTTCCGCCCGGCGGGGATTGACGCAGTTGCCGACCAGCTTTTTCATGGTGTCCAACCCGTCGTCGCCGAACACGGTTTTCCACGCGTCCAGCCATTGCCGGTTGTTCATGATTGCGCCGAGTTCCCGCGCCGCCATCTTGTACGCCGAATAGTGCGCCGATTCGTAGGTGGACCGATACCACGCGTTGAAATCCAGCAATACCGGTTTGCCGGTCTGCGCCTGACGTTCTTTGCCTAATCCGCCGTCGGGCGAACGGACCACGGCAACGCCGCTTCGCTGCATATTTAATTCGGCTTGTTCCTTGGCCGCCGTCACCGGGTCGATTCTGCCGTCATAAACCAAGTGGTAATAACCGCCCCGAACCGGCAGTTCGGAACCGTCGGCCAGTTTGACCGTAAACGGGGTCGCCGGAATTTCCTTCAAGTTGACATAGTTGGCTTGCTTGAAAACGTCCGCATAGGCCGGACGCAGAACTTTATCCCAGGCGTCCCAAATACCCTGTATCGCCTGCCAGTCTTCTTTGCGGTCAAACTTGGCAAGCAACTGGTCAATGGCTTCCGGCGGCAAATCGGCGTACCCCTGCGACAGCTTTTTCCGGTTGTCGGCATTGCCGCAGTTCAGCGCCACCGACAAGAGCATATTAAAGTCCCAATACGATTGCCGATGTTCCTGAATCTCTTTCGGAACCGACGGCATCCGGTCGGTAATTCGTTCCGGGAATTCCTTGCGCCGCTGTTCCAGATAGTTCAAATGCGGTTCGGCCTCTTTCATGACTTGGGTAATCAGTCCTTTTTCGCGGGTGTCGCACGCCGACAGCCGGTCGTAGAACACTCGTTCCGCCGTCCCGGATTCATGTTCCTGCAAGGCGTTGACCGACCCGTCGGCTTCCACGCAGAGATTGCGGATGTTTTTGTTCAGCAACTTCAAATCGTGGTATTCCAGTTCCGCCCATTCCCTGAACGTTTCTTTTTTCTGCGGAACTTTCGGCAACGTGTTCAACGTGTCCGTCATCGCTTTTATATTGGCCGCCGTCGTCCCGGCGCGGTCGGTTTCCGCCTGTTTGACAATGTTCCGCCCCGCCTGATTCAAAAACTGCAACACATCGGACAGCGCCCGAAAATCTTCCACCGTCAAATCCCGGTACGTGACCGGTTCGCCGAACGTATTCCGGTTCCGGGGCAGATCGTCCGCCGAAAAATCGCAGTCGAAATGGTCCAGCAACGACTGCAATTCGTGGAACGAGCTTTCCACCGCCGGGGACCGCTGCGTAATGCCGTATTCCAACGCCAACTGCTGAACCCAATGCAGACAATCGCCCTGAACGCGAGACTTGCCGCCGCTTTCCGGCTTGTACTTAACCAGTTTGTTGGTCTGCCGCAGGGTGTCGGCCATTTCCCGCTGAACCGTGTGCATTTCCTGCACCAGCGCCAACTGCATCCGAGCGGTCAGCGCCGGTTGCCAGGCGGCGTTATAATCGCCTTTAGTCATCGCCTGCATGGCTTCGCGGCTGTTCCGACGAATGGCCCCGAGCGTCAAATCGCTGCGCCCGACATCCGATACCCGCATCTTGTCCACCCGGTCGGCAATCACCTGCCGATAAGCAGCCTGATCGGCCTTGGCTTCCGGTTTGCCGATTTTGGACCGCAACGCCGCCAGCAGATTATCCATTTCCGCCAACAACGATTTTGAGTTCAACGCATATTCCGACGTCGGAAAGTTATCTTCCAGTTCCCGCAACCGCTGTTCAAGATACATCCGCTTGAATTGCGTCGGATTCGGATTGTCCAACAAATCCTTGACCATCGCGTCGGCGGAGTTGTACCCATGTTCGACCGCCAGTTCGGTCACATTGGTGTTGGCATCGAGTTTCAGGTCATCCTGCGCCAACTTTTCATAGTATTCTTTTTCGTCCCGGCGCATTTGATAAAATTGTGTCCACAAATCCCCGAGCCGGCGATTGCGCAGATGTTCGACCAGACTTTCTTCGCTGATCGTGGAATCGTTCAACATGTCCGCCAGTTCCCGCGCCGCCACGTCCGAAGCCATCCCGCCGTTTTTATCCATGAACGAGCCGTATTCGCCATCCCGGACGCCGAATTTGGCGTCCGGCTTGATTTTGCCGTAGTTATTGCCGCGAATCGCCCAAGCCAGCGGGTCCGTCTGGTATAGCCATTCGTCGAACGCCGCCCCGAATTCCTTGGTTTTCACCGCAACATCATGCCGATTCTGGACGTCGTTAAACGTTTCGCCGGAACGTTCCGCCCTCGGCTTCCGGGCAATCGCGCCCCGCGCCCGCAACGCATTGACGGTATCCTGTCCGTACAACGCTTTCACGGTGTCCCGGTCAAGCCGACCGGCAGTCGTCAAATGGTTCCACAGCCGATAGACCGGAATGCCGCGCATGACGGTTTCGGCTTCCCGTCCCGCCGCCGCCCGGACTTTTTCGTAACGCCGGGCTTTTTCCGCGTCAATATCATCGGCCACCTGTTGCTTGCGGGCGTCGATATGATCGGCGGCGGCCTTCCGGTCGGCGGAAGTCAACCCCTGCAAGTCGGCGGTTTCCAACATTTTCAACGCCTCATTGCCGGTCATTTCATTGACCGACTGGCGGTCGGACATCAACATGCGGTCGAATACCGCCTTGATTTCGTTCGTCACCGGGGCGTCGGCAAAATAATCTTTCCGAATGGCGGCATAGATTTTCAGCATGATGTCTTTGATCGTGCGGAACAACTGCCGCAGAACCGGCGTCGGAGCTTCCCCCTTGCGCAGATAATTTTCAAACGCTTTCGGCAACCGTTCCGGGTCATTCTGTTTGTAGTCGTCAATGGCCCGGATATCCGCCAACAACTGCGGGTCGTCGATTTGCCCGGACAGCCGATGATAAAGGTCGTCAAAAAAGTGCATTGTTTCGTGCGACAGAGTGGAAAAGTCCGCCGACTCGAACAGCGAGATTACCCCGGTCACCGGGTCGTAAGCGCCTTTTTTTGTCGATTCGACGCTCTGAAACAACGGCTTGACATTTTTCAGAGAAGGCGGTATACTTTTAGCGACGTCGGAAAGCGAGGCAGCATCGCCACTTAAACTCCCGGCTGTCGCAGTTCCGGATGATGACTGTCCGCTACTTGCTTCTCTTTCCCAAATAACCTTAAATCCATTCCGGCGACTGGCATATTTATCCACAAATTGCGTTATTAATCCATGATCATAACTATGTTGTCCGACAATTTTACCATCTGGAGTAACAATAACAACATGGATTCCGCCATCGCCATATGACCGCACATAAGCGTAATTACCGTTTTGTGGGTCTTCCAACTTTGCCTGCGCCAAAGTAAGTGTTTCCGGGACACGAGGCAACCATTTTATTTTTTCAAGTTGATACTCATTACGACTCTTGTTGTGGGGATCTTCCGACTTAATTAGATGTAAAAAACGTTCAGTTAGTGAATTGTTTTCGGGATTTTTCACAAGAATATTTTTACCATCGGCGGCAACTACTTGATCAGGAAAGTCGTTAAACATCCGTCCCAGTTCCGGTAATATTTCAGAAACCGCACGATATTTTTTGGTAAACAATGGGACAGTTCCGTTTTCTTCCGGCAATGCTGTCCGAATTTGACTGAATAAATCGCCGACAGCCTGAAATGGAACATCACCGGGCTGTTCCCGCATGAAGTCGTCGTACTTGATGTTGCGGACTTTGACCTGATTCAATAAATCCAGCGGCGACATCCCCGACCGACCGGCAAACGTCCGAATCAGATTGTCGGTCAACGCAATCCCGGCTTTCTGTTCTTTGCGGGACAAGGTGGAATCTTTCAACGGAGCCGCCCAATTTTCCAGCGCCGTCGCGTATTCGCGGTCATCGTTCACTGTCTGTTCCAGCCGTTGAATATCTTCCGGCTTCGGAACCAGATCATCCGCCGCTTGTTCCGGATTAAACTCATTCAACGTGATGCCGCCGGGGCGATTGCGGGCCAGATCAAGCAATTGCGTAAACCGTTCTTTATCGGCAACCTTTGAAGTAACCCGCGACAACGGAAGTTCAATATCGCCGTTGTCCGCCGCCCGCTGATTCAGCTTTTCCAGTTCGCCGTCGGTCAGTGCCAGATCGGACACCAGTTCCGGCTGTTGTTGAAAAAGTACCTGCGCTTCTTTGGCGCCCAACGTAATTTTGGCATCCGGTCCCAAGGCATGATTCAAGAAATCCTGTGCCATTGTCACCGACTCCGCCGGCTGATTGTTCGGGTGAAGTTGGTCATGAATGGCAAGAATGGCATCGCGTTGCCGGGCCATCCGCCGCAACGAAGCCAAAGTATAAGCCGTATTCGGAATATTGAAACCCATGGATTGCGCCGCCACCGTCGCCGCCGTAATGCCGCGTTCGTGCCAACTCATCAACGGCGCATCGGTCCCGATGCTGGACAACGCTTTAATATCGGTCATTTCGCCGACCTGTGTTGCGCCGTAATTCAAAAAATGCGCCAGTTCCATTTTCGCCATATTGCCGAAAAAGCCGTCGAACTTAGCCGCGCCCTGCAAGTCTCCGCTCAACGCCTGCGCCGAAGCAATTCCGGCGGCAATCTTGGGATGTTCCACGGCATACGCGGCGAACGCCTGGCCGACCTTTTCTTTGTACGCCTTGGGAATCAGGCCGGTTGCTTTGGCCGTGGTCAATCCCAGCGCTTCGCCGGAACCCATGGCCGCATTCATCAAATAGGTTTCGACCGTGTGTTTGACGACCGCTTCGCCCAGCGACAAGCCGTTATCCTGCAACGCCAACCGGAAATCGCCGTTCTGCTCCGGCGTCAGCGTCGGCACGTTGAACTCAGATTGAACCCCTTCGGCAATATTGCCGGAAAAAGCCGGAAGCCGGGTTGCTTCCCCGGTGAGCGCCCCGACCAACTTGTGCCAGAAGCCCGGTTTTCCCACCGTGGCGGTGACCGCTGTTTTACCCAGCGCAGCCAACCCGTCCGACATGGCGAATTCCGCCATATACGGCAAACTGTCGGCAATTCCCTGCGCGACCTCTTTGGAAGTAGACGAACCGACGGCATCGGCAAACAACTGATTCAACCGCAACGTGGTATCCCGGATATCCGCAGCCGACGCGCCGTAATTGGTTTCATCCATTCGCCGTTCCATCCGGTCGAGTTTATCCAGCGCCCACAAAGCCATATGCGGCATCTGTAAATCTTTCAGCGTTTTTTTGCTGAAATCGGCGGGAACCAAATCGGAAAAATCTTCGCCCGCCTCCTGGCCGGCGGCATCGATGGCGGCACGGTTGTATTCCTGCGGATTGGTATCCCAATTCTGCCGCCATGCCGAATCGGTACGGTCGAGATACGAGATTACTTTAAATTTCCGCAACGTGGACTGATAGACTTTTTCCTGTTCGGTCAATGCCGCTTGAATATCGGCTTTTTTCGCGGCGGCATCGGAACCGGGCGCATAAGCCACATCCGGTCCCAACTGTGACAACGCCGCCAGATGGTCCCAAAAACCATCCAACTTGCGCTCGGTATTGCTTTTCGTCCAATCCGGGACGACCGGTTGCAAAAATTTTTCACCGGGATAGTTCGGATTGACATAACTAACCATATCGTCCGGCGACGGCACATAACCGGCCTTTAGTAAATCCCGCTGATACTGCGGATTATCGGGCCGGTACGCATCGCCGTACACATTCCGGCGCACATCGGCTTCCACCTGGCTACTCGGCCACGATACAACCCGAAAAGGCAGGCCATCGCGGGCCGCTTGATTCAACCGGTCCAGTTGTTCCGGTTGACGGTAAACCCCCGCTCTAAGGGGGTCCCCGGCCAAAAATAACGCGGTTTCCGATTCCAGTTCCGGACGCGGGTCGGATAACTTGGACAATTGACCATTATCCGCCGCCGCCACCAACGCCGGATTCAATTTTAGTTTAGCCGCCAGATCGTACTTCGCGCCGAGTTCGTCGGACGTGTTCAACCCCGCGACGTTCAGGTTGATATTGGCCTGCTGCCGAATTTCATTTGCAATATCATTATCGCCGGTTGCGGGCGGCGTCATGGCTTCAATAAACGGGTCCATTATTTCATCTCCTGTTGCTGGGAAGCGCCATATGGTTTGAATACTCCGGATTGCTGGTCACGATAAAAACCGGTCAACATGGCAAAACGCTCCAAGGTTTCGGGACCGGGAGACGGCTTCATCCATCCCGGCAACCGTCCGGCATTCTGCATATCGGTCCGCCGGGCTTGATAGCGGGCCAGCATGTCGCTGTTGGTCATGTAGAGATCCGGGGCATTTTTTGCCGTAGTACTGTTCTGAGTTGCCTCGCCTAGAGTTTGAACAGAAAAAGCCGGATCGGAAGTACCATAGCCGAGGCCAGCTCTCACTCCCCACCAAAAACTATTGCCAAAAGACGGTTGACTAATCTTGTCCATCAGCAACCGGGAAATATTCTGCTTCAACCATTGGTCATCCGGGGTTTTATTGGCCGGCAGCATTAACTGCAACTGTTCGGTAATACCGGGAACCACGTCCGTACCCTGTTTTCCCTTGGCTGTACCATAGCCGAAACTCTGCATAATCCGATTGACTTCCACCGGGTTGACCCGGCTGTCTTTTTTAGCATAAAAATCCTGCGCTTTTGTCTGAAACGATTTATCCAGCCCCAACTGCGAACAGGCCACCGCCACATCATCCGAATTGTTCAACTGCATTGACGTACCGCCGATATCAATCGACCCGGTGTACATGGCGGTTTTCAACCGGTCAAGCGCCTGATACTGCGCCGCTTGCCCGGAGGGAGAATTCAAATAGGCGTTTTGCTGCGCATTCATTTCACGGGCTGCCGTTGCTGTTCTGGCCATGCGGTTTTGTAACGCCTTTTGCGCCAGCTCTGCAATAATCGGGTCAGTTTCTTTGGCTGCAATATTAGCGGCGTCCGTATCACTCGGAGCCGTCATAATTCCCAGCGTAACGGTTTTAATGGCATTTTGCTTATGCGCATTGCAAGTGGATCCAAAATCACTGCAACGAACTTTAAAAAGTTGACGAATATTTTCATAACGCGGGTCATCGGCATATTTCTTTTCAATATCATCCAATCCCGATTGCATTTTATCTGCCAAATTATCCCCGTAAGGATGAAGCCCAGGGCGAATAGCATTAAACTCGGTATCTGCGGCATTGGAAGAAAAAACATGATCGACGCTTTTTTTTAATTTGTCTTCAATGGCAGTTTTGTATTCCGGCAACATTTCGTTCTGGTGAGCATCGAAATATTGCTGAGCGGCGGTAACATTGTCCTGTGCCAGATAGCTATCAACGATACCTTTCCGAATTTGACTATTCAGATCGGATTTCCGAAGGTCATAGACTTCCTGCGGCAATCCCTGTTGGCGACACGACGACACCAGCGCCGTATCCAACCGCTTGAAATAGTCGTCGGCATGGGCGGGATCGCCGATTGCCATCTGTTTATTGGTGGCAATCAATGCTTCGGACGCGTCCAGATTACCTTTTTGAGTTTGCGCAATCTGATATTTTCCAAGTTGGTCGCCGCCGATACGCTGCTGGTCTTGCCACATTTGCGAGAACAAAAATTGCTGATGCGGCGACAACTCTTTCATGCTCTGACGACCGATATCGGACATCTTCGATACGCCGTCACGATAGACGTTTGCGGCATCGACGCCTTTTTTTGACAATACTTCGTTATTAAAATAGTTGTCATAATTCTGCTGGGCCTGATTCAACGCATTTTTGGCCGCCAATGCGTCATTCTGCGCCTGAATATGAAACGCCACATTGGAAGCGTCCATCAACCCGCCGGATAAATCGCGTTGCATCGCCCGTCCGACATTGCCCATGCCTTCCGCCGCCGCCGCGCCGGACATCAACGCGCCCATGTCGGCGTCATAGGCGACTTTCGGCATCGGCATCATGTCCACTTGATTCTGATACGTCGGTACATTCGCCATTTAGAAAGCCCCCAAATTGCTGGAATCGTATTTCGACCACTTGCTGTTGCTGAAAATGTCGGCATCGCCCAATCCGCCTGACGCGCTGCTTTTGGTCGCATTAAGCCAATTAAACGCCAGCCCCGAACCGCTGCTCAACAGTGAACCGGCCCCGGAAATCGCCGACGCCGCCATGTTCCACCCGGCATTCGTTTCCGCATTGTTTCCGGCCCAGGTATCGATCGAGGCTTGATTTCGGTAATTTTCCGCCTGGGCTTTATACGCCCACTCTTGCATATCGGTGTTGTATTGCTGCTCATTGCGGTCAATTTCATACGCCTGTTGGGTTCCCACTTCCCAATCGAATTCCGAGCCGGACCCCAGCATGACGCCGTTGGCGGCATAAGCCGCCCGACCCTCCGAATTGATCTGTGCCGCTTTCAACCCCATTTCCTGCATTTTTTCGCCGCCCTGTTCGCGGGCCGCCAAAGCTTGTTGATTGGCGATTTGAGCGTTTTGATTGGCTATTTGCGCTTGCGCTTCATAAGCATTTTTTTGCTGTTGTCCCTGCTGATAATTGCTGTACATCGTGAGCGGTATCGCCAATACGCCAATCCCCAATCCACCAAGTCCCAACCCAAGCCCCAACTTTGCATTGCACATAATTATTTTCTCCTCATACTGAACGGATAAAAATCAAGTCGTTCCACCCCCATTTTCCGGGGCGGTTCAAACGTAAACCCAAGCCATTTCAGCCAGCGGATCGCCACTACATGCCGGGCATCGACGCAATTCCGCAATTCCGGATAGAGCGCCAACATCTCCCCGACGTAATCCCGGCTTTCGCGCAGGAACCGCAACCAATGCCGGTTCAATAGCGCCGTTCCCAGCAGCCACGGACAGCCAACCCCGCCCAGCAACGGGCCGGAGACGCCGAACATGGCCGCCGGTTCGCCGTCGGCAAGCATCGTCCAACAACATACCGAAACCGCCAACGACTCCCGCAGCGCCGTTTCCGGGGTTAAATGCCGCGCCGCCCAGATTTCGTCCCGGTCGGCCTGCCGCATGTCCGCCGCAATCGGGGCAACGTGTTCCGGACGCGCCGGAACGCCGTAAGCATGATGTTGATGTTCAGAGGTCGCCAAGGCTGATTTTCTCCACGGTTGCCAACACCGTCAACGGCAACGGGTCGGACTGGACAATCACGTATTCGGCGTTGTCCCGATAGTCCCCCGGCAAATCGACTTTGACATCGCCGGTATAGAGCGGCGGCGGAGCGCCGTAAGTTGTCGGATTATCCAATTTGGGTTCCTGCAAGTTATCCGCGTCGGTCCCGATCCGGAACCGCCCGGAATCTTTCAGCCGCAACGTGACCGATATCAAATTCTTGGTTACGCCGATGGCTTTGCCGTCATCACCCAAGTCGGGATCAAGCGACTGCATGGTGGAAGTAAACGGCAGGCCGACCGTAACTTTAGACGCCGACGCCGACAAGGTAATTTTGCCGCTGGAAACCGTCTGTTGCGGCAATACCGAACCGTCCGCCAGAATCGCAACGGTTTTCCCTTCCAGATAATCCAGCCCGGTAATCGTCGTGACCGCCGTCCCGGAATAAGACAACCCGCAATCGACAAACCACGCGTCTTGAACACTGGTACTGCCTACCGGCAACCGGTCCGCCAGATATTCGACGTAATAAACCGTCGAACTGTTAATTGTCCGCCGAATAATGAAGTAAACATCGTCTTTGGTGTCGCCCTTGATCGAACAGACGTCGAGAAATTTTCCGTCGGTAACGTGTTTGGTCCACGCCCATACCTGCTGTTCTTTCATGTAAGTGAGCGCCAGCGCCGCGCCGTCTTCCCGGACACACCAGACGATTGACCACGGTTCCTGCTGATATGCCCACGCCGTGACCGCATAGTCGAACAGGCTTTTCGCCAGAATCGACAGATTGGAGCCCCGATAGCCGTCGGACTGCAACGTATATTCCAGATCGCGGACGCAATAACCGAAGTTCTGAACGAAAAGCACGTTGTCGCCGATCACCAGCGGCGGAATTTCCGAACATCCCCAGCAGGATTGTTCTTCGAAACGCATTGCCTTCGGCGTGATCGCATCGGCGTTATTGCCGGGACTCATCATCCATTCGGAGCCGGACGTCATCACCAACATGTTCTGCAACGGCACAAAATGCCGAATCTCATTGACCTGACGGCTGGCAATCGTCGCTTCGATGGAGTCGGTACTTTGCAACGGACTCGAATAAGAAAAATTATTGAGCGCCCCGGTCTGACTCAACCACACCGTCTGCGGGTCGTCGTCGCTGCGACCGAACACCATCCGCTGCTGATAGAGTCCGCAGCAGCCGGGGTTGTTGTCGTCGAACGGATTCTGCCATTTCTGCGGGCCGATGGAGGTATCCGGCTCCACATAGTCGTCTTTATATTCCAACGTGTCATCGGCGCTGATCGTCGCCACCCAACCATAATAACCGCGGCTGTTTTTATAGACGTTGTATTCTGTCGCGTTGGTCACCGCGCCCCACGTCAACGTAACCCGACCGCCTTGCGGCCAGTACGAATCGATTTGAACCGAAACGGCATCGGACGGTTTAGATTCTTCCCCGGATTTGGCGACCGCCGACACTTTATAAGAAATCGTCTGCGCTGTTCCGCTAAATCCCGACTTGGAAATCGACAACGTGGTCGGCGGACTGATATTCGGCGAAAAATCCAGATCGGCAAAAGTCCAGTCGTAGTGACTGGAACGAGTAAGCTTGCACGGCGCATAACCCGGATGGGTAAAAAAGATCACGTCCGCCGACTGGACATATTTCAGTTTCGGCAGATCGGCCAGCGCAAACGGGGTGGTGATTTCCACAATCTCACCCGGATTCGTGTACGTGCTGGGATAAATAACCACACCACCATCCTTGTAAATCCGCATCTTTTTATCAAGAAAACACAGCACATAAGTCTGCACCGTGGAATACTGAAACGGAATCAACCGACCGGCAACCCCGATGGAATCGACATATTTCGTGCCGGGCCGGTTACAGATGCCGCCGTGCAACAAGCAAATAAAATTGGTCAACTCCTTGGCTCCGGCGCGATATTTTTCCAAATCGGTACGCGCCGCCGCCACCGGGTCCAATACTCCGGCGGTGAACGACCGCTGCACCGCCCGTATCGAATTCGACATGGTTACCTCCTGGCGTCCAGATACGGATTATCGCTGTTCCGGGCCGAATTGGATTCGGCGGCGTCATCGACTCGGGCCGTCCAAAAGGCCTGTTGAAACATCCGCATCATCGACGTCTGCAACTCGGCTTTGTTGGCGACCGCCACCGCCAGATCGGCGGCCAGCCGATAGGCCAGAGCGTCCACAAATTCCGGGTCGAAATAATTGGTATCGGTCACGTCGGCAAGATATTCCACCGTCACCGAATCGAGATTGCAAAGAAGCGACTGTCCCCGGATGCGATACTCGGACGCCGTCGTGCCCGGTGATTGCGATAAAATACGAAGCATCCGGAGACAGCCGCCGGGAAGCTGGTAAGCGTAGTCATAATCCGCCGGGGATTCGTCCAACTGCGCCAGCGTTGCCGTGCTCAACGCAAAATTCCAGCGATGAGCCCGGAGCGCCGCTTTCCGGCACGGGTCATAGAACCGTTTGCAGTAATTGGCCGCCGCCGTTCCTTCCGACAAGTCCTGAATCGGCTTGCTACCGATGCGGGACAACGCCAGATTGCAGATTTCCACTACGCTTACCATGGTTATTTACTCCTTGCCGTCGGCTTTTTCCGGCTTGGCTTTGGCCTTGGCCGCTTTGGCTTTCGCCTTAGCCTTGGCATTGGAGTGATTTTCATCGTCGAAATGGTCCGGCAACTGGTCGAATTCACCGAACTCACCCTTTTTGAAATACCGGCCATCGAGCCAGCAATCTTCCATGCATTCGCATTTCATGGTTGACCTCCTTTATGCGTTCTGCTATGCGTTCTGCGTCAGAAGCGCAGAGAATTTTCCGGCGGTAAGCGGGCCGCCGGACACCGTGAAATACGCCCGCAGATACCGTTTCGCGCCACGCGGAACCCGGACCGTTACCGGCTTGGCTCCCGCCACCAGATCGGCCTGCGCAATCGCGCCGGATTCATACAGCGTAACCGGCGTGGTAAACGCGGCGTCGGTCGCGGTCTGCAACGCAAACTGCACGGTAGCAGCCCCGCCGGCGGAAGCCGCCGCAACGATGCAGAGCACCACGAAATAGAGTTCCTGATCAATGGCGTCGCCGGGCTGCACCTGATCGATCACGGTCGAACCCGCCGCGGACGCGGTGACGGCCTGTTCGGAGGCCATTTCCGTTTCTTTGTCGATAATCATCTTCAATTTCTCCTTGATTTCAATTCACGCTTTTTGCACAGAAAGCAGTCCGGACGAATGACCGTCCGGACCGGTTGGATTAAAGTCCGGTAACCGCCGCTTCGGTGTTGAGCAACTGATCGACCTGCCGGAACGGGATGCCCCGGAAGTTCAACACTTCCTGACCATAGACGTTCGAGTAGTTCAGCGTGTTGTTGGTGGCCTTGCGGGTCTGCTTGTCCAGCGCCGTCAGAATCGTGCTGTTGGCATAGATGGCCGGGCGGCCCATCTTGCGGTTCGGCAACTTGTGCACAGCGGAAATCAGCAGATCGATCAGATCGGCGGCGCTGGTCGTATCGAGGCTCGACACGTCGATATTGGCAACGCGGACCGCATAACGCCAGTCACGCACCGTCAAACCGATATCCCACTGATAGTGGGTCCGATAACCTTCGTACGGGTTGCCGTTTTCGTCGAACAGCGTCACATTGCCCTTGTCTTCCTGGGTAATCCCGGCCTTGCTGCCCTTCGGGAAAATCCCGTGACAGGTCAACTGGTCCCAGACAACCAGCCACATCGACGTGTTGTCGGTTCCGGTTCCGCCGCCGTCGATAATGTTTTCCGCCGAATCGGCGGCGGCATCGTTATAGCGCGGCGTGAAACCGACGAATTCTTCGGGCTTGGAAAGATTGCCGTAGAAGATCGTCCGGGCCATTTCCTGATTCATCGCTTCGATGAAGGCTTTGTCTTCGCTCAGCCGCCATTCGGCGGAATTGCCGTTGAGGTCGGCAAGTTTCTTGTCGACTTCGGCATAAGACTCCAGCATCCCGCAAAAATCAGTGATCTGAGCGGTCTGGGATTTGGACCGGGCCACCCCGTAGTTCAGTTTACGCCACGTTGCGGTCGGCAGACCTTTGCGCACGGTGGTTTTGTGACCGACGGGCAAATTGCCTTCGATCATCAGCATATCGTCGAGAATTTCGTTCTGCTGCGCCAGCATTTCGACGATCATCGCAATCTTGCCGTTGGCATCCAGCCGACGGGCAACATCCAGCATATTCGGATAGTTAACAGCCATTTAAAATACTCCTGTTAGGGTTGTTTCATACTGGGATACAAAGCTTGGGCGGTCAACGGACGACTGCCGCTGTTGCCGTCTCCGCCCAACATCCGGTCTTCCGCCGCCAGCTCTTTTCCGATCTTGGACAAAAGCCGGAACATAGCCGGATTGTCAGACAACCAACTCGATTTGTCGGTGAGCAGTTTTACCGCGTCGGCATCGGCAAACCGGGTGATCGCCTGCCGGGCGTATACCTGGTCCTGTTGAAAATTCGGCGACGCCGCGACTTCCTGCCGCCAGGCCAACCGCTGATTCAGTTCCGCCTGCTGTCCCCGCTGCAAATTCTGCTGATTGAACTTCATTTGCAGATCGACCAGCTTCTGCGCCTGCTCCTGGGACAGATTCAGGTCTTTTGCCACGGTTTGGAATTGGGTCATGCCTTCCGGGTCGGCTTTCACGCCTTCCGGCAACGTGAAATCGGTATACTTTTCCGGGGCTCCGGTTTTCGCCGGTTCTCCGGGCTTGCCGGTTTCCGTCTTTTCGCCCGGTTTCGCTTCGCTTCCACCCAGCAAAGTTCCACCGGCGGCCGGGACAGCGGGAGCGCCGCCCAACAAAGTAGAACCGCCGGCAGCAGCCGGGGTTGCCGAAGCAGCCGGAACAGCCGCAGCGGCGGGAGTCGCCGTAGTCGCCGTTTGCGCCGTACCCGGCGCGGATTGCGTACCCGCCGCGGATTCGGTGTGAGGCTGCACCGCGGTCGAGGTCGTTTCATTCGCCATAATTAATCGTCCTCCTCTGGTTGATTGTTTTTGGCATTTTTAAGTGCTTGCTGATATTCGAGATACTCATCTTCCGCCCGGCGAAGCGCCTGCGGACAAATTGCTTTGAGCTGACGGTGAAGATCGAGACCAACCGACTGACGACCATCCCGGTAAAATGCCGACGAATTCCCGACAAATCCGCCGTCGAACATCCCGGTTGATAAGATCAACGCCCACATGAACCGCCGTCCCTGCGGCGTGGACATCACCGTTTGCAAATCATCATTGGCCTGATTGTTCATTGCATCATCCCTCCTCCGCCGGTCAACTGTTGCGCCACCTGCCGCAGATTTTGCGGGTCAACCTGCGAAACCACTCGGGCCGAGTCGGCATATTGCGCCGCTAACTGCGCCTGTTGCTGTTGCCGTAACTGCTGTTGCGCCTGCGCTTCCAGTTTGGCAATTTCTTCCGGCGTCCGCAGCAGATCGGGATGAACCCCGACCAGTTGCGCATACATCGCCCCCGCCGATTCCAGATCGATCACATTCAGAACTTCCGGCTTGACCGCCGCCAACGTACCGAGAAAATGGGTAGCTTGTTCGATGGCGGTCACGTCCACCGCTTTCTGCGCCTGCGACAAAATCGAAACGTAGTCGATACGGACCGGTTTTCCGCGCAAATCCATCGGCATCGGCGGAATCGCCCCCGCCCGGAACGCCATCGCATAGGACCGGTTAATCAACACGTCAAGCAATTCCGAATGCACTCGTTCCAGTACCGGACCGAGCATCAACAGTTTTTCCTGATGGCGTTCAGCCACTTCGGTTGCGGTCATGGTCTTGTCCGTCTGGGCGATCATCATGAAAAGCTGGTTGTACAGTCCCGTCTTGATTTCATTGACGACCGAATTGATGGCGACCGCAATCCCCTGAACATCGGGCTGCACCTGATAAAGCGGGCGCAACGCGTCGGACTGCCCGGAACCCGACGACGAATAGTTGATGGCTCCCGGCGACACGTCCACCCCTTCGCCTTTCAGTTCCGGGGGCGCGTTCATCGGCGGCTTGACCAGCTTGGCCAACGCCTTCAACTTGTCGCTTTCCATCGATTGCAACATTTTAGTGTTGTCGATCACCTTCCGGCACGGTCCCCAGCCGTAGACATCGGAGCCGGTGACGTGCCAGCGCGGACACATGACCGGAAATTCGTAGTAGCCCTTGACCGACAGCAAGCCCCGGTTGTCGTTGTCATTCCGGCCCTTGGCTTCAAAGTAAATCGACCGGAACGGCTTGCCGTCACATTCTTTGAGGTCGAAAACATCGTCGTTTTTTTCAATGATATTGATGACTTCGAAGCGAGTTTTCAGATCGGACTTTTCAAACGCATTCTGAACCGCCTGCGTTACCCGGTCTTTGCCGAAATACGCCATCATCTGCCGGGCCGTCATCCATTCCCGCCGAACAAAAACGTCCGTTTCGAGAAATTCGTTCAAATCCATCCAATATTCGCCGATGGTGAAGGGACGCGCCCGCAAAATCCGGGTCGGATGTTCCAATACCGCCATTGCCGCCGTCCCAAAACCGCCAAGTTCGTAATACGTGTGATACAACGCGTTATAGATGTTCGACCGGTCGAACATGTAATACAGCCGGTCCTGTACCGAGCGGAACCAACGCGCTACCGGCGGCCATTTGTTCAAATCCGGGTCCGGGCTGGACAGCCGAAACCACGGCAACGCCTTGGAAGTCAGGCCGGACTGCATTCCGGACGCCAAAATTTCCAGCGCATTGGTGGCCGCGCCATTGATGATCTTGCTGGTCTTCTTTTTGCCGTTGTTCTGTTCGTCTTCCGTGTTGTCCAAACGGCCCTGCTGCGGGCAGATGTAATCTTTGACATCCCGCCAGTAATCCAGCCACGTCAGCCGCGCCTGGTTCAGTGTATCCACCCGTTGCCGCAACTGTTTTAATACTTCCGAATCGGCCATTTAAGCGCCTCCCAGCGTTGCGGACTTGGTAGTGGGAGAAGAAGACGCCAACGCCCCTTGCGTAATATTTGTGCCCGGAATGCCGAACGCAGACACCGCCCGTTTCCGGGTATCGTCAAGCGTTTTCTGCGCGTCGGCGTCGGTATATTTCGCCACCGCCGGCGTTGCGGCAATCGTCGTTGTTTCAATATCCGGAGTATCCCCGCTGCTGCACATATTTTCACCTCATCCGATTTGATAATTGTCAACTGCCTGATGTTTCACCGAGCCGCCACCCCATCCGTCATCATGCCGACGCGGCGAAATCGGGACCGCAAACGTCAACGCCAGCGCGTCGCCATCATCCGGCGACCGGCCCAGACGTTTCCGAATCTCATCCTTGCTTTCCAGCTTCATTTTCGTGCCGACAAATTCATACGTGGGGGACGCCAGATCGCGGATTAATTTTTCTTCCTGCGGAATACTGCCGGTTTCCAGCCACTTGTTTGCGGCATCCCACATTTCCGCCCGCCGGTTGTAGTAGTGAACCGGGTCGAAAGCCTGTGCATTAGAAATAATTTCAAAGACCGGGCAAGGCGCGTGCATCTGGTGCAACGCATCCACCACGCCAGCCCCGTAACCGCCCGTGCCGTCCACCACAATCCCGTCAAGCTGGTACTCCTCCGCTTCCCGACAGGCCGCCGCCGCCAAAAACGCGCTATCGACTTTGGAAAAATGCCGTCCCGGAAACGCCACCAGACCTTGCCGACGACGGAACGTGCTGCTGTCGTCGCCAAACCGAGCCACATCAATACCCAGCACATGTGCCGCAAACGCATATTCATGTTCCCGGCGATGCCGGTCAACCGCTCCCATAATCCGATCCAGCACAATCAAGACGTTTTCCACGCTGGCATTCCAATCGCATTCCATTTCCTGCCGCCACTGGGTTTCCGTCATGCCCGCCCGCAACGTTTCCAACGCTTCTTCGTCCAGCCACGGAATTTTCCCCCGCGTTACCGAAATCGGAAAATACAGACTGCCGAAATGCGGGTCCTTGTCCGGCCCCGGAATCCCTTTGCGGTAAAAATCGAACAGTTGGTTGATACCCTTGACCGTCCCCGTAAACGTCGCCCAGCCTTTCCGGTCGGCCAACTTCGGCGCCAGAACCGTTCCCCATATTCCGTCCGGCATGTCCGCCACTTCGTCGCAGGTCAACCCGTCAACATACGGACCACGCAAACTTTCCGGTTCTTCCCAGCCCGCCAGACTGATCGTCGCCGGGTCCGAGCGATGTTTGAAAATCACCTTCGCGTCGGTTTCGCTGATGTCCACGCACGTAAGCCCATTGGCCCGCGCCCGATTGACGTAAAATTTCAACTTGTCCCAGACAATCAACTTGGCCTGTTTCAATGTCGGCGCAATATACTGAAAAATCGGCAGTCGCCGCTGACAGGTCAACGCCCCTTCCAGATGTTCGCCCAAATTCGCTTCCGTCTTCCCCATTCGCCGGTGGGCTATCAACGTCGTATACGCCTGCTGCCGCCTCATGTGGTGAAACTGCGCCTGAAACTCATTCGGATGATACCCGAAAAAGTCTTGAATTGTAAAATTTTTCTGCTCAACCGCTTGCATCAGTCGCCCAGTCCCCCCACAAAATTAATCTGGACATTGAGGCCACCCGTCCCCTTGTCCGGGTACATCCCTTTCAACCGCGCCAGATTCGACGCCGAATCCAATTGCATCTGCCCGCCTATATTCCGGTTCCGCATCAGACTGCTTAATCGCATCGCCACTTCATCCGAATCCGCCACCATCCCCAGACATTCCCCACAATCCGCCAGATGCTCAATCGCCTTCCGCACTTTCGACGTATTCAACAGCGCCATCATTCGTCCATTCCCATTCACCAAGTCCATAAACCGTCCAAAATCCCCGCCGCACTGACACCAGCAGGAAATCACGTTCAATTCCGAACCCGTGAACGTATTCCGCGCCGCTCCAAGTAATTTCGCAGTAAGTACAACCGGTTTTTCAGCAATCGCGGACTCCTCAATGCCTCCGCCCGCCGCGCCGCCGACAGTTTCGGGGGCCGCCCCCCTTGTCAACCCCTTGTCGCCGACCCCTTGTCTGTCCCCCTGAACCCCTGCGATAGCAGCCCGCAGACCAGCGGGTAAATGACGCTTATTTGTGCTCATTGTCATCACCTGCGGATTGCTGTTCCGTTGCTTTGAGCACAACGTCTGCATCTGTAGCGGATAATGTCACGCCGTCAGGCACAAACCAGCCGCCGGATGAACATTGAGACTTACCATGATGCAGATAAAAACCCCGGCAGTTTTTGAGCGTGACACGTCCGGCTGCGGCGAGGGTGGAGACCCCCTTTCGGATGCTTTCGTGAACGTGACTGGGATCAAGCGGAATATCACCATGTTCGTAATACCCGCTGACAACTCGCTGTAATAAGACATTGTACATTGCCACCAGCTCATCCCGAGGTACACCAGGCACGACGACAGGCTGACCGGTTGCCGCAGCCAGACAAGCAAGTTTTGCGATAGTCTTTTTGCGACGAACCGACGCGGAACGGGTATATTGATCAATTGTTACGAAGTCCGATTTTTCCGCATCGCTCATAGTGCACACTCCCAGCTGTTGACGACATTATAAAAGTCAAGCGGCCCCAAAGCGAATCAATCCCCGAGAAGATTGTATCTTTCTACAAATGACCGGATATGTTTTTTATCATCATCGAATCACCACAAGAACAAACTTCTGTTTTCTTTTTTTTTGTGGATTTGTTTTTTTTCTTCACGCGCGAAGGACGGAACAATAGGGGGAAGGAAAATCCCAGCGATAGCGGGGGAGGGATTTTCGACTCTCCCCCTATCCGTCCAGTCGTGCGCAAGCATGAATATATATTTATATATAATTTTTGACTGACTTTTTGACTGAGCTCAAAAATTGAATTTTGAGCTCAAGAAAGTTGTAAATCAATACTATTATCAAAGACTTACAACTGAGTCAAAAATTACTCCGAGGAGAAAAAAGTTGTAAGTTGTTGGTAAAGATACTGGGTGAAATTCAGTCAAAATATTTTTGACTGACATAAAAAATGTGCCGAGGGTAATTTTTTTGTACGCAGCGACTTTTGCAACGACTTACAAATGATGAAAATCTTTTGAAAAAGGTATTGACATAATCAATTTAATAGATTATAATCAATAGTAACAGGAGGTGAAAATATGGAATTGAAACCCGGCGACCGTTGCCCCACATGCGGGCAGATGATACGCGGTAATTATCATCGCAGCCCAGAAGCAGCCGCAGCCAGTGCAGAGAACGGCAAGAAGTACGGCGGACGCCCGATCAACCCGGACAGCAAGCGCCAGCAGAAATTAAGAGAAAAGGAAGAAAAGCGGAAAGAATAAACGAAAGCGCCCCGGCATGGCGGCAACCAAGCCGAGGCAGAACCGGCCCCAACTATCACGAAGAAGCGCGGCATTATTATTTTACTTGCCGCGCTCCGAAAATCAAGCAGGAGTGCAAATTATGCTTACCATTGAACTTACTGTTATAGAAGCTGCGCAACTCGCTGATATTCTGGAAGAGTTGCATAATCACGGCGTTAATGTCTATGGGAAGGAAAAACTTCCCCAGGAATACGTAACCGGATTGGCAATGGCGGAAGAAATCATGACGCGCGTACACAATCGCCAGGCGGTGAATCATGAATAACTCAGTCTATCAGGTCATCACTGATCAGATCATAGCTAAGCTCGAAGCTGGTGAAATTCCATGGCGGCAACCGTGGAAAAATTACGGCCCTGACGGCGGGCCGCGTAACGGATACACCAAGCGCCCGTATCGTGGAATCAATCTGTTTTTACTGGCGGGAACTTACGGCAGCCCGGACTATTTCAGCATTCACCAGATCAACGCACTTGGCGGACGGATTCGGAAGGGCGAACATGGCCAGATTGTGACATTCTGGAAAGTGTTGCAGTATATCGACCCCACCGGCGAACACGATGACGACGGCGAACCGGAAGTCAAACGTATCCCGATGCTTCGATATTACACGGTATTCAACCGTAAACAATGCGACGGATTGCCCCCCGTGCCGGAAGCCGAACCCGTGCCGGATGCGCCGATTAATCCAATCGAAACCGCCGAAACGATTGTCACGGGATATACAGACGGCCCGGCGATCCGCGAGGGCGAAGACAGCGCCTATTATCGGCCCTCGCTGGACATTATCAACATGCCGAAACGCGCCAGCTTTGCCTGTCCGGAAGAATGGTATTCGGTATTATTCCACGAAATGACACATTCAACCGGTCACGCGTCACGATTAGGCCGGCTGGAAAAATGCCGTTATTATCTGGACGACGACCGCAGCCGCGAGGAGCTTTGCGCAGAAATGGGGGCTGCATTTCTCTGCGGACGTGCTGGAATTGAACGGGCGACGCTGGACAACTCCGCGGCATATATCCAGAGTTGGCTACGGGTATTCAAAGGAGACCCGCGCTTTGTAGTGGACGCCGCAGGAGCCGCGCAAAAGGCCGTAGACTGGATACTCAACAATCGCCACCAGGAGGAACCCACGGAATCCGGCGACGCCACCGCGCAGCCGGTCCGGAAGCCCCGTAAGAGCAGCCGGAACCGAAGCGCTGACCGCCCCCAGCCGCAACCGGCCCCAGCGGAACAAATGGAATTCAGTTTTTAAGGAAAATAATCATGTATAAACTTATTTGGGTACGTAATGACGGAACCAATCTTCATGAGATTTTTAATGATTATCGGCTTGCTGTTGAAGAATGGCAACGCTTACGTGATGCAGTATTAAGAGGGGAAATAAAATCAACCGTTTTAGTGGGTAATGGTACGTTATACTCAATATAATAATTTACCCCGCAGGCCGCCGGGTAATGTGGCCACCTTTATTATGACTCATTACAGCCCGCGTATTGCAGCCCGCCGCTATCTCGAAGCGTTGCGTACCGAAGACTCGGAAATTATGTTTTCGCGTGAAACGGATTCGCTTCTGGAATGGGAGGACGCCGACACCGTATTAATGAAAATTATGGAAATGGCCACGGAACACGATAAAGCGCTTATGTTTAAACATAATGGAAAGCAGAATTTTGAGGAGTGGCAAGCATTTTATGGCCGTCAACTTCAATTTGATTTTGCTTGACAATCGCGCCCAGGTCAATTATAATCTACCTACCGCCGAGCTTCACCAGTCCGGCGGTTTTCTTTTATTCCGGTAAGGGGAGTTCCATTACTGACATTCCGCAACTGCTTTTTAACCTCATGCCAAAGTAGGTTTTTCCAACCGTTCGATAATCTGCGCTTTGATAGTCTGCCAGTTTTCTATCGTCATGGACTTCACCAGCCCCAGCAGATCGGCGGGGGATTCGGCGGCAGTCGGGATTGCCAGCGGGTCAGGAAGCGCCGCCATGAAGTGCTGTTTGTCAGCCATTGTCGCGTGAGCCATGTAATGCCGTGTCATTGCCGGGGTCATATGCCCCAGGACAGACTGCACGATTGCCAGCGGAATCTGATACTTTCCTGCCAGATAAGCGAACGTATGCCGGAACGAGTGAATATCCTTTACGCTGCTGGCCCGGCTCCGTCCTTCGGCTTTAATGGTGGCATCGGAAATACCGATTTGCGAAAGAAGCTTTTTGAATTCCTTGGAAAGTTTGGCGTCATCGCTGACATACATCTGGTGAAGTTCCGGGAACATATAGGCGTTGCCATCCCCCCATACCAGAGAAGAAAAGTACCGGTAAAGCGGCTCCGTAATGGGAATCTCTACGTCGTTCCCTGTCTTGAACTGGACGCATTTAATCCAGCGGTTTTTAAGATCGATGTTTTTGTACTGTAGCGCTACAATGTTTTCTTTCCGCAGCCCGGTAAACAGGCCGACCATGATAATAGGGTAAAGAGGATGGCTTGTTTGTTTGAGAAGAATTTGAATATCCGATTCGGTGAATATCTCCCGATCAACCGTATCGGCGGCAAACTTCTGAATATTTTCGAATGGATTTTCGAGGACAAACTTGCCAATTTGGAGGACATGAAAGATTAATCGCAGAACTCCGATGTAAAAATTCGTTGTCCGGGCGGAGAATGGCTTTGTGTTGGTATTCTCAATCGTTTTTTTCCCCCGGGTATAAACAATAGAGGCAAACCGTCCCTTGGATTTTATTTGAGTGACATATTGGGCGGCAATATCATGCGTAACCAAGAAAACAGAATCAATATTTTGTGCCATGCAAAACGCGGCAAAATCCTGCCATACGGACTTGTTAGTAATGGTTTGATCGTCGGAGACTTTTGCCCGTGGATATTTTTCAAAGTATCCCCACGCCTGATTAAACGTAGCTTTATTGTCTACCAGCATGGTTTTTACTTTTTCCAGTACCAGGTGAGCGTTTTCTTCACCCCGCAGAGATGCAATCTTTTTTCGTTCCCAATCTTTGGCCTTGCTTTCTTCGGTCTGACCGGTACTGCATTGAATTCGTTTGTTGTTGACCATGACGTTGCACCACCAGACGTTGCCGCGCCTGTATACACTCATTTTTTATCTCCGATAAAATTAAATAATACTGGGTAACAGTGTAGCTATATTTTACTACGTTTTTCGCTACATGTCAAGATGACAATTTATGCGGATTGGATTTTTTTTGAGGTAAAAAAATGGTGGATCCTGCAGGTTTCGAACCTGCGACCCGATGATTATGAGTCATCTGCTCTAACCCCTGAGCTAAGGATCCGCCGGAAAGAAGATAATCGATAAAACAATGCATTATAATACACAAATTTTTTCCGGATTGCAACCTCAAAAAAAAGTTTTGTCAGAATTTATCCGCAGCCGGATATTAATCTGTTTTTGAACGGTTATACTATTTTATGACGTAGGTTTTCTGCATGTGGCAACCGCGGTAGTTTTTCCCGCGAATCAAGGAAAGGTTACAGGTCATTATGTTTCAGATCCAGCTGCATCCCGTCGACTATACGATTCTGGTCGTTTATTTTTCTTTCGTTATCGGCATTGGCTGGGTATTGCGACGATATATGAAAACCAGTACGGATTTTCTCTTGGCCGGTAAGGCAATTCCCGCCTGGGTTGCCGGACTGGCGTTCTTGTCCGCCAACCTCGGCGCGCAGGAAGTGATGGGCATGGCGGCGTCCGGGGCGAAATATGGGATTATGACCAGCCACTTTTACTGGGTGGGGGCGATTCCTGCCATGGTCTTCATTGGAATTTTCATGATGCCGTTTTATTACGGCTCGCGCGCCCGTTCGGTGCCGGAATACCTGAAACTGCGCTATGACGAGAAGACTCGGGGATTCAACGCCTTTTCCTTTGCCGTCATGACCATTTTCTCCTCCGGTATTTCCATGCATGCGTTGGCGCTGTTGTTCAATATGCTGCTGGGGTGGAATTACCATCTCAGTATTCTGGTTTCGGCCGTGATCGTGCTGGCGTACATTTTTCTGGGCGGGCTCACTTCTGCCATTTACAACGAAGTGTTGCAGTTTTTCCTGATCGTACTGGGGTTCACTCCGCTGGTCGTGCTGGGGCTGATCGATATCGGTGGCTGGCATGGGCTGGTGGCTAAATTGCAGACGGTCGCCGTCAGCAATGGCTTTGAACCCGGCGCCTGGTCGCAATCCTGGCGGCATATGGGGGCCGCCGCCGACAACCCCATGGGGGTAGAATGGTTCGGTATGGTGATGGGCCTCGGTTTTGTATTGTCGTTCGGATATTGGTGTACCGACTTTCTGGTGGTGCAGCGGGCGATGGCGGCCGACTCGATGGCGGCTGCCCGGAAAACGCCGTTGATCGCGGCGGTACCGAAAATGCTGTTCCCGTTTCTCGTGATTGTTCCGGGGATGATTGCAATTGCGCTGCATCAGCAGACCGGCGGCAAATTTCTGCCGGTCAGTTCCAGCGGCGTTATCGATTATAATATGACGATTCCCGTGATGTTGGCTCACTATTTTCCGGAAGGGTTGCTGGGGTTGGGGCTGACGGCCCTGATGGCTTCGTTCATGTCCGGGATGGCCGGGAACGTTACCGCCTTCAATACGGTTTTTACGTACGATATTTATCAGAGCTATCTGAATCCGAAACAGAGCGACCGTCATTATCTCAAAGTCGGGCAGGTGACAACGGTGGTCGGAATTCTGCTCAGCATTGCCGCCGCCTATGCCGCACGCAATTTTAACAATATCATGGATATGTTGCAGTTGGTCTTTGCTTTTGTCAACGCGCCGCTGTTCGCCACGTTCCTGCTGGGAATGTTTTGGAAACGGGCGACCGGACACGGCGCGTTTTTCGGTCTGATTTCCGGAACGCTGGCCGCCGCCGTCCATCATGGGTTGACGTTGCCGCACGGCTGTGTTGTTGGTATCAAGGGCGGCTGGCTGGGGATGACATTGCATCACTATCCCAGTGAAATGGCGCAGAACTTCTGGACGGCTATCTGGGCTTGGAGTACCTGTTTTGTAGTTACGATCCTGGTTTCGTTGCTGACGCGACGGAGCAAGAGCGATGCCGATCTCAAGGGACTGGTTTATGCTTTGACTCCGAAGTTTAAAGATGCGGAACAGCCATGGTATAAGCAACCGGCATTTCTCGGGATGCTGGTTCTGGTTGCGGCGCTCGTTCTAAACATTATTTTCCGCTAAGGGAGGTTGATCATGAATTTTGACATTCGCTTACCGCTGGGTCTGTTGTTCGGGGTGCTGGGGGCTATCCTCGCTGTATTCGGACTGGTAACCGAATCCGACCCGATAATTTACGCCAAGTCCTTGCATCGCAACGTCAATCTGGAATGGGGCATCGTGATGATGTTGTTTGCCTCGGTCATGTTGTTGCTGGCTTGGCGAGGTCACCGCAAAACCACGACTCTTCCGAAAGAATAAATCGTTCCCTTTGCATCCTTATGTTTGGCTATCTTCCGCGCTCGAAAAAAGGAATAATATATCCTTGCTGCAGATGTCAGTATGTCGGTAGGGGCCGTTTCACGGTGTGCCAGACACTGCCTTGACTATGATAGACGCTTATTGGCGTCGAAAAATACAAAAAGCTTCGATGTTATACTGTTTTTATGCGTTTTTATGCGTTTAAATAAGCTCTAATGTTATGAGTTTGTTTTTTATTGTTAATTAATATGACAATAAAATGGCAAAACCCAAAGCATCGCGGTCGGCGGAGATGTCATTTTAATTACGAATTTCCATGTTTCATGGGGGGTAGAATGAAAAAACCGTTAACTTTTCAGGTAAAAATACCGAAAACGATGGATTTTGCAGATGATTGGTAAAAATGAGAACAAAAAAGAATATTGTCCAAATCGACGTCAACGCCAAGTTCGGATATGATCTTATTTTATTATTTTTTTATAAATGAAAATTAAGTTAATTATATATATCATTAAGTAATTTAAAACAATGATATTATATGTCATTGTTCGGGTAAAACACGATATTGATAAATTAATATCTTATTGCCACATTGTAAATGTTAAAAAAAGTTATAACTTTTTCATTTATAAAAAGATAGTTGTAATAATACGATGTTTTTTATTAAAATATAAAACTTTTAGCTTAAACGTGGTGAAAAACATTCTGTTATACAACTAACTGCGGTATAAAAATGTCAGACCGCAGCATTTGGGCGGTCCGAAAGCATGGTTGAATTTAAAATTCTCCTCAATATATTGAACAGTACATCGAGAATGGATGACCGTTTGAGATGGCTGGGAAAGACACCGGTTGGGCACATTCCCACCTCAAAACTGCAATGTCGCAGCAGACAGATGCGGTTTGTGGTGAAAATACTAACAATGTGCGGCAACTGGTTTCCGGAAACAAGATGATCATTCCCAAAGAATAAGGCGTTGGAGTTTATGAAGAATCGACTGGAAGGGATAGTAATCGAGGTCAAAGACAAGATTGCTATGGTGAAAATTCGGCGGCACGGCGACTGTAGCGGTTGCGGGGCGTGTCCCGGCGATGAGGCAATCGTTTATGAAGCGCTCAATCGGGCGCAGGCGCAACTGGGAAAGCGAGTGATCGTGGAACTGGAAAGCGATCATTTGGTGGAGTCGGTTTTTATTGTCTTCATTCTTCCGCTATTGGCAGTGACTCTCGGGTGTTTCGGCGGCGTTCTACTGGCTGGATGGCTGCACCAGTCACCCCTGCTTTGGGAAATTGCCGGCGGGCTGACGGGCTTGATCCTGTCACTCGGGTATGTCCGGTATTTTGAACAGTCGGTCAAGGCACAGCAGCATTTGCCGACTATCGTTCAGGTTGCGAATTAAGTCTGCTAGCGAAACGGAATATCTTATGTTCAGCAACAAGCATTGGGGCATCCACCCCGATTACCACAAGAGTGTTACGTCCGGCATGGCAATTGAAGTGCCCCGTCCGCCGGCGCGAGTGATTATCCCGGTTCGACAACATATCGGGGCGCCGTGCGACCCGGTGGTGACGCCGGGCGACCGGGTCAGAAAAGGACAGTTGATTGCGTACAGCAGTGCGCCGATGTCCAGTCCGATCCACGCTTCGCTGTCCGGGAAGGTCAGCGATGTTTCGGTCAAACCGCATCCGGTCTTTGGCGAATGTCTGTCCATTACGATTGAAAACGACGGCTGGGATCAGTGGGATGACAATCTGCTGGAAGAACGGGACTGGCAACAGATGTCAACGGAAGAAATTCTTGGTCATATCAAGAAAGCCGGACTGGTCGGAATGGGGGGCGCGGCGTTTCCGTCTCATGTCAAATTGGCGCCGCCGAAAGACAAGAAAATTGACACTTTGATCATCAATGCGGCCGAATGTGAGCCGTATTTAACCGTTGACCATCGGGTTATGCTGGAATGGACCGATCGGGTGGTAACGGGAATCCATATTTTACAAAAGCTCTTGAACGTAAGCCAGATCTGCATCGGGATCGAAGATAACAAGATGGATGCGGTGGCGGCCATGAGCAAGGCTTTTGCCGGTACTCCGGTAAAGATCGTGGCGGTACCGACCAAATATCCGCAAGGAGCGGAAAAAATGCTGATTAAAACCTTGGTGGACCGGGAAGTTGAACCCGGACGTCTGCCCATGGATGTCGGCGTGGTGGTGCAGAACATCAGCACCACGGTGGCCATCTGCGACGCGGTAACGCACGGCAAGCCGTTGATCGAACGGGTCGTGACCGTCAGTGGCGGCGCGATCAAGGAGCCCAAGAATCTGTTGCTTAGGATCGGGACGACGTTTGCCGATGCCATTGCGTTGTGCGGCGGTTTTGTCGGTACACCGGAAAAAATCATCATGGGCGGTCCGATGATGGGAATCGCGCAATACACGACGGAAGTGCCGGTGATCAAGGGAACTTCCGGAATTCTCGCGCTGAATAAGCGAGATGTCAGTAAGGGCTTGGAGTCCGGGTGCATCCGGTGCGGACGCTGTGTTCAGAATTGCCCGATGGGGTTGAATCCCAGTATGCTGAGCATTCTGGGCGAACACGGGTTCTGCGACGAAGCCAAAGAAGAATACCATCTGCTGGATTGCATTGAGTGCGGCTGCTGTAGTTTCAACTGTCCGGCCAAGCGCAATGTGGTTCATTATATTAAATACTGCAAAAAGCTGTGTGCCGAAAAAGCGGCTGCCGCGAAAAAAGGTTGACCGATGAGCGATAACGTAATAAGTCAGGTAAAAAGCGCAGGCTCCGAGGATGCGATTTTAAACGTTTCCGCTTCCCCTCATATTTTCTCTCACGAATCCGTTCCCAAAATCATGTGGTCGGTAACCTTGGCCTTGACGCCGGCGGTGATCTTTGCCGTCTGCCACTTCGGCATGCCGGCGTTCCGGACATTGGCGATCGGGGTGATTTCGGCGGTATTGGCGGAAGTGATTTGTCTGAAATTCCGCGGGCGCAACTGGCGGACAGTCATGGACGGCAGCGCGTTTCTGACCGGACTGTTGTTTGCCATGTGTTTGCCGCCGGAAGTACCGTGGTTTTTGCCGGTGGTCGGTTCGTTTATTGCCATTGTGGTGGCAAAACATTCCATGGGCGGGCTGGGATATAATATCTTCAATCCGGCGCACATCGGCCGGGCCGCCGTGATGCTGTCATGGCCGGTGGCGATGACCACGTGGACCGGAATGAAGACGGTTGACGCAGTGACAACGGCAACCCCGTTGAACGTGTTGAAGCAACAGGGCTACGAAAAACTGGTGGCCATGTTCGGCAGTCATTCCGAGATGTACAAAGATATGTTTCTGGGACTGCGCAACGGCAGTATTGGCGAAACCTGCGTGCTTCTGCTGATTCTGGGCGGAATTTTTCTGATCTGGCGCGGATACATTTACTGGGCGGTACCGGTGGCGATGATCGGGACGGTCGGCATTCTGACCTGGATCTTCGGTCCGCACGGCGCTTTTACCGGCGACCCGGTGTTTCATATGATGGCCGGCGGCCTGGTGATCGGGGCGTTTTTCATGGCCACCGATATGGTGACGACGCCGATTACCCATAAAGGGCAAATTATTTTTGCGGTGGGGGCCGGGGCTTTGACCGTGCTGATCCGTCTGGCCGGCGGGTATCCGGAAGGCGTCTGCTACTCGATTCTGCTGATGAACAGTTTAACACCGCTGATCGACCGGTTGGTGAAACCGGTCGGTTTTGGCCGCTAAGGAGTGTCGAGCATGAGTCATCCACAAGCCAATATTATCACGACGGCGCTGAATCTGACCTGTACC
>Ga0183095_10700_pt1 | contig 52972 bp, 51 predicted proteins | sample BioMet4_FD_130346 | JGI IMG/M metagenome (GOLD analysis project Ga0183095, IMG submission 130346) | Microbial communities from bioreactor (seeded with sewage sludge) at LBNL, California, USA - Biofuel metagenome 4 (v2) (version 3) | ecosystem: Engineered > Bioreactor > Anaerobic > Unclassified ...
AGAGAAGATCAGAAACGAGGCCAGGGTCGAGCTTCCTGAGCTTATGAAGAGCAGAACGAAACAAAGAAGAATTCAGACGTTTGAATTGAGAAGAATCTAAATGAGTTTCCTGCGAGCTGAGGAAGTCACGATACTCCCAGATTGAGGATATATGGTTGAGCATATCACCCACCTCCCACTCTTAATCAACAAGCGAGCGGAGCGAGCCCGATTTTCAGAGACTTGTCAAGAGTTGACAGCAAAAAAGTGGGGGTATGAGTGAAAATGTGCCGGTAGAAAAGAGCACTGTCCTACTGGCCTACAGGCTTTTCGACAGTGCTCAAAAAGAGTAGTGTCGAAAACTCGTTAGATATCTAACAGCCAAAAGGACTGGGGATATAGAAAAAGAAAACAGGGCGCATTAAAAACAGCTCTGAAATGTTCTTTGAAAAGTCAATTGTTCAAATGCTTAAATCAAATTTCGTTTGTTGTTATCAAGCGATATTGTCATTGTTCAAAAGCATAAATCAAGTTTCGTTCTTGATCCATGCATCGAGATGAATATTGATGCCGGCGAAGATGGAGAAGAAAGCGTTCTTACAGTAGTCACGTATGTGCATCTGATGAAGATGATAGTCATTGAGCACACGATCGTTGATACGCTCTGTGCTGGTACGGTTCTTATAGATCTTTTTCCATGAATCTGATCTGTAGGAAAGCGGTCCGGCATTTCTTGCATTGTCGCCGTCGTTGACATAGATGACTCTCCCATAGTCGGAGGTACTGCACGTATCCTGATACTCACAGTGATCTGTCTTGCCAAGGACCAGAGGACATCTGTACTTAGTGCGGCAGCGCTGAACATCGTAGCCGCAGTGGACCATTTTGAGACCGCAGGCACAGACAGGAATACCATCTCCGTCAATATGTTCATTGCCTTTGGTCTCTGAGCGCGTGAGATTTCTTTGATTATGATCGATGACAGGGGTAACATTCATTTGACGAAAGTATTGGTAGATGGGAAGACTGTCGCTGGCAGAATCAAGACACATGTAAGCGGGATGAAGATCCGGGCACATGTCGAAGAACTGAGCAGAGGCAGACATACAGGTCAGAGCATCGTGCTTAGAAGCCTTGTCCAAAGTGATAAAGACGGGGAGGTCGATATTTCTTAAAGGATTATGGTAAGCAATACTGTAGAAGGTAAAGCCAAGATAGTAACAGTTCAGATCTGAATCCCAGCCAATATCAGCGTCAGGTGCAGAGAAACGATAAGCAGGCTCAGAATCATCAAGATCCTTTTTGACCTTGTGTCCAAAAGGGCTTGAATGAATGTGCAGAGAAGAACCGTCTCCAGATAGGATGGCATTATCTCTGTCAATAAAGCCTGTGTCTATCGAAGGAATGACGACCAAGGCATTGAACAATGACTGAAGAGTAAACATCGTTCTGTCACGGTCGCTATCTGCACCATTTTTATATTTATCAAGAAGATAGTAGGTCTGTACATGAGAGTAGTTGATGAGCTTCTCGCCTTTCTTAGGAGCAGACTTCGGATCAGGCTTCTTGTAATGATCCTTGGGATAAAGATCTTTGAGATGAGGATCTTTACCAGTGAGACGAATGATGAAGTCGTAATGAGAAGCGGCAGTAGGCGGAAAGAAAGAACCGATCAGGTACTGGAGCAGAGTATCGCTGTGGAGAGCCTCGCACCAGCTGTGGATGGAAGTATATTTCAAGTGCTGCATAAGGACGAAAGAGCGGATCAGAACAGCGGGATCAATAGCAGGTCTACCGTGAGCAGAGTAAAGAGAGCAGAGAAGATCAGAAACGAGGCCAGGGTCGAGCTTCCTGAGCTTATGAAGAGCAGAACGAAACAAAGAAGAATTCAGACGTTTGAATTGAGAAGAATCTAAATGAGTTTCCTGCGAGCTGAGGAAGTCGCGATACTCCCAGATCGAGGATATATGTTTAAGCAAATCACTCACCTCCCAAGTCCTATAAAAGCGAACGAAGCGAGCCCGATTTTAGGAAATCTGTCAAGAGTTGACATCAAGAAAGTGGGGGTATGAGTGAAAATGAGCCAGAAGAAAAGAGCACTGCTTACTGGCCTACAGGCTTTTCGACAGTGCTCAATATATGAAGGGGATAATGAAAGATGGAAAAGAATACGATTGTTGTTGCGAGCACGAATCAAGGGAAAATTCATGAGTTCAAAGAGATGCTGGAACCAAAGGGATATGTGGTGAAGTGTTTAACTGACTTTCCAGATATGCCAGAAATAGAAGAGACAGGTACATCATTTGAAGAAAATGCGGTAATTAAGGCACAGGCAGTTACAGACCGGTATCAGATCATGGCAATTGCGGATGATTCTGGCTTAGAAATTGATGCTTTGGATAAGAAACCAGGTGTGTATAGTGCACGCTGGCTTGGACATAATACACCGTATGATATCAAAAACAAGAAAGTTTTGGAATTACTGAAGGAAAAGAAAAATCGGAACTGCCGATACGTGTGCGCGATTGCGATTACACGTGTTGGCGAAGAACCGGTTGTGTTCTGTGATACATGTGAGTGCGTAATTGCACCAGAGCCAAAAGGCAGCAATGGGTTTGGTTATGACCCAATTGTCTACTATGAACCATATCATAAGACAATGGCAGAAATGAGTAAGGAAGAAAAGAATGGCATTTCACATCGCGGTAAATCAGTCAGAAAATTGGAAGTGTGGCTGGCTCATGAAAATCACTAAGGTTGTTGCCGTCATCGCTGGCATTATGGTATTGCTGGGTATTTTATTGTCTGTCATTTTTACAATTAGCTTTGACCGTAGTTTTTATGCTTACGAATACAAAACAAATGGACAGGCAGAAAAGATAGGCATGTCAGATGAAGATCTGATGAATAGCACGACAACACTGCTGGACTACATTCAGGGTAAACGAGATAATATTATCGTTGAAGCAACGGTAGATGGGAATCTCATTGATGTTTTCAATGAGCGGGAGACCTTGCATATGGTTGATGTCAAAGCACTTTTTCAGAAAGCAGATATTGCGAGGAATGTTTCATTATGGGGCGGATTCGTTTTATTGATTATCGTTCTGAAAAAAAATCGGAATGGTTGGTTAAGTTTATTAAGAGACACTTATCGATACAGTTTATTGAATCTTGGAATCTTTATTGGCGCTTTAGGAATATGGGCTGCCGTGGATTTTTATGATTTCTGGGTAGATTTCCATTATCTCTTTTTCAAAAATACACTGTTTTTCTTAGATCCGAATACAAGTATCATGATCAATATGTTTCCGGAGAATTTCTTTTTTGATTTGGTGTTTCGCGTTATCTTGGTTTTTGCCATTATTACGGTTGTGCTTGGCGTGATGATACGCTGGCTGTATGTTTTGAAACAAAGAAAGGTGCTGCAAAATGATTAATGTCGTTTTATATGAACCAGAGATTCCACAGAATACCGGCAATATCATGCGAACATGCATGGCGTTTAACTGTCGTCTGCATTTGATTGAACCGCTTGGATTTTATATGGATGAAAAGCATTTGCGTCGCGCAGGGATGGATTACCGAGATCAGATTGACTATACCATATATCCAAATTGGGAAGAGTTTAAGTTGAAAAATGATGGATCCTTCTATTACGTGACTCGTTATGGGGCCAAGACACCAAGCGATTTTAACTATCAAAAAGATGTTGAGGAAGGCAAAGATATCTATGTCGTGTTTGGCAAAGAAAGTACCGGCATTGATAAAGAAATCCTGTATCAGAATTTAGATCGATGTGTACGGATTCCAATGACCAAGAATGCTCGTTCACTGAATCTCAGCAATTGTGTTGCATTATGTATCTATGAAGTGCTTGATCAGTTGGGATATCCTGGTTTAGCAAGAAATGAAGTTATAAAAGGACCGGATTTTCTGAGTCAGGTGCATGTTCGTGGACAGAAACTATAAGGTTGTCTATAATGCGAGAGAAAGCTGGTAAAATAAATGCTGAAATCAGTGAGTGACTTTATATCGCTGATTGTCATGATTTTCTGTGTTGCTCTCGGCATATGTTACCTGAATTCTCTCGCAAACCTTCATCGCAGTATTGAACTAATAAAAAAGGATCCTGGTGTTACCGTCTTTATGAGGATCTGAATGAAGATAATGAGATTGATGATATGGGATTAGATTCACTAGACGATTGATAAGGAGCGAATGGGGATATGCTGCAGGAATGTATGAAATTACAACCAAATATGAAAGCAGAACATCCATATTCGGATGGTCTTCGTTTAGGCGATTATATTTGGATCAGTGGGCAGCTTCCTTTGGATTTGAAAACGGGTAAAATTGTTGAAGGCAGTATGAGAGAACAAACTGAACAAGCAATGAAAAATATTCGGGAAGTATTAAAATATTATGAATTATGCATGGAGCATCTCATGCGTGTCACAATCTATATAACGAATATGTCACAGTATGACGTGATGAATGACGTGTATACATCCTGTTTTAAAAAAACATTTCCAGCGCGGAGTGTGGTAGGAGTTTCTTCATTACCATATGGTGCATTGATTGAAATTGAAGCATATGCAATGGATACACGAGCATTAGAAGTTCTTTGCAGTGGTGAAGAATGCTGTGAAGACGAAAACGGGTGCTGTATAACTGAGGGAAAAAAATGAGTGCAATCTTGATGAAAGGAACACCAAAAGGATGCATAATCGTTGATGAAAATGGTACAGAAACAAACCTATCACAGCGTCCGGAAACAATCTTAGAAGAACGCTGTATTCAGAATGGATGTACCTTGGAAGGACGCGAAAAAGCATTTCGTGTTTTAACAAACAGCAGTCAAAAAGCTGCTGTATTGGTAAATGAACATCAACAGGACCTATGGTTTCCAACTTTAAGTAAAACATGTGATACCTGTCAATGGATTTCCTACTTTCATGTGGTTAAAGCATTTGCCAGTGCAAACAACTCCTGCGAAATCTTATGTGACAATGGCCATAGAGAAACCGTAAACTGCAGTGTACGAACTATTCAGAATCAATTGAAAAGATGTCGTTTGTTTCTGCAGAAAATTAATGAAAACTACTGAAAAAAACCAGCAACCATGGTATGCTTACTAAGTTGCTTTTTAGAGATGAATATGACAAATATTAAGGAAAAAGAAATTTTAAGATTTAATCATGAAGATATTGTTGAGATTTTAATGATTGTTTTTTCAGCATTGATCTATTCTGCTAGTATGAACATATTTGTACATTCAGGGAACTTATTCCCAGGCGGATATTCTGGTATTGCCCGTTTATTATCACTGTTGAGTGCAGACATATTTCATATCTCATTTTTGTCGTTCTCTGTTTTCTATTTCAGTATGAACATTATTACGACATTTATTGTCTGGAAACACGTCGGACATAAATTTGTATTATACAGTGTTCTTTGGTTCACCTTAACTTCTGTATTTACTAGTTTGATTCCTTTCTATCAGATGACATCTGATCCACTATTGATCTCAGTATTCGGCGGATTAGCAAATGGATTTGCAATTGGTATTGCTTTACGGAACAACGCTAGTTCCGGTGGTTCCGATTTCATTGCAATTGATCTTTCGGTTCGATTGAACCGCCCGACCTGGAATTATATTTTTGCTGGAAATGCTGTTGTATTGTTTATCGCCGGCTGGAAATTTGGCTGGAACCTGGCATTGTATTCCATTATCTTCCAGTATGTCTCCAAGGAAGTAGTCAATTCCATGCATCAGCGGTATAAGACGACACGTGTCCAATGCGTTACAGATTACCCAGATGAGATTTCCAATGCAGTCTTCCATACCTGCCGGCATGGTATCACACGGATTCCATGTGAAGGGGAATACAGTCATAAGGGGCATTCTTTACTGCTCATCACGATTAATACATATCAGTTAAGAGATGTTATTGAAACTGTACAAAAGGTTGATCCACATGCATTCATCACGGTGAATAATGTTGACCGTGTTGTCGGAAATTATTATCAAAAACCGCTTGATTAAGGCGGTTTTATAGTTTTATACTACTTGCGATGCGTATGATAAGTGCTCTTTTAATGTTAAAAAAGCATTATCCTTCAATATACTTAAATCAACTTGGCAACTAATCAAAGTATATCGGAGGATAATGTCAATGAGTGAAAAACAATTTATCGTAAAACGAAATATAATTGTTAGTTCCTTAGCATATTTATATAAAAGATAGAAGAAATTCCTTTATAATACCTCGTTTTCAACAAGGGGAAGATGATGCGGCTCCTTCGTAAGTCGTAACAATTTAACATCATGGAGGCAGTAATATGCCGATTGAAATTTTTTTATTTTTCTATGATTTCCATACCAATCGCATTCTGGACTTTCTCCAGTTCTACTTTGGCAATCGCGCTTGCTTTTTCAGCACCATCTTTCAGCGTTGTTTCAATAAGACCCGAAGTCTGGATATGATTGTACTTTGTCTGAATATCTTCGAGTAGGGCACAGACACTGTCGGCAACTGCATTTTTGAAGACACCGTAACCTTTGCCTTCAAATTCCTTCTCAATCTCATCGAACGGTTTTTCGCCATTTAGGGAAGAATAAATCTGCATCAGATTAGAAACTCCAGGTTGATTGACTGGATCAAAGTGGACTTGTGCCAGATTATCAGTTACAGCACTCATAACCTTTTTGCGGGCTGTTTTGAGGTCATCCAAAAGATAGATACATCCTTTGTTTGTCTCATCGGATTTGGACATCTTTTTCGTCGAGTCAGATAAGGACATGATACGAGCACCTACCTTAGCGACTAGTGGTTCAGGAATCTTGAATAAATCGCCATAACGATGATTCATCCGCATAGCTACGTCCCTTGTAAGTTCAACATGCTGCTTTTGATCTTCACCTACTGGGACATAATCTGGCGAATACAACAGAATATCCGCTGCCATTAAAGCAGGATAGGTATACAGTCCACCAGACAGATTCGTCTCACCTTTGGCCTGTTTATCTTTAAACTGTGTCATGCGGTTTAGTTCACCCATATACGTATGGCAGTTCATAATATAACCAAGCTGAGCATGCTCCATGACATCCGTTTGTAGGAAAATCGTTGCTTTCTTTGGATTCAAACCACATGCCAGATAAAGGGCGACACAGTCTCGCAGATTCTTTTTCAATTCTTTTGGATCCTGTGGTACCGTAATGCAGTGCAGATTGGCAATGAAGGCAAATACTTCATACTCATCTTGATACTCGACAAAATGGCGCAGGGCACCAATGTAGTTGCCTAAATGGAGTTGACCAGTAGGCTTGATTCCAGATAACATTCTTTTCATAGTAAATCCTCCTAAATAAAAAACGCCCCTCTTATATAATGAAGGGACGCAAAGAGACTTTTCATGCGCGGTACCACCCGACTTATTCTCTGATCAGAGAATCACTTTTCAGGATAACGGACTGCCCGGCAAATGGATTCGCAGGTTCCAACCAGTACCTTTTTGTAAATGGTTTTCACCAGCCACCATCTCTCTAGAAACAATCAAGGTACATCGCACCTGTCAATTACTGTTGATATTCTATGCTGTTTCAGCGTGAATTTCAACCATTCTATGCTATTGACGAACATGATATAATATATTTCAGGAGGAAAATATATGATTGTTGTATATACATCCCCGGGATGTGCTAGCTGTCGAAAAGTCAAACAGTGGCTGAAGGATCGTGACCTGAAGTATGTCGAAAAGAATATCTTTAAGACACTGCTAAACGATAACGAAATCAAGCATTTACTGATGCGGAGTGAGAATGGATCGGATGACATCGTCTCCAAGAGATCGAAGATCATTCAAGAATCTGGCATCGATATTGATTCGATGAAAACCGATGAACTGATTCAATTTATCAAAAAGAATCCAAGCGTATTAAAGAGACCAATCATCATTAATGAGCAGAGCTTCCAAGTTGGATATGATGAAGAAGAAATTGGTGTCTTTGTGCCAAAGGAACTTAGAGCTCTTGCATCCGATAATTGTTCGGAAGAGTGTCCAAATTTTAAGGCTTGCGGACAGGTACATAAGGAAGGTATGGGAAAGGAAGCTTAATGCTTTCTTTTTTCATTATTCGGGTATAATAGATACTGCTATGAAAAAGAAAATATTAGTTGGATTGTCCGGTGGGGTAGATTCTGCAATTGCTGCGTATATATTAAAGGAGCAGGGCTATGATGTGACTTGCGCTTTTATGCGGAATTGGGATTCTATGGCAAATGATGATTTTGCCGGAAACCCAACCATTGATGATGCGGTTTGCCCGCAGGAACAGGATTACAACGATGCTAAGTCAGTGGCCGATAAGCTGGGACTTTCCTTATTACGGATTGATTTCATTAAAGAGTACTGGGATGATGTTTTTAAGGTGTTTTTGGAGGAATACAAACATGGAAGAACGCCAAATCCAGACATTCTTTGCAATCGGTATATTAAGTTTGATTCGTTTGTTAAGTATGCATATGCAGAGGGCTTTGATACATTAGCTACGGGGCATTATGCAAAATTGAGTGAAGAGAATGGAAAACCAGTTCTCATGAAGGCCGATGATCGGAATAAAGATCAGTCGTATTTTCTGACCGAGATTCATCGGGAAGTCTTAGACCATGTTATGTTTCCTTTAGGAGAAATTGAGAAACCGAAAGTCCGCCGTATTGCAGCAGAACTGGGACTTTTAATTGCTAAAAAGAAGGACAGCACCGGAATCTGTTTTATAGGCGAACGCCATTTCCGTGAATTTTTGAGCAATTATCTACCGATGAAGCCTGGAAAGATAATTGATATTTCAAGTCATCACGTCGTTGGGGAGCATCAAGGTGTTCTCTATTATACGGTAGGACAGAGAAAAGGCTTGAATATTGGTGGAATTGGGCCATTCTATGTCATTGGCAAGAACGTTGAGAAGAATGAACTGTATGTCACGGATGAGGATCATCAAGAGTGGCTGTATTCTGACAGCTGTATAGTAACAGGTATCAATTGGCTGGCCGATCGTGCATTCCCGTTACATGCACACGCGAAGTTCCGCTACCGTCAGCAAGATAATGATGTCGAAGTCACCTTAAATGCCGATGGTACACTCACATGTTCCTATGCGGAGATGATTCGTTCTGTTACACCGGGGCAGGAGGCTGTCATCTATGATCATGATATTGTGATCTGTGGTGGTAAAATTGAAACGGTATATCGGAAAGGAATCAATCTGTTAGAAAGTATTCAGAGAGAAGCAGATGAACAATGAAGTTATCAGTAAAAAGAAACGTATTGCACTCCTATTGGTATACTTCGTTGGTTATCTATTTGTTTTTCAGTTATTGATTGAACAGTCTGTTTATACAAAATTTGGTGCAACCGGATTGATTTTGTCAGATGGGTTAGTAAATACATGTATGCTGCTCTTTTTTATCTATCTTTTAAGTGACTGGCTGAATAAGCAATGGAAACTATTTAAGCAGAGAACACAGCGTTCCATACATATTGTTATCTATGGGTTTTTGGCGATGCTGACAGTGACTATTATGTTCAGTTTTTGTGTTGCCGGTCCTCTGCATTTGAGTGAAGCTGAGAATCAAGTCAACAACGAAACAATGATGGGTTTCAATCGAATTGGTTTCTTGTTTTTATCATTAATAGTTGCGCCTTTTGTTGAAGAAATTATATTTCGAGGATGCATCTATCATCCTGCTGCAAAGAAGTCGGGCATGCTTGCTGGGGCAATTCTATCTGGACTGATTTTTGGCATTCTACATATTGGTGCTTCGGTGTCTATGGGGAATTGGACAAATGTTTTGTATATTATTGATTACGGCATGTGCGGCGTCGTACTATCCTATGTTTTTGGGAAAAGCGATAGCATTTGGGCAGCAATTGCTGCTCATGCATTATTTAATTTACTCGGTGTGTTGACCATGCTTTAAGAAAGGAGCAATTATGGAAGAGAATGTTGTGAAACTCAATGGTAAGTTTACATATATCCTCTATCACAATGAGACTTCTTATTATACGGTCGGAAAGTTTTTGATTAACGATGATCTAGAAAAGCAGATTACGGTAACAGGCATGATGCCAGAAGTGCAGGTCGACATACTTTATAATGTCTATGGCAAATATATTGAGCATCCAAAGTATGGTATGCAGTTTCAGATTGAGACATATGAAAAACCATTACCGAACGACAAAGTTGCTGTCGTACAGTATCTTTCGAGCATTCAATTTGAGGGTATTGGCCGCAAAACAGCTGAACGAATTGTAGAGACGCTTGGTGATGATTGTCTTGCAAGCATCAAGGAAAATGAAGAAATTTTAAAGACTGTTCCTAAACTGACATCGAAGCATATTGCAGCCATCCATGAAGGTTTAGCAAAAGAAAATGAAGGACTGGAAGAACTGGTGCGTTTTTTGAATGTCCATGGTATTGGCATGCGCAACCTGGTCCGCTTAAATCAGACTTATGGTAAGGATGCACTGCAGAAGGTCAAAGAAAATCCATACCGTGTAATTGATGAGTGCGACGGCTTTGGCTTTGCAACAGCTGATAAAATTGCAATGTCCTTAGGGTTTGCAAAGGATGATGAGCGCAGATTATATGCATACTTAGTCGCTTTGACCATGGATCTTTGCATGGTCAATGGTGACAGTTATGTACGTCTGGAAGTTTTGGAAGAACGTTTTTTGAAAAAGACAAATGGCATTGGCAACTTTAGTGAATTGCTACAGGAAGCAATCCTAAAACGTTCATTGATTCAGGAAGATGCTCGTATTTATACAGTATCACAGTACGATAGTGAAACTTTTATTGCGAATTTTTTATCCCAGTTTCCGTACAGTCAACTAGAAGCGTGTGATGAAACATATGTTCACCAATATCTCGTAGCAATGGAAAAAGATGTACAGATTTCCTACGATCCAGCACAAGTTCAAGCAATTGATGCACTTTTTCAGGAACCAATAACGATTATGACGGGTGGCCCGGGTACAGGAAAAACAACGGTCGTACGAGCAATGGTAACATTGTTTCATCTGCTGTATCCATCATCAACCGTTGTTTGTGTTGCACCGACAGGTAGAGCAGCGAAGCGGCTGGCTGAACTGACCGGTTCTTCTTCCGCAACGATTCATAGTCTTCTACAATGGGATTTAGAATCGAACCTTTTTGCTAGGAATGAAGAAAACCCAATAGAGGCAGATCTATTAATCGTAGATGAGTTCTCAATGGTCGATGCATATCTTTTCAGTAATCTGCTGCGTGCTTCACGCAATGTGAAAAAAATCTGTATTATTGGCGATGAAGATCAGCTGCCATCGGTTGGACCAGGATCGGTATTGCGTGACTTGATTGGCTGTGAAAAGTTTCCCGTTATTCGTCTGAATCATATCTATCGTCAAAAAACTGGTTCGGATGTCATAGCCTTGGCTCATGCAATCAATGAGGGAAGTGTGAATCTGGAAGAGTACAACAATGACGTTGCATTCTTTCCATGCAATGAATATGAAATTAAAAAAAATGTCTTAAATGTTGTGAAGGGGGCGATTGAAAAGGGTTATTCGATTGAAGATATACAAGTCGTTTCCCCAATGTATAAAGGCAGTGCAGGCATCGATGTACTAAACAATACTTTACAGGAATATTTCAATCCGCCTGCATCCGATAAGAAAGAAATCAAGGTTGGTTATATGACCTTCCGCGAAGGAGACAAAATTCTGCAATTAAAGAATCAGCCAGATGATGATGTCTATAATGGCGATATTGGTATCCTTGTAGAGATTATTGATGCTGGTGAAAGTGAATCACATAAGCCATCTTTGGTTGTAGACTTTCAGGGAAATTTTGTAGAATATAGTCAGGATGCGTATCAGGTAATCACTTTGGCGTATTGTATTAGTATTCATAAATCGCAGGGATCCGAATATCCAATTGTTATTATGCCGTTTGCTCGTGCCCATGGTAGAATGCTGCAAAAGAAACTGATATATACCGCCGTCACGCGGGCGAAAAAAGCGCTGGTCATGCTTGGCGATGAAAAGACATTTGAACGCGGCATCGAAACGATTGATTATCATCCGCGTATGACGACTTTGTTGGTTCGCCTTCAAAAGTCGATGAATACTTCTCTATATTAAGTAGGAGTGCCAATTTTTTATAATTGAAGTATAATAGTTGCGTTATTTTTGTTTGGAAGGAGTATGCATGAAATTTACGGAACTCAGCATCAATGAATATGAGGAGTTTGCGACAAAGGCTGCCGGCAGATACTATTTGAACAGTTCAAAGATGATTGAACTGAAAAAGCAGGATCATTGGGATACGTATTATGTTGGTGTCAAGGATGATGAGGACAAAATCCTTGCGGCAGCGGGTTTTAGCGCCGTACCGCTTTATCGAAAATTCCATTATGGATATGCGCAAAGAGGAATTCTCTGCGATTTTAAAAATCATGAATTAACCAGTTTTTTTACTGAAGAATTGAAAAAGTATTTAAGTGTTCATGGTATGGCATACTTACGGATGGATCCATATGTCGAGTACCAGCAGTTGGATCAAGATGGCAATGTTGTTCTCGATGGTTTTAATAACCATGAGATGGTTGATTTTTTAGTTTCTTTGGGCTATGAACATCAAGGGTTTACTAAAGGCGAACTGCAAGGAGATTCACAGGTCCGCTATATGGTCGTGCTGGATCTTGATAATAAAACGGAAGAACAATTGGTGGAGAATTTTGACCCGCATACTCGCCGAAATATCAAACGCGCTGAGAAATTGGGTGTACAAATCAAAGCATTGGAACCAGATCACTTGGAAGAATTCATGAAGTTGATGGAATTCACCAGTGAAAAAAGACACTTTCAGGATCTTGGAAAGGAAGCCTATCAGCGGCAGATCAATGCATTTTCGAAAGAAAATGCGATGGTCGTTGTTTCCTACTTAGACATGAAGAATTTTCATGCTAGTATCGATAAAGAACGTGCGGATGTATATGCAGAACTTGCTAAAATTGAAAAGTTACTAAAAGAAACGCCAGGCGGTACAAAGGCGACTAATCGAAAAAAGTCACAACTAGAACTTTTGAATCAGATACAGGCAAGAGAAGATGAAACCAATGCCTTGGAAAAAGAATATGGCAGGATCATCATTCTTTCAGGTGCTTATTTTGTCATTTATGATGGCGAAATGTATTATATTGCATCAGGAAGCTATGATCAGTTCCGCAAGTACAATGGGCCCTATTTTATCCAGTATAATGCAATCATGGAAGCGAAACGCAGGGGATGCCATCGGTATAATTTTACAGGCACCTCTGGAATCTTTGATGAAAGTGCGAATGACTATGGTGTCTTCGAATTCAAACGGCGCTTTGGCGGACGACCAATTGAATTGCTAGGAGAATTCAAACTGATCTGTGATTCACTTATGATGAAAAAAATAGAACGCATTACGAGAATAAAACAACTATTCCATAAATAATTGGTTTGGAATACATATATTTTGTGTTAAAATAATTAAAGAAATCGTATTGAAGATAAGTAGGATCCTGAATCTACAGTAGAGAATAGACGGTTGGTGAAAGTCTATCAGGGAAAGGGGTTTCGAAGCTTCTTCATAGAGTGCTTAATACGCAACGTGTTCCCGCGTTAAGGGTAATTAAGGTGCATGTTTTAGGACATGAATCAGGATGGTACCGCGTTTTTACGTTCCTGTTGATTTCAGGGACGTTTTATTTTATTTAGGAGGCTTATATAAATGGCAGAAAAACAGCTCACAGGAAACCAAGTGCGTCAGATGTTTTTAGACTTCTTCAAGTCCAAGGGCAGTATGATTGAACCAGGCGCAAGTTTGATTCCACACAATGATCCAACCTTATTATGGATTAATGCAGGAGTATCTGCATTAAAGAAGTACTTTGATGGAACCGAGAAACCAGCTTGCAATCGAATCTGCAACGCACAGAAATCGATTCGCACCAACGATATTGAGAATGTTGGAAAGACTGCACGTCATCATACATTCTTTGAAATGCTTGGAAATTTTTCAATTGGCGACTATTTCAAGAAGGAAGCTATCCCTTGGGCATGGGAATTTTTGACTAGTCCACAGTGGATTGGATTTGATCCAATGCGACTGTATGTTACGGTTTACCCAGATGATACTGAAGCATATGATCTTTGGATGAAAGTTGGCATGATTCCATCTCATATACATAAGTCTGATGATAACTTTTGGGAAATTGGCAGAGGACCGGGTGGACCAGATACCGAACTGTATTATGATCGTGGTGAAAAGTATGATCCAAAACATATCGGTGAAAAATTGTTTTTTGAAGATTTGGAGAACGACCGGTATGTTGAGCTCTGGAACATTGTCTTCTCGCAGTATGACTGCAGACCTGGCGAAATGCCAAGAACACAGTACAAAGAATTGCCTCAGAAGAATATTGATACCGGCATGGGATTGGAGCGTTTGGTATGTATGATTCAAGATGGTGAAACGAACTTTGATACTGATTTATTTTTGCCAATCATTCATGCCGCAGAGAAGTACGCGAAGTTCAACTATGACGAACCAGAGCACAAGATGGCTTACCGTGTCATCGCGGATCACATACGTACTGTAACCTTCGCAATTGCGGATGGGGCAATGTTCTCAAATGAAGGTAGGGGTTATGTTTTAAGAAGAGTTCTGCGTAGAGCTGTACGTTATGGAATCAAGTTAGGCATTGAAGGAAGTTTTATGTACAACTTAGTGCAGGTCGTTGCGGACAACATGAAGGATTATTATCCATACGTTGAAGAAAAAGTTACCCTGATCTCTCAGTTAGTTAAGAATGAAGAAGAATCCTTCCATAAAACATTAACAAATGGCGAAGAACTGCTGAATGATGCGTTAAAGATGCATGAAGATACGAAACAACTACCAGGCGAAGTCGTTTTTAAACTCTATGACACCTATGGTTATCCAAGAGAATTAACTGAAGAGATTGCTCAGGAAGCTGGATATACGATTGATACGGATGGCTTTGAAAAAGAAATGCAGGTACAGAAAGAACGTGCTAGAGCAGCACGCGGCAATCGCCAGTCCATGCATGGTCAGTCCAAAGATCTGATGGATTTTACCGGCGAATCAAAGTTTACTGGTTATACTGCTACGCACTCCAGAGGAACCGTCATTGGACTCTTCAAGAATGGTACCAAAGTGGATGTGTTGGCTGAAGATGGAGATGTGATTCTTTCAAATACTTGTTTTTATGCCGAGAGTGGCGGTCAGTGTGCGGATACAGGGAAGTTATGGAATGATACATTCCACTGTGATGTGACCGATGTACAGAAGGCACCGCATAAACAACCTTTGCATCATATTGAGCATCTCGATGGGATACTGCATATTGGCGATGTGTTGGAAGGTGAATATGATTACGAAAACAGACAAATGACGAGAGCCAATCACTCTTCACTGCATTTACTGCAGGCAGCTCTGCGTCAAGTGTTAGGCAATCATATTGCACAGGCCGGCTCATATAACTGCCCAGAATATGGACGTTTTGATTTTACACATTTTGAAAAGCCAAATGATGCGCAATTAAAAGAAGTGGAAAGAATTGTCAACGAACAGATTAATAGAAATTTGCCAATAACCACTGAAGTATTAAATATTGAAGATGCTAAGAAGACAGGAGCAACTGCACTGTTTGATGAAAAATATGGTGAGTTTGTCCGTGTTGTCTCCATGGGTGATTTCTCTAAAGAATTTTGCGGTGGTACGCATGCATCTAATACAGGAGATCTGGGATCTTTTCGGATTATTTCCGAAGAATCTGTTGGATCCGGCATCCGTCGTATTACTTGCGAAACAAAAATGAAGTCCTATGATTCGTTCAAGAGGGAAGAAGAATATCTAAATGATACCGCTGCTCTATTGAAGATGAAGAACTGGGAAGGTTTACAGGAACGGATTCAAAAGATTTTAGATGAGAATGCAGATTTAAAGAAACAGATTAACGAAGCCCAGCAAAAGATAATGAGCACCGAAGCAGTTTCGACAATAGAAAAAGCAGAAAAGATCAATGGCTTGAATGTCCTGGTTGTGAAGCTGAAAGATGCTGAGAATGGGGGTCTCAAGAATTATGCTGAGACATTACGCAATAAGATTAGTGAGAGTGTTGTGCTAATTTCTAACGAAACAAATGGAACTGTAACGTTTGTGTGTGCAGCTTCCAAGGAAGCAATTGCCAAAGGCAAGAAAGCCGGCGACATTGTTAAAGCAGTAGCACAGTTATGCGGCGGTAATGGCGGTGGAAGGCCGGATATGGCGCAAGCTGGTGGCAAAGATGTGACAAAGATTAATGATGCGATAGCGATGGCAAAAGCATTGATTGCACAATAAACAAGAGAGCGCATTCGGCTCTCTTTCTTTTGGAAAAAACGTGCTTTATTCTATACAATTTCAGCGCTTAGGCATAAAATAAATGTATTAAGAAACGAGGTATAAATATATGGATATGAACACAAATCGCGATGCGACAGAAACCGTAAGTTTTAATGCGGAAGAAGTCAGAAGAGAGAACATACACGAAGTATTAAAGCATGTGGAAACAGCTTTAAATGAACGAGGATACAATGCAATTAATCAGCTGGCTGGATATTTGATTTCGAATGATCCTGCTTATATTTCTTCACACAACAATGCCAGGAGTATTATTCAGTCCGTCGAGCGTCATGAAATCATTGAGGAACTAGTACGTTTTTATCTTCAGGAACATAATCAATGACAAAGTACCTCGGACTGGATCTTGGTAGTGTAACCTGCGGAGTCAGCTGGAGTGATACTGGTTTTATTGCTGGCACTGTGAAAACTATTCGTTTTCAGCCAGACGACTATGATTCAGCATTAGATCAGATTTTGGAATTCATTGCGGAACGCAGACCCGATCAAATTGTCTTAGGGCTTCCTTTGCTTGAAAACGGAGATGCTGCAGAACGCGCACAGATTTGTATGGAATTCGGTAAACAGCTGGAAAAGGAAGCTGGAATTCCGGTATTTCTACAGGATGAACGGAATACAACGCAAGAATCAGAAGCGGTTTTATTAGATTTTGATATTTCGCGCAAGCATCGGAAAAAGAAGATTGACCAACTGGCAGCAGTAGCTATTTTACAGCGCTATTTGGATGCACAAATCAAATAAAGGCGCTGAAATACGCCTTTTGTTTAGGAGAAAAAACATGGAAGAAAACAATCGCATGATAATTACTGACGAAAGCGGTAATGAAAGAGAAGTAGAGATCATTCTTACTTTTGATGATGAAAATGGACAGAGTTTTGTTCTGTTCCAGAACCCACAAGATCTTGAAGATAATGTATATGCCTATAAATATGATGCAGATGGCAATATGAATGAAGTAACAGATGAAAAGGAATGGGATATGTGTCAGGAAGTCTTAGGTGCTTTCATGGATGAGGAAGCGGACGATGAGTGAAGCAGATACTGAACAAACGGAAACAATCCAGCAGATTCCTACAAAAAGAAGAAAAAAGAAACCAAGATGGGGTAGGATTATTCTTTTTATCATGATTCTTTTCTTGTTTGTGATAGGCGGAGTTTTTCTGCATATCTATAATGCATTGCAGCCAGTACAGTCCAACAGTGAAACAGTATCCTTTACGATTGCAGAAAATACGTCTTCCAAACAAATATGCCAGAACTTAGCGTCACAGGGCATTGTGAAAGACGGGACAATTGCGACCTTTTATGTAAAAATGAATGATCTCTCAAACTTTAAAGCTGGTGTTTTTACGTTAGATAAGAGTTGGACTTTGAACCAGATCTTTACGACCTTGAATGATAGTTCTTCAATTGATGCAAACTCTGCGAAAGTCACCATCATAGAAGCCGATTGGGCAAAAGATGCAGCAGCGAAGTTTGCTAAGAGTACTAATGTTACAGAAGAAGATCTTCTTGCCTTATGGTCCAATGAAACCTGGATCAAATCAAAAATGAGCAAATATCCATTCTTAACAGATGAAATGTTTAATAGCAATGTCAGGATATATCTGGAAGGTTACTTGGCACCCGATACCTATATTGTTGATAAAGAAACAACCGCTGAAGTTATCACGGAAAAAATATTAGATCAGACGCTGGCAATTTATCAGAAAAATGCAGCAGCAATCATGAACAGTAAGCTTTCGGTTCATGAAATCTATACGCTTGCTTCCATAGTGCAGTATGAAGGTGGTGGCGACGAAGAAACATTAAAGAACATTGCTTCCGTATTCTACAATCGTTTAAATATTAATATGCCTTTGCAGTCTTCGGTTACGGTATGCTATGCGATTGATTTTGATAAACAGGTCGACAATTGGCAGGCATGCGAATTCAACAGTGATTTTGATTCACCATACAATACTTATAAGAACAAGGGGCTGCCGCCAGGCGCGATTGAGAATGCAGGGGAAGCGGCTCTGAATGCGGTCCTGAATCCAAACGATACGAACTATCTATATTTTATGGCGGAAGTAAAAACTGGAAAAGTATACTATGCTTCTACCTATGAACAGCATCTGCAAAATATTGCCGATCACCCAAACAACTGATGAAAGAAACGTCGTGTGGGTATTTGATCAAGAATCATCGCTGGCTGATGCTGTATCGTAATAAGAAGCAAAATGATCTGAATGCTGACAAATGGATTGGGATTGGCGGCAAGTTGGAACCGGGCGAAAGCATGCTGCAGTGCATGTCCCGTGAAATCACAGAAGAAACGGGATTTCATGTAGAGCAGATGGAATTGCGAGGAATTGTCTCCTTTGAATATGAAAATATGGAATCAGAGAAAATCTATGTGTATACGATTGAGCGATTCTCTGGTGAAATGAAAGAATGTAATGAAGGAACGTTGCAGTGGGTGAATGAGAGTGATATATTATCGCTTGATTTGTGGGAAGGCGATAAAATTTTCTTAAAACGTCTTTTGCAGGGAGACCATCATACATTTTGTTATATTCTGTCCTATGACAGGAACGGAACACTTATAAAAGCTGTGGAGAAGGAGATTACAAACACATGAGAAAGCCATTGATCATCGGAATAGCGGGAGGAACTGCCTCTGGAAAGACATCAATTTCTCGCCATATCAAGGAGACATATTCTGATGTAACATCGGTATTGATCATCCGACAGGATGATTATTACAAGAATCAGTCTCATTTACCGATGGAAGAAAGAGTCAAGACAAATTATGACCATCCGGATGCCTTTGACAATGAACTTTTATTGTCCCAGATTCATGATTTAATCAATGGCAAAACGATTGACAAACCAACCTATGACTTTGTCAACCACACTAGAAGTGAGGTTACCGAGAAATGTTATCCTTGTGATGTTTTGATTCTGGAAGGATTATTTGTTCTGGAAAGTTCAAGTGTCCGTGATATTTTGGATGTCAAGGTATTTGTAGATACTGCTGCGGATATCCGGTTTATACGCCGTTTATTGCGAGATGTAAAAGAAAGGGGACGTACCATGGATTCCGTAATTACACAGTACACGAATACTGTACGGCCTATGCATGAGTCGTTTATTGAGCCTTCCAAGAGATATGCCGATATTATTATTCCTGAAGGCGGTGAAAATAAGGTCGCAATTGATCTTTTGACAACAAAAATCAGTAGCATCATTAACCACACAATGATATAATTGGCAACGTAAAGGAGTAGATAACAATGTCAGAAAGCAATGTATTATATGTAACCGAAGAAGGTCTAAAGAAGTTACAGGATGAATATAACAATCTTGTTCATGTCGTAAGAGAAGAGGTTAAGGCAGAGCTTGCCGAAGCCCGTTCCCAAGGTGACCTTTCGGAGAATGCAGATTATGATGCTGCAAGAGAAAAACAATCTGAAGTAGAATCTAGAATTGCAGAATTAGAGAATATGCTGCAACCTGGGCATTATGAGATTATTAACACAAAGAAGAGTGGTAAAAAATCTGTTCATATCGGTTCTACTGTTGAGCTAGAGTTCTTAGATACCAAGGAAAAGGCACAATATACAATCGTAGGTTCTACAGAAGCAGATCCTTTGAATGGTAAAGTTTCTAACGAAACACCATTAGCTCAGGCTATCTTAGATTCGAAGGTTGGCCAGGAAGTTGAAGTCAACACAAAAAAGCCATACAAAGTTGTAATTATTGATATCAAGTAATCTCAGAGGAATCTGAGATTTTTTTTTGGCAAAAATGGCATTGGACTGTGTATATAGTGGCAGGAGGATGTTTATGAAACGATTGATACTGGTAGTGCTGATGTTTCTTGCAGCAGGATTCATTGATTTAAGACCGATGAATTTAGAAGATGTGCAAAGTAAGAACATTAAAGTGCTTATTGAAGGAGCTGTGCAGAACCCTGGATATATAGAATTACAAAAATATGCAAGTGAACAGGATGCGTTAAATCAAGCTGTTCCTTTAGCAAATGCCGATCTCAGTGGTATCAATCCGATGACGATTCTTAAGGATAAAGATTACATTAATGTGCCGGTTAAGAAGGCAGAGGCTGAAGCAGTCAAAATATCTATCAATCTTGGTACATTAGAGGAATTAAGTACATTGCCTGGAATTGGAGAGGGGACTGCAGAAAAGATTATTGTTTATCGCAATGAGAAAGGCCTATTCCAATCTTTAGAAGATTTGAAACAAGTCAAGGGCATTGGCGATGCTAAGTTTGAAAAACTTAAAGACAAAATTATCCTATAAGGGAGTGGCAGAGAATCCGATTCTTTTACTGATTTTGTTTTGTTTCTTTTTATTATGTCGTGAATACTCTCTTTGGTGCAGTCTAATTTTATGCATTGCATTCTGGTATTTACGTACCAAAGATACCTCTTGGATTTTAGTTATTGGATTGTTGCTATGTTCTATGGTACCGCGTTATGATACATCCTATCCGACTATGCAGCATGGTAAAGCGTTAACAGTCAAAAATAATTATACTGTTTTGGCCAATGGAAATCAGCGAGTACTTGTCTATACAGATGGTCCAATGGAACTGGATGGAGAGTATCAGATTCACGGTACGTGTAAAAAGATTCTAACAAGTGAAGGCTTCTTTCGTTTTGATACAAACAACTGGGCGCATGGAATGGGAGCATATTATAGTATTTCCTCTAAAGACTGTTCTTTGGATCAAGAACGCAATACAATCCGTCACTGCATTCAAAAGAAGATTGAAACAATTGAAGATAATAATATGAAATCACAGCTCTATCATATTCTTTTGAATATTACGAAAAAAGACAATGACAATGACTTTCTCAGCAATCATGGTTTTAGTTATGCCAGCATGCTTCTGTTGTTGAATACCATATTAAAGTACTTTGTTAAACAAAAGAAGCGAAACAAGATCATGATAATGCTTACGGTCCTTTTGATTGTAATCTATCATTCGCCGATGTTGTTGATACAATCCTTTTTATTTAGAATCGTTTCAAAGTGGAAATGGAATACTGCGCAGAAGACATCCTTATGTTTGATACTTGTATTGCTGTTATATCCAGAATCTTTATTAAGTTTAAGTTTTCTGATTCCAGCTTGCTACAGATTATCTTTTCTTATTGAAAAGAATCGAAAAAAGACGGTTTTATTTGCAGTTCTATGTCTGCAAAGCATTTTCCTTCACCATATGAATCTAGTTGAAATGCTTCTTTATCCAATCAACCTATTTTGCATGGGAATCCTCTGGGGAATCGGAATATTTGACATATTTCTGCCTTGTCTGCCTTTTGCAGAGTTTTGTGATGCAATGAATGCAATGAATTCCTGGGTAACTATCTTTACTGTTTACGGTTCTTTGCTGGGAATTGGCTTACCAATGTTTTGCTTGCTTTGCAGTTGCTTTTCATCGCGTAAGCACGTGATAGAAATCTATATTGCTATATTATTTTTCTTTCAATGGTTCGGACTCTTTCATCCCTTTGCAGAAGTTACAACAATAAATGTAGGACAGGGGGATAGTATTTTAATCCGGGAACCATTCAACCAAAGCAATGTATTGATTGATACTGGAAAACCAAGTCAATGGAATGCTGTCAATGATTTCCTTCATAGTAAAGGAATCACCTCTTTGGATACTTTAATTGTGACACATTCTGATGATGACCATGCCGGAAATATGGATGCTGTTATTGCACAATATCATCCTAAGCAGGTAATCACTTCCTATCAGGAGAAAGTAATCAGTCATCAAACGGTTTTTTATGATATCAACGCCATACAGAATGAAGACGAAAATGAAAGCAGTATTGTGTTGACAGCACAAATCAATGGACTAAGGTATTTATTTATGGCAGATGCAGATCGTGAAACGGAAGAAACAATTGTTCAAAAGTATAATTTTCTGCAGTGTGACGTATTAAAACTAAGTCACCATGGATCCAATACTGGTTCTTGCACAAAATTTCTAGATATGGTACGACCTCAGCTTGGTCTAATTTCCAGTGGTGCTTATCAGATATATTATCATCCCAGTCCAGAGACTATTCAACAGCTGTTAAAAAGACATATTCCATACTTTGACACAAAGGAGACAGGAGATATTACAATTCTTGCATTTCCAGGAATGAATTTACTGATTACGAGTGACGGGAAACTTGGTATAATAAAGGCACGATGAGTGTATATTTATATAGCGGTAAAGATATTTATCGCATGGAAAAAAACTTAAGTGACCTTTTGAAAAAAAACGAAGTTGATAAGGAACATACAATTGTGTTTGATGGTTCCGATAAGAAGAACTTCCGCTTAGAATCTGTTCTAATCGAATGCGGTTCTTTTTCGTTGTTTGATGAAGAGAATAAGAAAGCCGTCCTTGTTAAGAATCTATACTCCTTGGCTTCGAAAATCGGCAAGGACAGTGAAAAGGCTTTTAAAACAGACTCCACGGCAAGCAAAAACAGAAAAGAAAAAGAAGCTGCAAAAAAGGAAAGCGATATTCATCTACTGGAGAATTACTTAAAAGAAGAGAACAAAAATACAATTTTAGTTTTTTACTGTGATGCTTTTGATGCGGATTCCCGTAAAAAGGAATATAAACTAATGCAAAAATATAATGTGAAAATTGTGAATTTTTCACAGATGAATGAGCGTGATTTTGATATCTACATGAATGAACAAATTAAGAAAAAGGGTTATCATCTTACTTCTGCTGGTGTAATTGCTTTAAAGGAGCGAGTGGATATTGATACGATGAAACTCCATAATGCATTGGAAAAGATGGATCTCTATGGCGAAAAGGAACTTAATGAAGAAGATATAAAACATATCGTTCCAATGAATTCTACGGTAAACGCGTTTCAGTTATCCAGCAGGTTCATAGAAGGAAATCTAGGTGAAATCATAAAGATAAAAGAAGAAATGCTGTCGTTCAATTATGACTACAATGCCATGATGTTAATGATTGCTGGACGAATCCGTTCGTTATACAACATGAAGTATCTTTATGAGAGCGGTCTTAATGAGGACAGTATTGCAATACGTCTCCATGCGAATCCATGGGCTGTGAAGTTTGGTCTGAAAGACTGTCATGGATTGTCGGCAAAAATGATGCTTTACTATCTCAACCAGCTAGCTGATTTGGATCAAGGCATAAAAGAAGGCACAATTGATCAAAAGGATGGCTTTGAACAGTTCTTACTAACGAATGGAAAGAGATAAATATGCAGGCAATTAAAGAATTATATAAAATCGGTAAAGGACCAAGTTCATCTCATACATTGGCACCAGAAAGAGCCTGCCGTTATTTTGTGCAAGTATTTGGTTTTTTTCCTTATTATGAAGCAGAGTTGTTTGGTTCACTTTCATTCACTGGTAAGGGACATCGTACTGATGAAGTAATCAAAGATACATTACCTGGCGTGACTACTGTAATCTTTTCCCAGAATTGGAATGAAAATTTTCCCAATGGATTTTATTTAAGAGCTTTAAACGAAAAAAAAGAAGTCGTACATCAATGGACGGTATTTTCCTTGGGCGGCGGTTCAATTCAAATCAAAGAATATCCATTGCAGTGGAATAATAAAATCTATCATGAGAAGAATTTGAAAGAAATCTTAGAACTATGTAAAACAAAACAGATTCTTTTGACAGATTATATCTATACACATGAACCAGATTTGAAAGAGTATCTATCAGAGATTCTACAAGCAATGATTCAATGTGTTGAACATGGGTTGCAAGCAGAAGGGATGCTTCCTGGCAAGCTTCATATGGAGCGCAGTGCAAAACATTTATACATGAATGCCTGCCAAGCGGATATTAATGATCAAAAGAATCTAAAGCTGATGGCGTTTGCGTATGCAGCAAGTGAAGAGAACGCAGCAGGAGATACCTGCGTGACAGCACCAACACTTGGTGCCTGTGGTGTTATGGCTTCTTACATGTATTATGCTGCTATGATCCTGAAATTACCGAAAGAAAAGATTATTGATTCGATTGCGGTTGGCGGCCTTTTTGGCAACCTAATTAAAACAAATGCAACCATCAGCGGAGCAGTTGGCGGGTGCCAGGCAGAAGTAGGAGCCGCCGTGTCAATGACGGCAGCTAGCTGTGCCTACCTTATGGGAATGGGAATGAATCAAATTGAATATGCGGCAGAAATTGCAATGGAACATAACCTTGGCCTGACTTGTGATCCAGTCATGGGATATGTCATGATTCCATGTATTGAACGAAATGCTATGGGTGTATTGCGTGCCGTAGAAAGTGCACAATTATCAAAATACATGAGCGCAATTCGAAAACATTTAATTTCCTTTGACATGGTAGTGAAGACTATGAACGATACTGGGAAGCAGATTCCTATTGAACTCAAAGAAACATCCGAAGGCGGACTGGCAAAAGAATATGACGATAAAAGATGAATTTCTGATACATCCTTTTCCGGCTATTTTTGATAAAAACAGTAAAATATTGATTCTTGGTTCTTTCCCAAGTGTTGTATCCCGAAAACAGAGTTTTTATTATGCCAATCCAACCAATCGCTTTTGGCGGATCTTGGAAGAAGTATTTCATACAAAAATTGATAATAAAAAACAATTCTGTATTGGTCATCAAATTGCCTTATGGGACATCATTTATTCCTGTAAAATACATGGTTCTTCTGATGCAAGTATCCGGGATGTTACTGCAAACGATATTCAGGGATTGGTAAATCAGACATCAATTCATACCATTTTCACAACAGGATTGAAAGCTTCAAATCTTTACGAGAAGTATGTAACATGCAACCAAGAACATATTGATTTGCCTAGCACCAGTGCTGCCAATGCACGGATGTGTATGAATGAACTTGTCAAAACTTATCAAATTATTTTGGAGAAACTAGATGAAACAAAAAATTGAACTTTTAGCACCTGCAGGAAACATGGAATCCTTATATGCGGCTGTTGCAGCTGGATGTGATGCAGTATATCTTGGATTACAGACTTTTTCCGCGCGTGCATTTGCCGGCAATTTTTCACATGAAGAGTTTATTAAAGCTATTGCATATTGTCATATCCGGGATGTTAAAATATATGTGACCATAAATACTATGCTATTTGAAACAGAGATAGAAAATGCAAAGAAAGAAGTTGATTTTCTTTACAGTAACGATGTTGATGGTTTGTTGATACAGGATCTTGGCATTTTTCATTATGTACGTATCTGTTATCCTGATTTGGATATACACTGCAGTACACAGATGCACATTCACGACATAGTTGGTGTCAACTTTATGAAGGAACAAGGAGCGAAACGTGTTGTACTGGCAAGAGAAACACCAATTGAATTAGTTAAACAGGCATGTGCAACTGGCGTTCAAATAGAAGTGTTTGTGTATGGTGCCATTTGTATTTCTTATAGTGGACAGTGCTTAATGAGTGCAGTTACCAAGAACCGCAGTGCGAATCGCGGGATGTGTGCACAATGTTGTCGGTTAAAATATGATGCAAATGGTAAAACGGCGAAAGAAGGAGAGTATCTGCTTTCACCGAAAGATTTGAATGTCATTGATCATCTGCCGGAATTGATTGAAGCTGGTGTATCTTCTTTGAAAATCGAAGGCCGGATGAAGCGGCCGGAATATGTATGGCTTGTAACAAAAACCTTCCGGGAAGCGATAAATGCATATTATGAAGGAAAATCTTATACCGTTTCGTCAAACCGGCTTCGTGAACTATTATTAATGTTCAACCGTGGCTTCTCGAGCGGTCATCTATTCCACGATGATGTCAAACAACGAATGAGCCAATATCGTCCAAATCATCAGGGTGTTGAAATTGGCACAGTCCTGCAGTATTGTCATGGCAGAGTGCAAGTTAAATTAAGTGCTCCGCTTAATCAGCATGATGGTCTACGTATCCTCAATACACCCATCGATACTGGATTGACTGCCGTTAAGATCTATGACTCAAAAGATAATCTAGTAAATCATGCAGATGCTGGTGCAACTGTCTGGCTGGATTGTCATGATGCTCCCAATCCGAAACCAGGGCAGAAATTGCACAAAACCAGTGATGCATTGCTAATCAAGAATATCGATGCAGCAATGAAAACGCCGGTACGTCGTGTTCCAATTACGATGCAGTATACTGCCGTAGTTAATAAACCATTCACATTGACCGTATCGGATGGAAAGCATGAGACAGAAGCAGTTAGTGAGATCCTAGTACAATCTGCAAAGACTTCACCGCTAACGAAAGAGAAAATCGAAACATCGCTGAACAAAATTGGCAATTTGCCTTTTGAGAATATAGCAGTTCAAGGTGAAGCCGGTGATATTTTCCTGCCCATTAGTGTGATCAATGAAGTACGTCGGAATGCATTGGATAGTTTGATTCAAATACGCAGCAAGGTCCATGAACGAAAAGGCAGACAGGCATACTCGATTATTCTAAATCAGCCAAAAGCACCGAAAGAACGTGTATTAATTGCAGGTGAAGGAAACATATCCGTACTGGATGGTCAGAACATCTATCGAACCGGTTATGGCGAACATATGGTCAGGCCAGTCGTCCATCAAGATTATACAAAAGCATTAAATCATGTGGATAGTATTTTATCCAGCTATAGCGATCTCGCCGGTGAACATCATGCATGTATTGGCGGCATGACATTGAATATTGCCAACAGTTATGCGATGGCGTACCTTTACACAATCGTTGGAATTGATGGAATTATTGTTTCTAGTGAAATGAGTGATGATAATATTCGAGCATCGCTGCAGGCATTTGAAAAACGGTATGGATTTGTGCCGTATCTTTACAAATTCACGGACGGGCGCAGAACAGTTATGTATATTAAAGATGGTTTCCTTGCGAATCAAACGCTGTATCTACAGGATATTCAAAAAAATTCTTATGAAGTACTGCAGAAAGGAGGATTTACGGAAATCTTGGAACCAAAGCTGCAACACCGGGAAAATCCATATTGCTACGGCAGTTATCAATTGATTCGAAAGAAAGATGAATACAAAGAAAAGTGAGGTTAGAATATGAATAATTTTATAAAGGAATTTAAAGAATTTGCCTTAAATGGAAATGTAATGGACATGGCAGTTGGTGTTATCATTGGCGCGGCATTTAAGACCATCATTGATTCAATGGTTGCAGATATAATTAATCCAATTATTGGTATCGCTTTTAAGACAGATTTTAGTAAAGTTGTTATTAGTCTGCCATATGGAGTTACTCTTGGCATCGGTAATTTCATCTCGACCGTAATCAACTTTATTCTGATGGCATTAGTATTATTCTGCATTATTCGGGTAGTAAACCGCCTCAAAGGTTTTACTAAAAAACAGACAAAAGCACCAGAAACACCGAAAAAGAGTGATGAATTAATTGCTTTAGAAGAAATTGTGCATCTTCTGAAAGACAAGAAGTCTTGAAAGTTGTTTCATAAGCCACTTAACTTTAAATAAGTGGTTTTTTTTGATATAATTAGTGCCGGAATTCAAGGAGAAATTAATGTTTCTTAAAAGAATAGAAATGCAGGGATTCAAATCTTTTGCAGATAAGACAATCATAACTTTTGATAACCCAATTACAGGAATCGTTGGTCCAAATGGGTGCGGCAAATCTAATATAGCGGATGCTGTACGATGGGTGTTAGGTGAACAAAGTGCAAAATCTATGCGCGGACAGAAGATGGACGATATTATCTTCTCCGGCAGTGCAGACCGCAAGAAGGTTAATTTAGCCGAAGTCACCTTGATTTTTGATAATGCAAATCATATCTTGAACTCAGATAAAGAAGAGCTTGAAGTTACACGCCGTTTATTTCGTGATTCTGGTGATGCTGAGTATCTAATCAACCGCAACAGTGTACGTCTGCGTGATATTGTGGATCTATTCTTGGATACGGGTCTGGGGAAAGATTCTTTAAGCATTATTTCACAGGGCAATGTTGTTGCTTTCGCAGATGCCAAACCAATTGACCGCAGAGGTATCTTTGAAGAAGCGGCTGGTGTTGCAAAATATAAGAAGAGAAAAATGGAATCTTTGTCGAAGCTGGAACGTACCAAAGAGAACCTGGATCGTTCGACAGATATTTTAAATGAGCTTGAAAAGCAGGTATCTCCATTAAAGAGGCAGGCGCATAAAGCTGAAGTTTATCGGGAAAAGAAAAAACGCTTGGAAGAAATTGAAATTACGGTATTGGTGAAAGACATTGATCAACTGAATGCTGATATTGAATCGGCAAAGAAGACGTTGTTTGATATTGAGACAAAAACAACAATGTACAATACAAACATTCAGATCTCTGAAAATAAGATTCAGGATCAAAGAAGACAAATTTCTCAGTTAGACCGTGAAATTAGCATATTACAAGAAGAATTGATGGGCAACTATAATGAAGTTCAGGCCTTGGAAGCTCGAAAAACAGAGCTGGATGAACGTCGCAAGTATATCGTTGAAACAGGTTCAGATGAGCAGAAAGCAAAAGAATTAAAGGATCTTTTAAAAACTGCTAAGATTGAATATGATGATCGTAAACAAAGATTAGATGATCTAAATACAGAAATTCAATTATTCAGTGAGAAACTGAATATTGCAGCGCAGAGTATTGTTGAAAAGTCTTCTGCCTATGAGGCTGCGCAGAGCAGAGCTAGATCTTTAGAAAATCGCAAGAATGTCTTGGATTCTTTGATGAAAAATCCGTTTAACAATCAACAGGGAATTCGTTCTATCATGGATAATCAAAATGCATTGAATGGAATTCTGGGTGTCACCGGACAAATCTTGGAAGTTGAAAATGGTTATGAAGAAGCGATTGCGACAGCTTTGGGCGGAGCAATGAACAACATTGTAACTACCAATGAAGAAGCTGCACGTGATGCAATTCGGTTTTTGAACCGGAATTTAGGCGGACGTGCTACATTCATGCCTTTGACCGTTTGCACACCGCATTATATGAACAAAGAAAGTGAAATCATCTGCCAGAATACAAAGGGTTTTTTAGGTGTTGCGTCAGACTTCGTAACTTGTGATGAAAAATTCAATTCATTAGTAGATAATCTGCTTTCGAATGTGCCAGTCGTCGAGAACATGGAAGCAGGAAATGAATTATCTGCTTTAACAAAACGGCAGTATAAGATTGTTACACTCGATGGCGAAGTGATTCACCGCGGTGGCTCAATGACAGGTGGTAAGACACAACGCAATACCAATGTTGTGACAATGAAAAGGGAATACGATGATGTTGCCTCACAGCTGGATGCACAGAATGCAACTGTTGCGTTAGCGCGTAAGGAATTTGATACTGTTACCGAAGCACGTGAAAATGCAGCGAAGAATCTTCAGGAAAAAAGATATGCCGCGGCTGCTCTAGAACCAGTGGTAGATGCAAAACAAGCAAAATATGAAAAGCTGAAATCGGATCTATTATTAGTACAGCCAGATAATGTTAGTGAAAGTGATGCTACAGAAGCACATAACGATGATTTAGTAATTCGCTTGAATAAGGCATATAGCAGACGTGATGAAATTACCAATGAGATCAAATCAAAGCGTGAAGAACGATTATCCCTGAACAGTGATATGGAACGTAAAGAAGCACAGTTGCGCCAGACAAGAAAAGATCTTGCAGCAGCTGAAGCAGGCGAGAATGCTATTAAGATTGATCAAGGACGTTTGGAGACAAAAATGGAAGCTGATCTGCAAAGATTGGCATCGGAATATCAATTTACATATGAATTTGCCAAGACAAAGATTTCTGATTATTCCATCGAAAATGCACGGGAAGAAGTTGCTCAGTTGCGTGCAGATATTGAACATCTTGGTAACGTCAACATGGAAGCTCCTGAACAGTATACCGAGATTAATGAACGTTATGAAACATATAAGAAGCAGATTGAAGAACTCACTTTAAGCCGTGATAAAATCTTGGCTGTCATTGATGAAATGGATAGCATTATGAAGAAGCAGTTCAAAGATATGTTTGATAAGATCAATGTAGCGTTTGATGAAATATTCCGCAACTTATATGGGGGCGGCAAGGCAAAACTTATCCTTCAGGATTCAGCAGATTTGCTAAATACAGGCATTGAAATTGATGCACAGCCGCCAGGAAAAGCAGTTCAGAACAATATGCTGTTCTCTGGGGGAGAGAAGTCATTGATTGCCTTATGTGTCTTATTTGCCATTTTGAAGGTGAAACCAGTACCAATGGTCATTTTAGATGAAGTAGAAGCAGCCTTAGACCCAGGCAATGTGGAACGATTTGCTGAATATCTGCACCGCTTCACAGATCATACCCAGTTCTTAGTAGTAACGCACCGTCAAGGCACTATGGAGAAGACAGATGTCTTGTATGGGGTCACTATGCAGCATCAAGGTGTATCACAGATGCTCAAGGTGGAATTGAAAGATGCAGTGGCAATGGCAGATCGAAGTGCCTCTGAGGTCACCGCATGAGTTTCCTTAGTGCATTAAAAGAGAAATTCTCAAAGAAGGAAGATAAAGCTCAGTATTTGTCTGGGTTTGCAAAAAGCAGGCAGCAGTTTGGAGAACGTCTTAGTACATTGTCGACTGATTTTGATGGCATCTCGGATGAATTCCTTGAACAACTGACAATTATTCTTCTGGAAGGAGATGTCGGTATCGATACAGCCGATTTGATTTGCGAAAAACTAAAGGAACGGGCGGCGGATTATCCAACCATTTCCTTCAAGTGGGCCATGAATCTTCTGATTGAAATTATGAAGGAAATTTATGAAGAGTATCCAGATGAACCAATCCATTTCAACAAAAATGGACCCACTGTTATTTTTTTGGAAGGTGTGAATGGTTCGGGGAAAACTACTACGGCTGCAAAGCTTGCTAGAATGTATAAAACCGAAGGCAAGAGTGTTGTCTTTACTGCAGCGGATACATTCCGCGCCGGTGCAATTGAACAATTGGCAGAATGGGGGAACCGTTTAGATGTACCAACTGTCAAAGGTCTTGAGAATGGTGATCCAAGTGCAGCTATCGTGGATGGCTGCCGTTATGCCAAGGAACACCAGTCAGATATCTTGATTTGTGATACCGCCGGTCGTTTACAAAATAAAGCGAATCTAATGAATGAACTTGCCAAAATGAATCGTGTCACAACCCGAGAGATTGAAGGGGCACCACATAATACATGGCTGGTTCTGGATGCGACAACAGGTCAGAATGGTCTTGCGCAGGCAGAAGTCTTTAATGAAAGTACAACATTGTCAGGAATTATTTTGACAAAGATGGATGGAACTGCGAAGGGCGGAATCATTTTAGCAATTAAAAATAAACTGCATTTACCAGTCTATTATATTGGCTTAGGTGAGCATCCGGAAAATCTGCGGCCGTTTGATTTGGATGGATATTTATACAGTATTTCTGAAGGATTAAACGCTGATGGAGAATAAGATTTATATCAATAGCCTCTTAGACTTTTATGGCAAACTACTCACGGATAAACAGCAGAAAATTTGTCGGTACTATTATCAGGAAGATCTTTCTTTACAGGAAATTGCAGATATTGAAAAGACATCACGCAGTGCGGTGTATGATACTGTGAATCGTTGCCGTAATGATCTGGATGCTTATGAAGAAAAACTTCATTTATACAAATCCTATCAGACTCGTAGGGAACTCTACGAAAAGATTCGCAGCCGAGCTGATGAAAAAACCAAAATATTAATTGATGAATGTATTGAAAGTGAAATTGATGAAGGAGAAAAAATATGAGTAAAGTTATTGCGGTAAATTCAGGATCATCCTCTTTAAAGTTTCAGTTATTTGACATGCCAAGTGAAAAGGTTCTTACCAGTGGTCAGGCAGAACGTATTGGACAGGATATGGGTCAATTCACAATCAAAGTCAACGGTGAAAAGAAAGTCATGAAACTTCCTTTACCAGATCATAAGGCTGCTGTTGAATTGTTGCTGAAGGAATTGGTTGAAGAGAAAATTGTTCGTTCTTTAGATGAAATTAAGGGGGCTGGTCACCGTATTGTTCAGGGTGGACCATATTTTGATCAATCGGTGGTTGTGGATGCTGATGTGGTTGAAAAGGTTGATGAACTTGGAGAGTTGGCACCGCTGCATAATCCAGCTCATTTAGTATGTTATAAAGCATTGAAAGAGGCACTGCCAAATATTGGACATGTTTTTGTTTTTGATACAGCATTCCATCAGACGATGGGCCCGGAATCCTATTTGTTTCCAGTACCATTCGATTGGTTTACGCAGTATAAAATCCGCAGATATGGTGCTCATGGTACTTCCCATTGGTATGTAAACCGTCGTGCTGCAGAAATCATGAATAAGCCAGTTGAATCTTTGAATATGATCACATGTCACTTAGGCAATGGTGCTTCTATAACTGCTATCAAGGGTGGTAAGTGTATCAATACATCCATGGGTTTAACGCCACTTGGTGGAATCATGATGGGTACACGTTCCGGTGATATTGATCCAACAGTTGTCTTTTATATGATGGAGAAATTAAGATGTTCACCAAAGGAAATGGATACATTCTTAAATAAACGTTCCGGTATGCTCGGTATTTCAGGAATTTCTTCCGATGCAAGAGATATTCAGGCGGCTGTCGATAAGGGCAATGAAAGAGCTATCTTGACTACCGAGCTTTACACCAACCGCGTTATTAACGTTGTTGGTGGATATGCCATGCAATTAGGCCATGTAGATGCGATAGTATTTACAGCAGGCTTGGGTGAAAACGATACTCATACAAGAGAGCGAATCTTAAAGCACTTGGAAGAGGGCATGGGTCTTTCAGTCGACTATGCGAAGAACGCAACAGTACATGGTGAAGAAGCATTGATTTCTAAACTTGATTCTAAGGTTTCTGTCTATGTTATTCCAACCAATGAAGAATTAGTCATTGCAAGAGATACTGTCCGTTTACTAGGACTCTAATATGAATACCGAAACGCTGACACAATGCATCGAACAGTTTGATATCATTACAGTCTTCCGTCATGAGCATCCCGACTGCGATGCATTAGGTTCACAATGGGGACTAGTTACTTTTTTACACGATAATTATCCTGCAAAGAAGATCTATGCCCTAGGAAGCGAAAAAACAAATCAGGCAACATTCCCTGAGAGTGATGTTATTGAAGATGAAGTTATTCAGAACAGTTTAGCCATTGTATTGGATACTTCGAATGTTGAGCGCATCGATGATGCCCGTAGTACAATGGCAAAGAAGACCGTAAAAATTGACCATCATCCTAACGTCGAACCTTTTGGCGATGTCATGCTTATAAATACGCACGCTGCATCGACCTGTGAAATCTTGGCAGAATATATACAGTCTCGGAAAAATAGTATCTTCACCACAAAGGCTGCGGAATATCTCTATAAGGGCTTATTAACAGATACCTTATGCTATGCAACTTCGAATACAACTGCACATACATTGGAAATGGGTGCGTTTATTGCAAGCCATGGTATCAATATTTCAGAAATCAATCGTGAACTGTTTGATCAGGATGAAAAAGAATATAAGTTTGCCAGTTATGTGCGTTCACATGTACAGACAATCGAAGGCAAAATTGCGTATGTCATTGTTTCTTTAGAAGACCAGCAAAGAATGAACATAAGTGCATCCGCTGCCCGTAATTTCATAACTGAATTGGGCCACGTCAAAGAATTTCAGGTGTGGTGCATGTTCACGGAAAAGATGGAAGGTGGCGAACACCTCTATGATGGTTCCCTGCGGTCCAAGACTATCGTCTTAAATGACTTGGCCGGAGAGTACAATGGCGGGGGACATCCTCAGGCTTCTGGTGTCAAAAATTTGAATAAAAAAATGATAAATACCCTTTTACAAAGCATATTTTCAAGGGTTTAAACGTTTGTCAAGTATTGAACAGAAATCTGACATGTAGTAACATTATAAGAGTAGGTACAGCGTACTTATACAATTGGAGGAAAATTAAATGGAATTAACAAACAAGAAGAGCATTTCTGAAGCAGTTGCTGAAAAACACGATTTGACTAAGAAGGAAGCAGGAGATATTGTTGATCTTGTTTTCGATACAATTTCTGAAACATTAAAAAATGGTGGAAGAGTTGATATTACAGGTTTTGGTAAATTTGAAGTAAAGACAAGAGCTGCTCGTACAGGTATTAATCCTCAGACAAAGGAAACAATCTCTATTCCAGAAACAAAAGTTCCTGGCTTCAAGGCTTCTAAGGTTCTGAAGGATATTGTTAAGTAATTTTGTTTCATATAGAAAAAAAGAAATGACATTCTATTTAAGAGTGTCATTTTCATTTGGTTTATCGAACTGCAAATCTTTTGCATAGACTTTCTTTAAACGGAAGTAAGTAGCACGGCTGATGCCAAGAATCGACATTGTCTCTGATCTGGATTTTTGTTGATCCATTAAAATACTAAACTGGAAGTAACGATCAGACCACTTTTTATCATATTTATGTCGACCGGCACCCCGTGGATTTTTCTTTTTAAAGGATTCAATCTGTTCTGCAAACCGAATGCAGGTCTTTTTATAGGCATCCCGTTCTCGTTTTACAGCAGAAATATCAGTTTGGTATTTTTCTTTTAGTTCATTGTACTGCATGCGATAAAAATCTCTTTGTGAGATTAACAATGCAATCTGTGATTTCAAGGTATCAATTTCACTCATACATATACTATAATATCGTTTTTATAAAGTATCAATTATTAAATTTTGATTATTAAAAAGTGATATATGTATATGCAAAATTAATTATCTTTATCCAAGGTTTATAAACCATTCCGCTAGGTATGAAAGGGTTATAAATTTGTTTCTCAATTAAAATTAAAAGGTTGGATGAAATTAAAAGATCAATAATAACATCTATAGGCCTCCGCAGCTCGCAGTGCATTTCGTATTACCTTAAGTGAAATATCAAATTGTCAGTAATTTATTTTTAAAATAATCAATGAAAGAAAGATATAATCCAGGCATTTCTTATGCATGCTTGAAACAGTGTTTGAAAGAACAAGGACAGAAAAACTATTTGGCATCATTAGGAAGGTGATGACTTTCAATGTATATCAATAATTGTCAAAACAAAATAATCGCATAACATACATTATGCGAAGTTAGTTTATTTACAACAATACAATAAAAGCGATTATTTGCTTACAGTGCATGCATTGTAATGATTGCTTTCGTCTTTTGTACAGCTCATAGTAGAATTTAATGTATTGATTTCGGTAATTTTGGATGGTGCTGGCAAAGTAAGATTTTCTAATGATGTGCCTGCAATATTCAGATTTGTCAGTTCAGCATCTTTCGATAGATCTAATACCGTCACTTTTGTCCCAGCGATATTAACGTTATCCAGCAAAGTATTGTTATGCAGATCCATCTCCGTTAAACCTGTATTAGACAAATTGATTGCCTGTAATAATGGAAAATACTCAATTCCCTTAACATTTGTCAATTCTGGATCGCCTATCCATGTAATAATCAAAAAAGAATTTCGTTCATCGGCAGATAAGCTGCCATCCCCATTGATATCTGCGTTTTTAAAAATATATTCACGAAAAACAGCATCTGGAAAATTGGTTTCATTTATCTTTACAGCTTCTTCGGATTCATCTACTGCAAGTGGATTGGAAACAACCGTTTTTTTCTTTGTATTATTACTTTTAATATAAGATCCTGCAAAAATACCAAACAAGCAGATACAAATACCAAAGATCATTAAGTAAAGGATCGTCTTGATAACCTTCTTTTGATGTGAGTCATTCCGCTTCTGCAGTTTCACTGCTTTGACAACCTGCGATTCAATCGGCACCATACGATCAAAATGAATGATACCTGTTCTCTCAAAGATTTCTTGATCTTCTGGGGACAATGTCTCTACGGCTTTGGTCACTTCCTGGTCAATGTCAATCAAGCCAGTCTCTTCTAATTCTTTTTGTTTCAACTGTTCATCAGTAATTCCACGTCTGCGATCAAGCATCGTGAAAAAATCATCTTCTTCTTCCGGATTCGAAGTATTAGATGACTTGTTTTCATGATTTATTTTGTCATTACTAAAATCTGCCATACTGCTCCATTACCATGCAACTGCAATATCTATCTGTGTTGGATTTGAATAAATAAATCCACCAGTATCACAGATGATACCCATGCCTAAACTAGTCTGAATTAAAGATCCTCTTGGACGGATGCTTAAATCTGCGGCAACCATGACATAATCACCCAGCATCTTTACACCATCTTCTCTAACCCAATACATGTCATTGTTTCCAGAAGATCTCATAATACCGACAACGCCATTCATATTTAGATTGTAGTATGTTTCTTTCCCAGAAGGACCAGCAATTGTTCCACTGGAAGGATTTAAAGCTGTACCGTTCCAGGCAGCAATTGGCGCTTTATATGAGACAGTCAATGCTGTTGAAGATTTCGTTGAGGAAGACTTTTTGCTCGATAATTCTTCATGGTCAATATAGTATGTTGTTCCATCAACGCTGACACGCCAGTATTTCTCGTCATTGGAGCCGGTCAGCTGAACCTCCTGATTCTTTTTGACAGTTGATACAACTGTCCCCTTATCTGATGGAATATTTTTTAAATCCGTATTCTGACAGACATACATTGAAACATTCTCAGGAACAAAGATATATTCCTTTTGAGATGTCAGCATATCAACACTGACATAGCCAACTTTACCAGAAGCTGTCAAAACTTCACTCATGTCCCCATTAACAGTCATAATAGAAACCTGCGTGCCTCTTAATTGTGTCTCTAAAACAGCAGATACAGTGCTATTTGAAGTAAAAATTTTCGCATCATTTAAAAGATACATCTTCTGCATCTTTGCCGAAGACAAAACTTCAAAGCTTGGATTTGATCCACCTACCATGCTAGAAACGTTCTTTGAGCCATCCAATGCATATAATTGTGTGCCTGGAATTAATAGCAATCCAGCAACAACCGGAATTAATTTCGCATACTTATTCATACTTTCTCCTTTCGGATGGAATATTTTTTATAATATAAAAAAATCTGTACCTGTTTAAAATACATGAAAAAGACAAATCTGTCAAATTTCCGAAAAATTAATTTTTGAGACTTGATCAGTTATTTAGATGATTTATCGTTTTTTTTAGTTATAATATCTAAATGTTGCAGAGATTCTCCTGGATGATATTTTTCATAAGCATCGAACAGTTGACGATTCTGAACATGGGTATAGATTTCAGTTGTTTGAATATTAGAATGACCAAGCATCTCTTGGATGGATCGCAGATCTGCCCCACCCTGCAGCATATGTGTGGCATAGGAATGACGCAGTTTATGTGGAGTGATATGTTTTGTAAAGCCTAATTCTATAACTTTTTTTTGCAACAGCAGCTCAACTGAACGTGAAGTAACTCGACGTCCAAAACGATTTATAAAAAACAATGATGTTTTGTTCTTAAGAAACCCGGGACGCACAATATCCCGCCAATATTTTAGTAAGTCTATACTTCCGCTAGGAATCGGTACAATCCTCTCCTTGTCTCCTTTGCCAAGCACCCGCACTTTACCCGATTCGAGATCAACACGATTTACCGTTAATGTGACTGCCTCTGAGACTCGCAGGCCACAGGAATAAATTGCTTCCAAGATAGTATGATCCAAGAATTGATTTGGATCTTTGTCATCAAAAGAAGACATTAATGTTGTAATCTCGTCTACAGTACAGTAAATCGGCAAACTTTTGATATTCTTATGTACTTCTAAGTTCAGAGATGGATCTGTTTCATTATGCATAAATGACAAATCTTGGTGAAAGGAACGAATGCTGGCAGCCATACGAACAACTGAAGTAGAAGCTTTTTTAGCACTCTGTATCGTAACAAACTGCTCGATTAAAGAATAAGTAATCTCCGAGGTATCTCTTATATTATGTTTTTCTAGATACGAAATATACTGTTTTAAATCTTCACGATAGGAGGACACCGTTCGTGGACTACGTCCTTCATTCACTTGAATATGTACCAGATACTCTTCTAAGGCTTTCCGTAATTCCATATTACTTATTACCTTTCAAAAGCGTACTTGCTCTGACAAACGCTTTTGTGCCTAAAAGTCGGTTTAAATCAGACAAAATTTCTCTGGTCTCCTCTTTTTCTTCTTTGGCATTGTCTACAAAGAGATTCAACTGTTTTGCAGTGTCTTCACTCATAAAATCGCTAATTGACAGTCCTAAAAGCCGAACTGCTTCTCCTTCGTCCCAATTAGCGTCAAATAGAGTCATCGCAGTCAGAAACAGATCATCCGCTTTATAAATGGGTATGTCTTTATGTAATGAACGATCTGCATTGCGAAAATCATAATAACAGATTCGCAAAGTGACCCGTGAACCAATTTTATGCTCGTTTCTCAATCGATTAGAGAGCTTTCGAGCAAGGGTTCGCAATAATCCGCGTAGCTCTTCATAATCCGTGACATCCTCCAGCATTGTCTCGGAAACGCCCATAGATTTGGATTCTCCTTCCAATTCGATTGTTCTTTCATCATGTCCATTGGCACGCGCAATAATCTCCTCGGTATTCCTGCCAAAAATATCTCTCAAATCATCCAGTTTTTTATAGTTAGCTAAATCCCCAATGTTTTTGATCTGCAATTCTTCCATAAAAGGAAGTGTCTTGCTGCCGACACCTCGCATATCCCCGATTGGTAAAGGCCACATCTTCTCCGGAACATCCCGGATACGCAAGACAGTAATTCCCATAGGCTTTTTCATATCAGAAGCCATTTTTGCTAAAAACATGTTCGGTCCTACACCGATCGAACACGGTAGTCCAACTTCATTAAGAATACGTTTCTGCATTTCCCACGCTAAGTCCAAAGGCTTCGCATACTGGACAATTTTATCCGTCACATCTGCATAACATTCATCAATCGATGCAATTTCTATCTGATCAGTATATTTCTGAACGATTTTAATAAATTGTGAAGATAATTCTTCATAGTATGCATAATGCCCTGGGACAATGATCAAATTCCGACAAAGACGCTGCGCCTCCGATACAGGCATCGCACTATGAATTCCAAATGATCGTGCTTCATAGGAAGCCGTGGATACAACACTACGGCGGGTCACTCCAGCCACTATGATTGGCTTTCCCTTTAATGAAGGATCTAAAAGAACTTCTGCATTAGCAAAGAAGGCATTTAAATCAATATGAAAGTATATACGGCTCATACTTTCTGATTCCTCCGATAAAGCTCTTCTGCTGCCTTCAAAGAAGCTGGTGTAACGGAACCACTGGAGATTAATGCAATTTGTTCAATCTTTTCTGCTTGATTCAATGGTGTCACCGCTGTATGTGTTGTACCATCTTCATCTGATTTTGAAACAAAGTAATGATTCTGAGCACAAGCAGCCACCTGAGCAAGATGTGTGACGGAGAATACCTGACAATTTTCTGCTAAAGAAATCATCTTCTTGCCAATAGCACTGGCGACTGGTCCTGAGACACCGGTATCAATTTCGTCAAAAATAATTGTGTGAATACCCTGTAATTTAGTAAAAATAACCTTTAAGCCAAGCATCAAACGGCTCAGTTCCCCACCAGATACTGTCTTTGATAATGACTTCAAATCTTCTCCTCTATTCATGGAAATCAGAAACTCTACTTTATCACTGCCGTATACACTTGCTACACCGTCTTGAATATCCGTATGGAACCGTGCGTTTGGTAACATTAGTTCCTGTAAATTCAAGGCAATTGCTTCGTCCAGTTCATGTGCACGTTTCTTACGTAGTTTGGAAAGAACTAATGCTTTCGCATCATAGTCCCTCTTTGCTTCATTGATTTTGGTATTTATTGCATCTAAATACTCCTTACGATGTGTAATAACCTGGACCTGTTTCTCAAGTTCTTCTTTTTTTGTTAGAATATCAGAAATTGTATGACCATATTTCCGCTTCAATTTCTGTATGGTAAACAGGCGTTCTTCCATTTCATTAATTTCATCTTCGGAAAGATCAAAAGAATCTAATAAGGAACGCAACTGTTCCATCGCATCATTAAAACCATAATAGCTATCATTGACTGCATTCTGCACTGTTTCAATATTACCTTCCAGCTTTAATGCATGAACCATCTGATTCATTTCATAGAATGCATCGGAGAAGGAGTCATCATACATTGAAAAAATGGCATTTAGTTTCTCATAGGATTCTTTGATGGATTTGTAGCTCTTTTCCTTTGCGGTAAGCTCTTCATCTTCACCTTCTTTGATATCAGCTTCTTCAATCTCATTAATCTCATAACGAAAGTATTCCAGATCATTTTCATTATAAGTTTCAACTAATGTCTGATTTCTTTCAGTTACCAATGCATCATAATCACGATATGCACTCTCAACTTCTTTCAATTCTTTTTCATCTTTCAAAAACTTATCTAAAAGATGAATATGCGCCGAAGTATTTAAAAGATATGCTGTATCTCTTTGCCCATGAATATCAATTTCATTCATCAATACATCACGCATTAAGTTCAGTGTAACCGAACGATGATCGATACGTGCCACAGATTTGCCATTGGCATGAATTTCTCGCGTAAACGTTGTTTCATCACCAAGGTCAAAACCAGCATTCTTTAATACCTGAATGGCATGAGCATCTTTCAGTAGATCAAACGTACCTTCAACAACAGCTCTTTCCGCACCTTTCTGAATCAAAGCAGTATTAGCACGATCCGCACACAACAAAGAAATTGCATCAATCAAGATGGATTTCCCGGCACCTGTCTCACCAGTAAAAACACTGAAACCAGGATGCAAGTCAAGATTCAGTTCATCAATCAGTACAAAGTTTTTAATATACAGATGCTTAATCATTCATTCTCCTGTACAATATGTTTTTGAATTTCTTCCATCAATGTATTTAAATCAATCTGAATGTCTCTGCGCAGTAAGCGCTCCGATCCTTGTTCAATGTATTTATCAGGAATGCCAAATATTTTCATTGCAAGCGGTTGTTGTGTATCGCTCATATAGCCTAGAATATGTTCACCAAGACCGCCAGTTTTCATGTCCATTTCATAAACGATACAGTATATGTTTCGTCGACTCAACTCAGCCAGCATCCCTTCATCCATTGGCTTAAAGAAGCGGCAATTGATAACTGTAACAGGTAATTGATTGACTGTTACCTTTTCTAAGACACGGGCTACATCTTCACCGTACGTCAGTACTGCAACTTTATTGTTTTGATCATCGTGATACTTGACCCAGGAACCAATTGTTATTTCTTTTAGTTCAGTGTCTGATTTTTTTGTGTTGCCTTTCGGAAAGCGAATTGCAAACGGATGCTTCTGATGAAATGCTGTATACAGCAGATCCTGCAGTTCTTCGGCATTACTTGCCTGTGACAGAATTAAATTTGGCAACGGCATCAATAATCCAATATCATAAATGCCATGATGTGTCGCACCATCCGCGCCAACCAAACCAGCATGGTCAATGCCAATAACAACAGGCAAATCCATACGACAGATATCATGATTGATCTGATCATAGCATCTCTGCATGAAGGAAGAGTAAACAACAAAGTATGGATGCATACCTGAAATTGCAAGCCCCGCGGCAAATGTAGCTGCGTGTTCCTCAGCAATTCCTGTATCAAAAGAACGGTCTGGAAATTCTGCAAAAAATTTTTGCATAAATGAACCAGTCACCATAGCTGGTGTCAACGCCGCAATCATACGGTTCTTTTCCGCTAAGATTCGTACGGTATCACAAGCACATTCAGCCCATGGCTGATAACCTTCTGGGACTTCATGAAGAAATTTTCCTGTCTGAACATTGAATGGGCCAACGCCATGCCATTTACCTTCTTTATCACGTTCACATGGTGCATAACCACGACCCTTCTGCGTAATTACATGCACAACAATTGGACCCTCATGATCTTTAACAGCTTCCAATACCTGAATCAAATCGTGCAGATTATGACCATCAATTGGTCCAATATAATCTAAATTAAATTCTTTAAAGATGCCGCTGTCCAGAACACTTTCTTTAACCGCATCTTTAATGGATTTCAAACCAGAATATACAGCTTCCCCAAAGTTGCTGGTGCGAAGATTTTTTTTCATAGAATTCTTCAATTTGGTATATCCCGTTGAAGAACGAAGGCGTGAAAAACCAGAAGTCAATGCCCCAACATTCTTGGAGATGGACATATTATTATCATTAAAAATAATAATCATTTTCTTTTTCTCAGAGCCAATTTCATTTAATGCTTCCAGGGACATGCCGCTGGATAAAGCACCATCACCAATAACTGGGATGATTTGATAGTCTTCGTGATTCAAGTCTCTTGCAACAGCCATGCCTAGAGCAGCACTTAAAGAAGTAGAGCTGTGTCCAGCTTCCCAGACATCATGTTCACTTTCTTTCCGCTTCTCAAATCCGCTCAGTCCTCCGTATTGTCTTAAACGAGAAAATTCACTTGCTCTACCCGTTAATATTTTATGTGTATAACTTTGATGACCGACATCAAAGAAAATCTTGTCGTGTGGAGAATTAAATACATAATGCAATGCAACCGTGAGTTCAACCACACCAAGATTGCTTGCAAGATGACCACCTGTTTTTGAAATACTTTGTATCAAAAATTGACGAATCTCTGCAGAGAGCTCTTCCATTTCATTTACATTCATCGATTTCAAAAATTTTGGATCCTTGATTTCTGTAAGAATCATGAAAAACCTCCTACTTTCTTCGTTTCTCAATTCGTTCAACCATAGAAATCAATTCTCTGCTGTCAAATCCAACGAAGGAGCAAATCGCATTCTTTGCATTCTGATATAAAGAGTTCATTTCCTGTATCGCTTTTTCTTTTCCTAATAAGGATACACTGGTTACTTTATTGTTTCGCGCATCACTGCTGGTTTTACCAAATTGTGATGCTGTTAATTCCGTCTCTAAGACATCATCCTGTACTTGGAACGCTAAGCCAATAGTTTCACCAACGGTATGCCATTCTGCTACAACATCATTTGACTGATCAGCCAATACGGCGCCAATCATTAATGGTGCACTTAACAGGCATCCTGTCTTATATTTTTCAATCATTTGAAGCTGTGCAAAATCTGTTAAACCATTTTCGCCTTCCATATCATAGTTCTGTCCTAAAACCATTCCCGATGGGCCAGCCATTGCCGCCAAAATTTCCAATCCTTTGACAGTCTTAGCAGGACTCACTAAGCTCTGTGCCGCTATTTCAAAAGCATAGGTCAACAACCCATCGCCGGCTAAAATTGCGGTTGATTCATTAAATGCAATATGACACGTTGGTCTGCCACGGCGTAGATCATCATTATCCATTGCCGGCAAATCATCATGAATTAAAGAGTATGTCTGAATCATTTCAATGGCTGCCGCAAAGGCATCTCCCGTATCTTCACTGTATCCATATCCTTTCAATACTTCATACAAGAAATTTGGGCGAATTCTTTTACCTCCACTCATCGCAGAGTAAATCATTGCATCTTTGACACGACTGTCTGGCAATGAATTTAATTTTTCCAGCAATACGTCATCAATTCGCATCTGTTTCACTTCCATTATTTTTCATCAGTTCGTCAATTTGCTTCTCATAGTTTTTCAATTTTTCATCGCAGGACTTTACAAGTTGTAATCCTTCTTCAAACATTGTTATGGTCTCATCTAAAGGTTTTTCATTTTGTTCCAACTCCAATACAATTTCTTCTAATCGACTCATGGATTCTTCAAATGTCATTTTTATTTTTGCCATTTTTCTTCTCCTTATAATTGACTTCTGCCTGCAGGATTCCATCCTGTAGATGAATCTGTATTTGATCTTTTATCTCAATCTCATTGATGTGATGTATCACTTGTTTTTCTTTCATTGTAATGCTGTATCCACGTTCTAAAATTTTTAATGGCGAATACGCATCTAATAATTTTACATTTATTTCTAAACGATGGGAATCCTGTTGCATCACACTTTCCATAGTTCCCTGCATAATCTGCTGGTGCATCTGCAGCTTCTGCGATACTTCGGTAATGCGATTCTTGGCGGCAACATATAGTTGTGTCTTTTTAGTCTGGATTTCTTCATTTAATAACTTATTTTGATTCTGTACACCGCGATAGAAACGATGTGACAGCTGTTCTAACTCTGCCCGTTTCTCCTGTGGCATTTTAGTGTAGCGCATCAGTCTCTCTTCATAGTAATTTAATGAGTTAGATGGCTCACTGAGGATCCGTTCTGGTTTTTGCAGGACTGTACTCTGTTTAAGATGATTCAAATTTGTCTTCTGCTGCTCAATATGATGCATTAATGCATGGTTCATGCGCATCCGATACTGCATTAGAAGATTCCGTATTTCGTTTTGATCGGGTACTGCAATTTCTGCAGCACCCGTTGGTGTATTGGCACGAACATCAGCAACATAATCTGCAATCGTAAAATCAATCTCATGACCAATACCAGTAATGATTGGTGTTTTTATATTATAAATGATACGTGCTAATGCTTCATCATTGAAGCACCAAAGATCTTCGAAGGATCCACCTCCACGTACCAGTAAAATCACATCATGATCTCCAGCATCTGCTTTTTGCAACGCTTCAGCAATCTTAGGCGCTGCTTCTACGCCTTGCACAGGACATGGGTATTCGATAATCTTTGCAATTGGCCAACGTTTATGCAAAGTAATCAGAACATCTTCTCTGCCTGCCGTTTGGTTGCCAGTGACCAAAGCAATCTCCATCGGATATTCTGGTAAAGTCTTTTTATGTTCTTCCCCAAAAAGGCCTTCCTCCAATAGTTTCTTCTTTAATGCCTCTAACTGTTGATACAATGCCCCAACACCGCTTGGCTGAATGCCTTGGGCTATGATTTGCATTGATCCGCCCGTCTCGTAGATACTGACGTCTCCTGACAGAATGATTTTATCTCCATTCTTTGGAATAAATCCTGCCCTTCGATTAGCTGAAGAAAACATCACACAGCTAATACTAGATCGTTCATCCTTCAAAGAAAAATACCAGTGACCACTGTAAGGAATGCGTAAGTTAGATATCTCTCCTTCAACCAAAATACCATGGAGTACAGGATTGCCTTCCATGGTCTCTTTCAAATAGTGGACTAATGTACTGACAGGCAATGCATGCTTGATCATATTACATCAAGAACACTATTAATTAGTTTGTACGTATCAGCGTCACAATATTTTTTTGCTAATTGTACAGACTCATCAATAATGACTGCCGCCTCCGTCTTTCTAAGATCAAATTCCGCACATCCATTTAAAAGAATCGCCTGTTCAATCAGTCCCAACCGATCATAATGCCATCCATCAACTAATACTTTGTCGATATATTCCGCATATCTCTTTTGATTTGCAAGAGATGCCTGTATAATTTCCACGAAATATGGTTCAATTTCAAAGACGGGCGCCTCAAAATTGTTTTCAATCAATTCATCAACATCTCTTTCTGCCAGAAGATATTGATAAACGGTAATCATTGCTTTTTCTCTAAGTTCATGTCGATTCATTGTTGAGTTATTCTCCTGTCATATATTTTAACATGAAACAGCCTAAAAATTCGTAAATCTTGCATCGTTTCCTTGGATGTTTTAAAATACACAAGATGAAACATGACCGTAAGCAAATCTCGGGAATTTTGAAATTATTTAAGCATCTGCATACCATTGATCACCATCGATATGTAGTTATGCTCAACTGCTTTCAATGTGGCCTGTACCGTCAAGGATTGCTTCATGATTTGTCCAAATATTCCCGAAAAGAGTTTTGGGAAAGTGTTAAATACTTTCAGGGAGATCGTTCACCCTATATTTATGAAAAGGAACACTTCGGATATGCGCTAGGCTGGTTGCATCATAAAGGTGTCAATAAACATCATTGGGAATATTGGTATGATATGATCAATGGCAAATGGACTCCATTAGAGATGCCATTCAACTACTTTGTTGAGATGGTATGCGATCGCGTCGGTGCCTGCAGAATCTACCAAAAAGAACACTACACGAAGGAAAGTGCACTCAGATACTATTTAAGCCGTGGAGATCGCTGGGCAATGCATCCAGCAACGGCTCAGAAACTGGAAGATGTCCTGCGGGATATTGCAAACCGTGGTGAAGAAGCTGTTTTTGCTGATCTTAAGATTCAAATCAAACAATGGAAATATACAAAAAAGAACTCATGAGAGTTCTTTTTATTATTTATTGTAGCTGTTATCGTTGTTCTTTACGATTACATCATGGGCTCCGCCTTCCACAATGGAGGTGCTGGATACTAGTGTTAGTTTTGCTTTATGCTGTAATTCTGTAATATCCAGAACACCGCAGTTACACATTGTTGCTTTCACCTTTAGTGTCGTCATCGCCACATTATCCTTCAATAAACCAGCATATGGCACATAGGAATCAACACCTTCTTCAAAGGAAAGTTTCTTGCCTTGCCCAAGGTCATAACGTCCCCAATTTCGAGCACGGGCAGAACCTTCACCCCAATATTCTTTGACGGTGTTGCCATTGATAACCAACTTCTGTCCTGGTGCTTCTTCAAAACGAGAAAAATATCTTCCCAGCATAACAAAGTCCGCACCCATAGCAAGTGCTAATGTAATGTGATAATCGTATACAATGCCGCCATCCGAGCAAATTGGAACATAAATCCCTGTCTCTTCAAAATATTTGTTTCTTTCTTTGGCAACATCAATGACTGCAGTTGCCTGCCCTCTGCCAATTCCCTTCGTCTCACGAGTAATGCAGATAGAGCCACCGCCAATACCGATTTTAACGAAATCAGCGCCTGCTTCAGCTAAATAACGAAATCCTTCACCATCTACAATATTTCCAGCACCAATCTTAACGGCATCACCATACTTTTCTCTAACCCACTTGATCGTTTCGGCCTGCCAAATTGTGTAACCTTCAGAAGAATCGATGACCAAACAGTCCACACCTGCTTCAACTAATGCAGGAATACGTTCTTTATAATCACGGGAGTTGATACCTGCACCAACCATTAGTCTCTTGTCATCATCCTGCAATTCAGATGGATTTGCCTTATGCGAATCATAATCCTTACGGAAAACAACATACATTAAATGATTGTTCTCATCAACGACTGGCAGCTGATTCAGTTTGTTGTCCCAAATCAGATCATTGGCAGAAGATAAAGATGTGTTCTTATCGCCAACAATGAGTTTTTCTCTAGGTGTCATGAAATCTCTGACTATTTCATTTCCCTTCATCCGGGATACACGATAATCTCTGCTGGTAATTATACCTTCCAGTTTACCGGTTGCAGTACCGTCATCTGTCACAGCGACAGTGCTGTGTCCAGTTTCATGAATCAGAGCCAATACATCCTTTAAAGTCGCATCCGGCTTAATATTACTGTCAGAAATTACAAAACCAGCTTTATAGTTCTTAACGCGCGCAACCATCATTGCTTCTTGTTCGATGGTCTGATTCCCATAGATAAAGGAAATACCGCCTTCCTTTGCTAAGGCAATACCTAATCGATCACCGGAAACAGACTGCATGACTGCACTTACCATAGGAATATTTAAAGTAATTGCAGGCTTCTCACCTTTTTTGTACTTTACTAAAGGTGTTTTTAAGGAAACATTCTCCGGGATGTTATTTGGTCCAGTATAGCCTGGAATCAGAAGGTATTCGCTAAAAGTGTGGGACGGTTCTTCGTAATACTTTGCCATGCAGCTAAGATCCTCCTTATATTTTATTCATCATTATATGTGTCAAATGCTTTTTCGTAAAGAAAAAATAATGATATAATCATACCGATAAATAAAGGAGTAAACAATGAAAATCAACAATAGTTTCTTTTATACCCTTCGTGAAGATGTGAAGGATGAGGATTCCAAAAGCTCGAATCTTCTTGTACGTGGCGGCTACATCAAGAAGAATTCTGCGGGTATCTATATGATGCTGCCAATGGGATGGCGTGTCATGCGTAAGATTGAAGCAATTATCCGTGATGAAATGGATAAAACAGGATGCCAGGAACTTTTGATGCCTGCTTTAATTCCCGAGGATATCTACATTGCTTCCGGCAGACGCGCAGGTTTCGGCAATAATATGTTCTCCCTAAAAGATCGTAAAGGACAACCCTATGTCTTAGGACCAACTCATGAAGAACTTTTTGCAATTGCGGCCAAACAGCAGATCCGTTCCTATAAGAATATGCCGTTCTCACTGTATCAGTTTGAAACAAAGTTTCGTGATGAGCCACGGCCTAGGTATGGTTTGATTCGTGTCCGTGAATTTATCATGAAGGATGCCTATACATTTGATAAAAATGAAGAAGAAATGAATGCTGCTTATGATAAGCAGTTCAATGCGTATAAAAACATTATGAATCGTCTCCATTTGAACTATAAGATTGTTCGCGCGGACACCGGTGTCATGGGAGGGCTTCTTTCCGAAGAATTTCAGGCTGTTACCCCACTTGGCGAAGATATCTTAGTTTTGTGTGACAGCTGTGACTTTGCATCTAATATTGAAGTTGCTCCATGTGTACCAGAGAAGCCAGATCATCAAGAAACACCAGAAGCACTGACGTTGGCTAAGACACCAAATAGCAGAACAATCGATGAAGTTGCAGAATTCTTCCATAAGGATGCAAAATACTTTGTAAAGACACTGATTTATAATGTTGATGGCAAAGCTGTTGCAGTTATGGTCCGCGGCGATCGTGATGTCAATGAAATCAAACTCAGAAAGATGCTCACTGCGCAAAGTGTTGAATTAGCAGATCCTGAAATGGTCTTAGAAGCAACGGGTGCGCAGATTGGCTTTGCAGGACCAATCAATATTAAATGCCCTGTCTATGCTGATGAAGAAGTAACATTCATGCAGAACTTTATCGTTGGTGCAAACAAAACTGGATATCACTATACTGGTGTCAACACTAAAGACTTTACGATTACTGGTCATGGTGATCTGCGCAATATCATGGAAGGTGATACCTGTCCGCAATGCGGCGGTAAAATTCATTTTGCGCATGGAATTGAAGTCGGCAATACTTTCAAGCTTGGTACCAAATACTCCAAAGCCATGGATCTTCAGTACTTAGATTCCAACAATACTTTGCAGTATGTCTGGATGGGATCCTATGGAATCGGTCCAGGACGTGCAATGGCTGCCTTGGTCGAGCAGAATGCAGATGAAAATGGTATCCATTGGCCAACTGAAGTTGCGCCATATCAAGTTGCTATTGTAGTCATTTCAATGAAAGATGAAAAACAAGTTTCAACCGCGAATACAATTTATGATGAATTAATAAATAAAGGAATCGAAGTCATTTTCGATGACCGTGATGAACGGCCTGGTGTCAAATTCAAGGATATGGAATTGATTGGTATTCCTTATCGGATTACCATTGGAAAAGGCATTGTGGATGGCAAGGTTGAATTTAAGGAAAGAACCACTGATAAAGAAGATATCGCTGTGGATGCAATCGTTGAACATGTAGCTTCAATTTTAAAAAAATAAAGAGTTAAAAAAAGGAAGAACGTTACTGTTCCTCCTTTTCATATGCTCAAAATATTTTGAATCTCTCTTTACCGGAATAAGAAGTATGAAGAAGCTTTTCAGCAAGTTCACTTCCAGGTTTTTCCAGATAATTTTTATACAGATCCTGTATTTGTGGGTTATCCGAAGATACTCTCAATTCACAAGATTTGTCTTCATCATACAAGGCCTTCATACGAAGTTCCTTATATCCATAGCCGAGCTTTCCATTCTTTTTGCGGGACGAAATAATTGACTGTCCGCCGCCGTTAATACACCCACCTGGACAACCCATAACTTCAATAAATGTATATTTAGAAGTGCCAGCCTTAATTTCTTCAATCAGTGGTCTCGCACAGCTCATAGAGGACGTGATTGCAATCCAGATCTTTGTGCCATTCAGGTCAATCTCAGCTTCCTTGACACCCGCCATGCCACGGCATATTTCAAAGTCAACTGGTTCAAGCTTCTTACCGTCAAGCTTCTGCTTAACTGTTCGTAGAGCTGCTTCCATAACACCACCGGTAGCACCGAAAATAACACCAGCACCCGTGTAATCACCTAACAGATCCTGATCAAACGGTTCTTCTTCCAGTTCATCCCAATCAATCCCGAACATCTTAATAAGCCGTGCACACTCTCTTGTTGTAAGAACTGCATCAACATCAACATAATCTGCTGTTTTGTTTTCTGTTTTCTGAATTTCCGACTTTTTAGCAATACATGGCATGATGGATACCACATAGATATCTTTAGGATCCACGCCTTTGTTCTTAGCCCAATAGGATTTGATGATTGCACCCATCATCATATGTGGGGACTTGGAAGTGCTAAGATGTGGTAAGAGTTCCGGATATTCATATTCCATGAAACGGACCCATCCTGGAGAGCAGGATGTTAGCATTGGAAGTGTTCCCTTATTCTGGAGTCTCTCTAATAATTCATTGCCTTCCTCCATGATGGTAAGATCAGCACCATAGTTTGTATCATAGACTCTGTCAAAACCACAGGCTTTTAAAGCTGCAGTCATTTTGCCAGTAACCAATGATCCAATTGGCATACCAAACTCCTCGCCTAAGGAAGCACGGACAGCTGGAGCTGTCTGAACAATAACAGTTTTACTTGGATCATTCAATGCTGCAATGACTTCGGAAATATTTTCCTTTTCAGTCAACGCACCTGTAGGACAGTTGATGACACACTGGCCACACTGCATACAGTCAACATCAGAGAAGCTCTTGTTGTAGATTGGTGCGACAATGGTTTTAAATCCTCTGTTCTCCAAACCTAATATCCCAAGGCCCTGTACCTTCTTGCATGTTTCAATGCAACGCTGGCACAGAATACATTTAGATGTATCACGGATGATACCATAACTAAAGTCATCATAAGATGGCTCAGTATGCGCGCCCTGATATTCCGAAGTACGAATACCCATCTCTTCACACAGTGTCTGCAATTCACAATTTCCGCTTCTCTTGCAAGCTAAGCAGTCTTTATTATGATTGGATAGCAGCAACTCCAATGTGTTTTTTCTGCCTGCAAAAGCGCGGTCGCTATTTGTCCATACCTCCATACCTTCAGAAATAGGTGTGGTGCAAGCACTCAGAAGTGTTCTAGCCTTCTTGACTTCGACCAGGCAGACACGGCATGCACCCGATTTATTGATATCTTTTAAATAACATAATGTTGGAATATAGATTCCATTATCACGTGCTGCCTGCAGGATTGTCTGTCCAGACTCAGCTTCAATCACGCGGTCATTAATTTTTAAATGTACTGTTGTCATGTTCGTCCCTCCCTTAATGTCTTTCAACTGCACCGAAGCGGCAGGAACTCATACATGTACCGCACTTAATGCACTTCGTTGTATCAATTTTAAATACTTCTTTACCGGCAACACCAGTGATTGCATCAACTGGACAGTTACGTGCACACATGGAACATTTACGGCACTTGTCAGGGTTGATCGAGTATGTTAACAGATGCTTGCAAACACCTGCTGGGCATCTCTTCTCCTTGATATGTGCTTCGTATTCGCCTCTGAAATGACTCAATGTAGAAAGGATTGGGTTTGGTGCTGTCTGACCAAGGCCGCATAATGCAGTATCCTTGATTTTATAGCAGAGTTTCTCCATCTCATCCAGCATTTCCATGGTGCCCTCACCATCCGTAATCTTAGTGAGCATCTCTAATAATCTTTTTGTACCAACACGGCATGGTGTACATTTGCCACAGGATTCATCACAGATGAATTCCATATAAAACTTAGCAACATCGACCATGCAGTTATCTTCATCCATAACAATCATGCCGCCAGATCCCATCATAGAACCAGCTTTAATCAAGTTATCGTAGTCGATTGGTGTATCCAGTTCCTTCTCTGTCAAGCATCCACCAGAAGGTCCGCCAGTCTGTACTGCCTTGAATTCCTTATTGTTTGGACAACCGCCGCCGATATCATAAATAATCTCACGAAGAGTTGTTCCCATAGGAATTTCAACTAAGCCAGTGTTCTTGATCTTTCCGCCTAAAGCGAAGACCTTTGTTCCCTTGGATTTCTCAGTACCAATCGAAGAATACCAGTCAGCACCCTTAAGAATAATCTGAGCAACGTTGCCTAATGTCTCAACATTATTAATCGATGTTGGCTTGCCCCATACACCATGAACCGCTGGAAATGGCGGTTTTGCATTTGGCATACCACGCTTACCCTCGATGGAAGAAATCAATGCCGTTTCTTCACCACATACGAATGCGCCAGCACCTAGACGCAACTCAATATCAAAATTAAATCCTGTAGAGAAAATATTATTACCTAACAAACCATACTTATGTGCCTGCTCAATCGCAATATTCAATCT
>Ga0183095_10057_pt1 | contig 52805 bp, 50 predicted proteins | sample BioMet4_FD_130346 | JGI IMG/M metagenome (GOLD analysis project Ga0183095, IMG submission 130346) | Microbial communities from bioreactor (seeded with sewage sludge) at LBNL, California, USA - Biofuel metagenome 4 (v2) (version 3) | ecosystem: Engineered > Bioreactor > Anaerobic > Unclassified ...
GCACTGCCACCACATGCTCGAGCGCGGACTGTCGCTCGGCATGGAGGCCACCGACCTCTGGTTCGACCCGCTGTTCCTGGTCGTCAAGGGCATGCAGGACAAGCAGATGGACGTGCTGAACGCCATCAAGCTGTTCTCCGACGAGGGCCTCAAGTCCACCGGCGGCCTGTCCAACAACTCCAACGGCGCGCCGAAGGCCGTCCGTCCCATCATGGACTCCGCGCTCGTCGCCATGGCCATGATGCAGGGCCTCACCTCCGCGATCGTGAACCCGAACGACCTGCGCCTCATGGAGACCATCAAGTCCTGCGATATCTTCAAGAACCACGAGCTCTATTCCGATTCCTATCTCGATACCTGAGATTGAAAAAATTCCCTGCCGGCCGAAAATGCCGGCGGGGAATCTGTCTAGCAAAAAGCGCATCGCAACCATAATAAAATCAGGAGGTTCTTATGAGTGTTTTAACCGATCTCATCTATGGCGGGTCCCATGCCGTTGCCGGTCTGACAGAGGGCGCGGTCAACGACGCGATTGCCAGATACGGCGCGGAGAAGGAAATCGCCTTCCCCGACACGGCCTATTATTTCCCGACCATCTACGCGGCCACGGGCGTCAAGGTTAAGAAGCTGGGCGATCTGCCCGCGTGCGTCGGCGTGCTCAAGAGCCTCATCACGGATCAGGAGGACCTGGGCCAGGCGCTCAACGCCGGCCTCGCCACCGCCGTCGGCGCGGAGATCCTCGAGGGCCTCAAGTATGTCGAGAAGAAGGAAACCTACGAGCAGGCGCGCGTCGCCGGCATCGGCTTCGTGCCCGATCCCGTCATCCGCTCGCTCGGCGTGCCCCTCGTCACGGGCGACATCCCCGGCGTGGCCGTCGTGCTCGGCAAGGCTGAAAACGGCGCCGACGCCGCCAAAATCGTCAAGGACTACCAGTCCAAGGGCATCATGTCCTTCCTCGTGGGCGACGTCATCGAGCAGTGCGCCGACGCCGGCGTCAAGATGGGCCTCGAGTTCCGCGTCATCCCCCTGGGCCATGACGTGACCGCAGTCATCCACGTCGTCACCGTCGCCATCCGCGCGGCGCTCATCTTCGGCAACGTGCAGGCGGGCGATCTGGCGGGGCTGCTGGCCTACACCAAGGCGCGCGTACCCGCGTTCGTCAACACCTTCGGCGCCATCGACAACGTCGTCGTCTCCGCGGGCGCCGGCGCCATCGCGCTGGGCTTCCCGGTCGTGGTCGACATCGACCTCGGCGAGAACCAGGTCCCGGGCGCGCTCGAGTCCGTGTGCGACCACGGCGAGACCGTCAAAAAGTCCCTCGAGCTGCGCAGCATCAAGATCAAGTCCAAGGAGCTGCCCATCCCCGTGGCGTTTGCCGCCGCGTTCGAGGGCGAGATCATCCGCAAGGCCGACATGAAGGTCGAGTTCTGGTCCGCCAAGAACACCACCTGCGAGCTCGTGCTCATGAAGGATGCGGACGAGGTCGAGGATCACAGGATCACCGTCGACGGCCCGGACATCGACTCCGGCGAGACCGAATACGCCCTCGCCACCCTGGTCGAGGTCTACGGCAAGAAGATGCAGACCGACTTCGAGTCCGTCATCGAGCGCAAGATCCACGCCTGGTTCAACTATATGGAAGGCGTCATGCACACCGGCCAGCGCAACCAGTTCCGCATCCGCGTCTCGAACGACGCCTTTGACAAGGGCCTGCGCCTCGGCCACTTCGGCGAGGTGCTCTACCACATGATCATGGACGAGTTCGACACTGTCGTCGACAAGTGCCAGGTCACGCTCGTGACCGACCCCGCGAAGGCCGCCAGGATCCTCGCGGAGCAGGCCATGCCGCGCTACAACATGCGCGACGACCGCCTGGCCTCCATGACGGACGAGTCCGTCGACCGCTTCTATACCTGCATCCTCTGCCAGTCCTTCGCGCCGGCGCACTGCTGCGTCATCACGCCGGAGCGGCTGGGCCTCTGCGGCGCGGTTTCCTGGCTCGACGCCAAGGCCTCCTATGAGCTCAACCCGAACGGCCCGTCCCAGCCCATCCTCAAGGAGGACTGCCTCGACGAGCGCACCGGCCGCTACGGCACCGTGAACGAGGCCGTCAAGGAAGCCACCCACGGCGCGGTCGAGTCCGTCACGCTGTACTCGATCCTCGAGGACCCGATGACCTCCTGCGGCTGCTTCGAGTGCATCTGCGGCATCGAGCCCACCTCCAACGGCTTTATCGTCGTCAACCGCGAGTACAAGGGCATGACCCCCTCCGGTATGACCTTCGGCGAGCTGGCCTCCTGCACGGGCGGCGGCGTCCAGACCCCGGGCTACATGGGCCACGGCCGCCACTTCATTTCGTCGAAGAAGTTCATCCACGCCGAGGGCGGCATCGAGCGCATCGTCTGGATGCCCAAGGAGCTCAAGGACGACGTCGCCCCGAAGCTCAACGCCACGGCCAAGGAGCTCTACGGCATCGACAACTTCACGGACATGATCGCCGACGAGACGATCTGCACCGACTGCGACGAGCTCATGAACTTCCTCACGGAGAAGAACCATCCCGTCCTGCAGATGGAGCCCCTCATGTAAAATCACGCCGCCTCTCCCCGGGGAAACCGCTTCCCCGGGGAGGGCGGAGCCCCGGGCGGAGACGGACGCGGACGCGCGCAGGGCGCGCGGCGGCGTCTGTTCCCGGCGAATACGATAAAAGGAAAAATGTATGTTTCAGGTAACCTTCCGTTTTGAAAAAGAAGACCGCCAGTCGGTCGCCTTCGTCGGCCCGGGCACCACGCTGCTCGAGGCCGCGCGCAGCGTGAACGTCCCCATCGACGCGCCCTGCTCCGGCAACGGCTCCTGCGGCAAGTGCCGCGTGCGCCTGCTCGAGGGCACGGTCGACGGCGCGCAGACGAGCCACATCTCCGACGAGGACTACGCCGCGGGCTGGCGGCTGAGCTGCGCGAGCCGCGTGGCCTCCGACGCCGTCGTGCTGGTGCCCGACATCGCCTCCGCCTACCAGAGCCGCATGCGCACGGCCGACCTCTCCTCCGCGGCCGAGGTCGCCATCTTCGACAAGCTCCAGAGGGACGTGCAGGAGGCCGGCATCGGCTTCACAAACGGCTTTTCCGATCTGCGCCTCGAGCTGCCCGAGCCCTCGCTCGACGACACCATGCCCGACACCGAGCGGCTCTCGCGCGGCGTGCGCGAGGCGCTGGGCTGCGAGACGGTCGAGCTGCCGTACTACGTCGTCAAGCGCCTGGCCCGCCAGCTGCGCGAGGACGGCTTCCGCGTCCGCGTGACGGGCGAGCGGCGGGAGAACGGCTTTTTTGTCTACGACGTGCTGCCCTACGACGACCGGTCGCCCATGTGCGCCTGCGCCGTCGACATCGGCACGACGACCGTGGCCGCCGTGCTGGCCGATCTCACGACGGGCAGGCTGCTCGCCAAGGCGTCCTCCGGCAACGGCCAGATCCGCTACGGCGCGGACGTCATCAACCGCATCATCGAGCAGTCGAAGCCCGGCGGCGTCAAAAAGCTGCAGGACGCCGTCATCCACGAGACGCTGGTGCCCATCGTGGCCGCGATGTGCCGCTCGGCGGGCGTCAAGGCCCCGCGCATTCTGCGCGTGAGCGTCGCCTCCAACACGACGATGAACCACCTGCTGCTCGGCGTGGACGCCAACCCCGTCCGCATGGAGCCGTACATCCCGACCTTCTTCCAGTGGCGCGGGCTGTCGGCGCGCGAGCTGAACTTCCCGGCCCACCCCGACGCCGAGGTGCTGCTGTCCCCCAACATCGGCTCCTACGTCGGCGGCGACATCACGGCCGGCGCGTTCTCGAGCCTCATCTGGAACCGCGACGAATTTTCGCTCTTCATCGACCTCGGCACGAACGGCGAGATCGTGTTCGGCAACCGCGACTTTCTCATGTCCTGCGCCTGCTCCGCCGGCCCCGCGTTCGAGGGCGGCGACATCTCCTGCGGCATGCGCGCGACGGACGGCGCCATCGAGGCGGTCAGAATCGACCGCGACACCATGGAGCCCACGGTCAAGATCGTCGGCAGCGCCCACCAGCGGCCCGTCGGCATCTGCGGCTCCGGCATCATCGACGTGATCGCCGAGCTCTACCGCACCTCCATCATCTCGAGCAAGGGCGCCTTTACGCGCGAGGGCGGGCACATCCAGCGCGACCAGCACGGCATGGCGCGCTACATCCTCTGCCCCGCCGGCGAGACGGCCACCGAGCGCGAGATCTCCATCACCGAGGTGGACATCGACTCGTTCATCCGCGCCAAGGGCGCGATCTTCTCCGCCATCCACATCATGCTCGCGTCGCTCGACATGGACGTGGACGTGATCTCCGACGTGTACGTCGCGGGCGGCATCGGCAGTGGCATCAACATGGAGAACGCCATCCGCATCGGCATGTTCCCCGATCTCGAGCGCGAGAAGTTCCACTACATCGGCAACTCCTCGCTCGCGGGCGCCTACGCGCTGGCCGTGTCCGACGAGGCGCGCGAAAAGATCGGCGAGCTGGCCTCCAACATGACCTATATGGAGTTGTCCACCAATCCGCACTATATGGACGAGTTCGTCGCGGCGTGCTTTTTGCCGCATACCAACCGCGAGCTCTTCCCCTCAAGCGTACAGGAGTAAACATGGAACTGGAAAATCACAAGGAAGAGGTGCCGTTTGCCCACTATGCGGGCCTGTTCCGGGAGATAGACCCCGAAAAAACCGCCGCCCACTGCGGCGCGGCGTTTCAAAACGGCGCGTTCGGGCTGACCCTGCTGGGCGAGCGCTATGAGATTGCCTGGCCCGAATACGCGATCCGCGCGGAGCGGGAGGACGCGTTCGCGCTCGGAAATCTGCCGACGCAGACGTTTCTGCTGCGCTACCTTCTCGAGGGCAAAAAGGCCGCGCCGTTCACGGAGTTCAGGACCTTCCGCGAGATGCCCTGGGGCGAGATGTACATCACGCCCTACACGGGGCGCGTTCTGAAGCGCGCGGCCTTCTCGTTCGGGGGCAAGCTCCCGGCGTTCAGCGCCGCCTGCGAAAAAATGGGCGCCGCGCCCGTCGGGCACGGCGACGCGGGCTGGCAGTTCGAGCTGCTGCCCGGCTATTTCATGCAAATCCTGCTGTGGGCGGGCGACGAGGAATTCGCGCCCTCGGCGCAGGTGCTCTACTCCGACAACTTCGCGGAGGCCTTCGCGGCCGAGGACCGCGTCGTCGCGGGCGACATTCTCATCTCCGCCGTGCGGAATCATCTATCATAAAGAACGGAGCTGCGCCTTTTGAACCGTGCGGCTCTGCACCGGGAGTTTTTATGGAATTTCAATACCGCGGCCTCAAGGCCGATTACGAGCATCTGACCGTGACCGAGGAGGAGCTGGACCGCCAGCTCGAGCGGCTGCGCCGGGAAAACCCGCGCGTCACGGCCGTGACCGACCGGCCCGCGCGCATGGGCGACGAGGTGCTGCTGGACTATGCGGGCTTCTGCGGAGGCGTGCAGTTTCCGGGCGGCACCGCGCAGAACCAGACCCTGACGCTCGGCAGCGGGACGTTCATCCCCGGCTTCGAGGAGCAGCTGGCGGGCGCCCTGCCGGGCAGCAGTGTCACGGTCGAGGTGACCTTTCCCCAGGAGTACCGGGAGCCGAGCCTCGCGGGGCAGAAGGCCGAGTTCCGCTGCACCGTGCGCGAGATCCGCGAAAAATCCGAGTACGCGCTGGACGACACGTTCGCGCGCGAGGTCGGCCGCTGCGCCACCGCGCAGGAGCTGCGCGAGACCATGCGCCGGACGCTCCAGTCCGTGTTCGACGAGCGGGCGGAAAACGAGCTGCGCGAGCGGCTGCTGCGCGCCGCCGCGGCCACGCTCGATTTTGACCCGGCCGAGGCCGAGCTCGAGACCGCGCTCGACGAGCAGCTCCAGGCGCTCGGCGCCCAGCTGGCCCAGCGCAGTCTCTCGCTCGAGGATTACTGCCGCTTCACGGGCGAGAGCCTGGACGAGCTGCGGGAGGGCATGCGCGCCGACGCGCGCGCGATGCTGCGCCAGAAAAAGACCGTCGAAAAGATCGCGGAGCTCGAAAAGCTCGAGGCCGACGAGGCCTCCGTCTCCGCCGCGCTGGCGGAGATCTGCCGCGAAAACGGCGTCACCATGGAGCAGCTGCAGCCCTATTACGACGAAACGTTTGCCGCCGCGGTGGAGCGCCGCGTGCTGACGAACAAGGCGCTCGAGCTGCTGCGCGGCGCGGCCGACGTGACCGTCAGAGAGGTCTGACGGCGAGGGCGTTTCAGGGATGGTATTTTCGCCGCGATTCGAGCGTTTGGATTGACTTCCGGCGGGCTGGATGATACAATGTGCCAGTACCGATAAAATAATATCGAATGGTATTTTTCCCGCCGCGCGTTTTGCCGCGCGCGGGGGAGAGACGGCCGGCGTGCCGGGAGCGCGGACGTTTGAAGCGCGGCGCGAAAGTACAAATTGTCCCGGGGGATGTGAAGGACCCCGGACATAAAGGAGGATTTTACATGGCAATCAATTTCCAGGACGGCAAGTATGTGGACGAAAACGGACGGGTGACGCTCGATCCGACCGTCTACAAGGACTGGCAGATCGCGGAGGAGGCGGAAAAGACGCTTCCCTCGGTGGAGTATTTCCGCGAAAAGCTCGGCCTGCTCCCCGACGAGATCATCCCCTACGGCAAGACCCCGAAGCTGGACTTCATCAAGATCATGAAGCGCCTCAAGGACAAGCCCGACGGCAAGTTCATCGAGGTCACCGCGATCACCCCGACCCCCCTGGGCGAGGGCAAATCCACGACTTCTCTCGGCCTCATCGAGGGCCTCGGCAAGCTCGGCAAGAACGTCGGCGGCTGCCTGCGTCAGCCCTCCGGCGGCCCGACCATGAACGTCAAGGGCACCGCGGCCGGCGGCGGCAATGCGCTGCTCATGCCGATGACCGAGTTCTCCCTGGGCCTCACCGGCGATATCAACGACATCATGAACGCCCACAACCTCGCCATGGTCGCCCTCAACGCGCGTATGCAGCACGAGCGCAACTATGACGACGAGCAGCTCGCCAAGCGCGGTCTCAAGCGTCTGGACATCGATCCGAAGCGGGTCGAGATGGGCTGGGTTCTCGACTTCTGCGCGCAGGGCCTGCGCAACATCGTCATCGGTCTCGGCGGCAACAAGGACGGCTATCTCATGGAGTCCAAGTTCGGCATCGCCGTCTCCTCCGAGCTCATGGCCATTCTCGCCGTGGCGCGCGATCTCAAGGATCTGCGCGAGCGCATCGGCAAGATCGTCGTCGCCTACGACCGCAAGGGCAATCCCGTCACGACCGAGGATCTCGAGGTCGCCGGCGCCATGACCGCGTGGATGCGCAACACGATCAACCCCACCATGTGCTATACCGTCGAGCATCAGCCGGTTCTCGTGCACGCCGGCCCGTTCGCCAACATCGCCATCGGTCAGTCCTCCGTCATCGGCGACCGTCTGGCCCTCAAGCTCTTTGATTACCATGTCACCGAGTCCGGCTTCGCCGCCGACATCGGCTTTGAAAAGTTCTGGAACGTCAAGTGCCGCCTGTCCGGCCTGACGCCGAACGTCTCCGTGCTGGTCGCGACCATCCGCGCCCTCAAGATGCACGGCGGCGGCCCGGCCGTCGTCGCGGGACGCCCGCTGCCCAAGGAGTACACCGAGGAGAACCTCGAGCTGCTCGAAAAGGGCTGCGCGAACCTGTTCCACCACGTCGCCACCATCAAGAAGTCCGGCATCAACCCCGTGGTCTGCATCAACCAGTTCTACACGGACACCGACGCCGAGATCGCCCTCATCCGCAAGCTCTGCAAGGAGCACGACGTGCGCTGCGCGCTCTCCAACCACTGGAGATACGGCGGCGAGGGCGCCATCGAGCTGGCCGAGACGGTCATGGACGCCTGCAAGGACCCCGTGAACCTCAAGTTCCTCTATCCGCTTGAGATGCCGCTGCGCGAGCGCGTCGAGCGCATCGCCAAGGAAGTCTACGGCGCCGACGGCGTCGACTGGTCGCCGCTCGCCACCGAAAAGGCCAAGCGCTTCGAGTCCGACCCGAAGTACGCCGACTACTGCACGATGATGGTCAAGACCCATCTGTCGCTGTCCCACGAGCCGAGCTGGAAGGGCGTGCCCAAGAACTGGCGCCTGCCCATCCGCGACATCCTCGAATACGGCGGCGCGAAGTTCCTCTGCCCGATGGCCGGCACGATCTCCATGATGCCCGGCACCGGCTCCGATCCCGCGTACCGCAGAATCGACATCGACACCGAGACGGGCGAGGTTTCCGGACTGTTCTGATCATTCGTCAAAACCAGTTTTTGACGAAATGAGAACCGTGCCTGCGGGCACGGCAAAGTGTCCGCCGCCGGAAGTGAATTCCGTCGGCGGACGGATCCCCGTTTTTTGTTTTCCGGTCACGGAACGCAGCGCGGAAAACAAAAAAGCTTTTCGCTGCGCGAAAAGGATGGGAGAACGAAAAACAACGTCATACAACCGGCAGGGGCGGCGGGAAACCGCCGCCCCTGTGCCTTTAAGGAGCTATTTATGGATTTTACACAGAATTCCTGCCGCGAATTTGTAGAGGTTCTCGCCTCCAGCGCGCCGGTGCCCGGCGGCGGCGGCGCGTCCGCGCTCGTCGCGGCGATCGGCACCGCGCTCGGCAACATGGTGGGCTCGCTCACCGTCGGCAAGAAGAAATACGCGGACGTCGAGGCCGAGATCGTCGCGCTCAAGGCCAGATGCGACGCGCTCCAGACGGAGCTTCTCGACCAGGTGCCCGCCGACGCCGAGGGCTTTGAGCCCCTCGCGAAGGCCTATTCCATCCCTAAGGACGACCCGGCCCGCGCCGACGTGCTCGAAAAGGCGACCGTCACGGCCTGCAGAGTGCCCATGCACATCATGGAGCTCTGCTGCCAGTCGATCGACGCCATCGAGGTCTTCGCCGCCAAGGGCTCGCGCCTCGCGGTGTCCGACGCCGGCTGCGGCGCGGCCATCGTCAAGAGCGCGCTGCAGGCCGCGAGCCTCAACGTGTTCATCAACACCAAGACCCTCCGCGACCGCGAGCTGGCCGAGCGCATGAACGAAACGTGCCTCGCGATGCTGCGCGACTACGGCGCCAAAGCCGACGCGATCTTCGAGTCGGTCAAGGCTGGATTCTTCAAATAATCGGAGGAGATCAAAATGGCAAAACAGTTACTGGGCAAGGAAGTCACCGCCGCCATGAACGAGCGGCTGTCCGCCCGCGCGGCCGCGCTGCGCGAGAAGGGCGTCAGCCCGAAGCTCGCCATCGTGCGCTGCGGCGAAAACCCGTCCGATCTGGCCTATGAAAAAGGCGCCGTCACCCGCTGCGAGGCCGTGGGCGTCGAGGTGGAGAAGTTCGTGCTGCCCGAGGACGTCACCAAGCAGGCGCTCATCGCGCAGATCGAGGCGATCAACCGGGACGACTCCATCCACGGATGCCTGCTGTTCCGGCCGCTGCCCAAGCACCTGAAGGCCGACCAGGACGAGATCTGCAACCATCTGGCCGCCAAAAAGGACGTCGACTGCATGACCGACCTCTCCAACGCGGGCGTCTTCATGGGCAAGAAGCTCGGCTTCGCGCCGTGCACGCCGCAGGCCTGCATGGAGATCCTCGACTACTACGGCATCGACTGCAAGGGCAAGAACGCCGTCGTGATCGGCCGCTCGCTCGTCGTCGGCAAGCCCGCCGCCATGATGCTGCTGGGCAAGAACGCGACCGTCACGGTCTGCCACACGAAGACCGTCGACCTGCCCGCCATCGCGCGCCAGGCCGATATCCTCGTCTCCGCCGCGGGCGTGCTGAACAGCCTCACCAAGGACTTCGTGCGTCCCGGCCAGATCGTCATCGACGTCTCCATCAACTGGGATCCCAGCAAGAAAGACGGCAAGGGCGGCATCGCGGGCGACGCGGTATTCTCCGAGGTCGAGCCGGTCGTCGAGGCCATCACGCCCGTCCCGGGCGGCGTCGGCACCGTCACAAGCTCCGTGCTCGTCGGCCACGTGGTCGAGGCGGCGGAGAGAACGCTCGCATAAAAAGTTTGATTGGAAAGAAGAAATGAGACTATGAATCTGTTTACTCCGGCCGAGCTGGCGGCCAACTACTCCGCCGCCGGCGCAGCCAAGACCAAGCTGCCCATCGCCAAAATGCTGCTGCTCGGCATCCTCGCCGGCATGCTGATCGGCTTCCCGTCCTGCGTGACCAACATGGCGGGCTACGCGCTTGAAAACAACAGCGTCGTGCGCATCCTCTCCGGCGTCCTGTTCGCGTTCGGCCTCGGCATGGTCGTCATCATGGGCACCGAGCTCTTCACGGGCAACACGCTCATCTCCATCAGCGTTATGGACGGCAAGGCCAGCTTCGGCGGCATGCTCCGCAACTGGCTCTTCGTCTACATCGGCAACTTCCTGGGCTCCATGCTCGTGGCGGTCGTCTGCGCGCAGTTCGGCTGGCTGAACGCCGGCAAGGACGCGCTCGCGGTCTACTCCATGAAGGTCGCCATTGCAAAAATGACCATGCCGTTCCAGAACGCCTTCTTCATGGGCGTGTTCTGCAACGTGCTCGTGACGCTGGGCGTGCTCATGTCGCTCGCGGCCAAGGACATCACGGGCCGCTTCCTGGGCGCCTGGGGCCCCGTCATGTTCTTCGTGGTCTGCGGCTTCAACCACTCCATCGCCGACATGACCTACTGCATGCTGGGCCTGTTCGCCAAGGGCAACGCGGCGTACGTCGACGCGGCCGGCACGGCCGGGCTTGACCTGGCCAAGCTGACCTGGGGCAATTACTTCACGGGCAACATGATCCCCGTGACGCTCGGCAACCTGCTGGGCGGCGTGTTCGTGGGCTTCATCGTGTGGTTCTGCTTCCTCAGAAAGGGCAAGAACGCCAAATAAAAAACAAGCGGAACGGGTTTGCACCGTTCCGCTTGTTTTTTTGAAAGAGCCCGCGGGCCCTATTCCCGGACATAGACCGTCCCGCCGTTCCGGACGGTCTCGAGGACCCGGATTTCCCGGATCTGCTCCGGGGGCACGGCGGTGGGGTCCTGCGAGAGGATCACGAGATCGGCGCGCTTGCCGGGGGCGAGCGTGCCCTTGTCGTTTTCCTCAAAATACTGCCGCGCGGCCGAGGCCGTCACGGCGCGCAGCGCCTCCGCGGCCGGGATGCGCTCCTCCGGGCCGAGCAAAACACCCGCTTTTGTCACGCGGCAGACCGCGCACCAGACGGTCTCGAGCATGTCGGGCTGCACGACGGGCGAGTCCTGGTGGAACGTGAACGGCACGCCCGCGCGCAGGGCCGAGGCCGCGGGGCTGCAGTGCCGGGCGCGCGTCTCACCGAAGTTTTTCAGGTGCTCGTCGCCCCAGTACCAGACGTGCGCGGGGAAGAACGAGCACATCGCGCCGAGCTCCCGCACGCGCGGCAGCTGGTCGGGGCCGAGCAGCTGCGCGTGGATGAGCACGGGGCGCAGCTCGCGCAGGGCGGGGAAGCGCGCCTCGGCTTTCGCGAGGCAGCGGAGAAACTGCCCGGCGGCGGCGTCGCCGTTGCAGTGGGCCAGCAGCTGGAGCTTCTCCTCCGCCGCGAGCGCCATCGCGTCCAGGACGGCGCCGTCGTCCATGGTGCCGTAGCCGCAGTAGCCGGGCTCGCCCTCGTAGTCCGCGCGCATCCAGGCCGTGCGGCCCTGGGGCGAGCCGTCGAGGAAGATCTTGAGGCCCGGAAAGCGCAGCCGACCCGCGCCGGGGCCGAGCTCGTCCGGGAAGGCCTGCCTGACCTCCGGCAGCGCGGCGGGCGTGGGATACGCGCGCAGATCGAGCGCCAGCTCCCCGGAGGCCAGCAGCGCGCGGTACATGGGCAGCATCGCGGGGACGAACATGCCCTCCTGTACGGTCGCGATGCCGTGCGAGAAATAGAGCGCCTGCGCGCGGCGGTAGCCGTCCGTCAGCTCCGCCAGCGAGGGGCCGGGCGCGCGGGAGAGCGCGTCGAAGTACGCCTTTTCCTCGAGATAGCCCGTGAGGCGGCCGTTTTCGCGGCCGATGCGCCCGCCCGCGGGGTCGGGCGTCTTTTCCGTGACGCCGAGCGCCGCGAGGGCCGCCGTGCTGAACAGGCCCATGTGGCCGGAGGCGTACTGCACGGCGAGCGGCCGCCCGCCCGCCATGGCGTCGAGCGCCGCGAGCGTCGGGACGGGGCAGCCCGCCGTGGGGTCGAAGCCCCGGGCGAAGAGCCAGCCCTCCGGGTGCCCGGAGGCGAACGCGCGCACGCGGCGGTCCAGCTCGTCCGGGCCGGTCACGCCCGCGAGCGAGACCTGCAGGAAGCCGGAGGCCACCTGCGAAAAATGGCTGTGCGGGTCGATAAACGCGGGCAGCAGCGCCGCGCCGCCGAGCTCGCGCGGCTCCGCGTCCGGGGCCGCGGCCTGCAGCGCGTCCCGGTCGCCCAAAGCGAGGATGCGCGCGCCGTCCGTCAGAAGCGCGTCCGCCCTGGGCGCGGACGGCTCCATGGTCAGAATCGGGCCGCCGAAATAGAGCTTTTTCATCGGAAGAGGCCTCCTCTACTGGATTTTTTTTGTGGATTCTGGTATACTCAGATCATCAGATTGCAAAGGAGTGACGCCGTATGCGTCGAAGCGATCGGGAGATCCGGGACATGGATCAGATCCGGGAGGTCATCAAGGGCTGCGACTGCTGCCGCATCGCCTTCCCGGACGAGAACGGCCCCTATATTGTGCCCCTCAATTTTGCCTTTACCCACAACAACGCGGGGCGCGACGTCTTTTATTTCCACGGCGCGAAGGAGGGGCGCAAGCATCAGCTCATCCTGCGCTCGCCCACGGTCGGCTTTGAGCTCGACCGCAACCACGCCGTCAACGTCTCCGACCGCGCGTGCGGCTATTCCTTCCGCTTCCAGAGCGTGATCGGCACCGGCGTCGTCTCCCCGGTGGACGATATCCTGGAGAAAAAGGTCGCGCTGGCGCTCATCATGGAGCACTACGGCGGCAAGCGCTACTGGGTGTTTTCCGACCACGAGGCGAACGAAGTGTTCCTGTTCCGGCTCGTGGTGGATCAGATGACCGGCAAAGAACACCGATAAGGAGAAAAGAGGACGAATCATGACGGATTATGAGAGAAGCCTGCCGGCGGAATATCAGCCGCTGTCGCCCTGGGCCTATTTTGGGCTCGGCATTCTGTATTCGATCCCCCTGCTGGGGCTCGTCATGCTGATCATCCACGCGGTGTCGGGCGGAAACATCAACCGCCGGAACTACGCGCGCAGCTATTTCTGCGTGTACGTGCTCGCCATCGTGCTGGTCATCGTGCTGTCGATCGCCGGCATCGACTGGGCCGGTCTCGCGCAGGGCGTGGGCACGCCCGCGTAACAGAACAGAAAAGAAACCCGCGGGCAGAAGAACGCTGCCCGCGGGTTTTTGCCGCCCGCAGGCAGGCCTTCGCGCGCCTACAGCCTGACCGAGCCGCGGACGACGATCTTCGCGCGGACGACGATCTCCTGCGAGGTGCGGCCGGGCTCCTCCATGCGCGCGAGCAGCGCGTTGAAGCAGCTGCATCCGAGCTGCTTCATGTCCTGCGCGATCGTGGTGAGCGGCGGCTCCGTGAAGGCCGCAATCGAAATGTTGTCGAAGCCGATGACGCCGATGTCGAGCGGCACGCGCACGCCCCGTGACTTGAGGGCGCTCATGACGCCGATGGCGATGAGATCGCTCGTGCAGAGCAGGATCTGCGGCAGCCGCTCGCCGCGCTCGAGCACCGAATAGAAAAAGCTGTAGGCGCTCTCGGCCTTGTTGAGCCGCAGCTCGGGGCGGCGGAAGACCCAGTGCTCGTCGATGGGCAGGCCGTTCTCCTCCATACCCTGCTTGTAGCCGAGATAGCGGTCGTAGGTGTTGGACATGATGAGATCCTCGGACACGTAGCCGATCTTCGTGTAGCCCGCGCGGCTGAGGCGCGCGATCATGCGGCGCATCACGTCGAAATTGTCGGTGCCGACCGAGTCGACCGTGCCGCCGGGCATCCGGCGGTCGCCCAGCACGACGGGCACGCGCCGCGCCGCGTCGAGGATCTGCTTCTCGTCGTCGGCCGCGCCGCCGAAGAAGATGAAGCCCTTGACGTCGCTCTGGATGAGGCTGCGGATGTAGCGCGTCTCGGCCTGGTGGTGGTGGCGCAGGCTGCAGACCATGACCGCGTAGTCGTGCCGCCAGGCCTCGTCGAAGATCGCCTGCACGCTCTGCGCGTAGAACTCGTTCGAGAGGTCGGGGATAAACACCGCGATGAGCCGCTGGCCGCGGTTGAGCGCCGCCGAGGTGCGCGGGACGTAGCCGAGGCCCGCCATGGCCTCGTGCACGCGCAGAACGGTGTCCTCCGAGATGCTGGCCGTCTGGTTGACGACGTGCGAGACGGTCGTGACCGAGACGCCGGCCCGCTTCGCCACATCCTCCATCGTCACGGCCTTCCGCCGGATCTTGTCCATGCTGCATTCCTCCCGCGCGCGGTTTTCTTCCTCCACGATACCATAACCGCCCGGATAATTCAAATTTTTCTGACCGGTTGCAACTTTCCCCGTCATGTTTTATAATGCAGGGTATATTGTGCGTAAGGAAAGGCGGATACCATGCGTCCGGATCAGAAAAAAACCTCCGCGCCGAAGAAAAGCGGCGCGTCCCTCTCCACCCGCGAAAAAAAGGAACAAAAGCGGCGGGAGCAGCTGAAGTTTGAAAAGAAGCTGCTCGTCATCAGCCTCTGCGTGCTGGCCGCCGCGCTCGTCGTCGCCGGCTTTTTCTCGCTCTGCTCGTCCGGGTTCTTCTCGACCCGCGCGTCCGCCGTCACGGTCGGCGGCCACAGCGTCTCGCCGGTGGTCTACGACTATTTCTACGAGGACACCTACAACAGCTTCTGCAGCACCTACGGCTCCTATCTGAGCTACCTTTTCGACGCCTCGAAGCCGCTCGACCAGCAGTATTACGACCAGGACAACAAGATCACCTGGGCCGACCACTTCCGCGAGCTCACGCTCGAGGCCGTCCGCCAGACCTACGCCCTCTGCGACGAGGCGGAGAAGAACGGCTTTCAGATCGGCGCCGACACCCAGAAGGAGATCGACGACGCGATCTACTACATCGGCCTGTACGCCGACTACTACAAATACGACTCGAGCGACGCCTATCTCGTGAGCCGCTACGGCAAGGGCGCCACGGTCGACACCTACCGCGAATACGCGACGGCCACCAAGACGGCCGACGCCTACGGCGAGCAGTACAAGGCCTCGCTCAGCTTCTCCGACGAGAAGATCGAGGACTACTACGCCCAGAACAAAAAGCTCTTCGACACCGTGACCTACCGCACCTACGCCGTCGCCGTCAAGGCGGGGGACACGGTCGATCTCGCGGCCTCCCAGGCGCTCGCGCAGAAGATCGCCGACGAGTGCGGCGGCGACGAGGACAAATTCAGCGAGCTCGTGCTCGCGAACGCCGACGACCCCGACTATTACAAGGAGGCCGACCGCACCATCCGCACCGATTTCACCTACGCCAACGCGCCCAAGTCGCTGGCCGACTGGCTCTTCGACGAGGGCCGGCAGCCGGGCGACGTGACCGTGGCCGAAAACGGCGACAACGGCTGGTTCGTCTCGCTCTGGCTCTCCCGCAACACGCACGACTACCCGATGCGCGACCTCCGCTCCATCCGCGTCGCGGTGTCCGACTTCTCGGACGAGACCGCCGTGCGGCTGGCGCAGGAGAACGCCGGAGAGATCCTGCAGAAGTACACGGACGGCGACAAGACCGAGGACAGCTTCGCGGCGCTCGCCAAGAGCTACGGCTCCGACGCCGGCGGCCTGCAGGAGAACGTCTACAAGGGCCAGCTCAAGGGCGATCTCGACGCCTGGCTCTACGACGAGGGCCGGCAGCCGGGCGACACCGCCGTCGTGAAGGGCGAGGACGGCTTCTACGTCGTCTATTATTCCGGCACGGGCGACAACTGCCGCACCGACACGGTCCGCGAGGCGCTCGTGCAGAACGCCTATCAGGACTGGTACGGCGCCCTGTCCGACGCCGCAAAGTTTAAAACGCACTGGTTCGGCCTGAAGCTCGTGCTCAAGGAGCCGCTCAAGACGAATACGGGCACCGATACCGCCGCCGCGTCCAACAACTGATTTCCCCCACACCAAAGGAGGCCCCGACATGGCCAGGAAGAAAGAACCCGAGATCAAAAAACACAAGGCTGTCTCGTCGTCGAGCTTTATCACCTCCATCCGCAGGGAGGAGGAGACAAAAAAGAAGAAGACAAAGCGCACCCTGATTATTACCGTCTGCGCGATCCTGCTGGCAGGCCTGCTGCTGGCGGGCTGGGCGCTGCTGAGCAGCTCCGACTACTTCTGCGAGCACTCGGCGGCCGTGCGCGTCAAGAACCACAGCGTCAGCCCCGTGATGTTCGACTACTTCTACCGCGACGCCTATTCGACCTTCTGCCAGCAGAATCTGGACGTCATCTCGCTCTATCTCGACACGACGAAGCCGCTCGACGAGCAGTGGTACGACCAGCAGCAGAACGTGACCTGGGCGGACTACTTCATGAATCTCGCCGAGAGCTCCATTCAGCGCACCTACTGCCTCTATGACGAGGCCATGGCCGAGGGCTACGCCGCGACCGCCGAGGACGACAAGGCCGTCGAGAGCGCCGTCAGCAAGCTGGAGGCGCAGGCCAAGGACAAGGACAGCGATCTGGCGAGCTATCTCGTGAGCTACTACGGCCGGGGCTGCACGGAGAAGACCTTCCGCGAATACAGCCGCATCGCGCGCATCGCGGCGCAGGTGCAGACGCAGTACGAGCAGGGGCTGAGCTACTCTTCGGACGAGCTTTCGACCTATTACAGCTCGCACCGCAGCGCCTTTGACGCCGTGAACTACCGCATCTATCCCGTCGCCGTCAAGAATGACGCCGGGACGGTCGACATGGACGCCTCCGAGAAGCTGGCCGAGTCCATCGCGGAGGAGAGCCGCGGCGACGAGGCCAAGTATCTCTCGCTCATCGAGGCCGACGCCGGCCCCGACAGCGCCTACGCCACGGGCGACTACTCGCGGCGCGACAACTACACCTACACCTACGTGCCGGAAAACCTCGCCGACTGGCTCTTCGACACGGGCCGCCGGGAGGGCGACACCACGGCCGTCCAGAACGGCGAGAACGGCTGGTTTGCCGTGTACTATCTCTCCCTCAACACGCACGATTACACGACGGCCGATCTGCGCGTGGTCGAGGTCGCGGACTACTACAAGGACGCGGACAAGGCCTACAAGGCGGCTCAGAAGCTGCTGGAGACGTTTGAATCCGGCGACAGGACGGAGAGCAGCTTCGCCGCCCTGGCGGACGAGAACGGCGCGGAGGACGGCGGGTTCAAGCAGAACACCGCCCTGGGCGAGCTCGACGACGCGGCCGAGGCGTGGGCGTTCGACGCCGCGCGGCAGCCCGGCGACGCCGCGGCCGTGAAGGGCGAAAACTCCGCGAGCAGCTATCTCGTCTACTACGTCGGGCCCGGCATGAACTGCCGCGACTGGTTCGTCGAGAAGGCGCTGCGCGAGGCCGCGGTCGAGGACTGGGTCGACGGCCTGCTGGGCGGCAGCACCCTGAAGGAAGCCAAATTCGGCATGCAGTATGTGACGACCAAATAAACTGCGCGGGCGGCTGTAAGCCGCCCGCTTTTTTTCTCCTTGCGGCGGTTTTTCAAATTACCTATTGACATACTATGCGAATAGGATTATAATACGGCCATCACAGGAGATTGGCAGGTGCAGCCCATGGAACGCTTCCTCCGCGCCGTCCGCCGCCCCGGCATCCGATGTCCGGGCGCATAAGAGGCCGCTATTCGATCTGAAAATAAAATTATAAAGGAGATTCTTTCCATGTCTCATATCTATACGTCCGCCGACCAGCTGATCGGCCATACCCCGCTGCTGGAGCTCACCCATCTTGAAAAGGAATATGACCTCAAGGCCCGCGTGCTGGCCAAGCTCGAATATCTCAACCCGGCGGGCTCCGTCAAGGATCGCATCGCCAAGGCCATGATCGACGACGCCGAGCAGCGCGGCCTTCTGAAGAAGGGCTCCGTGCTCATCGAGCCGACCTCCGGCAACACCGGCATCGGCCTGGCCTCCGTCGCCGCCGCGCGCGGCTACCGCATCATCATCGTCATGCCCGAGACCATGTCCGTCGAGCGCCGCCAGCTCATGAAGGCCTACGGCGCGGAGCTCGTTCTGACCGAGGGCGCCAAGGGCATGAAGGGCGCGATCGCCAAGGCCGACGAGCTGGCAAAGCAGATCCCGGGCGGCTTCGTGCCCGGCCAGTTCGTGAACCCCGCCAACCCCAGGGCGCACTTTGAGACCACCGGCCCCGAGATCTGGGCTGACACCGACGGCAAGGTCGACTGGTTCGTCGCGGGCGTCGGCACCGGCGGCACCGTCACGGGCGTCGGCCGGTATCTCAAGTCGCAGAATGCCGCGGTGAAGGTCGCGGCGGTCGAGCCGGATTCCTCCCCCGTGCTCTCCGGCGGCGCCTCCGGCCCGCACAAGATCCAGGGCATCGGCGCGGGCTTCGTGCCCGACGTGCTCGACACCAAGGTCTACGACGAGGTCATCCGCGTCACGAACGAGGACGCGTTCGAGCTCGGCCGCAAGGTCGGCCGCAGCGAGGGCGTGCTCGTGGGCATCTCCTCCGGCGCCGCCGTCTGGGCCGCCGTCGAGCTGGCCAGACGCCCGGAGAACGCGGGCAAGACCATCGTGGCCCTGCTGCCCGACACCGGCGACCGCTATCTGTCCACGGCCCTCTTTGCCGAGTAAATGGGGAAAATCCTGATCGCCATGAGCGGCGGCGTCGACTCGAGCGTCGCCGCCGCTCTTTTGAAGCAGGAGGGGAACACGTGCCTGGGCGTCATGCTGCGCCTCTATGAAAACGAGGACGCGGGGCTTTCGCGCGAGTCCGCCTGCTGCTCCGCCTCCGACGCCGAGGACGCGCGCGCCGTGGCCTGCCGGCTCGGCATGCCGTTCTATGTCTTCAATTTTACGGAATATTTCCGCGAGGAGGTCTTGGGCCGCTTCGCGCGCTGCTATGCCTGCGGGCGCACGCCCAATCCCTGCATCGACTGCAACCGCTACATGAAGTTCGGCCGCCTGTACGAGCGGGCGCGGGTGCTGGGCTGCGACGCCGTCGCGACGGGGCACTATGCCCGCGTCGAAAAAACGGAGGACGGCTGGGTGCTCAAAAAGGCGCTCGACGGGACAAAGGACCAGAGCTACGTGCTCTACCGGCTCACGCAGGACGAGCTGGCGCACACACGCTTTCCGCTCGGGTCTCTGCGCAAGACCGAGACGCGCGCGCTCGCGGAGCGGTTCGGCCTGGTCACCGCGCGCAAGCGCGACAGCCAGGACATCTGCTTCGCGCCGGACGGCGACTATGCCGCCGCGGTCGAGCGCTGTCTCGGCAGGACCTTCCCGCCCGGTCCCTTTGTGCGCGCGGACGGCACCGTTCTGGGCGAGCACCGGGGGCTCATCCGCTACACGGTGGGCCAGCGGCGGGGGCTGGGGCTGCCGTCGGGCGGGCGGCTGTATGTGACGGCGCTGCGCCCGGAGGAAAACGCCGTCGTCGTGGGCGGCGGGGACGAGCTTCTAAGCCGGACGCTCGAGGCGGAGGACTTCCACTGGATCTCCGGGAAAACGCCGCCCGCGCCGTTCCGCGCGAAGGCGAAGATCCGCTACCACCACCCGGAGGCCGCCTGCACCGTGACGCCGGGCGAGCGCGTGACGGTCGTGTTCGACGAGCCGCAGCGCGCCGCCGCGCCGGGCCAGTCCGTCGTTCTCTACGACGGCGACGTGGTTCTGGGCGGCGGAACGATCGTGTCAGGAGGATAAAGCAATGATGATTTCGACCCGCGGGCGCTATGCCCTGCGCGTGATGGCCGACCTGGCCGAGCACCGGGGCGGCGGCTGGGTGCCGCTCAGCCAGATTGCCGAGCGGCAGGAGATCTCGCAGAAATACCTCGAGAGCATCATGGCCGCGCTCACAAAGGGCGGGCTCGTCGAGGGCGCGTCCGGCAAGGGCGGCGGCTACCGCCTGCGCCGCGAGCCGTCCGAGTACCCCCTGGGGGAGATCCTGCGCCTCACGGAGGGGTCGCTGGCCCCGGTCGCGTGCCTGGAGCCGGGCGCGGCGGCCTGCCCCCGCGCGGAGCGCTGCCGCACGCTGCCCATGTGGCGCGAGCTCGACTGCGTGATCGCGGAATTTTTCGACAGCCGCACGGTCGCGGAGCTCATGACCCCCGAGGACGGGGGAGACTACGTGATCTGAGCGGGACGTCCCCATCTGAGAAATAATATCCCCCCGGGAGGCTTGCGCGGCGTTTTTCCCTCTGGTACGATAGGGTCATCAACCAAGGGAGAGACGCCGTATGCATATTCCGGACAATTATCTGAGCCCCGTCACCTGCGCGGTCATGACCGCGGCGATGGTGCCCGTGTGGGCGTTCGCCATCAAAAAGGTCAAGAAAGAGCTGCCGAAGGCCAAGCTGCCGCAGCTCGGCATCGGCGCGGCGCTGACGTTTCTCATGATGATGTACAACGTCCCTCTGCCCGGCGGCACGAGCGGCCACGCCGTGGGCGGCACGCTCATCGCCATCCTTATGGGCCCCTCGGCGGCCTGCGTCTGCGTGTCGGTGGCGCTGCTGCTGCAGGCGCTGCTGTTCGGCGACGGCGGCATTTTGTCCTTCGGCGCGAACTGCTTCAACATGGCCTTCGTCCTGCCCTTCGCAGGCTACTATCTCTATAAATTCATCCGCGAGCGGGTGAAATCGAAGTCCGGCGAGTACGCCGGCGCGATCGCCGGCTCGTATTTCGGGCTCGTGTTCGCGGCCCTGCTGACGGCCGTGGAGTTCGGCCTCCAGCCGCTTCTCTTCCGCGACGCGGCGGGCCAGCCGCTCTACTGCCCGTATTCCCTGTCCGTCTCCATCCCCGCGATGGTGATTCCGCACCTGCTGGTCGCGGGCCCGGTCGAGGCGGCGTTCACAGTGCTCATCCTGGCCTTCGTCAAAAAGGTCTCGCCCGATCTCGCCGAGCCGCTGCCCGGGAAAAAGACCAGGGGCGTCTGGGGCCTGCTGCTGGCGCTCGTCTGCGCGGCGCCGCTCGGCCTGCTCGCGAGCGGCACGGCCTGGGGCGAGTGGGGCATGGACGAGATCGCCGGCCTCGCTGGATATACGCCCGCCGGCATGGCGAGCGGCTTCAGCTTTAACGCCCTGCTGCCCGACTATTCGGTCTCCGGCCTGCCGGAGGTCCTGGGCTACATCCTCTCGGCGGTGCTCGGCACGGCGATTCTCGTGATCGTGTTCAAGCTGATCGCCAGCCGCAAAAAGCCCGCCGGACAACACTGAAAAGGAGCACCCATGGCAGATATTCCCCAGTGGCTGACCCGGCCGGAGCCTTATGAACCGCCGAAAGACCGTGACCGCTTTCTCGACCGGAGCATCGTCTCCTTTGTGACGCTGCTCTCGCGATTCCGCAGCCAGAGCGCGCTTGAGCGCGATCTGCTGTGGGTCTCGCCGGTCTCGAAGCTGGCCGCGGCGGTTTTGTATGTCGTGCTCGTCTCGCTCGCGCGGCAGTTCGGCTTCGTCTACCTGATGCTCGCGTACGCGGCGGTGCTGCTGGCCTTGCTGCCGGCGCGGGAGCTCCGGCGCTGCCTCGCGGGCGCGTTCGCCGCGGCCGCGCTGGCGTATCTCATTCTGCTGCCCTCCGCGCTGGCGGGCAGCCGCTACAGCATCACGATGATCCCGGCCAAGGCGTTCGTCTGCGTCTCGTTCGTGAACCTCCTCTCCCGCACGACCAGATGGGACCGGCTCACGGGCGCGCTGCGCCGCTTCCGCTTCCCGGATCTGTTCATCTTCGTCATCGACATCACGATCAAATACATCGCGCTGCTGGGCGAGTTCGCGCTGCAGATGCTCTATGCGCTGCGCCTGCGCTCGGTCGGGCGCAACCGGGGCAAGTACGGCTCCCTGGCGGGAGCCGCCGGCACGCTGTTTCTCAAATCCCGCGCCATGTCCGAGGAGCTCTACTACGCCATGGAGTGCCGCGGCTTCACGGGGGAATACCGCACCGCGCGCGTGCGCCCGACCTGGCGCGACGGCGTGTTCTGGGCTCTGAACGCCGGGCTTGTCCTCGCGTATTTTGCGCTGTCCTGAGAGGCTTTTATGATTGAATTTTCCGGCGTCAGCTACGCCTACGACACGGCGCCCGCGCTGCGGGACGTTACGTTTTCCATCGCGGCAGGAGAGTCCGTCTGCCTGCTGGGCCCCAACGGCAGCGGAAAATCGACGCTGCTGCGGCTTTTGAACGGGCTCATCTTCCCGACCGGGGGAAGCTATTTCTTCGAGGGCCGCGAGATCACGGCGGCGCTCATGAAGAAGGCCGCCTTCGCCAAGCAGTTCCACCAGCGCGTCGGCTTCGTGTTCCAGGACTCCGAGGCGCAGCTGTTCTGCCCCACGGTCTTCGACGAGGTCGCCTTCGGCCCGCGCCAGATGGGGCTGGACGAGGAGCAGACCGCGCGCCGCGCGGACGACTGCCTGGCCCTGCTCGGCATCGAGGCGTTGCGCGGCCGCCAGCCGTACCACCTGAGCGGAGGCGAAAAAAAGAAGGTCGCCGTGGCGGCGGCCCTGGCCCTCAACCCCGAGGTGCTGGTGCTCGACGAGCCGATGAACAGCCTCGACCCGCGCACCGAGCGCGCGCTCGCGCAGTTTCTTCTGCAGCTCGAGGCCGCGGGCAAGACCGTGATCGTCTCGACGCACGATCTGCGCCTGGCCGCGAGGCTCTCGAAGCGCGCCATTTTGTTCGACGAATCGCACGCCGTCGCCGCCGACGGCGAGACGGCCGCGCTGCTGGCCGACCGCGGGCTTTTGAAAAAGGCCAACCTCGTCGACTGGGAAGAGGAATAAAAAGCATCCCCTGCGCCGAAATGCCGACGCAGGGGATGCTTTTTATTTGCCGTTACCGCAGCAGGGACAGCCCGCGGCGCATGGAGAGGACGGTCGCGCCGGCCTCCAGGGCGCAGGCGACCGCGTAGGGCGCGTTGCCGAAGACCAGCATCAGCGCGATGAGCGCGCCGTTGCAGCCGACCACGGCCCAGAGCGCCCATTTACGCTTGCCGGCCGTGAGCCAGATATAGGCCGCGCACTTGAGAAGGCACACCGCGAGCATGCCGATGTAGATGCCGTAATACTGCCCGATGTCGGCCATGAGCGCGTCGTAGACGCTCTTGATCTCGGCAAAGTCGGGGATAGCGGTGAAGAACTGCGCGTACATGGCCTGGTTGTGGTAGACGATCATGAGGCTCGCGTAGCTGAGGGCCGTGTAGCCCGCCAGCACGGCGCAGAGGATGAGCCAGGCTGTGAGCAGCCCGGAATACCGCACGCGGCCCGTCTCGTCGCGCCAGACGGACGCGCGGCGCGGGGCGGAGGCATCGGGATTCTGAGGCCGGCTCTCCGGCTGCTCCGCGCCGAGATCCAGCTCCTCCTGGCGCACGGGCGCGGAATAGCGCTTCACGAGCGCGCCGCAGTCGGGGCAGATGAGCGTTTCGTCGGACACCTGTTTGCCGCAGTTGTAGCAGGTCTGCATAGTCATGCCTCCTTTAAGACACGTCGAATTCCCGGTCGATGCAGTAGGAGACCATCTCGACATTCTCCTGCGTGTAGGGCAGCTCGCCGTTGTCGAACATCAGGGCCGCGCCGTAGATGATCGAGCGCACGACGAAGGTCTTGCGCACGCGCACCTCGTCGGACATGTGGACCTCGGCGCAGTAGGCGGACACCAGCTCGAAGGTCGTCTTGCTGAGCTTGCCCATGAACGCGCCGTATTTCTCGTGAAAATCCTCATGCCGCAGCATGATGATCGCGCGGAACTGCGAATTTTCCGCGAGAAAGCGAATATATTCCAGACTGACGGCCAGCAGCTTCTCGCGCGTGGTGCCGCCCTCGCAGCGCGAGAGCACGGCCTGCTGCCGCTCGGACCAGCGGTCCTCGATATAGCCGATGATGGCCCGGAAAAAGCCCTGCTTGTCTTCGAAATGCTTGTAGGGCGCGGCGCAGGAGACGCCGCACTGCGTGGCGATGCGTCGGACGGAGAAGGCCTGAAAGCCGTATTGCTTGAGCTCGTCGATGCCCGCCAGGATGAGCTGATCGCGCAGATTCGGATGCTTCCCCATGACGGGCCTCCTTTTCCTGAGTATACAGTTATAGTACTATTCTACCGACGAAAGTGCGGAAAGTCAATTCTCACGGTTCGGGGCGCCGCGCAAGAAAAGGATTGACAGCAGGAAAAAACTGCGTTATGATGCATTCAATCGTATGGTTATCACCGATAACCGTACTCTTTTTTCTCAAATAGTTATCACCGATAACCAAATTAAAATTTTATGGAGGCTTTATCATGGACCAGGAACAGATTTTTGATGCGATCGCGGAGCTGATTGCCGACCGGAACGACTGCGACAAATCGGAGATCACGATGGACACCAACTTCAAAGAGGCGGGCATCGACTCGCTCGACACCGTAGAGCTGCTCATGAACCTCGAGGACAAGCTGGGCCAGGAGATCGAGCTCGACCAGAAGGTCGAGACCGTCGGCGAGCTCGTCAAGTTCATTGAGGAGAAGCTTAAATGATTGAGTCGAAAATCTGCTCGCTGCTGGGGATCGAGTACCCGATCTTCCAGGGCGGCATGGCCTGGGTCGCGGACGGGAAGCTGGCCGCGGCCGTCTCCGAGGGCGGCGGGCTCGGCATCGTCGCCGCGGGCAACGCCCCGGCCGACTACGTGCGCGGACAGCTGCGCATTGCGCGCTCGCTCACGGACAAGCCCTTCGGCCTCAACATCATGCTCATGAGCCCGTTCGCCGACGAGGTGGCGAAGGTCGCGGCCGAGGAAAAGGTCGCGGTCGTCACGACCGGCGCGGGCAACCCCGCCAAGTACATGGAGTCCTGGCAGCAGGCCGGCGTCAAGGTGATCCCGGTCGTGGCCTCGGTCGCCATGGCGAAGCTCATGACGCGCGTGGGCGCGTCCGCGCTCATCGCCGAGGGCGGCGAGTCCGGCGGCCATGTGGGCGAGCTCACGACGATGGTGCTCGTGCCGCAGGTCTGCGACGCGACCGACCTGCCCGTCCTGGCGGCGGGCGGCATCGCCGACGGCCGCGGCTTCGCGGCGAGCCTCATGCTGGGCGCCTGCGGCGTGCAGATGGGCACGCGCTTTCTGACCGCGACCGAGTGCTCCATCCACCGCAACTACAAGGACAAGGTGCTCAAGGCCAACGATCTCGCCACCGCGGTGACGGGCAAGCGCCTGGGCCATCCCGTCCGCAGCCTCAAGACGCCCTTTACGCGGCGCTACATGGCGGCGGAGTACACCCAGATCTCCGACGAGGATCTCGAGAGCATGGGCGCGGGCGCGCTGCGCCTGGCCGTGGTCGAGGGCGACGTGCAGAACGGCTGCTTCCTCGCGGGCCAGATCGCCTCGATGGTCACAAAGGAGCAGCCCGCGGCCGAGATCCTCCGCGAGATCATCGCCGAGGCGGAGCCGCTTCTGAAGGGAGCCCCCGCATGGGTAAAATAGCCTTTGTGTTCTCGGGCCAGGGCGCGCAGTACGCGGGCATGGGCCGGGAGCTATACGAACAGAACGAGGCCGCGCGCGGCGTCTTCGACCGCCTGGAGAAGCTCCGTCCCGGCACGCTCGCCCAGTGCTTCGAGGGCCCGGCCGAGGTTCTGACGCGCACCGCCAACACGCAGCCCTGCCTCTACGCCGTCGAGGCGGCGGCGGACGCGGCGCTGCGCGCCTGCGGCGTGCGGCCGTCCGCGCTCGCGGGCTTCTCCCTGGGCGAGCTCACGGGGCTCTATGCCGCCGGGGCCGTCACGCTCGAGGAGGGCTTCCGGCTCGTGCAGCTGCGCGGCCGGCTCATGGACGAGGCGTCGCAGAGCTGCGACGCCGGCATGGCCGCCGTTCTGAAGCTGCCCGACGAGACGGTCGAGGCGCTCTGCGCGCAGCTCGAGGGCGTCTATCCCGTCAACTACAACTGCCCCGGACAGGTGGTCGCCGCCGGCCCGCGCGCGCAGCTGACGCTTTTGAGCGAAGCCGTCCGCGCCGCGGGCGGCCGCGCGATTCCGCTGCGCGTCTCGGGCGCGTTCCACTCTCCGTACATGAAAAGCGCGGCCGAGGCCTTCGGCCGGGCGCTCGAGGACGCGGATTTCGCCGCGCCCGAGGTGCCGCTCTATGCCGACGCGACGGCCGAGCCCTACGCGGGCGACTTCCGCGCGCTTTTGAAGCGGCAGATCGAGAGCCCCGTGCGCTGGCGCGCGCTCGTCGAGCACCTGCGGGACGCGGGCGTCGGCACGTTCGTCGAGCTGGGGCCGGGCTCCACGCTCTGCGGACTCATCCAAAAAACCGACCCGGCGCTGACGGCCCTTCACGTGGAGGACGCCGCCAGCCTGGAGAAAACGAGGGAGGCTCTCTCATGCTGACCGGAAAAACAGCCATCGTGACGGGCGGCAGCCGCGGCATCGGCGCGGCCATCGCCAGGAAGTTCGCCTCGCTCGGCGCGAACGTCGCCATCGTCTACGCGGGCAACGAGCAGGCGGCCGAGAAGACCGCGGACGAGTGCCGCGCGCTCGGCGGCCAGGCCAAATGCTGGCGCTGCGACGCGGCCGACTTCGCCGCCGTCAAGCAGACGGTCGCCGAGGTGAAAAAGGAGTTCGGCGCGATCGATATCCTCGTGAACAACGCGGGCATCAACCGCGACGGCCTGCTCGCCATGATGAAGGAGCAGGACTTCGACGACGTGATCGCCACGAATCTCAAGGGCGCGTTCAACTTCCTGCGCCACTGCTCGCCCGTCTTCATCCGCCAGCACGGCGGCCGCATCATCAACATCTCCTCCGTCGCGGGGCTCATGGGCAACGCGGGCCAGGTCAACTACTCGGCCTCCAAGGCCGGGATCATCGGCCTCACGAAGTCCGCCGCGCGCGAGCTCGCGGGGAAGAACATCACCTGCAACGCGATCGCTCCGGGCTTTATCCGCACGGACATGACCGCCGAATTTGACGACTCGAATCCCTTCGTGGCGTCCATTCCGCTCGGGCACATGGGCTCGCCGGAGGACGTGGCCGAGCTGGCGGCGTTTCTCGCCGGGCCCGGCGCGGGCTACATCACGGGCGAGGTCATCCGCGTGGACGGCGGCATCGCGATCTGAGGCCGTCCGCGTCCGTTTTCTTTGCAAGGTCACATTAAATGAGGTTTTCAAGATGGAAGAAAAAAACATCCGGGAATATGCCAGACTGATGCAGGAGCTGGGCCTGACCGGACTCGAGGTCCGGCAGGACGGCAGCCTGCGGCTCGAGCGCGAGGGACAGCCCGCGCCCGCGCCTGCCGCGCCCCAGCCCGCCGCCGCGCCTGAAAAGGCGAAGCCGGCCGACGGGCTCACCGACGTGACCTCCCCCATGGTGGGCGTGTTCTACGCCTCGCCGGAGGAGAACGCCGCGCCCTACGTCCACGCCGGCAGCCGCGTGCGCCGGGGCGACGTGCTCTGTCTCATCGAGGCCATGAAGCTTATGAACGAGGTCACGGCCGAGCAGGACGGCGTCATCGCCGAGGTCTGCGTCACGAGCGGGCAGGTCGTGGACTTCGGCCGCGTGCTGTTTCGGATGAAGGAGGCGGGCGCATGAACAGGGAAGAACTCATGAACATCCTGCCCCACCGGGGCAATATGCTGCTGCTCGACGAGGCCGTCTGCGAGGACGGCGCCGCGCACGGGGTCTACCATGTGCGCGGGGACGAATTCTTTCTCGACGGTCATTTCCCCGGCAACCCCGTGGTGCCGGGCGTCATTCTCTGCGAGATTCTCGCGCAGTCGTGCTGCGTGCTGCTCCAGGACAAGATGAAGCAGGGCTGCACGCCCCTCTACACGGGTCTCGACAAGGTGCGCTTCAAGTCGCCCGTGCGGCCGGGAGACACCTTCCAGACCGAGTGCCGCATCACGCGCTCGAAGGGCCCGTTCTATTTTGCCGAGGGACAGGGGACGGTGGACGGCCGGCTTTGCGTCCGCGCCGAATTTTCCTTCGCCGTGCTGGAGGGCTAGATGTTTTCCAAAATTCTGATTGCCAACCGCGGCGAGATCGCCGTGCGGATCATCCGCGCCTGCAAGGAGATGGGCATCGCGACCGTCGCGGTCTACTCCGAGGCCGACGCCGACACCATGCACACGGCCCTCGCCGACGAGCGCTACTGCATCGGCCCCGCCGAGGCGGGGGAGAGCTATCTGAACGAGGAGCGCATCGTCTCGGCGGCCATCGCCTCCGGGGCGCAGGCCATCCATCCGGGCTACGGCTTCCTCTCCGAGAACGCGCACTTCGCGGCGCTCTGCCGGAAAAACCACATCGCCTTCATCGGCCCGCCCGCCGAGACCATGCAGGCGCTCGGCGACAAGGCGCACGTCAAGTCGCTCATGCAGGAGGCGGGCCTGCCCGTCATCCCGGGCGCGAAGGCCATCCGCTCCGCGGCCGAGGCCCAGGCGGCGGCCGCCGCGATCGGCTACCCCGTCATGCTCAAGGCGTGCCTGGGCGGCGGCGGGCGCGGCATCCGGCTCGTGAACGGCGAGAGCGAGATGCCCGCGGCGTTCGCCTCGGCCCGCGCCGAGAGCGAGGCCGCCTTCGGCAGCGCCGAGGTGTATCTGGAGAAATACGTCCACCCCGCACGCCACATCGAGGTGCAGATCCTCGCGGACGAGGCGGGAAACGTCGTCTGCCTCGGCGAGCGCGACTGCTCCGTGCAGCGCAAGAACCAGAAGCTCATCGAGGAGTCGCCCTCGCCCGCGATGGACAGGGCCGAGCGCGCCGGGCTCTTTGAAAAGGTCGCCCGCGCCGTCAAGGCCATCGGCTACTGCGGCGTCGGCACGCTCGAGTTTCTCCGCGCGCCGGAGGGCGCGTATTATTTTATGGAGATGAACGTCCGGCTCCAGGTCGAGCACACCGTGACCGAGGCCCTCACGGGCATTGATCTCGTGAAGTGGCAGATCCGCGTGGCCTCGGGCGTGAAGCTGAACTTCCGCCAGGAGGACGTCGATCTGACGGGCAGCGCCATCGAGTGCCGCGTCTGCGCGCTGGCGCCGGGGACGGTCAAGTTCCTGCACGTCTCGGGCGGACCGTTCGTGCGCTTCGACACCTATCTTATGACGGGCTCCGTCGTGACGCCGTACTACGACCCGCTGCTCGGCAAGCTGATCGTCTACGCCTCGACGCGCGAGGAGGCGCTGCGCAAGATGAAGGCCGCGCTGTGCGAGCTCGTCATCACGGGCGTGCCCAACAACATCGAGGAGCAGATCGGCCTTGTGAGCCGCGAGGAGTTCCGGCGCGGCACCTATAACCTCGATTTTCTGAGAAAGTGAGGGACCGCCTGTGGCTGTTCCGTTTATCAATTTCTTTCTGAAGCCCGGCAACGAGCTCGAGCCGGGCGGCCGGCCCGCGGACGCCGTCTCGGAGGACGAGAACGAGCCCTCCGTGACCTGCCCCAACTGCCACCGCGGCGTGCCGCAGAGCCAGATCTGGGACAATCTCTACTGCTGCCCGCGCTGCGGCCATCCGTTCCGGATGAACGCCCGGCAGCGTCTGAGCCTGCTCTGCGACCCGGATTCGTTCCGGGAGCTCGACCCGGATCTGGAGCCGGGCGACCCCCTGGGCTTCCCTGGCTACGCGCGCAAGCTCGAGACCGCGCGCAGCGCCTCCGGCGAGCGCGAGGGCGTCGTGACCGGCACGGCCTCGATCGGCGGCCGCCCGTGCGCGATCTTTGTGATGGAGCCGAACTTCATGATGGGCTCCATGGGCATGGTCGTGGGCGAAAAGGTCACGCGCCTGTTTGAATACGCGACCGAACACCGGCTCAGCGTCGTGGGCTGTACCGTCTCCGGCGGGGCCCGGATGCAGGAGGGACTGCTCTCTCTCATGCAGATGGCCAAGACCTCCGGCGCGGTGAAGCGGCACTCCGACGCGGGGCTCTTTTACGCGGCGCTGCTCACGAATCCCACGACGGGCGGCGTCACGGCCTCGTTCGCCATGGAGGGCGACGTCACCCTGGCCGAGCCCGAGGCCACGATCGGCTTCGCGGGCGCGCGCGTCGTCGAGAGCACGACGAAAAAGAAGCTCCCGCCCGGCTTCCAGACGGCCGAATCGCTGCTGGAGCACGGCTTTGTGGACGCGATCGTGCCGCGCGCCAAGCAGCGCCGGACGCTCGCGCTCCTGCTCAATCTCTACGAAGGAGGCTCGCCGGATGGACAAGACAGCCTATGACCGCGTGCGCGCGGCCCGCGCCAACGACCGGCCGACGGGCAAAGACTACATCGACCATCTTCTGACCGACTTTTTTGAGCTCCACGGCGACCGCCGCTTCGCGGACGATCCCGCCATCGTGGCGGGCGTGGGGTATCTGTGCGGCCGCCCCGTGACGGCTGCGGCCGTGGAAAAGGGCCACGGCACGCGCGAGCGGCTCGCGCGCAACTTCGGCTCGCCCGGCCCGGACGGCTACCGCAAGGCGCTGCGCCTGGCCAGGCAGGCCGAGAAATTCGGCCGGCCCGTGCTGCTCATCGCCGACACGGCGGGCGCCTACTGCGGCGTCGAGGCCGAGGAGCGCGGCCAGGGCGAGGCCATCGCGGAAAATCTCACGGAATTCATGGCGCTGCGCGTGCCGGTCGAGACGCTCCTCGTGGGCGAAGGCGGCAGCGGCGGCGCGCTGGCGCTGGCCGTGGCCGACCGCGTCTGGATGCTGGAGAACGCCTGGTACTCGGTCATTTCGCCCGAGGGCTGCGCCTCCATCCTCTGGAAGGACGCGTCCAAGGCGGCCGAGGCCTCCGAGAGCCTGCGGCTCACGGCGGAGGACGCCCTGCGCTTCGGCGCGATCGACGAGATCCTGCCCGAGGAGGGCCTCGGAAAGGATGAATTTTATGCGGCGCTGGCGGAGAAGCTGGCCGGGGTCTTCGCGGAGCTCTCCAGAATGACGCCGGACGAGCTGACGGCCGCCCGCTGGGCGCGCTGGCGCGCGCTCGGGGTGCCGCAGGAGGGAGAAACACATGCTTGAAGCCATCACGCCGTACACGCGGCGCGTGTTCTATTACGAGACCGATAAAATGGCCATCGTGCACAATTCCAATTATCTGCGCATCTTCGAGGAGGCGCGCCTGGACTACATGGCGAAGGCGGGCCTGCACTACCGCGAGCTGGAGGAGAAGGGCGTGCTCATCCCCGTCGTCTCGGCCTCGGTGCGCTATCTGAACCCGCTGCACTACGACGAGGAGCTGCGCGCCGTCACCCACATGACGGCCTTCAACGGCATCCGCTTCTCGTATGCCTACCAGGTCTTCCGCGCAGAGGACGGCCTGCTCTGCGCCGAGGGCGCGAGCGAGCACTGCTTTTTGGACGAGGCCGCCCGCGTGCCCGTCGCGCTCAGGCGCCGCGAGCCTGAAATGTACAACGTATGGAAACAGCTCATGGAGGAAGAAACAGCCAATGGAAAATAACACCCTCCGCCGGGTGGCCGTCACCGGCCTCGGCGCGGTCACGCCCCTCGGCAACGACGTGGAGAGCTTCTGGAAGAACCTGCTTGCCGGCGTCTGCGCCATCGGGCCGATCACCAAGTTCGACACCTCGGAATACAAGGTCCACATCGGCGCGGAGGTGCGCAACTTCCAGCCGCTCGACTGCATGGACAAGATCGAGGTGATGCACTCCGACCTCTACGCGCAGTTCGCCATGGCGGCCGCCGTGCAGGCCATGACCGACAGCGGCGCGGCCGGCGCCGTCGCCCCCGAGCGCGCGGGCGTCTACATGGGCAGCGGCATCGGCGGCATCGGCACCTTCATGACGGAGCACCGCAAGCTGCTGGAAAAGGGCCCGCGCCGCGTCTCGCCCTACTTCATCCCCATGATGATCCCGAACATGGCGTCCGGCATCATCGCCATCCGCTACGGCTTCCGCGGCCCGGCCATGCCCATGGTCACGGCCTGCGCCTCCGGCTCGAACGCGATCGGCGAGGCGATGCGGCTCATCCGCCACGGCTATATGGATCTCATGATCGCGGGCGGCGCCGAGGCGACCGTCAACGAGATCGCCCTCGCGGGCTTCTCCAACATGCAGGCGCTCTCGACCTCCGAGGACCCCCTGAACGCCTCCCTGCCGTTCGACAAACGGCGCACGGGCTTCGTCATGGGCGAGGGCGCGGGCGCGCTCGTGCTCGAGGAATACGAGCACGCCGTCCGGCGCGGCGCGAAGATCTACGCGATCCTCGCGGGCTACGGCTCGACCTGCGACGCCTACCACATGACGGCCCCCGATCCCGAGGCCAAGGGCGGCACGCAGGCCATCGCGGACGCGTGGCGCGAGCTGGATCTCGACACCGACAGGGTCTACATCAACGCCCACGGCACCGGCACCGTGATGAACGACTCTGCCGAGACGCTGGCCATCAAAAAGGCCCTGGGCGACGAGCGGGCGCACCGGGTGCTCGTGAGCTCCACCAAGTCGATGACCGGTCACATGCTGGGCGCGGCGGGCGGCGCGGAGGCCGTGGCCGCCGTGCTGGCCCTGCAGAACGGCGTCGTGCCGCCCACCATCGGTCTGCGCGAGCCCGACCCCGCGTGCGATCTCGACTATGTGCCGCTCACGGCGAGAAAAGCCGAGCTCGACGCGGCGCTGTCCACCTCGCTGGGCTTCGGCGGACACAACGCCTGTCTGGCTTTCAAAAAGGCGGGGCTGTGACATGGGGGAAAAACTGGTCATCACCGGCATGGGCGCCGTGACCCCCGTGGGCATCGGCGTCTCCGGCTACTGGCAGGGCCTCGTGTCCGGCCGGTGCGGCATCGGCCCCATCACGCGGCTCGACGCCTCGGCGCTGCCCGTCTCGCGGGCGGCCGAGGTGAAGGATTTTCACCCGAGGGACGTGCTGCCCTCCCGGCTCTGCACCGACATGGACCTGTTCATGCAGTACGCCTTTGCCGCCGCGGAGGAGGCGCTCGGCCAGAGCGGCCTCAGTCCCGAGGGCGGGCGCACGGGCATCGTGATGGGCACGGCCCTGGCGGGCCTGCAGCTCATCGGCGACACGCAGGAGGCCCGCGCCGTGCAGGGCGCGCACGTCGGCCCGCGCTTTCTCTCCAAGGTCATGGGCAACATGGCGGCCGCGCAGTTCGCCATCCACCACAGCATCACGGGCCCGAGCCTCACGCTCACGACGGCCTGCTCGTCCGGCGGCGACGCCGTCGTGACGGCCTCGATGCTGCTGCAGAGCGGCATGGCCGACGCAATCGTCGTGATGGCGGGCGAGGCCGCGCTGAGCCCGCTCGTCATCGAGAGCCTGGTCCGCGCGGGCGCCCTGTCCAAAACGGGCGAGAGCCGCCCGTTCGACCGCGGCCGCGACGGCTTCGTGATCGGCGAGGGCGGCGGCGCGCTCGTCCTCGAGACCGCGGAGCACGCGAAGGCCCGCGGGGCCGAGGTTCTCGCGGAGCTGCTCGGCTTCGCCTGCAACAACGACGCCTATCACCCCGTTTCCCCGGAGCCGGAGGGGCGCGGCGCGTCCGACTGCATGCGCCTGGCGCTCGGCCGGGCGGGGCTGGAGCCCCGGCAGATCGGCTATCTCAACGCGCACGGCACCGCGACGCTCGCGGGCGACAGCGCCGAGGCCAAGGCCATCGCGGCGGTGTTCGGCGGGCATCCGCCCCGCGTCAGCTCCACCAAGGGCGCGACCGGCCACATGATGGGCGCGGGCGGTCTGACGGAGCTCATTGCCTGCGTGCAGGCTGTCCGCACGGGCATCCTGCCGCCGAATCTTCATTTTGAACAGTTCGACGAGGGCGTCTCGCTGCCGCTCGTGGCAAACGAGGCGCTGCGCGAGCCCGTGTCCGCCGCCATGACGAACGCGCTCGGCTTCGGCGGGCAGAATTCCTGCCTCATCGTCGGACGGTACGGAGGCTGATCGTATGGATTACACCTATGACGTCGGGGCGTTCCGCCCCATTTTTGAAGAAAATTTCACCTGGATCTCCGGATTCCTGCGCAACGTGCGCCGCTTCGGAAACAATCCCGCGCTCATGGACCCCGCGACGAACCGCACCTGGACCTACCGGACGCTCAACGAGGACGTGAACCGCTTCGCCAACGCCCTCGCGGCGCGCGGCGTCGGCCGGGGAGACGTGGTGCTCTACCAGCTGCTCAACTCGCCGGAGTTCGCCTTCTGCTACCTCGCGCCGCAGAAGCTGGGCGCCGTCAACAGCCCCGCAAACTACAATCTCGCCGCGGGCGAGACGGCCCGCATCCTGAGCCACGACCGCCCCGCGGTCTACGTCTACGATCTCGATGTCGCGCCCATGGCGCAGAAGGCGCTCGAGCTGTCCGACTGGAAGCCCGGCACCATCCTCGCCGCGGCCGGCCTGCGCGAGCATCCGCCGCTGCCCGAGGGACACCGGTATCTCGACGAATTCATGGCGGACGCGCCCGTCTCGGAGCCCGCGCGGCGCGAGCCCGCAAACATGTACGACGAGGTCACGCGCATGTTCACCTCCGGCACCACGGGCCTGGCCAAGGGCATCCCCTCCAACAACGCGACGGAGGTGCTCTCGGCGCACGACGTCATCATGCACTTCCCGCTGAACCCCCACGACCGCACGATGAACATGACCCCGTGGTTCCACCGCGGCGGCCTGCACTCGGGCGGCCTCACCCCGACGCTCTACGCGGGCGGCTGCGCGGTCGTGCTGCGCATGTTCAGCGCCAAGACCTGCCTCGACTACGCGGTCAGCTGCGGCGTCACGTTCCTTATCGGCGTGCCCGCCGTGCTGGCGAGCCTGGCGGCCCGCCAGGAGAAGCATCCCGTCGATCTGAGCCGCCTGCACGGCATCGTCACCATGGGCAGCCCCCTCGAGAAAAACGCCTGCATCCGCTTCCAGAAGCTTCTGAGCCCCAATATCTTCAACGGCTACGGCACGACCGAGACGTTCTGGAACAGCTTCCTGCGCCCCTACGACCTGCCCGAGATGGCCGGCACGGCCGGCCGCTCCTGCACGGACGACGAGGTCCGCCTCGTGCACGTCTACGACGACCGCCGCGCGGAGCCCGAGGACGTCGTGCCGACGGACGGGAAGACCACGGGCGAGATCATCATTTTTTCGCCGTTCAAGTCGGCGCTCAGTTATCTCGACAACCCGGAGCTGACGGCTGAAAAGTATTACAAGGGCTGGCTCTACACGCACGATCTCGGCACCTGGGACGAGCAGCAGTTCGTCACGGTCTCGGGCCGGAAGGACGACATGATCATCTGCATGGGCGAGAACATCTATCCCACGCAGATCGAGGAGGTCCTCAACCGCTGCCCCGGCGTGAAGGACTGCATCGTGACGGGCGTGCCGGACGCCTCGCGCGGCGAGGCGGTCGTCGCCTACATCGTGCGGGAGGACAAAAATCTCACGGTGCAGGAGGTCAACCACTTCTGCGTCACGAGCCACGATCTTTCGGGCTACAAATGCCCGCGCTGGTACTGCTTCGTGGACGCCGTGCCCTACAACGCGACCGGCAAAAAGCAGCATTACGTCATGCGCGACCGCGTGCTGGGCGACCTGAACGACGGCCGGCTGCAAAGACCGTAATCCGTTTCGGTCTTTCTGAAAAAATGCACAAAAACCGGGGAGAGAAAAGGAAAAAATCCTTTTTTCTCTCCGGTTGACATTTTTTGCAGAGGTGCTATAATGCAGATAATTCGTGTAAACTGACAAAAACGCCGAATGTATGGTGCATACAGCGGGAGAACCAACTTTGGGGTGAATTCACAGCCGTGATAGGAGACCTTCCCTCTCCGAACCCGTCAGCTAATCTCGCAGGCGGAGGAAGGAAACCGGCGCGCGGGCGGAAGGCCCGGGGCGCCCGCAGCCGTCCGCCGCCGCAAAGGGTCCGGCGGCGTTTTTTTATCGTATTTTCAGGAGGCTCAGCCGTGATGGAAACAAACTGCAGTCTGTGGCTCGACGTCGTGCGCAAGCGGTATTCCTACGCGCAGAAGGAGGGCTACAGCCGGTACCCCTACGAGACGAAGAACATTGCCGACCGGGTCGCGCATATGCTCCAGTCGGAGGGCTACCGAGAGGAAAAGGATTCCTGATGGCCGGGGCTGTGCTGGGCGCCGCGTTCGGCGCGGGGCAGCTGTGGCTGCTTTTGACGGGCGTGCGCTCGCTCGGCTCGGAGAAGCTCAAGATCTGGGCGTTTCTGTGCCAGTTCCTCTGCCCGCTCGCGGGGCTGCTGCTCTGCGCGTGGCTGGTCCGCCCGCAGCTCGTGCCGTGCGCGGTCGCGATGGGCGCCGTGCTGCTCGCGGGCTCCGTGTATTGGGCCCTGAAGCTTCGCAAATCGGATAAACAGCCGGGGGACGACCCCGAAAAGAAGGTGTAATCGTGCCACTTTTGATCATCAAATGGGTGCTGCTGGCGCTGGGCGCCGAGCTCGGCGTGGGCGGCTGGTTCTGGAGAAAATCCGCCGTGCGCGTCTATGACGCCGAGCCGACCAAGCCGCACAAAAAGAAAAAGACGCTGGCCACGCTGCTCATGGTCGTGGGCGCCTGGCTCTTTGCCGAGCAGCTGCTGCGCGTTATCTTCGGCACCGAGCAGAAAGGCAAGTTCACGGTCGAGATCTGGGCGCCGCGCGTCACGCTCGCGGGCCAGTCCGTCAGCACGACGGTGCTCATCACCTGGGCCATCATGGCGGTCGTGCTGGTGCTGTCGCTGGCGTTCCGCATCTTCGCGGTGCCGCGCATGAAGGACGAGCCGCGCGGGCTGCAGAACGCGGTCGAGATCGCGGTCGAATACGTCCGGAAATACACCGAGTCCAAGGTGGGCGACCTCGGAGACGGCCTGCCGAGCTTCCTCTTCGCCGTCGTCGTGTTCATGGTCGGCTGCGCCGCCGTGGAGCTCTTCGGCTTCCGCGCCCCAACCGCCGACATCACCATGACCTTCGCCCTCGCGCTCACGACGCTCTTCTGCATCAACTACTACGGCTTCAAGAAGAAGGGCCTGGGCGGGCGCCTGAAGCGCTATTTCCCGAACGTCATGAACTTCGTCTCGGACATCGCCGCGCCCGTGTCGCTGGCCTGCCGGCTTTTCGGCAACATGCTGGGCGGCATGATCGTCATGGATCTGCTCTACTCCGCGATGGGCAACGCGGCCATCGGCTTCCCGAGCCTGGCCGGCCTGTACTTCAACCTCTTCCACCCGCTTATCCAGACCTACATCTTCATCACGCTGTCTCTCACCTTTATCGGGGAAGCAGTCGAATAAAAAATAATCCAAATTCGGAGGAAATTATTATGAGCTCTACCGGTCTTATCGCCATTGCCGCAGCCCTTGCGCTGCTCCCCTGCACCGCCGCCGCCATCGTCATGGGCCTCGCCACCGGCAAGGCCGCCGACGCCACCGCCCGCCAGCCGGAGGCCTCCGGCAAGATCCAGTCCATCCTCGTCCTCGGCCTGGCTCTGACCGAGTCCTGCGCCATCTACGGCTTTGTCAGCGCGCTGATCGTGATCTTCACTCTCGCGTAAGGAGCGGTACTATGGAAATCTATCCGTTGGATATTGCGATTCACCTCGTCAATATCGTCATCTTCTATCTCATCGTGAAGCTGCTGGTCTACAAGCCGGTGCGCAAGTTTATGGACGAGCGCACGGCCCGCATCCAGGGCGAAAAGGATGAGGCGAAGCGTCTCATGGACGACGCGCAGAAGACCCAGGCCGAGTACGACGGCAAGATCGCCGAGGCGGAGACCGCCTGCCAGCAGATCATCGCCACCGGCCGCAAGATCAATCTCGAGGCCGGCCAGAAGGTGATGAGCGACGCCCAGAGGGACGCCGAAAAGCTCCTCTCCGACGCCCGCGGCGAGGCGGCCGAGCTCAAGGCCCGCGCGCTCGACGACGCCAAGACCGAGCTGGCCGACGCGGCCGTCGACATGGCGGGCCGCGTGCTGCGTCTGGACGACTATGTGCAGCAGAACGTCAAGCAGGGCGCCGCGCAGCTCTCCGGCGAGAAGTCCGGCACCGTCAAGACGGCCAGACCCTGCTCCGACGAGGATCTCGCGCGCATCCGGGGCCAGCTCGAGCGCCTGCTGGGCTGCCATCTGCAGCTCGACGCGCTGGTCGACCCCAGCCTCATCGGCGGCTACTGCGCATACATAGACGGCACGGTCTACGACTTCAGCTATGCCGCGCAGCTCGGCGCCATGAAGCAAAAACTCTCCTGAGAGAAGGAAGTCTATGCTGAATTTCGATCAGGCTCCCATCGGGAGCTTTCTCAAGGAAAAACTGAAGGACTACCAGCCCGCGCCCGTGACCTACGAGTACGGCACCGTGGAGAGCTGCCAGGACGGCGTCGTGCGCGTCCGGGGGCTCAGCCGCGCGCAGTACGGAGAGCTGCTGGAGTTTGAGAACGACGCCTACGGCATCGCGCTCGACCTCAGCATGGACGGCGTGGGCGCCGCGCTTCTGAGCAAGCTCGACGCCGTCACGCCGGGCTCCGTCGTGCGCGGCACCGGCCGCGTCGCCGACGTCGGCGTGGGCGAGAGCCTGCTCGGCCGCGTGGTCGACCCGCTGGGCCGCCCGCTCGACGGCGACGCCCTCACCCCGCGCGCGTTCCGCCGCTGCGAATATCCCGCGCCCGCGATCATGGACCGCGCGCCCGTCGATACGCCGCTCGAGACCGGTATCCTCGCCATTGATTCGATGATCCCGATCGGACGCGGCCAGCGCGAGCTCATCATCGGCGACCGCCAGACCGGCAAGACCACCATCGCCCTCGCCGCCATGATGAACCAGCGTGCGACGGGCGTTCTCTGCGTCTACTGCGCCATCGGCCAGAAGACATCGTCCGTGGCCGCGCTCGTGCACGAGCTGGAGAAGACCGGCACGCTGGAGCACACGGTCGTCGTGGCCTCCACCGCCGCCGACAGCCCCGCCATGCAGTATCTGGCTCCCTATGCGGCCTGCGCCGTGGCCGAGGGCTTTATGTACGAGGGCAAAGACGTGCTCGTCGTCTACGACGATCTCAGCAAGCACGCCGTCGCCTACCGCACCATGTCTCTTCTGCTGCGCCGCCCCTCCGGCCGCGAGGCCTATCCCGGCGACGTGTTCTATCTCCACTCGCGCCTGCTCGAGCGCGCGGCGAAGCTGTCGCCGGAGAAGGGCGGCGGCTCCATCACCGCGCTGCCCATCATCGAGACGATGGCGGGCGATATCTCGGCCTACATCCCCACGAACGTCATTTCAATCACCGACGGCCAGATCTATCTCGAGTCCGAGCTGTTCCATTCGGGCGTGCGCCCGGCCGTGAACGTCGGCCTGTCCGTCTCCCGTGTCGGCCGCGCCGCGCAGTACGACGCCATGAAGAAGGTCTCCTCGTCTCTGCGGCTCGAGGTCGCGCAGTACCGCGACATGGCCGTCTTCGCGCAGTTCGGCGCGGACGTCGACGCCTCGACCAAAAAGCTGCTCTCCCGCGGCGAGCGGATGACGGAGCTCTTGAAGCAGCGCGGCGACGAAATCCTGAAGCTCTCGCAGCAGACGGCGCTGCTCTGCGCCTACGCGATGAACGCGCTCGAGAACGTGCCCGTGCGCGAGGCCGTGCGCTTTAAGAAGGAGCTGCTGCAGAACCTGCAGGCCGAGGCCCCCAGCGTGCTCGCCGCGATCGACGACACGAAAAAGCTGACCGAGGACGTGCGCCGCCAGCTGGAGGACGCGATCGGCGCCTTCACCAAGGGCTGGACGGAGGAGCAACATGCAGAGCGTCAGTGAGATCCGCCACCATATCCAGGCGGTCGGGGAGACCCGGAAGATCACGAACGCGATGGAGCTCGTCTCCTCCGCGAGAATGCAGAAATTCTCGCAGTACATCCCCTACAACACGCACTATTTCCAGCGGCTGCAGTCCGCGATGAAGGACATCCTCGACTCCGCCGCCGGCGTTTCGCACCCCTATCTGCAGCACCGCCGCGGCACCCGCCGCGCCTATATCGTGATCGCGGGCGACAAGGGGCTCGCGGGCGGCTACAACGCCGCGATCCTCAACTTCGCGCTCGAGGAGTTCAAGGGCCACACGGTCGATCGGCTCATCACGGTGGGCCTCGTCGCCGACAACTTCTTCCGCAAAAAGGGCATCACGCCCGACGACTCGACCGTCGGCATCGCGCAGAACCCGACGCTGTTCAACGCGCAGCGCCTGGCCGACCGCGTGACGGCCCTGTTCGACGAGAACATCATCGACGAGATCTTCGTCATCTTCACGCTCTTCGCGACCGCGCCGGGCAAGATCGTCTCCCGCCCGGTCATCCGGCGGCTGCTGCCGCTGCGGCTGAGCGATTTTGAGAACGTCGAGGCGGAGGATTATCTGCCCGACAGCGACGTCATCTATTCCCCCTCCCCGCAGGAGGTGTTCGACCAGCTGGCGCCGCAGTTCATCGCCTCGCGCATCTACGACGCGCTCATCCAGTCCTTCGCGGCGGAGCATTTCGCGCGCATGAACGCGATGCGCAGCGCCACGCGCAACGCGGACGATCTCATCAAGAAGCTGTCTTTGAATCTCAACACCGCGCGCCAGGCGCAGATCACCCAGGAGATCGCCGAGACCTCGTCCGGCATGGCGCAGGCGCAGGCGCCGGGGACAGCCCGGCAAGACAAGGAGGAACGGCCCATGCAGCCGCAGGATCAAGCCATTATCACACAAATCAGCGGCCCGGTGCTGACCGTCTCCTATCCGCAGGGGCAGAGCTTCAGGCTGCACGACCTGCTCGTGACCGAGTCGGGCGTGCACATGGAGGTCTGCGGCCACTCCGCCCCCGGCGAGGTGCGCGCGATCGCGCTCGACGCGACCTACGGCCTCTCCTGCGGCATGGCCGTCACGAACACCGGCTCGTGCATCCGCGTCCCCGTGGGCGAGAAGATGCTGGGCCGCGTCATCGACGTGCTCGGCAACCCCATCGACAAGCTGGGGCCCATCGACGCCCCGACCATGCCCATCTACCGCACGGCCCCGAGCTACGAGGAGCAGACCGGCGTCACGGAGTTCCTCGAGACCGGCATCAAGGTCATCGACCTTTTGACCCCCTACGCCAAGGGCGGCAAGATCGGCCTCTTCGGCGGCGCGGGCGTCGGCAAGACCGTGCTCATCATGGAGCTCATCTACAACGTCGCCAAGCAGCACGGCGGCTACTCCGTCTTCACGGGCGTGGGCGAGCGCAGCCGCGAGGGCAACGACCTCATCCACGACATGAACGAGACCGGCGCCATCTCCAAGACGGCCATGGCCTTCGGCCAGATGAACGAACCGCCAGGATCCAGAATGCGCGTCGCGCTCTCCGGGCTCACAATGGCGGAGTATTTCCGCGACGAGATGCAGCAGGACGTGCTGCTCTTCATCGACAACATCTTCCGCTACGTGCAGGCGGGCAACGAGGTCTCGGCCATGCTGGGCCGCATGCCGGCCGCTGTCGGCTACCAGCCGACCCTGGCGGAGGAGCTTGGCGAGCTCGAGGAGCGCATCACCTCCACCTCCAAGGGCTCCATCACGTCCGTGCAGGCGATCTACGTCCCGGCGGACGATCTGACGGACCCCGCGCCCGCCACGATTTTCTCCCATCTCGACGCCACCACGGTCCTCTCGCGGCAGATCTCCGAGCAGGGCATCTACCCCGCCGTCTCGCCGCTGGAGTCGTCGTCCCGCATCCTCGACCCGGCCATCGTCGGGCAGGAGCACTACGACGTCGCGCGCAAGGTGCAGGAGTGCCTGCAGCGCTACAACGAGCTCAAGGACATCATCGCGATCCTCGGCATGGACGAACTGTCCGAGGAGGACCGCCGCATGGTCTACCGCGCGCGCCGCATCCAGATGTTCCTCTCCCAGCCCATGAACGTGGCCGAGGCGTTTACCGGCAAGCCGGGCCGCTTCGTGCCGCTCAAGGACACCATCCGCAGCTTCCGCACGATCGTGGACGGCGAGGTCGACGATCTGCCCGAGCAGGCGTTCTTCATGGTCGGCGACATCGACGAGGTGCGCGCCAAGGCGAAGGAGCTGCAGCAGAATGGCTGAGAACACGTTCCTCTTTGAGATCCTGACGCCCCAGCGGCAGTTCTTCTCCGGCCAGATCGAGGCGCTGACCTTTCAGGCGCACGACGGCGAGTGGACGATCCTCAAGGACCACGCGCCGATGGTCGCGGTGCTGCGCCCCGGCGTCGTCAGCATCAAGCAGGAGGGCGCCTGGAAGACCGCCATCAACTCCGAGGGCTACATGGAGGTCGGCCACAGCGGCGTCATCCTCTTCGCGCAGACCTGCGAGTGGCCGGAGGAGGTCGACGTGAACCGCGCCGAGCGCACGCGGCTGCTGGCCGAGGAGAAGCTCCGCCAGGCCAAGAGCCTCGCCGAGTATCACACGAGCCGCGTCATGCTGGCCCGCGCCATGGCCCGCCTGCGCAACAGCGGCAAGAACGTCAACCTGGACTGAGCGGACGCCATGGGATTTTGGGTCTTTATGCTGGTCATGGCGCTGCTGCTGCCGGCCCTTATGACGGCCGTCGGCGCGTATTATCGCAGCCGCAGCCCCGGAAAGATCAACTCGTTCGTCGGCTATCGCACCGCGCGCTCCATGAAGAATGAACAGACCTGGGCCTTCGCGCACCGGCTTTTCGGCCGGATCTGGTTTCGCACGGGACTGGCGGAGCTGCCGGTTTCGGCGGTGTGCATGCTCCTGTTCCTCGGCCGCGGCAGGGATGCCGTCGGCTTTGCGGGACTCGCGCTCGAGATGGCGCAGCTCGCCGTGCTGATCGCGACGATCTTCCCCGTCGAGCGCGCGCTGAAGCGCAGCTTCGACGAAAACGGACAGCCGCGGCCGGATGCGCCGGATCTGTCAAAATAGTCCTTTACAACCATCCGTAGTGGTGCTATAATAAATCCACAACCAAATAGAGCATGTTGCGGCCGCGACCGGGGACTGGAAACAGAACGGGAGCGGCAAAAAGGGAATCGGAAATCGAACGCCGCCCGGCACTGTATACACCGAGTCCAAGCAGCCAATGGGCGAAAGCCGGTCATTGGGAAACTGAGAAGACTGCTGCGAGGACGTGGGGGAGACCCCGAAGGTGCGAGTCAGGAGACCTGCAATCTGCACGGAAGCACTGCACCTCCGGGATGGGAGGGCGGGGACTTCCGAGTTTTGTGACAGAAAAACGGCTGCCGCACCTGCAAAGGTGCGGCAGCTTTTTGCTCGTTTGGCTGCCCCTGCGTGCCTGTTCCGGCGCCGATCCCCCTCGGCCGCCGCTGCAGATAGAGACGGAACCGCGCCATCCCCCGGTGCGCTTCCGCCGGAATCCCCCGGAGAGCTGACGACGGGAACCGTCAGCTCTCCGGGGGAATTTCCGTATTGGAAAGGTTATACCCCCAATGCCGCGCGAAAGGCCTTGAAACATACAAAAATTGCGTATATAATGACAATAATATGGCAGGCATTCCGATAAATGGATGGCGCGGCCGGCGGGTCAGCCGGTCCGCGGGTGCACTGCGCAGAACGAAAAAGCCCGGCCCCGCGGCCGCGGCAGAGAAGGGGGAACAGCCTGTGAAGCACCGCCGCTACGATCCGATCCCGGAACGGCTTCTGTCCAAATACGCCCTGCTTCTCATGCTGAGCGGGGTGGCCGTCAATTTCGGCCTCAACCGGCTGGCCGCCCTGCTGGGCCTGCCCCTGTATCTGGACAATGTCGGCAGCGTTCTCGCCGCCGCGCTGGGCGGCCCGCTGCCGGGCATGATGGCCGCCTTCCTGTCGAATCTGCTCATCTCGGCCGCGGATGCCAGCAACATCTACTACGGCATTTTCACCATGCTCATCGCGCTGGCCGCCTCGATCTTCTCCCGCGCGGGCAAGCTGCGCACGATCCCGGGCTGCCTCGCGGCCGCGGGCGTGTTCATGCTGCTCGGCGGCGCGGTCGGCTCGCTGCTCGGCTGGTTCATGAACGGCGGGCAGATCGGCGGCATCTCCGCCCCGCTCGCCACCGCGCTCTATCTGCGCGGCTTCACGGCGTTCTGGGCGCAGTTCACGGCCGACATGGCCGTCGACTTCGCGGACAAGCTGCTCACCATGGCACTGGTCTATCTGGCGCTGTGTCATCTCCCCGTCCGGGTGCTCGATAAGCTGCCGCTCGGCTACGTCTACCGCACCGATCCGGAGACGCTCCGGAAAACGCTCGACGAGCAGGCGGCCAACTGCCGCCGGACGACCGTGCACCGCCGCATCGTGCGCCTGCTCGCGTTCGCGCTCGCGATCCTGGCGGTGCTCACGACCGCGCTCGCACTCTGGTTCTACCAGCGCTCGCAGCTGGAGCTCTACCTGGAAAACGCCTCGAACGTCGCCCAGATGACCGCGCAGTACGTCGAGGGCGGCAAGGTGGACGACTGGCTCGCGGGCCGCGACATGGACAGCTATCGGGAGACGAAGACGAAGCTGGCCGAGGTCTTCCGCAAGACCCCGCGCGTCGAATATCTCTACGTCTACGAGATCACCGAGGCGGGCAGCCGCGTCGTCTTCGACTTCGACACGCCCGGCACTCCGGCCGACCCGGTCGGCTCGCTCGTCCCGCTCGACCCCGACTTCGCGCCCGTGCGGGAGAAGCTGCTCGCGGGCGAACCGGTCGAGCCCGTCTCGTCGCACTCACAGTACGGCTGGCTCATCACGGCCTACGCGCCCATCCGCGGCTACGACGGCAAAACCGTCGCCTACGCCTGTGTCGACGTGTCCACCGTGGCCTATCTCCAGAGCCTGCTCGTCTACCTGCTGCGGCTTCTGACCGTGGAGACGGCCGTATCGCTCATCATGATCACGGCGGCCATCTGGTATGCACAGAAAAAGATGGTGCTGCCGCTCCGCGCGCTCGTGGCCCAGGCCGTGGCCTTCGACCGCGCCGACCCCGAGCGCTGGCTCGCCGATCCCGCGTGGACGAACCGCGCGCGCATCAAGACGGGCGACGAGATCGAGACCCTCTACCGCACGATGTGCCGGGTGGAGGAGAACGTGTCGCGCAGCGTGACGCAGCTGCGCGAATCGGAGCGGACGCTCCTGCAGGCGGCCGAGCTGCGCCGGCAGAACCGCGAGCTCGAGGAGGCCGTCCGCCAGGCGGACGCCGCGAACGCGGCCAAGACGGAGTTCTACTCCCGGATGAGCCACGACATGCGCACGCCGATGAACGGCATTCTGGGCCTGGCCGCCCTCTCGAAGGAGGAGAACGACCCGCAGGTCCTGCGCGAGAACATCCGCAAGATCGGCCAGGCCGGCGGATACCTGCTGGGGCTCATCAACGACACGCTCGATCTGAGCAAGCTCGAGAGCCGGAAGCTCGAGCTCAAGCCCGCGCCGTTTTATGCGCGCGACTTTCTCGCAAGTCTCAACGACATCCTGCGGCCCAGCCTCGAGGAGAAGAACATCACCTTTGAGATCGAAAACCGGGGCCTCAGCCTCGACGTCTATCCGCTGGCCGACGAGCTGCGGCTGCGCCAGGTGTTCATGAACCTCCTGTCGAACGCCATCAAATTCACGCCGGCCGGCGGCGCGATCTGGCTCACGCTCGAGTCGCGCGGCGAGGACGCGCAGCTGGCCCGCGACCGGTTCATTCTGCGCGACAGCGGCGTCGGCATGAGCCGGGAGTTCATGGAGAACGGCCTGTTCCGCCCGTTTTCGCAGGAGCACAACAGCCTCACCGCGCAGTACGCGGGCAGCGGGCTGGGGCTCGCGATCGTCAAAAATCTCGTGGAGCTCATGCACGGCCGGATCGCCGCCGAGAGCCAGCCCGGAGAGGGCACCACGTTCACGCTCGAGCTCGACTTCCCGCTGGTCGAACCCGAACAGGCGAGGCGGGAGATCTCGGCCGCGCACGAGCCCGAGCCGACCGCGAAGCTGAACGGCCGCATGATCCTGCTCTGCGAGGACAACGACCTCAACGCCGAGATCGCGGCCCGGCTGCTGGCCCACGCCGGAGCCAGGACCGAGCGCGCCGTCAACGGCATGGACGCCGTCGAGCGGTTCTCGCGCGCAGAGCCGGGCCGGTACGACGCGATCCTCATGGATATCCGCATGCCCGTCATGGACGGCATCTCGGCCGCGCGGCGCATCCGCGCGATGATCCGGACCGACGCGCAGACCGTCCCGATCATCGCCATGACCGCGAACGCCTATCTCGAGGACCGGGAGCAGACGAAGGCCGCCGGGATGAACGCGCATCTGGCCAAGCCCATCGACACGCAGGCGCTCTACCGCACGCTGAGCGCGCTCATTCCATAATAGGGAAAAGAAAAGCGCCGCGGCCATTTGGCCGCGGCGCTTTTGTCTGGCAGCGGGAAAAGACGTCAGTCCAGCGGAACCTTGATGACCACGCGGCGCACAACGCCCTCGCCGCAGCCGGGCGCGTGCGCGTCCTGCGGGAAAAATATCGCAAAGGCGCCTTTTCCCAGCGGCAGGGGCACCGCGCCGGGCTGCGGGGCGGCCAGCAGGCATTCCCGCGCCGGGTCGTACTCCGCCGTGATGCGCTGCAGCGCCGCGGCCGGCGTGTAAAAGACGGTCTCCTCGCCCTCGGCCATGAACATGAGATCCGCGTATTTCCGGTGCGCCTCAAAGGCCTCGGGGGCCGGCTTCAGCGTCTCCTCCATCTGGCTGAGAAAGAGTCCGGCGGGCAGCGCCGTCTTTCCCGGCGCAAACGCCGCCGCGTCGTACCGGGCCATCGCGTCGAACGCCGCCCACCAGGCGCGGCCGAGCGACTCATACTGCTTCGCATTTTCCATCCGGTCAAAAATCATGTCGGGCCTCCTGAAAAAAGATACTGTTATTATATCGCCTGCGCGAAAAATTGCAAGAAAGGGACTTGACAATAAGCGAATGATCGTTTATTATAGCTTACACGGGAGAGGTGAGGGTATGCGCAGAAGAGACGACGACAAAGAGCGCCGCATCAAGGAAGCGGTCATCCAGCTCATCCTGACCGAGGGCTGGAACGGCACCTCCATCTCGAAGATCGCGCGGCTGGCCGAGGTTTCGCCTGCGACCGTCTACGTCTATTTCGACAGCAAGGAGGACATGCTGCAGGACATCTACCGCGAATACTCCGAGGATGTCTACGGCTATCTTCTGAGCGGCATCCGCCCCGGCATGCGGCCGGACGAGATGCTGGACGTGCTGATCCGCGGCTATTACCGCTACATTCTCGAGAACCCCGAGGCGTTCTGCTTCGTCGAGCAGTTTTCCGGCTGCCCCGCGCTCGCGAACAGCTGCAGCGGAAAGACGGGCGTCTGCCGCATCTACAGCCTGATCGAGCAGCTGCGCGAGGCGGGCTGTATCCGCGACTACGACAGCGAGGTGCTGTTCGCCGCGATCTTTTACCCGGTCAAGGCCATCGCCGCCGACAGCCGCCGCAGCCCCGAGGACAAGGAAAAGCTCCTCACGGAGCTCATCGACCTCGCGGAGCACGCGGTCCTATTATAGTGGAAGCCGGCGGGGCGTCTCGTCCCGCCGTTTCATGGAAAGTTAATTAATCGAGCATTCGTTTAAGACGACAGGAAGGGAGAACCCCATGGAAGACAAATACCAAAACGGAATCGTGGTTCCGGTGTACGATACGGTGCTGCTGCCCGGCGTCCGCGCGGCGCTGCGGCTGGCGGACGACTCGCAGGCGCTCGAGGCGGCGCTCTCGCGCGGGGATACGTTCCTCGCGGTGCCGCTGCGCCGCCCGGCAGGGCAGACGCCGCTCACGGCGGAGGACTTCCACCGCCTCGGCGTCGTGATGCGCGCGAACGGCACGCACCGCAACGAGGACGGCGAGCTGTTCGTGCAGGCCGAGCTGGGCGAGCGCGTGGAGCTGAAGAGCTTCGCGGAGCAGGGCGAACTCTGGACGGCGGAATTTCTGCCGGAGCCGGAGCAGGCCGATCTGGACGAGAAGAGCGCCGCGGAGCTGCTGGACTACTGCCGCGACGTCGTGCGCGAGGCGAGCAGCCATTTCCGCGGCAGCGAGGAGTACCTGAAGGCGCTCTCGCAGCTGCGCGACATGAACACGCTCATCGCCTATCTCGCGCAGTTCATGCCGCTCGCGGCGGAGGAGAAGTACGAGCTTCTCAAGCAGGACTCGCAGAAGGAGCGCAGCCTGCGCTTCCTCGACCTGCTGCTCAAGCAGAAGGAGTCCATCGAGCTGCGCATGGAGCTCAACGAGAAGTTCTCGGAGAAGGCCAACGCGCGCTACCGCGAGCAGGCGCTCCGCGAGCAGCTCAAGGCCATCCAGGACGAGCTGAACGAGGGCAAGCCGGAGGGCAAAAAGGACGACGACTACCGCTCGCGCATCGAGCAGGCCGGTCTGCCCGACGAGATCCGCCGCGCTGCCCTGGAGGAGGCCGACAAGCTCGACGCCCAGGGACAGGGCGGCGCCGAGGAGGGCGTCATCCGCAACTATCTGGAATTCATCCTGAAGCTCCCCTGGAAGAAGGAGCCGGTTGCGGCCATCGATCTCAAAAAGGCGCGCGAGCTGCTGGACCGCGAGCACTACGGCCTCGACAAGGTCAAGGAGCGCATCGTGCAGCACCTGGCCGTGATGCAGCTCAAGCAGGGCAGCAAGGGCTCCATTCTGCTGCTGGTCGGCCCTCCCGGAACGGGCAAGACGAGCCTCGGCCGCAGCATCGCGGAGGCGCTGGGCCGCAAGTACGTGCGCCTGAGCCTCGGCGGCATCCGCGACGAGTCCGAGATCCGCGGCCACCGGCGCACCTACGTCGGCGCGATGGCGGGCCGCATTCTGCAGAGCATGAAGCAGGCCGGCACGACGAACCCCGTGATGGTGCTCGACGAGGTCGACAAGCTCATGACGGGCGGGTTCAGCGGCGATCCCGCGAGCGCGCTGCTGGAGGTGCTCGATCCCGAGCAGAACAGCACGTTCACGGATCACTACCTCGATCTGCCGTACGACCTCTCCGACGTGTTCTTCCTCGCCACGGCCAACTCGCTCGACACGATCCCCGCGCCGCTGCTCGACCGGATGGAGGTCATCGAGATCTCCGGCTACACGGCGGACGAGAAGCTGCACATCGCGCGCGAGCATCTGCTGCCGGATGTGCTGGCCGATCACGGTCTCGCGCCGGAGCAGCTGGCCGTCCCCGACGAGACGCTGCGCGCCATTATCGAGGACTACACGCTCGAATCGGGCGTGCGCGGACTGAAAAAGCAGCTGGCCGCCATCGCGCGCTCGGCATCCGAAAAGGTCGTCGCGCACGAGGGCGAGCTGCCCGTGACGGTCGCGCCGGAGGCGCTGGAGGGCCTGCTCGGCCGCCGCGTCTCGCGCCACGACCGCGCGCAGCAGGACAATCCGCCCGGCGTCGTGACGGGCCTGGCCTGGACGCCCGTGGGCGGCGAGATCCTCTTCATCGAGGCGACCGACATGCCCGGCACGGGCGAGATCACGCTGACCGGCCAGCTGGGCGACGTGATGAAGGAATCCGCAAAGATTTCCCTCAGCCTTCTCAAGTCGCGCCTGCCCATGAGCGCGGTCGACTTCAAGACCCGCGATCTGCATATCCACGTGCCCTCCGGCGCCACGCCGAAGGACGGCCCCTCGGCCGGCATCGCGCTGCTGACCGCGCTGGCCTCGCTCTTCACGGGGCGGAAGGTCGACCCGCGGCTGGCCATGACGGGCGAAATCACCCTGCGCGGCGCGGTGCTGCCGATCGGCGGCCTTCGCGAGAAGCTGCTGGGCGCGCAGCGCGCCGGCATCACGAGGGTGCTCATCCCGAAGGAGAACGAGATTGACCTCAAGGACGTGCCCGCGGACGTGCGAGAGAAGCTTACGATCATCCCCGTCGAGACGGCGGAGGACGTGCTGCGCGAGGCGCTCGATTTGTCGCTGCCGCGGCTCGACCACGTGCTGCTGACCAGCCTGCCCGACGCGCGCGCGCTCGGCGCGTGAAGGAAGTAAAAAACGGACGGCCCCTGCGGGCCGCCCGTTTTTTTGCGCGCCGCGGCAGGACCGCCCGGCTGGAAAAACATGCTCAGAGATAGCAAACAATTACATAATTATACAGATAATTTCTAATTTTCAAAGAAAATGCGTGAAATTTTCAAAAAAATATGGAATTTTCAGAACACTTGATGTATAGTCGTCATATTTCCACTTATCCTATAAAAGAACAGCGGCGCACTTTTTTGTCGTCGGACGATGTTTTTTTAAGCGTACGGAGCCAAAAAAGACCCCCGGGCCGAAGCCCGGGGGTCTTAATGCTAGGATTGGTTTGCAGAATTCCTAGAAGGAATTAACCATTGATGAAGTGGACTGTGTAATATGTTACAGCAGAGGTACCATCTTCCGGTGTGACTCTGATAATCAGATACTTGCCGGCTGTGGCATCATGAGTAACCATGATGGGAGACGATGCGGAAATCCAGTCGCCAGCAACCTCAGTGGGAGTTTCGCTAGAAGAAAATTCATAATCAACTTTAGCTCTGCTACTTGCATCAGCAAGAGCATAAGTCACGTGTGTATTGGTTGCGTAAGTCGCATCAATGGTTGTGCCATCGAGAGTCGTGATTTCCTGGTCTTCACCGATTTTAATACTCTTCAGCTCGGAACCAGTCTGCTTAGCAGCAGTAACGGTAATCGCGATGTCACCGGTGACAATCTGGCCTGCCTCAGCGGCAGCAACAGGATTCGCAGCAGTAAGCGTACCAGCCTCGGAGCCAGTCATGGTAGCACCTGTTACGGTTTCATACGCAGCAAGGCTGTTTACGGTGATGGGTTTATAAGCCTTGTTCAGGTATTCCGCATCATGAGTGGTAGTATGGTTCGCTGTGACGCTGACGTTGACCAGTTTATACATGTCGTAGACAGCTACAACTTCGGTGCTCTCAATAGCGCCATTGTTATTCACATCCTTGTACTGGACGTAAACAAGGTCGCCGGTCTTGAGATCACTATAAGTATTGGTCTTCGTGATATCTGTCGCCGTTGCATGATCGGCAGCTTCTTCCCAACGGGTGTACAGCGGCTTGGAAGCATCCAGATACAGCGTATTGTAGTTCGCACCAAGGGTATTGAGATCTCCGTTGAATGCAGCTACGGTAACACGATCGGTTGCAAGATCCGTAACAACACGCAGCTGATACTTGGTAGCGCCGTTGATCGGATTCGTAACAGTCATATTCTTGTAATAATACGTATTGCCGTCCAGAGAGACGTCATACAGACCGACAGAGCTGATACCGAGGCTGTCTGCGGCGTCCGCTACATTAGCATAAGTAGTAACAGCAACAATCGTGTCGGGAACGAGCGACTTGCCGTCATCACTAAGCTTCAGGACATTAAGCGTCAGCTTGTAATAGCCGTTTTCAAGCGAATCCGTGCGGCCATCCGCAATATTCGTTACGAAGACGGTCTTATTGGAGTTTACAGTGCCTCTGACATATACGATGGACGCATAGCGGTTTGCATTATCCATGACGATCTCTGCTTCACCACTGAAGGACGGGAGCTTGTCGTAGCCGGTATAAGTGGCAAACGTTCCATCCGGGGAATCCTTGCTCTGGAGCAGGAAGACCGTGCTGGTGCTAATCTGTATACGAGTGCTGTTGGCATTGAATTCCAGAGAACCGGCGGTATATCTTGCAGCTACCGCTTCATATCCGGTTCTATTGAGATTATACGTGCCATCTGTATTCGTCGTATACGTATAGAGCTGGTGGTAATATGCACCGGTGTTCTTCGTTTTGTCGGCATCGACATTAAGGATCGTGCTATTGTTGATGGTATGAACCTTACCGGAGAGCTTGGTGGCATCGGGCTTGACCAGGTTGGCGGTCACAGTAGCGTTGCCGGAAGCCGTTTCGGTGTAAATAGAGTCGATAACAACATAGTTGCTGGAAGCATCCGTAACGCCGATCACATTGCCCTTTGCGTCATAGAAGAACGTATAAAGGGAGTTGAGCGCCAACTTATTGTCTTCAGCAGCAATGGCTTTATAAATGGCCGTGTAGTTGACGGTAACGTCAGCCGCGTCAATCGCCTTCACATTCTGGATATCCAGATCTGCGGCAGCGAAGGTGGTAGCCAGGCCGGTCAGCTTGCCGGTCTTGCTGGTGGCAGCGTCCATGCTCTGGATGGCATATTCCTTGCTATCAGCAGCCTTTGCCATGGTGACGAGAACATAGTCGTTCTTGGCAAACTTCTCAGTGCTGTAGTCCAGGGTAGCGGGAATGCCAGCCTGCGCGCTGAACACATTAACCGTGGTGGTCGGGTCGGTGGCATGGCCATTCTTATCCTTATAGGTCGGGACAACCTTGGTGACCTGAGCCAGATAAGTGTCAACGTAGACGATAACACCGTCATAGACCTCAGTCAGACGGCCCTGAGCGCCGATGGTCTCGGCGGAAGTGTCGGTCATCTTGACGGAGCTCTTGTTATAAGTGCCGTTGGTGTAAGTGGTGAATGTGCTGCCGGAGTAGTCGGTGCTGATGTCCTTGATGACGTCGCACTTCTTAGTGGCAACGGTGTAAGTAGCGAGCGGAGTGTCAATATACGGACCGTACTTGACAGTGGTCGTAACCTTGTTGTCGGAGAACTTGTTCCAGCTGTGACCCGGACGGCCGAACTTGTCCATCGCGGAGGAAACATAGCTCAGCGCCCAGTCGGATTCAGCAAGGGAGACAC
>Ga0183095_10837_pt1 | contig 52731 bp, 29 predicted proteins | sample BioMet4_FD_130346 | JGI IMG/M metagenome (GOLD analysis project Ga0183095, IMG submission 130346) | Microbial communities from bioreactor (seeded with sewage sludge) at LBNL, California, USA - Biofuel metagenome 4 (v2) (version 3) | ecosystem: Engineered > Bioreactor > Anaerobic > Unclassified ...
GAATGGGAGATATTTCGGGGAGATCTATCTTACCGATACGGGTAAGATTATCCGTCACTTGTTTTTGTTTATATTTAATTTGTTCGGAATAAGGTAATATTTGCCATTTACAACCACCACATACTCCATAATGTTCGCAAAATGGGACGGCTCTTGATGTAGCATATTCGTGAAACTTTACGGCTTCAGCTTCAGCATAATGATTTTTTTTTCTTTTGATTTGAAGATCTACTACGTCTCCAGGGATGACATAAGGTACAAATACGACCAAATCGTTGACTTTTGCGATAGCTTTTCCCTCGGCAGCTATATCCGTTATGGTTACTTTCTCCAGAAGAGGAAGCTCTTTTTTCTTTCTTGCCACTTTTATTCCAGTCTAATAATAATTGTGCAAAAGTAATTCTTTTTTAGGAATTTTCCTCTATGAAAGTAGATATTAAATATTGCAATGTCGAAATTGCATTATGACCGAAACTTTTTTCATAAAATGTTTTTCAGTCTCAGAAATATAATTAGCTTTGCGAGTGTTAATCACGAAAAATCACAATCTTAGAATCTTAAAATCTTAAATTGATAGTATGAATAAAAAAAGAGTCTACACCTTTGGTAATGGTCAGGCTGAGGGAAAGTCTGACATGAAAAATCTCTTAGGAGGCAAAGGTGCTAATTTGGCAGAGATGAATCTTATTGGAGTCCCGGTCCCCCCTGGATTTACTATTACCACTGAGGTCTGTTCTGAGTTTTATAACATTGGACAGGAGAAAGTGGTTGCTTTATTAAAAGATGATATCGAAAGATCTATTGCTCAAGTAGAATCTCTCATGCATTCCAAGTTCGGCAGTGTTGAAAACCCTCTACTTGTATCCGTTCGTTCCGGTGCCCGGGCTTCTATGCCCGGTATGATGGACACTATCTTGAATCTTGGATTAAATGATGAAGTTGTTGAAGGATTAATCCGTAAGACAGGGAATGCCCGTTTTGCTTGGGATTCATACCGCAGATTTGTACAGATGTACGGCGATGTAGTATTGGGAATGAAACCCACTAAAAAAGAAGATATAGACCCGTTTGAAGCTATTATTGAAGAAGTAAAGCATGCCAAGGGTGTTAAACTCGATAACGAATTGGATGTAGAGGATTTAAAGGCCTTGGTAATCAGGTTTAAGGCTGCTGTGAAAAAGCAAACAGGAAAAGATTTTCCTACTTTAGCTTATGAGCAACTATGGGGTGCTATATGCGCTGTCTTTAATTCGTGGATGAATGAACGTGCCATTCTTTATCGGAAGATGGAAGGTATTCCTGATGAGTGGGGTACTGCTGTAAATGTACAAGCTATGGTATTTGGAAATATGGGTGATACTTCAGCTACAGGAGTTTGTTTCAGTCGTGATGCAGCTACAGGAGAAGATTTATTCAACGGTGAATATTTGATTAATGCTCAAGGCGAGGATGTGGTTGCCGGTATTCGTACTCCACAACAAATTACTAAAATAGGTTCGTTACGTTGGGCTGAATTAGCTGGTGTAAGTGAAGCCGATCGTGCATCGAAATATCCTTCAATGGAAGAAGCTATGCCCGAAATTTATAAGGAACTGGATCGTTTACAGACTAAGTTGGAGAATCACTATAAAGATATGCAAGACATGGAGTTTACCGTTCAAGAAGGTAAACTTTGGTTCTTACAAACCCGTAATGGTAAACGTACGGGGGCTGCAATGGTTAAAATTGCAATGGATTTGCTTCATCAAGGAGTTCTTGATGAAAAAACAGCCTTATCGCGTTGCGAACCTAATAAACTGGATGAATTATTGCATCCTGTTTTTGATAAATCGGCATTAAAAAGAGTGCGTGTTTTAACCCGCGGACTCCCTGCTTCACCGGGAGCTGCTACCGGGCAAATCGTTTTCTTTGCAGATGACGCAGCTGAATGGCATGCTAAGGGTAAAAAAGTGATAATGGTACGTATTGAAACTTCTCCTGAAGATTTAGCTGGCATGGCTGTAGCTCAAGGTATACTCACTGCTCGTGGAGGAATGACTTCACATGCTGCTGTGGTTGCGCGTGGTATGGGTAAGTGCTGCGTTTCGGGTGCCGGTGCCTTGAACATTGATTACAAAGGAAGAACTGTAGAAGTTAACGGGCTGGTATTAAAGGAGGGTGATTATATTTCTTTAAATGGTACTACCGGTGAAGTTTATGAAGGAAAGGTGGATACGAAAGCTGCTGAACTGTCAGGTGATTTTGCCGATTTAATGAAATTGGCTGATAAATATACACGTTTGCAAGTACGCACTAATGCTGATACTCCTCATGATGCAGAAGTAGCACGAAATTTTGGAGCTGTGGGTATAGGGCTTTGCCGTACTGAACACATGTTCTTTGAGGGTGAAAAAATTAAGGCGATGCGTGAGATGATTTTAGCACATGATGCTGAAGGGCGACGCAAAGCGCTGGTTAAAATCTTGCCTTATCAACAATCTGATTTTAAAGGTATTTTCAGGGCAATGGCTGGTTATCCGGTGACTGTACGCTTACTTGATCCTCCTTTGCATGAATTTGTTCCTCATGACTTGAAAGGTCAGCAGGAAATGGCTGATGCAATGGGCGTTAGTCTGCAATATATACAGCAACGTGTGGAAGCTCTTTGTGAGCATAATCCAATGTTAGGACACCGTGGTTGCCGTTTGGGTAATACCTATCCTGAAATAACCCAGATGCAGACACGTGCTATTCTGGGTGCAGCTTTAGAATTGAAAAAAGAAGGCGTTGTTACATACCCGGAAATTATGGTTCCGTTGACTGGTATTCTATATGAGTTCAAAGAGCAAGAAAATATTATTCGTGAAGAAGCCGCTAAACTTTTCGCTGAAATGGGAGATAGTATTGATTTCAAAGTCGGTACAATGATTGAAGTCCCAAGGGCTGCACTAACTGCTGATCGTATCGCATCCTCGGCCGAGTTCTTTTCTTTCGGTACAAATGATTTGACTCAGATGACTTTTGGATATTCTCGTGATGATATTGCTTCATTCTTGCCGGTTTACTTGGAAAAGAAGATTTTGAAAGTCGATCCTTTCCAAGTACTTGATCAAAATGGCGTAGGGCAGCTAATTCGTATGGCTACAGAGAAAGGACGTTCTGTACGCCCAAATTTAAAATGTGGAATCTGTGGAGAACATGGCGGTGAGCCTTCGTCGGTAAAGTTCTGCCATAAGGTTGGTTTGAATTATGTAAGTTGCTCACCTTTCCGTGTACCTATAGCTCGTCTGGCAGCGGCGCAAGCGGCTATTGAAAACCTTTAGCAGTAATACTTATGATATTTGATAGCAGGCCGCATACCCTTTGAAAGTGTACGTGGCCTGTTTCTTTTCTAAAAAAAAGGAAAAACTTATATATATTAATCAACTATTTGCTTTTTCCTTTCTATATTTGTATCCTGTGTTTTATATGGGGTTATAATTGAAATTAATTATTCTGATGAATTCAGTTCTTTTTTGTTCGTGGCTAATGTTTGAAGAAAGTATATTTTCTTCAGAAAATCTTCCTTTGTTATTATCCTTTGGAATAATCGTTTTGTTGCTTCTTATCATTATGATTGTTTATGCAGTGAGTAAGAATAATCGATTGAAAGCTCTTCGACAGATGAATGCTGTTGTAGAAGAAAGTAATCAATTGAAAAGTGCATTCATTGCCAATATGACGCATGAAATCCGAACCCCATTAAATGCTATTGTGGGCTTCACAACTATGCTTGCTGAAACTGCTGATAGTTTAACATCAGAAGAACGCACCTTCTTCTTGAAGGAAATTAATGAAAATAAGGATGCTTTGCTTCAATTGGTAAACGATCTGATTGACTTTTCAAAGATTGAAGCGGGTACAATGGACTATAATGATGCTGAAGTTGATGTGAATGCATTAATTCACGAGGTATGTCTCTTGGAGAATAGTCATCCTCATCCTTCCGGTATTCAGGTTGAATTTGAAGAAAAGCTGGCTCAATGTCGCTTTATGATAGACCGTGTGAGATTTGTCCAAATTATTAGCAATTTACTTCGAAATGCATTGAAATTTACTGAACAGGGTAGCGTGAAAATAGGTTATCGCAGGCTACCTAATGATAAATTTTATTTCTATGTAGCCGATACCGGATGCGGAATTGATGAAGATAGTCGAAAAGCCATTTTTGAACGATTTGTCAAAATGAACTATAATATTCGTGGGACGGGATTGGGATTGTCTATTACCAAGTCAATTATAGAGCATTACGGAGGAGGTATTGGAGTCGAATCAAAAAAAGGAGAAGGAGCTACTTTCTATTTTACCTTACCTGCAGAAATTGAATATCATGAATATGGAAAATTTTAAGTGGATATTCTGTTTAGATAGATATGATGGGGAGATAGAATGTAAATTTAGTCCCGTTGGTATAATCTTTATCAATCCATATTTCTCCATCCATATGATGCAAGATTAGTTTACAGATGGGAAGTCCAAGGCCTGTACCTTGCTTAAACTCATTTAATTTAATAAAACGTTCGAATACTTTTTCGTGTAGATGTTCTGGTATTCCACACCCTGTATCAGCAACACTAAACAATAAATGATCATTTTGATCGTCTTTTCTAATACCTAACGTAATGCTTCCTTCTTTCGGCGTAAATTTTAAAGCATTATTCAACAGGTTTGTTATAACTTGTTGCAAGCGGAGAGGGTCTGTATATAATCGATATTCGTTGGTAAAAGGCTCAAATATAAATTTTATACTTTGCTTGTGGTTACTTAGTCGGAGGATGTTACGACAATGCCCTATGACTTCACACCATTCGTACTTAAATTGCATTTTCCCAGATTCAATTTGAGAAATATCAAGTAAGTCATTAATTAGTTGAAGTAATAGATTAGCATTTGTTTCAATTATTTCGGAATATTCTTTTTGTTCTTCGGTTACGTTGACTGTGCCCACAAGTAGGCTGGAAAATCCCACAATAGCATTTAGTGGAGTACGAACTTCATGGCTTATATTCGAAATAAATGCACTTTTCATTTGATTTGCTTCTTCTGCATGCTCTTTGGCCGTTCGCAATTCTATTTCAGAAGCTTCCAGACGCTCTTTTTCCATTTGCAATATATTACTCGAAATTCGCAATCGATTACCTAAAGCACGGGCGCTGAAATAGAAATATAATGATACCAAAAGGCCTATAAACAAGGAGATGCAGATAGCTATGGCTACGCCTACTTCATATCTGTAAGACTCAAAAAATGTAGGTGACTGATTGATAAGTTCAGCGTGTTTTGGTAATTTTTTGTCTGAAAAGCCAAGTTCGTTGAGCTTTTGTGCATTAAATTGATAATAGTTGGGCATTATAATGAACTCAGCTTTCCTCTCTTCATCATTATTGTATAATAGCTGATATGCCTTTTCACCCAATACTTTGCCGATATCCTCATATCTTGGAATATAGCCACCTATGGCCCAACTGTTTATGGAACTCCCGGTCAGGCTAAATACCGGTATATTGTCATTTGCTTGGCGAAATACAAAATCGGAATTGTTAATGTAGAAATTATTTTCTTTATCAATTCTCCACGACCCTAATAAAGCAGTTGTATGTGAGGGTAATTCTTTATAAATATTAGCAGCTTTTTCCATGTTCATTTTCTCTCCATCAATGAACAAAAATTTTAGGTTTTTATGCTTATAACACTCCTTCTGAATATAGCTTTTCTGGGCTACACCATTGTAGGTGTTGTCTGATATGAAGGCTATATTTTGAACATTAGGATAAAATTCTCTGATTAATTCAATATCTTTATCCAAGTCATATTTGTAGGCAATAGCACATTTTACATTCGGAAAACGTTTTATTTGATCAAGAAGATTTATTGAAACAGGATGGAATTGTGATATGGAATCTCGAGTTGTTGGTAACCTTATTCCGTAAATATTGCTCATTGAAGCCATGACTGGTTTTAGGTGATACTTTGCATCAGTAAGAGAGATGTAGCTACTCCACACTTCTCCACCTAACAATATGATGAGATCAGCATCGGTGTGTTTGTCGAATATATTTTTCACTTTTTCTCTCCATGATGCCGCTTCGCGGAAACTGGTTGCATTGATATTTTCTATAACAATGTTTCCATTACCTCCCATCTGTTTGATGTAATTATTGAAGTTGCTGATGTGTTCGCTTAAGTATTTGGTCTCAGAAGAGTAAGAGCAAATGAAAAGTATTTTTTTTCTGGCTGTTTCAGTTGTCTGCGCATTTAAAAAGGTGTAACATACGAGAAAGAACCCAACTAAAATCAATCGGATATATCGTTGATATCGCATCTGTTTAAAATACTGCATACATGTTTATTTTGAGTCATACAAAAATACTCATTTCCCCTTTAAATACAAGTATGCTAAAATAAAAAACGCATTAATGAAACGATATTGTTTCATTAATGCGTTTTAAATATAAAAGATGAATAGCCTTATTTCAGGCGTGAACTTACAACATCCCAATCTATAATATTCCAAAGAGCATTTATATGATCTGGACGGCGGTTTTGGTAATCAAGGTAATATGCATGCTCCCAAACATCGAATCCTAGTAGTGGAGTAAACCCATGGCGAACAGGGTTACCTCCATTTGCTTCCTTGGTAATATGTAATTTCCCGTCTTTGTCAGCTGATAGCCATGACCATCCTGAGCCGAATAATCCGACAGACGCTGCAGTAAATTCTTTCTTGAAGTTGTCAAAACTACCGAAGTCTCGTTTAATTGCTTCTGCTAATTTGCCTATCGGTTCACTGTGAGTCGGTTTTGGCGAAAATTGCAAAAAGTATAGTGTATGATTCAATACTTGTCCGGCATTGTTAAATATTGGCCCATCCGGTGCTTTTGCTACAATTTCTTCTACTGTCTTATTTTCAAACTCTGTCCCCGGGACTAAGTTATTAAGATTGTTTACGTAAGTTTGCAAATGTTTTCCATAATGGAAATTAATAGTTTGTTCACTCATTACAGGTTCCAACGCATTTGCTGCGTATGGCAATTTGGGCATTTCGTATGTCATAACAAAAAACATTAAAGTTGTTAATAATGAATTCATAAGTTCAATATTTAGTTTTGGACTTTTTATATACGAACGCTATATGCTTGCTATTTGTTCGCACGTTACTGAACTTTCTTTATCTTTGTACTATTTTAGGCTTTTAAGATTGGATGAATTATGCCGAACTATATAGATGAACTGAATGAGAGCCAGCGTATGGCTGTGCTATATAATGATGGACCCTCGTTGGTAATAGCAGGTGCTGGATCGGGTAAGACACGTGTACTTACTTATAAGATTGCCTACCTACTGGAAAATGGTTATCAACCTTGGAATATTTTAGCGTTGACTTTTACCAATAAGGCTGCCCGTGAAATGAAAGAACGTATCGCTAAGCAGGTCGGAGAACTAAGAGCCCGCTATCTTTGGATGGGTACCTTTCATTCTATATTTCTCCGTATTCTCCATGCTGAAGCGGTTCATTTGGGTTTTACTTCACACTTTACGGTATATGATACTGCTGATAGTAAGAGCTTAATACGCTCTATTATAAAAGAGATGGGGCTTGACGAAAAGATTTATAAACCTGGAAGCGTGCAGTCTCGTATTTCGAATGCAAAAAATCATTTGGTTTCTCCGGATGGGTATGCAGCGAATAGAGAGGCTTACGAGGGGGATTGCAATGCAAAAATGCCTGCTATTCGTGATATCTATCGTCGTTATTGGGATAGATGCCGGCAGGCAGATGCAATGGATTTCGATGATTTATTGTTTTATACCTATCTTTTGTTTAGAGATCATTCGGATGTTCTCTCTCGTTATGCTTCACAATTTGCTTATGTCCTTGTAGACGAATATCAGGATACTAATTTCGCGCAACACAGCATTGTATTACAGTTGACAAAGGAGAATCGTCGGGTCTGTGTGGTTGGAGATGATGCCCAAAGCATTTATTCTTTTAGAGGTGCCGATATTGATAATATCTTATATTTTACAAAAGTATATTCAGAGGCAAAAGTCTTTAAATTAGAGCAAAATTACCGTTCTACTCAAACAATAGTCGGCGCAGCAAATAGTTTGATTGAAAAAAATCAAAGGCAAATAAAAAAAGAAGTATTCTCAGAAAAGGAGAAAGGGGAAACTATAGGAGTATATCAGGCATATAGTGATGTAGAAGAGGGTGATATTGTGATGAACAAAATTGCAGAATTACGTCGACAATATGATTACGGTTATTCAGATTTTGCAATACTATATCGAACCAATGCCCAAAGTCGTGTTTTTGAAGAGGCGATGCGTAAAAGAGCTATGCCTTATCGAATATATGGTGGTTTGTCTTTCTACCAACGTAAAGAAATAAAAGATGTTATTGCTTATTTCCGGATAGTAGTCAATCCTAATGATGAGGAAGCTTTTAAGCGCATTATTAATTATCCGGCGAGAGGAATAGGCGATACTACGGTAGGTAAAATTATATCCGCTGCAACTTCAAGTGGAGTTAGCTTATGGAGTGTTCTTTGTGAACCGATAACTTATGGTGTGGAATTTAATAAAGGGACATTAACAAAAGTTCAGGGCTTTCGTGATTTGATGCTTGGCTATATGCAGAAAGTAGAAAGCACCAATGCCTATGAATTAGGTGTCTCAATAATAAAAGGCTCGGGCATCATTAGTGATGTTTGCCAGGATAACTCTCCCGAAAATCTCAGTCGTAAGGAAAATATAGAGGAGTTAGTAAATGGAATCAATGATTTTTGTGCGCAGCGTACAGAAGAGGGGAATCAACATATTCTACTGACTGATTATTTGTCCGAAGTTTCTTTATTGACGGATCAGGACTCGGAAGGCGATGAAAGCGGGGAAAAAATCACTCTGATGACCGTTCATTCAGCCAAAGGATTGGAATTTAAAAATGTATTTGTTGTTGGACTGGAAGAAAACCTCTTTCCCAGTGGAATGGTCGGAGATTCTCCTCGAGCATTGGAAGAGGAAAGGCGCCTTTTTTATGTGGCCATTACACGTGCAGAAGAACATTGCTATTTGTCTTATGCCCGTTCCCGCTTTCGCTATGGTAAAATGGAATTCGGTAATCCAAGCCGTTTTCTTCATGATATTGATATTCATTATTTATCACTGCCTGAATCATCTGAATTGGAGCGTTCAGTAGCTAATAATGCCGGTCGGTTCAATCGGAATTTTGAAGAAGGTCGGAGCAAAAATAGATCATCATTATCGCATCAACCCAAAGAAAACAAACAAGTTTCATTTACACCTAGAAATCTTAAGCGAATAACTTCTTTGGGTAATTCGTCTCTATCCAATGAAGCACAATCTTCTGATTTAACATCTGATTCTATCCATTCCAGTATACAACCCGGCCAAAAGATAGAACATGAGCGCTTTGGTTTTGGTGAGGTGACAAAAGTGGAAGGTAGCGGAGATAATGCAAAAGCGACAATTCATTTTAAAAATGTGGGTGATAAGCAACTTTTGTTACGCTTTGCTCGTTTTAAAATTATTGAATAAATAATATAAGTAAGATAATGAAAACACAAATACTGGTTTTATTCTTTTCGACTCTTTTATTGAGTGGATGTGCAACCGGACGTGTTGGCTCGCCATCGGGTGTATATGCTGGAGCATCTATAGGAGGTACATTAGGCAATGCTGTTGGTGGTTTAATTGGTGAAAGTAATGGAGGATGGAGAGGCGGTTATCGTGGATCTGCTATAGGAACTATTGTTGGTACCATCGCAGGTGCCGCTGTGGGAAATGCTTTGACGACCCCTAGAGACGAAAAGGATAGTTATTATCCCGAAACGAGAATTGGAGTGTATCCAAAATCAAATGTCGAACGTGCCCGCCCGTATATACGGGAGTCACTCACTCATTTAAAAGTACGTAATATTCGGTTTATAGACGATAGCCGAACTCGTTCTATAAATGCAGGAGAGAGCAGTAAGGTTATTTTTGAAGTTATGAATGAGGGCAATGAGACTACATATAATGTAGTTCCTCTCGTTGAGCAACTTACTGATATGAAATATATTGGAATCTCTTCATCTGTGATGATAGAAAAGATTAATCCGGGTGAAGGGATACGTTATACAGCCAATATATACGCCGGAGCTAAATTGAGAAATGGAGAAGTTACATTTCGTGTTGCTGTTTCCGACGAGAATGGTTCAATCTGTGATTCTCGTGAGTTTACCGTTCCTGCCCATAGTCGTTAATTGTAGGATTTTATAGTAAATTAAAAACAAATATTATGATAGACTTTACACAATTTCCTTCTCCTTGCTATATCATGGAGGAGGAGTTGCTTAGAAATAATCTTTCTTTAATTAAAAGTGTAGCAGATCGTTCGGGAGTTGAAATAATTTTAGCATTCAAATCTTTCGGAATGTGGCGTTCTTTCCCTATTTTCAGAGAATATATAGGTCATTCTACCGCTAGCTCGGTCTATGAAGCACGCTTGGCTTTGGAGGAGTTTGGGAGTAAAGCACATACTTATTCACCGGCATATACCCTTGAAGATTTTCCGGAAATTATGAAATGCAGTAGTCATATTACTTTTAATTCATTGACGCAATACTCCCGTTTTTACCCAATGATTGTTGAAGATGGTAATCGTATTTCTTGTGGGTTAAGAGTAAATCCCGAATATTCAGAGGTGGAAACCGATCTTTATAACCCTTGTGCTCCGGGTACCCGTTTTGGTGTGATAGCCGAGCAATTACCGGAAATTTTGCCGGAAGGTATTGAAGGTTTTCATTGCCATTGTCATTGTGAGTCTTCTTCTTATGAACTGGAAAGATCTTTGCAGTATCTTGAGAGTAAATTTGCTCGTTGGTTCCCGCAATTAAAATGGCTAAATCTAGGTGGTGGGCATTTAATGACTCGTAAAGATTATGATGTAAATCACTTGATATCTTTGTTGACCGAATTGCGTAAAAGATATCCTAATCTTCATATAATACTTGAACCGGGCTCTGCTTTTACTTGGCAGACAGGAGTGTTAACTTCTGAAGTTGTTGACGTTGTCGAGAATCATGGAATCCGTACTGCTATTCTTAATGTTAGTTTTACCTGCCACATGCCGGATTGCTTGGAAATGCCTTACCAGCCTACTGTTCGCGGCGCTGAAATGGGTATTCATGATAAAGGATATGCTTACAGATTAGGTGGAAATTCATGCTTGAGTGGCGATTATATTGGCTTCTGGACTTTCGATCATGAGCTTCAACTAGGAGAATGTATTGTTTTTGAAGATATGATTCACTACACTATGGTGAAAACCACAATGTTTAATGGTATTCATCATCCTGCAATCGCTTTATGGAGTAAGAAAGGAGAGGCTGAAATTTTCAAAGTCTTTACTTATGAAGATTATAGAGATAGAATGAGCTGATTATCAAGCTTCATCTTTTTTTATCTATAAGAAGGGGGTAAAATCCTGTCAAAAAAGTATGCGGAATGTTTGGTGATCCCAATAAAATATCTACCTTTGCATCCGCAAACGCGGAAATAGCTCAGTTGGTAGAGCATAACCTTGCCAAGGTTAGGGTCGCGAGTTCGAGTCTCGTTTTCCGCTCAATAATTAAACCCAAGGCCCAGGTGGCGGAATTGGTAGACGCGCACGTTTCAGGTGCGTGTGTCGCAAGGCATGCAGGTTCGAGTCCTGTTCTGGGCACCAAAAGGTGAATTATTGTTTGACAGTGTGCATGGAGAGGTGGCGGAATTGGTAGACGCGCTACTTTGAGGGGGTAGTGACAGTTTGTCGTGGGAGTTCGAGTCTCCTCCTCTTCACTGCTTTTTTTAGATTTTGCGGAAATAGCTCAGTTGGTAGAGCATAACCTTGCCAAGGTTAGGGTCGCGAGTTCGAGTCTCGTTTTCCGCTCATATTCCTTTCTTTTAATTCACATCCATTTTTCTTTTGCTGTTTTTTTTACTGTGGAATATTTCTACGGCGATGTGTAGATTCTACATTTATTCTACATCTTAATTATTCTGATTTTTTTGTCTTAATCTGCTGATATTTAATGTGCTATGTGTGAATTGGACTTTTGGTATCTTCTTTGTCTTTAACTAGGTATGGAAATTAACTGAATTATTCACTAAAAAATTAAGATCATGAAAAAGATTCTATTTATCGCTGCGGTGGCAATGATTTTTGCTACAGCAAATGTGTTGGCTCAAGATCCGGTGAAAACAGATTCTATGCCAGTTCCAACAGAGAGACCTGCAGTAGAACAATATCCACAGAAACAGACTGAAGAATTTAAAGCCATAGAGGTGGAAGAGTTGCCGGGTGCAGTGATTGAAGTTTTGAAAAAAGATTATCCGGAAGGTTCTATAAAAGAGCTTTTTGTTGCGGAGAGGGAAGCTGGCAAGCTTTATAAAGTAGTAATTCTAAAGAATAGGACTGATGCAAGCAGTGAAGAAACAATCCTATTCAATGAGAAAGGGGAAAAAGTATTGTGATGTTGTTTCCTATCTGTTAGCCTTTCAGGGGTTGTGATTAGCAACCCCTACTTTTTATACTTATCAATCAGACTCTTATAAGTAATACGACAATAATCTGGAGATATTATAAAAGATATATTTATCGTTTACATAATTTTTTATAATCGCAGTATTCACATTTCTTCTTTTCTTTAGTTTGCCTAAAGGGAGTTTCGGAATTAAAAATCTCACGTAATAGATCCTGCAATTTTTGATTAAATTCATCTTCATAAAAAGCAAAATTATTAATAGATATCTTGGGTTGGCGAGGTTCTCCCATTTCAATAATCGGGGAATAAGTCTCTGACGCAGCTCTATGAATGTATAATAAAGAAGGTGCTACTTTGAGATTTTGTTTACGACACATGATCAAGGCATATAGGAATGTTTGGAAAATATAATTGGGACGGTCTTCTGCAGGGGTAAACAATTGTTCTATATTCTTTGGCGTTTGTGGATTGCCTCCGGTTTTATAATCTACAATGCGTAAGATGTCTTCTTTACGGTCCATTCGGTCAATTGTACCTCCAATCTTCATTTCCAATTTACCCATTGAAGTTTCTATTTCGATAACTTCCGCTACTTTTTTCTCCATTGCTACCATATGAAAAGGAGTATATTGCAAATCATTACGCAATAATTGTCGTAGATACGAATAGATAACCTTTGCATTAATAAGCTGCGTGCCGTTATATTCCGATTTTTCGGTAGCTGATACATGGAAGAAGCATTCTTTGAAAGCTATATCTACGAAATCTTGTAGTTTTACTTCATTACGCAAGAGCCGTTCCAAATCCTCCTTTCGTATTTCAGTGTTATCAACAGTCAAGTGCTCATAAGCTAATTGAGCGGATCGATGAAAAATAGTTCCAAATAAAGCGGAATCTATTTCCGCGCTTACTTCCTCCGGGAGTTTTAGCTTAGCAACATAATTATAATAAAATTTTAGTGGACAGTCTAAATAGGTGTTCAATGCTGAAGGCGATAAATACGACTTGGGATGCTGGCTTATGTGATAAGTATTATACATATCCCTAAGCATATCGGGCGTTTTGGGAATAATAATCTCCCGGTTACTCTGCGGAGATTGACCGGCTTCTAAATATTCCTTTGCTATAGCGTGTGGAGACTCTACTAGATATTGTAGCATGAATCGGGACATTTCCCCCCGATTTAGTCCTTCTGTAGCCGTATTATATACGAGTGTAACGTTTTCGGCACGTTGTATTAATCTATAAAAATAATACGCATATACGGCATTCTTATGCTCTATAGTGGTCATCCCAAAAGCTTTCCGAAGATTATAAGGAATGAATGAAGAATCGCTTCCCGATTTAGGGAGTTGTCCTTCATTAAGTGAAAGTACTATTATATTTCGGAAATCAAGATTACGCGTCTCCAAAACACCCATTATCTGCATTCCGATGGCAGGCTCGCCATGAAATGGAATATTCGATGTGGCTAATATGCGAGTAAGGAGCCGTTTGAAAGTTTCTGTCTGAACTTTTAATTCGCCACTTTCAACTAGACTGAAAAGTCTGTTTATTGTGGTATATGTTTTAAAGAGGGATTCCCGGTAAAGTTGATTGAAAATATCATCATTGTCGTGTTCCTGACGATAAAGAACTGCCACTTCGCGCAGTATGTCAATGAGATATGTACATAGGGCGGATATTCCGTATTGGGGAGTAAATAGTTTATCCAGAAAGTCATCTTTCTTTAGTTCGGATGGAAGTGGATAAAAGCGATTATCTTTTATCAACTGTTTTTCCAAATCTGTAGCTAAGCCTGACAGTTGTCGGGTGTACGGATGTTTAAGTACAGATAATACACAATCGTAGGTATAACGCCCACTATCGGTCTGATATCCCACAATCTGAAGTTCCATCAGTCCAGTGACAAAACTATATATCGGCGTTTGCGCCAATGGGAATCCCATTGTGACATTTACATTTTGCACTTCCGTGGGGATGGAATGAAGCACAGGAAGTAATAACGATTCATTACAGAGTACTACAGCATTCTCTTTTTCTTTTATGTATTTCTCCTTTTCTGCAGTGTTGACACTCTCATCGTTTTCTTTTTTGTCAAAAGGTGTGTTTATTACACTGCGTATCCATTCGGGTAAAAAACGTGCTTGCGCATTCTCCGTAGGAGATGAGATATAACGCACTTTCTTTGGCTTACGCATTACATCAAAAAACGATTCCGGCAATTCGTTAGGGAACAGTTTTAGATTGCGCATAATGAACTCACCGGCTTCATGATTATAGGGAGGATCTTGCTCATGCGGCAATTGGGTGTAGAAGATGTCATAATCCCAATAAAAAAGAGCCTTTCCTGCTTTTTGAAGTTGCTCGAATAGATGTATTTCAACTTTGTTTAACACATTGAATCCTACAAAAACATAGCGTTCGTATTTTAGCTCATCAGGGTTTAATAAACTAATTACATCACGGTACATCATGCCTTCGTATGCGATGCCGAGTTCCTTCAGATTGTACCGATAGTGATGGTAAATATCTTTTAGTTTATCCCACAATGAGATAAATTTATCTTTAAGCTGTGTTCGTTTCTCTATAGAGAAATTTTGGAAGAATTGCCGGATTGCTTCTTCTTGCTCTTTATCGAGAAAATCATAGTCATCCATGATATTCTTCAGATCTTGTAAGTTAGAAAAAAGTCGGTCGGCATCGACCAAGTTCTTATCTACATCATCAAAGTCGCTAATGAGTAATTCTCCCCAAAAATAAAAGTCATCCAAAGATTCTTCACTACCTGTCTCTTCACGAAAGACTTTGTATAATTCACAAACCAGTCGGATGGAATCTCCGGACTTCAATGAAGATAATTGAATAAATAATTCGCTGATACTGATGTAAGCGGGAGACCATAGCGGACAGTCATCCTGTGTAGCCAAATACTCATTGAAAAATAATCCCGCGCGTTTATTCGGGAATACGACAGCTGTATGAGATAAGTCGTTGCCTATCTTATTATATAAATCTTGAGCTACTAATTGAAGAAATGTTTGCATGATTAATGATTATTAGTGAGTAACAAACATAATATGTTTAGGCATTATTGACCGGTTCCAACTCTTTTTTAGTTACATACCACAAATATCCTTTGATATTGTCTGATGGATATCCCATACGCGTAAGAAGCTGTATATAGCCCTGTACCTGTTTATTGTATTCTTTATTCTTTTTTCCAAACTTGAAGTCTATCACAATAATTTTATCATCGCGCATCATAACACGGTCAGGGCGGCGAGTCTGCAATATCCCGTCTTCCTTCCAAATAATATCACATTCGGTAAATAATTTCCAATTACCGGAATACCAATCTTTTATTTGTGGCAAATTGAATGCATCTTTTATAAGTTCTCGAACTTCCTTTTCCATTTCTTTAGTTCCGATAATTCCTTCAAAAATAAGACGATCAATGGCGTTGGGTATATCATCTTCTGTGTCAATTCCGGAGAATAAGGTATGAAGTAATTTACCTTTGTTGATGAATCGATTGTTTGACTCTTCCTCATCCAAGCCCTGAATAAAATCGGCAGATCGATTGGATTGTTTAAATTCAATATCGTGGCGCATACTTTCCATATGTACAGATCGTTTTTGAGCCTTTTGAGTTAATCTGTTAATCGTTTCTTCTAAAGTATCTTTATGCGAAAATTCTTCGGTATCGGATGAGCATAGTCGACCTGTTTCAAAAAGTCCTTCGTCTTCATCCCATGTTGTATTTCCCTGATTGGCTATTGCCGGAAGAGTATTGAATAATAACTCTGAAATCGTCCCTTTTTGTCCTTTTTTGCTCCACATAATGAGGTTTTTTCCAGCGCGGGTACAGGCAACATACAATAAATTGAGATTATCTACCCAAAGTTGTAATCGTTCGTTTAAATAGTCATCTTTGTAGACAGACTCCGCCATGGTAGATGAGTAATTTACCGGCACAATATCCAATGTATTATAGGGAGATTCAGTAGGGGCACACCAAACTAGCTGGTTGTTGGTCTCATTTTCTATTTTCCAGTCGCAAAATGGTATCAGAACTGTATGGAATTCCAGCCCTTTCGATTTATGAATAGAAAGAATTCTTATCCCTTCCATCTCTCCACTCGGTATGGTTTTGCTGCTTAACACATCATCCCAATATCGTAAAAATGAATCTATATCGGACGAATTATTCTCAAGATATTCTGTCACAGCATCGAAAAAGCAGAAGAGATAGGCATCTTGTTTTTCGATGATTTTCATTTCAAATAGACTAAATAACTCTTCTAATAATTCATAAAGAGGCATCAAGCGCAAAGTATACATCCGGTTATAAAAAGACTCAGGCAATATTTCTTCCGTTTGCGATTTAAAAATACTATCCCATTCAGTTTTATTTTTGCGTATTTGTAAAATATAACTTGAAATGAGTGATGCTTTGGCAATATTATTTTCAGGATTTGAAATGTATCGGAGGGCATCAATCAACATACAGATTGCTATCGATGCATCCAAGCGAAATGCTTCATCCGAAACTATTGGAATGTGGATTGTTTTATCGAAATAGTCTGCTATAAGAGGTATGTTTTTGTTTTTACGAACAAGAATGGTGATATCATTGGTTTTTACTCCTTCGGATAAAAGACGCATCGTCTCTTCTCCCAACTGGATAAGAGTCTGCTCCATATAATCATGCTCTTCATTCGGTTCAACAAATGCGATCTTCACATATCCTTGTGTATTCTCGCGGGGAGACTCTTGAACTACATCCGAATATGCTTGTAAAAGAGGCTTGCAATCCTCACTCAGTTCCTCTATATAAATTTTGTTTAGGTATGCTGTAGCAGCTATAAACAGCCGATTGTTAAAGTCGATAATCGTTGTCTCACTTCTGCGATTGGTTTTTAGTGATTCCACACGTACGGGAAATGGAATTGATGCCGTTTGATTTCCTGTTTTCAGGGCATTCAAAATACCCCAATCCCCATTTCGCCATCTGTAGATAGATTGCTTTACATCACCTACAATTAAGCTGTCAGCTCCTTGGGATAATCCTTCCAGTAATAATATTCTGAAATTATCCCATTGCATGCGGCTGGTATCTTGAAACTCGTCAATCATTACATTGCGAATATTGGCTCCAATTTTTTCGAATACGAATGAAGAATCGCCGTCTTGTATAAGATGATGTAGTAGAGCATTGGTGTCGGATAGTAAAAAGCGATTATTTTCCCTGTTCAATGTACGCACTTCCTCATCAATGTTGGCAAGTAATTGTAGCTTGTTCAAATGTTGCAGTGACAGTCGGCAGCTATTGATTGTTTTGTTGTTCTTATTTCGATATATTTCGGCATCTGATAGGAGAGGGCGAAGACTGTTTTCTGCTAAACGGATAATCTCATCTTTTTGTGGAGATGTCTTGGTTGCCCAGTTCTTCGAATCTGCCAAACAGTTGGCTAGTGTGGCATTAACCACATCTTTATTAGATAGTCGTCCATCCCGCAATTTACGAAAATAACTTCCAATACCCTTTGACCCGTTTTTAAGATCATCAGCTTGAAGTCCATGACTTTCTAACTCACCTTCAAATTGATCATAGAAACCTTTCATCTGCTCCAATGCTTCGGTTTCCATAGCTTTAAGAATCTTGCGGTAATTCTTTATAATTTCCGGGTCTTTTAATTGTTTCCGCAGCTCTTCACCGCGCTCAATATAGCCTTCATCAAAAATATTCCAACCAAAACGCTTTATCTCGTTTGATACATTCCACCGTCGGTCGTCGGCAATCCGCTCTTCAATGTAATCCAGTAACCAAGCCAATGTAGGGGAGGTGGGAGTCAGTTTTTCTATCAGACTGTCAACAGCGTCACTGAGCACTTTGGTATTATCAAGCTCTATATTCAATCTGGGACTGAGTTCTAATTCCCGTGCCAGGTTACTCATTACCGACTGAAAAAAAGAATCAATAGTCTCTATTCTGAAGCGACTGTAATCATGTAATATATATAGTAAAGCGATTCCGGCCGCTTTGCAAATATTAGTATCTGAATAGGGGATTTGGCTATTGTTATCATTATGATAATTGTTTTTTGCATAATCTTCCAAATCATCACGGATACGTTTTTTATATGCATCCGAAGCCGGGTCTCTTTTCCAAATACCATATAGCTGTTGGAGAATTCGCTCTTTCATCTCTCCGGTAGCTTTATTGGTGAAGGTTACAGCCAAAATATTCCGGTAGGCTCTTGGGTTGATTATCAAAAGTTTGATGTATTCCACTGCTAATGTGAAAGTTTTTCCGGAGCCGGCAGAAGCCTTATAAACCAATAGTTCCATATAAATTAAGTATAATAACTTTGATTGCAAATATACTATTATTTCTCCAAATTATTAAGATAATAAGATGTTGCAGCCTTGATCGGTATTTGGCCTTAATCGTATATTCTTCATTAATATGTAATGCATTGAATAGTCACATAGGCTTGTGGACATCCTCATAAAAGCACCTTCTTAGTAATATTTTCTTAATACCATCTCCATACATTCTCTACTTTTTTACACTCTAGCTGAGGCGAAGCAAGGTAAGAATATAGTGGAGATGGTATGGAGATGGTATGGACTTGGTATGGAGATGTTTCCGGGTTTCTAAAGTTTATATTTCTATCTTTTGAACTTTTATCGAAGTTAATAAAATGGACATTTATAATAATCGCAATACGTTTTTATAGTAAACTTTAGATCGTATTTTGTTTTTTTATTAACATGTTGTGTAATGTATAAGAGTATTAATTTTACACCAATTGTATCATTGAAGAGCTTGGAATCAGTTGTGATTAGCTTTCATTTTAGTATCTTTGAACCATTGGAAACAGCTGACAGCCTCATAAGTAGAAGCCTGTTTGAGTTGTGATTAGCTTTCATTTTAGTATCTTTGAACCATTGGAAACAGCTGTCATTTCCAAATCATGTCGAATTGATCAGTTGTGATTAGCTTTCATTTTAGTATCTTTGAACCATTGGAAACAGCTTCAGGACAAAGCTTCTGAATCTCTTTGTAGTTGTGATTAGCTTTCATTTTAGTATCTTTGAACCATTGGAAACAGCTAATATTGAATTAATAATTGTACCAATTGCGTTGTGATTAGCTTTCATTTTAGTATCTTTGAACCATTGGAAACAGCCGGTCTCTTTATTCTTTACTCGTTTCTTTAGTTGTGATTAGCTTTCATTTTAGTATCTTTGAACCATTGGAAACAGCAGTATGGTAAGGACAATGCAATAGCCTTCTGTTGTGATTAGCTTTCATTTTAGTATCTTTGAACCATTGGAAACAGCCTATGGCTGATATTATTATCAAAGAGATGGGTTGTGATTAGCTTTCATTTTAGTATCTTTGAACCATTGGAAACAGCGTTTGACTATTGATATTGTAGCTCTTGACAGTTGTGATTAGCTTTCATTTTAGTATCTTTGAACCATTGGAAACAGCGATAGACAGGATATTGCAGAACAAACCCTCGTTGTGATTAGCTTTCATTTTAGTATCTTTGAACCATTGGAAACAGCAAAATGGAATCCGGAATATAATGTACATGGGTTGTGATTAGCTTTCATTTTAGTATCTTTGAACCATTGGAAACAGCGGTTATTACTAGGCAAAATACTGAAGGCGAGTTGTGATTAGCTTTCATTTTAGTATCTTTGAACCATTGGAAACAGCTGATTGGTATTTAACAATTCCTTTTCGTATGTTGTGATTAGCTTTCATTTTAGTATCTTTGAACCATTGGAAACAGCATAAAAATGAAGAATTCTTGTTTACTCAGGTTGTGATTAGCTTTCATTTTAGTATCTTTGAACCATTGGAAACAGCGAGCTAAAGTTTGAACGAATTAAAAACTTGTTGTGATTAGCTTTCATTTTAGTATCTTTGAACCATTGGAAACAGCCGTTTGGCCACTATGGAAAAAACGGATGATACCCACCCAGCTAAATCGGTGATACCCGTTCACTTTAATGCACGATTCAGTAGGCGTTACAAAAATAGTTATTTTTTTCTCATGCTTTCACCAGTAAGCAAAAAACGCTGTGCTGTATGCACGATTCTGTCCAAAACAGCATCTGCCACGGTGGTGTTTGCATCCAGTATTTCATACCAGTCTTCCACTGCCAGTTGACTTATAATGATGGTTGCCTTCCGTGCATGCCTGTCTTCAATCATCTCCATCAGATCAAGCACCTGTTGACCGTCCAGTTTCTTTATCCCAAAGTCATCCAGTATCAACAGGTCCGTTTGCGCCGTTTTGTCGAAGAATCGCGGTAAAGTGGCTTCCATACGTGCAACGGCAATCTGTTCGAAGAGCTTCTGTATTCCGTAATACCTGACCTTGAAGCCGGACAGACAAGCCTGATACCCGAGTGCGGTAGCGAGCCAGCTTTTGCCTGTTCCTGCCGCCCCCGTAATGATAACAGGAACTCCTTGTTTGATGTATTCACCTGTGGCAAGACGCAGGATGAGTGTCTTGTCAAAGCCGCGTGAAGCATCGAAGATCAGTTCTTGGACGGATGCATGGTATCGGAAGTGCGCTTCTTTAATCAGGCGGGTGTTACGATTTTCTTTCCGCCCGTCATATTCCGCCTGCAGAAGTAGTTGTAGCCCGTCTGCCAGAGAGAGTTCCGCTACTCTGCGGGTTTCCAGTAAAGATGTCCAGCAGTTTGCCATTCCGGGCATTCTCAGACTTTTGAGTTGATTTGCAATTTCATCCATTTTTAATTGTTTTTTTAGTTAGACGTTGAACAGTTATTTAAACTCGCTTTTACCTCTTATATTCCGGTGTTCTTTAGGAGGGGACAGACTTTCCGCCCGGCTCTGATCCAGTTCGTCAAGCCCCCTGCATTTGCTTTTCACTAAGTTGTTTATGAACGGATAGTTATAGCGCTGACACTGCAAAGACGTTTCACAGGCCCTCTGGAAGAGGAGAGGATCGGTTGCCCTGGCCAGATGAAGTAGTCCGTCGCAGCTCTTATAATAGACCTCTTCAGGCTGTGCGGCGGTCAGAAACATATAACGTACCACTTCTCCAAACTCAGCCATAATGGAAGACGCCCTATTGATATAATGCTCCTTAGAACGCTCCCGATATGCTTTGGCGTGGGAAGCCAAATGCTCGTTGATAAGGGTATATTTACCTTCAGCATAGACTCTTGGGTGTGTGGCTATACATTCTTGCCCACTGAAGACTTTGACAAGGGTACGCGTATAGATAACCTTAACCTGTCGGTGAATATATGTGTAGGGTACCGAGTAGTAATGCTTGTCGCGTCCCAGGTAGATACAACCGTTGATTCCCACCTTCAGGCTCGTGTAGCTCTTTATTTGGAAACCTTGTTCGGGTAGAGGCTTTAAGGCCGGTTTTTCTATGGCCAGAAAATGTTCCTCACGGGAGTAAGGGTGCTGCTGCATGCGTTTGCGGTTGTGCGCTTTCATTTTTTCTGCGATGGCAGTGTTGAGCTCCTCCAGCGAATAAAACCTCATATTCCGAAGTTCGGCATATACGCGCTGATAGACCAGCTTCACATGGTTTTCCACCGTGGATTTGTCTTTCGGCTTGCGTGGACGTGCGGGAAGAACCACACAGCCGTAATGGTTGGCAAAATCCTCCAGTATCCTGTTGATATCAGGCTCGTATGGATCAGACTTAACCACCGCGGCTTTCAGATTGTCAGGAACCAGTATTTTGGGCACACCTCCTATTGCCTCAAGAAAGCGCATGACGGCATAGACGAAGTCTTCACTCTTCTGCGAAGGGACTGCAAGAGCATAGCCGTAGTCCGTACAAGGCAAGCTAGCTACAAAGGTTTGAGGACGTACAATCTCTCCCGTCTCACGGTCGATGTATTCCAGCGTATCCCCGGCAAAGTCAAGATAGCCTTTTTCCCCGGGCACATAAAGATCTTTCAAAATAGTCGAAGGACGTTCTTTGGCCTTGCTATTCTGACCGTAGTGATAGCGGAACTGGGTTAACTGGTAGCCATTGGGATTCTCAAGGATGTATTCTTCCCAGAGTTTTTTCAGAGTGACATGTTTATGTCCCATTTGTCGCTCAAAATAAGGGAGCTTGAACTTAAATGTTTCAAAACGGTCGTCAACGTATGCGGGATGTCCTCCAGTCATACGATACTCAAGCACCGGGTCTTCCAGTTCCAAAAGTTCAGTGAGCTTCATGCGGTCTTCAACAGCCCTGCGGACATATTTGTTGACCGTCTCTTTATTCAAGCTCAGATTATCTGCAATCTTGCGGTTAGAAACTCCATCTAAATGTTGACGTAATACTTGTTTTATCTTACTCATTTCTTTCGTTTTACCTGCCATGGCTGAATCGTTTAGTGAAATGCCTGCAAAATAAAAAAATGAATGGCAATGCTCCGACTTTTTGAGAAAGCAATCTGAGTGAACGGCAATGCTCCGTTTCGGGTTGATTTCCAAAAGATTGGAAAGCTAAAGTGAACGGCAATGCTCCGTTTTATGAGTCATTTTCCTGTCTTGGATGATGACTGGGTGGCAATGCTCCGTTTTTTTGCCCGGTTTTGCTCATTTTCTTAAGAAATGAACGGGAATGCTCCGTTTTTTAGGCCCGTTTTAATCCGTTTTTAGGGATATTTAAAATCGGTTTTATGGGTGGGAATACTCCGATTTATCCACCACTATCAATCAAAAATTAATAGTTGTGATTAGCTTTCATTTTAGTATCTTTGAACCATTGGAAACAGCAATCTTTACATCTATGGCATAAGGGTGTAGTTGTGATTAGCTTTCATTTTAGTATCTTTGAACCATTGGAAACAGCATTCGACCCTGGCACAGGGTTAAGCACTACGTTGTGATTAGCTTTCATTTTAGTATCTTTGAACCATTGGAAACAGCTCATTTGTTTTGTTTGACTCAAAGATATTAGTTGTGATTAGCTTTCATTTTAGTATCTTTGAACCATTGGAAACAGCTTTAGGTGTGGGATACTCCAAGAGTCTTTGGTTGTGATTAGCTTTCATTTTAGTATCTTTGAACCATTGGAAACAGCGATGTCACCATCTTCCAATTTCAACACCAGTTGTGATTAGCTTTCATTTTAGTATCTTTGAACCATTGGAAACAGCTTAAATACAAAGCGAGTATATGACTATCTGTTGTGATTAGCTTTCATTTTAGTATCTTTGAACCATTGGAAACAGCGCTGACTCTATCTGAAAGTTCAAATATCGGTTGTGATTAGCTTTCATTTTAGTATCTTTGAACCATTGGAAACAGCGGAACGACGACGATCAGATCTTCAACTATAGTTGTGATTAGCTTTCATTTTAGTATCTTTGAACCATTGGAAACAGCTGAAAAGAAATACATATATAATACCGGAAGTTGTGATTAGCTTTCATTTTAGTATCTTTGAACCATTGGAAACAGCTTATTTTTGTAGAACTCCTGAAGCTTACTCGTTGTGATTAGCTTTCATTTTAGTATCTTTGAACCATTGGAAACAGCCTTTTGGTTGGTTAATCCTATAAAATTAAGTTGTGATTAGCTTTCATTTTAGTATCTTTGAACCATTGGAAACAGCCCTCATTCTTATTTCTTTTCAGCGAAGATAGTTGTGATTAGCTTTCATTTTAGTATCTTTGAACCATTGGAAACAGCATTTATTCGATCTATCAGGTCTTGAAACTGGTTGTGATTAGCTTTCATTTTAGTATCTTTGAACCATTGGAAACAGCATACTGCAAATAATAGTAGCGGTATGCACAGTTGTGATTAGCTTTCATTTTAGTATCTTTGAACCATTGGAAACAGCAAACACAAATGAATCTTACAGACTAAAAGAGTTGTGATTAGCTTTCATTTTAGTATCTTTGAACCATTGGAAACAGCGCCTGAATATTTGGCCATACGTTAGTAATGTTGTGATTAGCTTTCATTTTAGTATCTTTGAACCATTGGAAACAGCGGAGTATCCAACATACCGTTACCTTTGGTTGTTGTGATTAGCTTTCATTTTAGTATCTTTGAACCATTGGAAACAGCATCTTGCATTGTATAACCGTGTGGTTTGGGGTTGTGATTAGCTTTCATTTTAGTATCTTTGAACCATTGGAAACAGCGCTGACTCTATCTGAAAGTTCAAATATCGGTTGTGATTAGCTTTCATTTTAGTATCTTTGAACCATTGGAAACAGCTGAAAAGAAATACATATATAATACCGGAAGTTGTGATTAGCTTTCATTTTAGTATCTTTGAACCATTGGAAACAGCATCCCATTTTATCAAAGCATGTTATCATAGTTGTGATTAGCTTTCATTTTAGTATCTTTGAACCATTGGAAACAGCTGCTATGATCTAAGCAGCGGTGAACACTTGTTGTGATTAGCTTTCATTTTAGTATCTTTGAACCATTGGAAACAGCGTCTTAGGGTTTTCAGAAGAATCATATACAGTTGTGATTAGCTTTCATTTTAGTATCTTTGAACCATTGGAAACAGCGAGATAACCTAAACTTATAAGCCTATCCAGTTGTGATTAGCTTTCATTTTAGTATCTTTGAACCATTGGAAACAGCTGTATTAAGGCTATAAATAAAAATACTAAGTTGTGATTAGCTTTCATTTTAGTATCTTTGAACCATTGGAAACAGCTTCATAATAAGTAAATTAAATGTTGTTATGTTGTGATTAGCTTTCATTTTAGTATCTTTGAACCATTGGAAACAGCAGAATATGAAATTGAACCAAAAATCCTAGTGTTGTGATTAGCTTTCATTTTAGTATCTTTGAACCATTGGAAACAGCACAAGTTGCCTAGTTTTGTAAGGACACTTAGTTGTGATTAGCTTTCATTTTAGTATCTTTGAACCATTGGAAACAGCGAATTAACCCGGGCTTGGAACCGGCACGTGTTGTGATTAGCTTTCATTTTAGTATCTTTGAACCATTGGAAACAGCGCTTATCGATAAACACATACCCATCATTGCGTTGTGATTAGCTTTCATTTTAGTATCTTTGAACCATTGGAAACAGCATACAGTCCGAATCAGAGGCCGAGGAATCAGTTGTGATTAGCTTTCATTTTAGTATCTTTGAACCATTGGAAACAGCTTGAGGATATATTTTACTATTCTTGTTACGTTGTGATTAGCTTTCATTTTAGTATCTTTGAACCATTGGAAACAGCACCAGTCGCGTATCTACGGCATCTAAATTAGTTGTGATTAGCTTTCATTTTAGTATCTTTGAACCATTGGAAACAGCTACGCACCCATCTATACGGTGTAGAAGATGGTTGTGATTAGCTTTCATTTTAGTATCTTTGAACCATTGGAAACAGCGCCGGTATCGAGCAGAGAGGGCAATATTAGTTGTGATTAGCTTTCATTTTAGTATCTTTGAACCATTGGAAACAGCATTAGTTTCTGAATTTGCTAAGGCTAAGTCGTTGTGATTAGCTTTCATTTTAGTATCTTTGAACCATTGGAAACAGCTTATTAGTCCATCTGCATTTTCACGGGCTTGTTGTGATTAGCTTTCATTTTAGTATCTTTGAACCATTGGAAACAGCGTAAAGCTCTCAATATACAAAATACTAACAGTTGTGATTAGCTTTCATTTTAGTATCTTTGAACCATTGGAAACAGCTGCTTTAAAATTTCCAAACGAACCGCTGATGTTGTGATTAGCTTTCATTTTAGTATCTTTGAACCATTGGAAACAGCACTCTTTATTTTTTTTCATCCCATGTCTTTGTTGTGATTAGCTTTCATTTTAGTATCTTTGAACCATTGGAAACAGCTATTAAATATGATTTATATGTGCGGGAATGTTGTGATTAGCTTTCATTTTAGTATCTTTGAACCATTGGAAACAGCAATGTGATTTCTTTCATAATCTTATTTATGTTGTGATTAGCTTTCATTTTAGTATCTTTGAACCATTGGAAACAGCAATCGTAGAAGAAGGTGATAAAAGAATCATGTTGTGATTAGCTTTCATTTTAGTATCTTTGAACCATTGGAAACAGCAAAGAGGCTGATAGGGCTTATGATGCTACTGTTGTGATTAGCTTTCATTTTAGTATCTTTGAACCATTGGAAACAGCTTTACTCGAAGGGTAAGGAAATGTATACATGTTGTGATTAGCTTTCATTTTAGTATCTTTGAACCATTGGAAACAGCCCCAATTGATATGAACAATAAAGAAGATGTGTTGTGATTAGCTTTCATTTTAGTATCTTTGAACCATTGGAAACAGCAGTTGATAGCCGCATAAATGCGCGCCTGGCGTTGTGATTAGCTTTCATTTTAGTATCTTTGAACCATTGGAAACAGCTGATTCGCTGCTATTTGTTGATAATCAATGTTTTATGTGCTGTTTTAGAATTGAAAAAGAAACTGTTTTTAAAGAGTAAATCCGGTTTAGAAGCCGGATTTACTCTTTAAAATAATTCTAATTGTTGTCCCGGAGTATTTACCTCCAAAGACTTCCTGCCATAGAAAAGTTCGATGTTTCCGAATTGTTTATCCGTAATGCATAATATTCCTACTTGCCCAAACTCTGGCAAAAAAGATTTAACTCTTTTTATATGTACGTCTGCATTCTCGCTACTAGCACAATGACGGACATAGATAGAAAACTGAAACATAGTGAACCCATCCTTCTGTAAATTCTTTCTGAAATCTGTATATGCCTTCTTATCCTTTTTTGTATCGGTAGGCAAATCAAACAATACAAGTACCCACATAATACGATATTCACTAAATCGATCCATTTTACATTTGCGGATATGATATTTTACGCAGTTCACCACAAAAGCATTTATACAAAGATGCTGTCGTTTGTCCCACAGCAACCATCAAAGGGCTGCGTTTCCCGGATATGTTAACTTCCAGTGTAGGAATGCTAAGCAATCGAGCTTTTAAATCTTTTGTCAATTCATTGCAATTTAAACCTTCCTGCAATATCTTGCATACTAACTCATCAATATAGGGGCGATATGGTTCCATGATATCGTCAGCCAAGCAGTAAGCATTGTATCTATTATGATGATGTATGCCTAATGTCGGTAAAAGTCCACTTGTGACTAAACCACGTGCAACAACGGCTCTGAGGATAGCATATCCATAGTTCAGTAGATTATTGGGTGGCATTCCTTCTCTGTCTCTTGTGAATCCTTCAATCTTAAATAGGTTCCTCCAATAATAGGCGGCTGCACGAGCTTCCATATTATCTAGGTCACCGCTTTTTACATCTGCGGCCCATATAGTCATGCATTTTACTTCTTCATCTGCATATTTCTTCAATACAGCTGCCTGATTCTCGATCTTTATTCTCACAGTCTGTTGCCATAACTGCTTTGTTAGGGGAAGAGAAGCATCCAACTGTTGACGGAATCGTTCATTTTGTGTAGTATTTCCATATAAAGGAAGCATTAACCCCACAGGCATACTTTTGCTGTCACAAGTTATGATAGCGCAATTATTTTCAAGCAACGCTTCTAATGCTCCTGAAGTAATAGTTATCTGCTTATTGTCCAGTACTATCACGCCAATATCTTCTATGGGTTTAGTCACTTCTGCCTGTTGTTTAAAACTACTGGGCAAAGTTTCATTCTTCACAATATCCGGTAATTTGATTATCAATTGTGCATTTTTCAAAGATAAATAAACCGGATTTCCGAAATAAAGTGTCTTTCTAATCATAGTATTCCGACTTAAAGTTATGGCTATTCACTGTTCGTATCAAAAGACAATTGAGGTGGTTCTTCTTTTTCTGCCACTTTCTGTTATCATTTCTATTTGGGGACAATTTGTCCCTAGGTAAGTTGCTAATGCATCATCCCGTTTTCGCATTTTCTTCAGATAATCTGTAGGGTTTACGCTATCTGTTAATGCACCGATTACATCAACAACAGAGAAATACCATTGCTGTTCTTCTTCGTTCCATACAGAACGGATCTTTTTCTCTTGAAATAATTTAATATTAGTCATTGACCTATTTTTAATACTCACCTACCGATACTATTTGCCCAATATGATTGACTCTAACTTTCACTATTTTATCTAATTCCTTTGAACTGCGAAAATCAGTCCATGTTATGCCTTTCAAAGCAGCACTTGTATCTTTAATGGAGGTTTCTAGATGATGTCTAAAGACATAGTTTTTATAAGAAAACTTCTGTACCCTAAACAGATTAGGGCTTATCATTGCATAATTCTCAGGGTTCAATAAATCTTCTTCTTTTGGGTTAAATCCTGCCTTTTCATTGGGGAATACGAAATACTCGTTCTGCTTCATGCTGAATAGGAATTTCCACCCTTCGCTCCTTTTATAATCCTTGTCTATAATAGGCTGACCGAGATTAGCCCGTGTCACTGCATCAAAGAAAGAGACCACCACTTCATCAAGTTCATACTTCGGATTACCTTCTTCGTCAAATACCGTTTGTCCTGTTTTAGATAAAACAGGCTTTCTATAGATAGCTACATGATGATTATTGCCGGTATTCACGAAATCTACAGGAACCTTTTTCCCGTCTGTGTCCAAAGCTAAATTACCGTCTTTGTCCTTCTTCTCATGTAAAGATTGAGCATTGCTGATTCCACGGATACTGACTCGCTTAATGGATATTCCTTTAGCTTCATTCATCCATATTGGATTCTCATCCAAATTGACAAATGCCTTTTTTGCATCTCCACCATACTTCTTCAGCCTTTCTTCCAAAATTCTACGGATTTTCGCATCTATTACCTTATCTATACTTAGATTAGGCTCAATGGGTTTGCGTATGGTATATATTGTTTCAAAGTCCACAATCTGTACTTTTTCCGGAACCATTTTAGTGTGGTTCTCATTGAGATAAACGGGATTCTTCTCCAATGTGTTTTTACCTGCAAATGCCTTTTCCGGATCATTATCAAAGATCTTTATACGTTTGAGCAAAGCATTCCGGTAAGCAAGCTTACTTACAGTGGATATCTTGGCAATGTCGAAAGAGGCATTCACTTTTTCCATTTTCGTGGCATATTTCCGATGGCTACCGTAAACAGTCTCCAAATGCAATTGTCCTCGCGGTGTTTGTTGCAGCTTTTTGTTTTCTCCATTGACTTTCTTGGTATAGTTCACATTTGTAGTGATGATTTTATTCTTTGCTTTAATGGATACCAATACGCCTTCCAAATGGCGTTTAGCCTCTGCGCGGAACTGAGCCAAAGGAATAGGGGATATGGCCTTACCACTCTCGAAATATTTGCTTTTTATGCCTGTTATGTTAGTCTGTTCCTTGGCCCCAGGCATCGAAGCATTTTTATTGTTAAAATATTGAATAAACACATCTTTGGTAAATGCTACAGTCAGTGCATCCATGGCATGGTGGCGGTGGTCATTTCTTTTGGTCCAATCCTTAATCCTTTTAATTCTTCTCCCATCTTTATCCTCAAACGTTTCTACTAAACCCAGCGTTTCGTATTTAGGAAGATTCATCTCTTTCATCAAATCTACCAGTTGCCAGTCTTCACGCAATTCGTCCGTAATGGAACCCGTTGTAGCCACTACCCGACGACAGATTTCGTTCAGCATGGAAAGAGCCTTCTTTGCGATATATTGCGTATTCCGTAAATCCCGGTCAATAAAGCCTTCTGGGATATCTTTTTCCTCTATCTTTAGTTTATTGAGTTTGGTCCTTTTCTCTTTGAACAGGGCTTCGCAGCGATTGAGATATTGCAGCAAACCGTCATCACCATACTTCTCTTTCACAAAGTCGTAGGCTGTTTTATTTCCCTTCTCTATATTGACGGCCTTATACTCTAATGTTTTGTTGGATAGCGAATCATCAAAGAGGCGGGATTGCGGAATAATATGTTCTATGTCAATCTCTTTACTGAATATCTTTTCTTTCGGAATGTACTGATTAGAATACAAAGTCCTATATCCATTATCTTTCAATTCCTCGTAAAGTTTGTAGCGGATAATGTCATTACGACTAACATTAATCATGCCGAATTCGCTCTGTAATAACTTGCGGATTTCTTCGTGTTCACGGGTGTTTTGGGCTATGGATTTAGTTAGCTCTTCCCTTTCTTTAGCATTTTTCTTCAACTCGCGAGCTAGTTCCACACGTATTTCGTCTGGTTTACCATAATCATCAATGATTGCATTGATTACATTGACCATCTGGTTCAATATCTTTTCAACTACCGGATTGCGCAAGCTATTCTTTGACAAAATATCCAATTTGTCTTTCAACTTCTTGTTATCTATTTCCTCTTTGGTTAACGAAGATTTGGAATGGCGGTAACCTGCATATTCGCAAGCTACGTCATACTGGTTACCTTCCTTCAGGTAAGGCAAAATCTTTTTGATGGCTTTTGCACTCAGGCTTCCATAATCATCCTGAAACGAAACATTTGCGAGTACGGTGGCATATTCTTTCTCCGTACCGCACAGTTCCATAAGCCTTTCAATTAATTTACCATTTCCCGTAGGTGTGTTGTCTCCTTCGAACGAATATAGCAAGTGCCAAAGTCTGAAATAAGGTTGTTTTTCCAATTCTTTATTGTCTTGTCCTAAATCTATGGAAAGAAGCCCTGTACTCCAACCTAAATCAGAAAATATTGCTTCCAGCTGTTTCTTAATCTCATCCGCGCTCTTCTTAAAGTCTATCGGTTCATATCCATATCTTTCGATCATCCTGCTAAAGGAGGAGAAAAGCGAAAAACCTGTATGATTACCGTCAATCTGCTTGAAGTTCATATCCAATTCCTGTGGGTTTGAAAATAATAGTTTTAGCACTTCTACTTTTTTCATGTTCTCTCTGACTGAAAGTTCTTTTGCCAAAATCTCTTTTTCTTCCTGATACAAATAACGGCTTCCTTTTATGGATAGGGCGTCTTCCATATCATTAAATAGGTTGGACTTTTTACTCGGATTCTTGCGTATATTCTTTTTGTCTCCGGCAAATACTTCAATGTCATTTAGCGTTTGCCAGATTTTGAACTCCTGAAACAGTGGATGCGAGCGGGGGATTACTTTGCATCCCACTACTTTGGCTCGTTTCTTTCCCTCTTTTTCTATTGTCACCTCGTGTCTCTCAAACTCGCAGAAATTAATCAATCCCTTTTGGCTCTTGAGGCGGCGTTGATAAAAGATAATAATGTCCCTAATCTCTTTTTTCAATTCCACGGTAAGTTCCCTGTGAAATTCCGCTTGCTTTTCCCATATCCTATTAAATTCGTCTAAATAGTCTTGCCGGTAGAATACCATATTGCGCAAACTTGCATTAGGGTTTTTAGTCAGTATTGCCATTTGGTACTGTCCTACCGTTTGTCGATTGAAATATAGTTCCTTACTACGATCGCTGATTGCACCTAAGTATCCGCTTGAAGCACTTATCTGCCCGTTGATTTCTTGTAATACAATGGCTGCCATTTCGGGATTTAGTTGTTCTGAGAGAGCTTGCACGCGCCAACGATAGTTTTCCAATTTTTGTTCATTTCCTTTGGTGTTACGTTTGATGCCTGCAAGTCTACGTTCTTTCTTCAGTTCTTTAGTCTTTGCTTCTTCTTCATTCCAGATGGTTTCTTTCTCTTCCCAAATAAAATACTTTTGCAGAATGGCCCAAGTTTGACTTTTGTTTTTTCCTTTGATTTCTTCTTTGGCAGCATCACAATATGATTCTATATTAAACACCTTTTGGTGGTTCCATATTCTGTCAAACTCATCCTGTAAGTCGGAACGATAGAAATCAGGCAGTGCTTTTTTCCCGCTTTCAAGCAATTGCAAGCATAGTTGCCCAGGCGTCAGTTGTTCGTCATAAAGTCTTTTAGCTATATCCATTCCATCTATCAGAACTCCGTCTTCCTCTCCCTTGGTTTTGCGACTGCTTTTATATCCGCGTTTTTTATTTATCATCAGCAATACGCGTGCAAATTCCTCTAAAGATATTTCTTCTACTGCTGCTTTTGCTCTTAAACGATACGTTTCAAAAGTAGTCTTATTTCCCTGCTCTGAACGTAAAGTCCCATCTGTAATGAGACTGTGCTCTTTTAGCACTTCAATGAGCGTGTTGCGGCGTAATTTATAGCGTTGCAGATTTCGACGCATACTTCTTTTAAGTGTTCTGTCTGCATTAGTAGTGATGCTTTTCCCTCTTTCAAAGTTCTGTAATTCATCCACGGTTAATGGATTTACCCTTACACCAAGTTTAATTATAGATGATTTTTCCTCATCATTTTCAGCTTCATTTACCAGCGCCCAACCGATGCTGTTTGTGCCTAAATCCAATCCTAATATTGTTTTCATTCTATTTGTTATAAAGAATTCCCAAAAGTAATATTTTCTATTTTAAAAAAATATTGCGCATTCGATTTTTATTCTTATATTTGTCTCACTAAAATGAAGCAAATCACAATAAGGATTATTCCGTTGTGAAAACATTCAAGGCGGGGCGTTAGCCTCGCCTTTTGTTCTGATTCTGTGTGCTGTTCCGTTTCTATTTCTTAATCTTGTTTTTATCTCATGGTGATCTTTCTAGACATCGTGTCATAGCAAGTTATAGATTAAATTTTTATCTTTGTACATCTAATACTATTTTAATTCCGAAGCGAAATGAGAAAAATCCTATTATTATGCTTCTTTTTCTATGTTGGTACGTCTTATGCGACAACTACAAATGAGATAGATTCTTTATTATTGCAATTAGATCAAGTTATAAAAAAACGTCCTATGTATATAATACAAAAGGAACATAATATCAATGAACTAAAGAATCAGTTGAGGCAGAGTTCGTCTAATGAGAAACGATTTGCTATTTTAGGAAAACTCTTTGATGAATATCATTCTTATAATGCAGATTCTTCTCTTTTCATCGCTAAGACAAGATACCAGCTTGCAGTGAGCATGAGGGGACAAGAACATATAGATAATGCCCGTATGAATATGGCAGAAATAATGGGAATGGCCGGAATGTATAAAGAAGCTATTGACTTGATGAATACGATAAAAGTGTCGCACTTACCGGATTATCTGCATCCTTATTATTACCATATATATAGGATACTATATGGATTGATGGCTGACTATTCTATTACTAATCAAGAAAAAGAACTATATGCTAAAAGAACAGATCTTTATAGGGACTCATTATTGTTGGTTAATAAGAACAACCTCCTGATTCATACAATGATACAGTCTGATAAGTATAATGTAAAGAAGGAATATGGAAAAGCAATAGCTCTGCTATCCAATTATATGGAAGGAAAATTGAATGATGAGCATAATCTAGCAATCTTCGCTTATACTTTATCTGAATCTTACAGGTTGAAAGGAGATCAATTGAATGAGAAAAAATTCTTAATTATTTCTGCAATAGGTGATATGAAGTCGGCTGTTCGTGAATATGTCTCTTTGCGTAAATTGGCAGTATTACTCTATTATGAGGGGGATATCGACCGAGCCTATTCCTATCTGAAGCTTTGTATGAATGACGCGGTATTTTGTAATGCACGGCTACGTATACTTGAAATTTTGCAGATATTCCCCATTATTAATGATACTTATCAGAAGAAAATAGAGAAGCAACAGAATAATATGGAAGTTGCTCTGATTTCAATTAGTATACTTTCTATATTCTTGATTATTGCCATCTTTTATGTATATAAGCAAATGAAACGGGTCGCTGTTGCGCGTCGTGAAGTGTTAGACGCTAATAAGCGTTTGAAAGAATTAAATGATGAATTGAAGCATTTCAATGCACAATTGAAAGAAGCTAATCACAGCATTGCTGAAAATTCCTATCTGAAAGAGGAATATATAGGACGTTATATGGATCAATGCTCGGTTTATTTGGAAAAAATGGATAATTATCGCCGTTCATTAGGTAAACTTGCTTCTGCGGGTAAGGTGGAAGAATTATATCAGCGTATCAAGTCTACTCAATTTATGGAAGAAGAGCTTAGAGATTTTTATGAGGATTTTGACAATACTTTCTTGCAGTTATTTCCTTCATTTGTAGAAGATTTCAACTCATTATTAGGTGAGAATGAACATATCCACCTCAAGGGAAACGAACGAATGAATACCGAACTGCGTATTTTTGCCTTAATAAGATTGGGCATCACAGATAGTGTGAAAATAGCTCAATTTCTTCGTTATTCTGTAACTACTATTTATAATTATCGGACTAAAATAAGGAATAAAGCTAAAGGTGATCGGGAATTATTGGAAGATGAAGTTTTGAGAATTGGTAAACTAAAGAACCAATAGTGATGTGTAAATCTCCGCACTTATGACTTTATTGCGTTGTCCCTTTTTTACTCCATCCAAAGATATATTCGGGACCGGATGTTTGATATTTTAGTATAACTCCCCCGCCCATTCAGAATAGTCTCTGAACGGGGGAGAATCAGGTAACGACTGAATAGGATTCAAGTAACGAGTGAATGCCATTCAAGTAACGACTGAATTAGGCTCTTGTACCGACTGGCTATTTTATTCAGAAAAGTTATTTTTAAAAGCTTCTTTCACATAGAGTCGTTATTATAATAAAATGATGAATGTTCTGTGAAAAAATGCTCTGTTTTTCATTACCCCGATAAGTATGTAAAATACAGCTTTTCTCTTTTATGTTAATGGATAAAATCTGCTTATAAACGTAAGAAAGAAAGTGCGATTTATTTTAGTTAGAGTGAATTAATGCTTAATAATGTATTTTATTCTGTTACATTATTACTACTTATTCTTTCTACTTGATTGTTTTTATATTGTTGATAATAAGCTTTTTATTTCTTTGTAAAGGACTTAATTCACTACTTTTTCACTCTTCTATTTTATTTAGAGCATTCTTATCCGATACATTTGCATCGTTTCTGTTTCGCTTAAGAATTAGGAATATGCGAATTGGAATTCTAATTACTAATTTTAACTCTAATATTATGCAAAAGTACAAAAGAGTAATCAAGTTGCGTATGCTATTTCTTTTGTTAGGAGTATTACTCCCGGCATGCATGTTCGCACAACAAATTAAAGTACAAGGTGTGGTGAAGGATCAGGCTGGCGAAGCTGTTATAGGAGCCAGCGTGTTACAAAAAGGAACTTCTAATGGAACGATTACCGATCTCGACGGTAAGTATTCATTGAACGTGCCTTCTAATGCTGTTTTGACAGTATCTTATATCGGATACAAAAGTAAAGACGTGCCGGTCAACGGGCAGATTCAAGTTCAGGTGGTTTTGTCTGAAGACACCAAAATGTTGGATGAAGTGGTGGTCATAGGATATGGTACAATGGATAAGAAAGAGTTGACTTCGGCTATTTCCCATATTTCAGATAAGGATTTTCTTAGTGTCAGCAGTATTGATCCTTCAATGATGATTCAGGGTAAGGTGCCTGGCGTTTCAATTACAAATACAGGGGCCGGTGATCCTAATAATCAGGCAAGTATTCAGATTCGTGGAGTCTCGTCGCGGTCTGCCGGTCTTGGTCCGTTGATTGTTATTGACGGTGTTCCCGGTGGAAATCTGACTAACCTCAACCCCAATGACATTGCGAGCTTCGACATATTGAAGGATGGTGCCGCTTCGGCCATCTATGGTACCCGCGGTTCTAACGGTGTTGTTTTGATTACCACGAAGAAAGCTCAAAAAGACGGTACAACGCACACATCTTATAGCGGTGCATTTGCTTTTGATGTGATGAAGAAGGAACTAGATATGCTTAATGCCCAGCAATATCGCGATCTTCGTTCCGACTCAAGCGTAGGCTATGATTTAGGCGGAGACGAAGATTGGCTCGACGCAGTGAGCCGTACCGGCTTCACCATGCAGCATTCTCTTACCGTAAGCGGGGGAAATGACCGTAGCAATTATCGCGCCAGCTTTGATTATCGTGATGCAACAGGTCTCGACAGGCGTTCAGGGCGTGAAGAGTATGGTGCACGTGCTACGATAAATCATACAACTGCAAGTGGCTTGGTCACTTTTATAGCTAATATTGCTCCTCGTATTGCCTATCGTGATCAGGCGGCCTGGGATGTATTTCGTAATGCTATAGAAGCTAACCCCACAACTCCTCTTATGGATCCGAACGAGCCGTCGAAATATTATAATTTTCAAGGGCAGTCGGCAGGTTATAATCCGGTTGAAATGATTAACCTTGAAAAGGATAAAGGCGAAACCAAGCTTCTTGATTGGGATGCTACTGCAAAATTGAATCTCTTTCCTTTGTTGTTGAAAAACAAGGAAAACAATCAATCATTGACTACTCAAATTATGTTTGCTGATCACCAATATGATAATTTTAACAGTTGGTTCCGTCCTTCTACCAGTACATTGGCTATTAATGCCGGTCGTGATGGTGAAGCTTCTCGCAGCTACTCTAAGGAACGTCAGTCTATCCTGGAATGGCTTGCTAATTACCAAGCGGGTTTCAAGGGACATAATATCAAGGCTATGCTTGGCTATTCTTATCAATACTCCCAATATTCGGGTTTGAATGCTTCTAATAAAGATTTTCCGAATGATGGATTGGGAGCGGACAATCTGGGTACCGGTGAATATGCCAAGGAAGAGGGGGAAGTAGGTATGGGAACCTATAAGAATGATGCTAAATTGATTGCATTCTTTGGTCGTCTGAGTTATGATTATAAGGGTAAATATTTGTTCACCGCTTCATTGCGGCATGAGGGTTCTTCAAAATTCGGCATTAATAATAAGTGGGGTAATTTTCCTGCGGTATCGGTCGGATGGCGGATTTCCGAAGAGTCGTTTATGAAAGACTTGAAATGGGTCAATGACTTGAAAATCCGTGGGGATTATGGTGTTACCGGTAATCAGGATTTCGGCAGTTATATTTCATTGAACACAATGACCGGATTCGGTTACTATTTTTATAATGGTAAATATTTTCAAGTTTGGGGACCTTCTAAGAATGTGAATCCCGACTTGAAATGGGAAAAGGGTAAGAACTGGAATATCGGTCTTGACTTCTCTTTATTTAATAATCGTGTTATGGGTTCGTTGAACTATTTTAATCGCCGTCAGCAAGACCTTCTTGGTGATTATAAAGTGTCTGTACCTCCTTATTTGTTTGATAATACTTTTGTCAATGTGGGTACAATGGAGAACTCCGGTTTTGAGCTTGATATCAATTGGAATGCCGTGAAGACCCGTGATTTCGATTATTCGGTAAGTGTGGTAGGGTCAACGATGAACAATAAATTTGTTGAGTTCAGTAATTCTCAATATGTCGGTCAAGATTATTATGATGTTTGTGGAACAGAAGATCCCTATCCATTCCATAACTTGCAACGTATTGAAAAGGGCAAACGCCTTGGAAATTTCTACCTGTTGAAGTACGCCGGTATTGACACTGATGGTAACTGGATTGTATACGATAAGGACGGTGATATGATTAAGGCCGATCAGGCCACCGATCAAGATCGCCAGGTTGTAGGTAACGGTCTTCCTAAATTCACCGGTTCAATGACGCACAACTTCCGCTATAAGAATTTTGACATGACATTGTTCTTCCGTGGTGCTTTTGGTTTTGATATCTTCAATATCCATGATTTCTATTATGGAACCAAGAGCTTTATTGGCAATGTACTTGAAAAAGCTTATGGCAAGAATGACAAAATTACGGCCAATCCGGCGGTTACCGATTATTTCCTCGAACGGGGCGATTACCTCAAGCTTGACATGCTGACCCTCGGTTACACATTGAACACAAAATGCAAATATTTGAATAAGGTTCGTCTCTATGGGACAGCCAAGAATATATTTACCATTACCAAATTCAGTGGTGTTGATCCGTCGACTTACCAAGTTAACGGTTTGACTCCCGGTGCTACAGGATCTCGTACTTATTATCCGTCAAGCCGTCAGTTTATTCTCGGCGTTCAATTGGATTTTTAATTGTCGAACATTAAATCGGAGGAAAACAATATGAAATTTTCAAAATATATATTAGGTATGGTTTTGGCAACTACCGTTTTAACCGGTTGCACAAATTTGGATGAAACACTCTATGACCAGGTGGGTACCCAAAACTATTACAATACTAAGATGGATGTTGTACGTGCAACATTCCGACCCTTTGAACATGCTTTTTGGAGCATTCAGTCCCGACACGTTCTGAATGAACTTTCGGCTGACCAGTTAATTACCCCTACCCGTGACGGTTGGTGGGACGACGGTGGACGTTGGCGTCGTTTGCATTATCACACCTGGACGGTTGAAGACGGAGATGCCCAGACAGAATGGAACGGCTGTTTCCAAGGAATTATGCAGGCCAACTATGTAATAGAAGATCTGAATACGCTTTCACCGGATAAATTCGGGTTCACCGAAGAAGAGTTCAATAACTTGAAGGCGCAGTGTCGCGCATTGCGTGCGTGGTTCTACATCCGCTTGCTCGATGCCTTCCGCAATGTTCCGTTGGCAGTCAGTTATAATGACGTTTCCCAGAACTCTGTAGGCCAAGTTGAACCTAAAAAGGTCTTTGACTTTATTGAATCGGAACTGAAAGAGAGCATTGAATTGTTGAGTGCTAAAGAATCACTTGGCGGTAATGGAGGAAATCAGGGTCAATGGACTAAGGCCGGAGCCGCTGCCCTTTTAGTGCGCCTTTACCTCAATGCCGAGAAATATGTGGGAGAAGATCACTATGCCGATTGTGAAGAGTATGCTCAGAAAATTGTTAATGGGGTATATGGTCCTTATCAATTGGCTGCGACATGGGATGCCCCCTTCGACTGGAACAATGAAACTTGCGATGAAGTTATTTTCGGATTCCCTGCATCCCAAGGTTATTCATTCTGGCACTATCAGGGCGATACATATTGGTGGACGGTTCCCGCACGTGCCCGTTATTATTTCGGTGATGCAAAAGCTAAAGCCGGTGATCACAATTGCAAATATGCCGCATCTCCCAGTTATGATCTCAACGGCAATCTTTATGATTATACCTTGGGTATGCCTATACAGAAATTCCGCAATTATTCTGAAGATGTCCGCCTGAAACTTTATAAAAATCTGGGTAATAGCAAGCGTGAAGGTTTGTTCCTTTATGGTTCTCTTGAATATAAAGATGATAATGGGAAAACACTTAAAGTGAAATCACCGAATAATGATTACGACCTTTACATCCGTGATGCTGTGGGACAGTTTAAAGGATTGCCTGAAGGACAGTATCCGGAAAATAAGAAAAGTGACCTTACCACAGGCGATCATAACTCGGGATGGCACTTCTGCAAGTATCCTTTCTACAGTGATGAAGATGAGGGGCAAATGGAATCGGACTACGTTGAAATCCGTCTTGCCGAAGTTATTTACTCACTAGCCGAATGCAAATTCCGTAAAGGTCAGGTTGATGAGGCTGCCGAGTTGCTGAATAGTGTCCGCAAGCGTAATTATCCGCAAGAAAGTTGGTCGCGTAATCTTTATGCTCCCGAGGGACAGGTTCAACTTACCGAAAAGGAGTTACTCGACGAATGGGGACGTGAATTTTTTGCAGAGAGTCGCCGTCGTATAGACTTGGTTCGCTTTGGTAAATTCAATACCGGTAGTTGGTGGGATAAGTCTGCTGATGCTGACAATCATACCGAAATCTTCGCAATTACACGCGAGGTATTGAATGCTAATCACAATCTGGTACAAAATCCCGGCTATGGCAAATAATTCATTTTGATTTTTTAATTTTTAAATAAAGAACGGTATGAAACCAATATATAAGTTTTTGAGCATGGCAGTGCTATTTGTTGCCATGATCTTGATCAGTTGTGATGGGGAAAAAGACTTGGTTGTTATTGAAGGAAACCTTCCTATAAAGACCGAAACCCTATATATGGTAGGGGATGCCACTCCCACTGGATGGAATATTGATGCGCCCACTGCATTTACTCCTTCGACAGAAGATGCTTTGATATTCTCTTATGAAGGACATCTGAATACGGGCGAACTGAAATGCCCGTTAAAAACCGGAAATTGGGGAGGCGTGTTTGTGATGCCGGTAAATAACGGGTGCAAGATATCCAAATCAGGAATTGAAGAAAGCACTATCAGCCTGATGCCTACCGGTCAGCCCGACAATAAATGGAGAGTTGAAGATGCAGGTACTTATAAACTGACTTTTGATCTTCGTAACTGGGTTGTTTCCGCTACTTACATCAGTGAATAATTTGTGTTTTTGAATAAGAGTTTATTTATGGAGTTTAGAAAAATAGCAGTCTTGGGTCTGTTACTGGCAAGTTTCTTGCCGGTAACGGCTCGTGACAGCCAATTTACTCGTAAGGCAACCGGCCCGATGTATTGGATGGCATATGAATATTGCTATACCCACGACAAGCCGCTACCCGAAGAGCGTTATAAAAAGAATATCGATTGGGTTGATGAAAATCTTAAGGAGTACGGTTACAATATGATATGTACCGACGGATGGATTGAACAGGCGCAAACGATTGACCGAAACGGATATATTACCAAATACAACAATGAGTGGACTCATGGCTTTAACTATTGGAGTAATTATATTCGCCAAAAAGGAATGAAGTTTGGCGTTTATTACAATCCGATGTGGTTGACTCGCACTGCCTGGGAGAAGAACTGTCCGGTTAAGGGAACAAATGTCACGACAAAACAGATTGTTGGGGAAAACGGGTTTAATGGAGATCTCCATTGGGTGGATGCCGCACGTCCGGGTGCCGAACAATGGATAAAAGGCTATGTACGCCACTTTATAAATCTCGGTGCCACTTATTTGCGTATTGATTTTCTTGAGAATTATGAACGTAATTACGGTTCCGATAAATATGCCCAGGCACTTAAATGGATTATGGAAGAGGCCGGTGATGAAATCTTTATAAGTTTAGTGATGCCCAACTGTTTTAGTCACGGGAAAAACGAACGGATCTATGGCGATATGATTCGCATAAGCAACGATTGTTTTAGTGGCGGATGGGACTTTGCCAGTGCCCGGAAACGGGGTAAACGTCAGGAACAATGGCCGCAATATGACAATGCTTTTGACGGCTTTATCGGTTTCTCGGACATTGCATCACCCGGACAGCTCATTATGGACGGTGATTTTATGCGTATGAATACAATGGGAAATCAGGATGAGCGTCGCTTCCTTTTCTCATTGATGGTAATGACTGGTTCTGCACTTGCTATTTCCGATCAATATGATACTATAGGCGACTGCATACAGATTTATCAAAATAAGGAACTGATTGAATTAAATAATTTGGGATTCTGTGCTAAGCCATTGTCAATGGATATTAATGATAGAAACAGCTCACGATGGATTGGTCGGCTGCCTGATGGAGATTGGGTAGTGGGGCTTTTTAACCGTGAGGAATCATTTCTTGATTATAGTATTGATTTCAAGAAAGAGCTTGGTATTGAGACTGGATGCGTAGTAAATGTGCGTGATTTGTGGGAACATAAAGATTTAGGTGGTATGAATGGGGAATATTCGGTTTTGCTAAAGCCTCATAGTTGTAAGATCATTCGCCTTAAAGCGGATGGAAAGACTGCGGTATTCTAGAAAAATAAATAGAAATAAGTAGGTATTATTGAATATAATGATTGATGCCGCAGTCTTCAATCCGTGTGAATCAAGTTCCGGTTGAATGTGAAGGAAAACTTTCTGATCTGAGAAAAAAAGAGAATATGAATATAAATAAAAAAAATCAATGCATGAATATTCTGGTGATAGTTTTGGCATTTCTCTTGGGAGGATGTCAAAAGGGTGATACGAATGATGCGGAAGAACCGGATATAGAAAAGCCGGGTGAAAACATACATATATATAAGGCACCGCTATACTGGAGTGTGTACGAATATTGCTGGACACAGGAAAAGCAAGGAGTATCCAATGAAAATATGGATATCACCGAAGCGGAGTGGGACAAAATCATCGATTGGGTGGCAAGGGATTTGAAACCTTATGGCTATGATATGATTTGTACCGATGGATTTATCCCTATGATAGCCGACGATGCCTCCGGATATATGACCCGGTATGGCAGTATGGATTTAAAGAAGCTCGTTGCAAAATGCAAGGCCAAAGGATTGAAACTCGGTATCTACGACAATCCTCTTTGGTTGCACGGACCCGATAATACCGTGGTGAAAGGAACAAATGTCACTTTCGGTGATTTGCGATACAAGAATGGGGACAAAGTGGCTCATCCCGGCAAGAACGATCTTTGGTTCGGTTGGGCGGTGGCATCACATGAAGGAGCAAAGGAATATATCGACGGTTTCTTCAAACATTTCTCGGAAATGGGAGTGAACTATATCCGCATGGACTTTCTTAGCTGGTACGAAAACGGTGAAGATCGCGGTATGGGTATTGTGGGAAGAGGCTATGGACGTGACGTGTACAAGCAAGCCTTGCAATATATTTGTGAGTCGGCTAAAAAATATGGTGTGTTTACCTCTTTGGTTATGCCGCATCTATTTGAGAGTGCTGCGTTGGAAAAGGAATACGGAAATATGGTGCGTATCGTTGCCGACACGGGTGATGGTGGCTGGGGACAATTCTCGGAGAATAGCAGAGGAAAGATCTATGGCACCTGGCCCAATAGTATGAATATGTTCGACGGTTTCATTCATTGGTCTAAAATATCCGGACGTGAGAAAGTGATATTGGACGGTGACTTCATCCGCCTGAACACATTCAGTACCGATGAAGAGAAAGAGTCGGTCATCTCGTTGCAACTGATGGCTGGAGGTCCCGTTACGGTAGCGGATCAATACAATACAATTGGAACCAATCTGAAGTTCTATCAGAATAAAGAACTCTTAGCCTTGAATACGGACAAGTTTGCAGGAAAGCCATTATCGTCGAGTATTATAGATACTAAAAACCAAGTCTGGTACGGGCAGATGTCAAACGGTGACTGGGTTATTGGATTTTTCAATAGGGAAAGTTCTGCACAAAGCCGTTCTGTGAACTTTGCAGACTTGGGCATCAAAGGAAAAATGAAGGTGCGTGACTTATGGAAACATGCCGATGAAGGAGAAGCCGAACGGCTGAATGTGAGCTTGAAAGCTCATGCCTGCAAAATGGTCAGGCTGACAAAACCTGTCAACTGAGTTTATTTATTAATTGAAGTAAAAAAGAGATGTTTATGAGGAAATTAATTTTAAGTATATTGTTTATAGTCGGAGCCATGGCTGTAAGGGCCGATCGTATCTCATCCCCGACGGGTAAGGTGACTCTGAATTTCGAAGTAGCGGAGAACGGAGTGCCTACCTATGAAGTGAGTTATAAGAATCAGGCTGTTATAAAGCCCAGCAAAATGGGATTGGAGCTAAAGAATGAACGTAACTTGCAGGACGGTTTCAAACTAGTAAAAGCATCGAGTTCCGAATTTGATGAAATCTGGCAACCGGTATGGGGTGAAACCAAAAATATACGGAATCATTATAACGAGTTACTGGTGGAGTTGGAACAGGCCGATACACAGCGTTTCATGAATATCCGTTTCAGAGTATATGATGATGGAGTAGGTTTCCGCTATGAATTTCCACAACAGAAGAATTTAGTTTATTTTGTAGTGAAAGAGGAACATACGCAGTTTGCCATGACAGGCAACCACACCGCTTGGTGGATTCCGGGCGATTATGATACGCAGGAATATGACTATACTGAGTCTAAACTGTCCGAAATACGCGGACTGATGGAGGGAGCCATTACCGGAAATGCTTCGCAGACTACATTTTCTCCTACGGGGGTGCAGACATCCCTTCAGATGAAAACTGCTGACGGGCTTTACATCAACCTGCACGAAGCGGCATTGGTGAACTATTCGTGCATGCATCTGAATCTGGATGACAAAAACTTCATTTTTGAGTCATGGCTGACTCCCGATGCAAAAGGTGATAAGGGCTATCTGCAATCTCCTTGCCACTCTCCTTGGCGTACAGTAATGGTCAGTGGTGATGCTCGTGAAATTTTGGCTTCAAACTTGGTATTGAATCTAAACGAACCGTGTAAATATGTTGATACTTCATGGATCAAGCCAGTGAAATATATTGGAGTATGGTGGGAGATGATTGCAGGAGGAAAACCTTGGGCCTATACATTTGACCTTCCTTCTGTGAAATTGGGGGAGACGGATTATACCAAGGTGAAGCCAAACGGCATTCATCCGGCCAATAATGCCAATGTGAAGAAATACATAGACTTTGCCGCCAAAAATGGATTTGATCAGGTATTGGTGGAAGGCTGGAATATCGGCTGGGAAGATTGGTTCGGTCACAGCAAAGATTATGTTTTTGATTTTGTTACTCCTTATCCGGATTTTGATATTAAAGCTCTCAACGAATATGCACATTCAAAAGGTATTCGTTTGCTTATGCATCATGAAACTTCGTCTTCCGTGCGCAATTATGAACGTCACATGGAAGTAGCTTATCAATTGATGAATAAATACGGATATAATGCTGTAAAAAGTGGATACGTTGGCAATATAATCCCTCGGGGTGAGCACCATTACGGGCAATGGATGAATAATCATTATTTGTATGCCGTTACCGAAGCTGCCAAACATAAAATTATGGTTAATGCTCATGAAGCGGTGCGTCCTACAGGTTTGTGTCGTACTTATCCTAATCTCATCGGTAATGAGTCAGCCCGTGGAACGGAGTACGAAGCGTTTGGCGGAAGTAAACCTTTCCATACGACAATCCTTCCCTTTACCCGTTTGCAGGGAGGTCCTATGGACTATACTCCGGGGATATTCGAAATGGATATGCACAAATTGAATTCTAACAGTAATGCACATGTCAACTCTACTCTGGCGCGGCAGTTGGCACTTTATGTGACAATGTATAGTCCTTTACAGATGGCTGCCGATTTGCCGGAAAATTATGAACGATTTCCGGATGCGTTCCAATTTATTAAGGATGTTGCCATAGATTGGGATGAGAGTAAATACCTCGAAGCTGAACCTGGACGTTATATTACTGTAGCTCGCAAGGCTAAGGGTACAAATAACTGGTTTGTAGGTTGTACGAGTGGTGAAGAAGGGCATACTTCGGCTTTGAAACTGGAGTTCCTCGACCCTGACAAAAAATATGTTGCTACAGTTTATGCAGATGCTAAGGATGCACATTACAAAACCAATCCGCAAGCATATACTATTCGTAAAGAGATGGTAACAGTTAAGACGCTTTTAAAGTTGAAAGCTGCTCCTGGGGGAGGATATGCTATCAGTATTGTAGCTTTAGAAGATAAAACAGAATTGAAAAGATTTAGTAAGTTTAAACTTGCTAATTAGATATAAGCAAAAAAAAAGGAGTACCGCTGTACTCCAACCTTTGTTAACCTTAAATCTAATACTATGAAAAACACACTGCAAATGTACTGTTTTTCTGGCTATTGACAAATTCTTCAATGGAAATCATCTCTGTTCTAACATTTTTTTTGTAATAATTTCATTTTTCTACTTTTTTTAATGCATTATATTGAGCGTTTACATTTATTGTTTTGCAAAAACTCTTCTAAGACAACTTCATAATCACCCTGAATCATAATATGGTGATTCCCTAAAGGATTTTTTAAAAAGTACTCTACCGGAGTGTTCATCTGGATTTTTACTTGCGTCCGACAAAGATTGATATAATTCGTATTTTCTATTAATCTACCGGTGCTTAGGTAATATTCGTCGAGACATTCTCCTCCACATTTTACGATTGTGACATCACTGGATGGCAGAATTCCTTGAATAGCAACTCCACTCTCAGTTTCATAGTGGTTTCTTATGATATATTTTTCCGCTTGCGTAGTTCCTATGGTGCAATGTCCCAAAATAATTTCATTTTTGTTTGTGTCTATAATTGATGGATTTGCCATAAAAGATGGTTTTCCTGTTATAATTTTGGTAGCGACTTGAGTAAATATGGACTGTAAATCGCCTTCGCATCCTGCAACGATTCCTTCATCGTTTAATAGCGAAAGGGCTAGACAGCCCGTTGTATCTATATCTTCTATAATTTTGAAACAACTTAAAGTGAGAGCGTCCAATTTTTCAGCTATTGAGACTTTTTTAATTGCTTTATAGAGGCGCATTGCCTTAATTAAATCTTCGGATGTAGCTTCACGGCATGCCAAGGCTTTATTCGCGAAACTTATCGAATCTTGCTTTGCTTCGTCGTCGGTCGTGTTATTAAACTCCTCAATTATTCTTTCGAGTGGAATATCTGTATAGGTTACTCCCCAACGACGTTTAGCTAATAAATAATCTACGTGGCTGGCGACTAACCAAGGTGCTGAATTTCCCATCACTCCGATACGAATGCGGGATAATTGTCTTTGCGCTTTGAATGTATTGTATAATACAAATATACGTTTAATTATATACTGAAAATCTCCATGAAGTATTTCGCTCTTTATTCCACGATTGCGTATCCATGCAGATATTTCAAATGCGGCTGCAAGGGAGTTTTGCAATCCGTCGGCTAAAAGAACTATAGGACGCGGAAACGATTCAAAATGCTGGATAACTGAGCGCTCCACACCTCCTGTCAGGATGAAAAGCAGGCAAAAATCATCGTCAGTCAGCTTATTAAGCTCTTTATAATCAATAATGCTTACTGTAAAATATTTCTCCAACTCTATCAAGAGCGCTTCGTGAGAGTGAAGAATATTCGATTGTTTCTGAAGTGTTGATGCAAAAGTAATTAGATTTAAAACCATATTTCAGCTATAATGATTTAATTTGTATTTTGTATGCTAAATTTTCGATGTTCTGTTAAACTTCAAATGAGATGTGTTGAACATTTATTCAAATATACGAGTTTCTTTTTACTTACTGCCATCTTTTTAGGGTAGATAAGGTTTTTAAAGTTTTTATGTCATTACACTCCGACTGTATCAAATAAAGTATTACATTTGCAACTTTAATTAATGATTGGAAGTAATATCATTCATAAACGATTAAACTGTCAACGTAAATCACAAAAAATGCCAACGATATCTATTCGCGGGGTGGAGATGCCCGCATCTCCTATCAGAAAGCTTGCTCCTCTAGCTGATGCTGCAAAACAAAGAGGTACACATGTATTCCATTTAAACATTGGGCAACCCGATCTTCCTACACCTCAAGTCGCGATTGAGGCGATACGGAATATTGATAGAAAAGTTTTGGAATATAGTCCAAGCGCCGGATACCGTAGCTATCGCGAGAAACTTGTCGGTTATTACGGGAAGTTTAATATAAAACTTTCAGCAGATGATATTATAATCACTTCGGGTGGTTCGGAAGCTGTATTATTCGCTTTTATGGCTTGCTTAAATCCTGGTGATGAAATAATTGTTCCTGAACCCGCTTACGCTAACTACATGGCTTTTGCCATTTCCGCAGGTGCTAAAATTCGCACTATAGCCACCACTATTGAGGAAGGTTTTTCCTTGCCCAAAGTAGAGAAGTTTGAAGAGCTAATTAATGAACGCACTAAAGGAATTCTGATTTGTAATCCTAATAACCCCACAGGGTATCTTTATACTCGCCGTGAAATGAACCAGATTCGGGATTTGGTGAAGAAATATGATTTGTTTCTTTTCTCAGATGAGGTATACCGGGAATTTATTTATACGGGATCTCCTTATATTTCAGCCTGTCATTTGAGCGGAATAGAAAACAATGTGGTTTTAATAGACTCTGTATCAAAACGCTACTCTGAATGTGGCATACGTATTGGTGCTCTTATTACAAAAAACAAAGAGATCAGGAGTGCCGTTATGAAATTTTGCCAGGCACGTCTTAGCCCGCCGCTTATAGGGCAGATTGCAGCAGAAGCTTCTCTTGATGCAGGCGAAGACTATCTTCGTGATATTTACGATGAATATGTAGAACGCCGTAAATGTTTGATTGATGGATTGAACCGCATACCAGGGGTATATTCCCCTATTCCTATGGGAGCTTTTTATACAGTAGCCAAGTTGCCTGTTGACGATTCCGATAAATTTTGTGCATGGTGTCTTTCTGATTTCGAATATGAAGGACAGACTGTTTTTATGGCACCTGCTTCCGGCTTTTACACCACTCCGGGATCCGGATATAATGAAGTGCGTATTGCATACGTATTAAAGAAGGATGATTTAAATCGTGCTTTGTTTATTTTAGAAAAAGCTCTTGAAGCATACCCTGGGAGGACAGAATAAAATTTCATTCATAATGAATGGATAGATATTTCTTAACTAGATTTTTAAAGAATGTCTTTATCTCTTTTTATAGCTCGTCGTATATATCGCGATAATGATATGGGGAAGCGTGTCTCCAAGCCTGCTGTTCTTATTGCTCTGATCGGTGTGGCAATAGGGTTGGCTGTAATGATTATTACGGTTTCTGTGATTGCTGGATTTAAGTCGGAAGTACGTGACAAAGTGGTCGGCTTTGGGTCTCATATACAAATTACAAATGCTGATGCAGCGCGTTCGTATGAGACTCGCCCTATCGTTGTGAACGACAGTATGGTTGCAGCTATTTCCGATTATTCTCAAGTAAAACACGTCCAACGTTATTCCACTAAACCGGGAATGATAAAAACGGCTGATAACTTTCAAGGAATGGTTCTGAAAGGTCTTGGACCTGAATTTGATGCAACTTTTTTTCGTAAAAGCTTGTTGGAAGGGGAAATTCCTCAATTTAGCGATTCCGCATCGTCCAATCATGTTGTTATATCGAAAGAGCTTGCTCGAAAGCTACAATTGAAACTTGGAGATAAAATAGATACCTATTATATTCAGGACAATATACGTGCAAGACGTTTGAAAATTGTGGGAATATATCAAACTAATTTTACAGAGTTTGATAATCTCTTTTTGCTGACCGACCTCTGTCTTGTAAATCGCCTTAATAATTGGGATAAGGGGCAGGTGAGTGGTGTAGAGATTGAGATTAAAGATTATAAAAAGCTAGAGGAAACGACTTACCAGATTGCTGCTGATACCGATGGGCAAATGGATGGATATGCCCAAAAATATTGTGTCCGGAATGTAGAACAAATTAATCCGCAAATCTTTGCTTGGCTTGATATTTTGGACGTAAATATATGGGTTATTTTATTTTTAATGATCGGTGTGGCTGGATTTACGGTGGTATCTGGTTTATTGATTATTATAATAGAACGCACTTCAATGATCGGAATATTAAAGTCTTTGGGCGCTTCTAATACTACTATTCGCAAAACTTTCTTATGGCTCGCTGTTTTCTTGATAGGAAGAGGAATGCTATGGGGAAACATAATAGGTCTCGTCTTCTATTTCACGCAGAAGTGGTTAGGGATTTTTAAACTTGATCCGGAAACTTATTATATGGATAAAGTACCGGTATCTTTTAGTATACTCTTATTTGTTCTGCTTAATGTCGGGACGTTATTAATTTCTGTCTTGATGTTAATAGGCCCTTCATTTTTAATAACCCGAATTCATCCGGCTAACTCAATGAGGTACGAATGAGAGCTTCTAACATTTTTATCTTAGAAATTCCTATTTTCTCATGAAGTTTCTTTTCTTTCTAAAAAGATAAAAAAGTTTCCACCTAAATGATTGTAGAGGCTGCATAAGATCGTATAGCGGCAGAGTTATGTAATATCTGCGTTGTTCTGCTAAGTCTCTTGCTGTTCTATTTATGATAATAGCTTGTGTAGTGTATCTGATTCCGAATGCAACGAAAGCGGCTCCGGCTACTACCCAATGTTGATTTACGATACCTATTGTCAGAGTTGCTATCCACGCAACATAAAATAATAGTCGGGTTGTTGTCTCCATTCCGCTTAAATATCTTTGTGTCCCTTTATAGTAGCGCGAAGTAGATACATAACCGATCTTTTCTTCTTGCCAATCTCTAAAGCCAGAAACCGGCTCCATACGCACGATCGAATTTGAATCCGTTTCAACTCTTGTGTTTTCCCTAGTGGTTACTTTATTAATAAATAAATCATCGTCTCCACGTTGCAGGTTTAAATAAGCTGAGAATCCCTTTTGTTCATAAAATAACTCCTTGCGGTATGCCATATTCCGTCCGATGCCAATGTAGGGCTTCCCGGCAAGTGCATAACCTAAATAACGCATGGAATGAAACAAATTATCGAATGCCACTTTCTTATGTAACATTTTCTTTCCGCGCTCATAACCACTATATCCCAAAACTATTTGTGTTGATGGGGTGAAATTACGAGCTATTGTTCGGAGCCATTGATCACTATCCGGTTTACAATTGGCTTCCGTAAAAACTAACCAATCATATTTGCTGGCTTTTATACCAAGGGTTATTGCTAGCTTTTTACGACTTATATATCGTGATGATTCCGGTACAAAACTATGATATAAATTAGGATATTTTTCACTCAGGAGTACTAGATAATCTTCACTCTCATCTGTATTTCCATCATTAATAACAATTACTTCAAATTCAGGATAGTCTTGCTCTAGTACTGATAAGAGATTGTGGCGGAGATTTTCCACTTCTTCCCGCGCACATATTATAACGGTGATGGGAGGAAGTTCCTCTGAAAAATTAATGTTTTCGTGTTCTACCGCGCGGCTACGAACATGTATTCGATTGTATATCCCTAGATAGTATATTGTCTGAATGATTAAGAGAATAGCTGTAGCAATAAGTAGCAGTTGCTCTATAGTATTGAATGTGAGTATATCTTCCATATATTTATAAATACGGCATTAATTTGGTGGTGCAAAATTACATATTTTTATTTCATTTTGCGTAGAATGGTGTATTTGCTTTTTATAAAATTAATACAAAGCTCATTACTCTGATTTTAAGGAGGGGGTGTTTTTAAAGGCGCTTCTAAAAAAGTTTCTAGCAGATATGTGTTACAGAGATCATTAGTATATTCAGCGTCAACTTCTTTCGATCTGGAAATACATGAAGGGCATTCTCCGCATATATCTATGCCTATTATTTCTTGCTTTGTTGCTATAATCTGGAAAAGCTCTTTAATTTTTTTCAGGCTTAAGGAGCCTTGATCCCAATTTGTCACTGCAAATTTTGGGGACAAGACATCTTTATCTATTGAGATGTAAATGGGCGTTCTTATAATTGCATTAGCCAACATTTTTTTCTTCTCTTCTCCTTTTAAGTCTCTTTCGCTTATATATATTAATTTATTTCTATTTCGAATTCCTTCTATCTTTTGCATGAGCTCATCTGCAACTCCGATCAGATATATTTTTTTGCAAAACGGATCATTTTCCAAAACATCTCTTGCCCAACATCCGCAAGAAAGCACGCCATTATATAATGTGGGTTGCATATCTGGATGGTGATCGAATATTATTAGTGAATAAGGGGATTTAATTTTATCAACCCATAGTTTAGTTATATAGTGATAATTTCCGGAGTCTATAAAATGTATGCCTTGAGGCTTATAGGGTGCTATCATTTTCTTTAGTCTTTTTTCGGCCTTTATACTGCAATAGCAGTTTGTTTCGAGAATTTTTGTGCAGTCCAACCATTGAATTTCTCTCTTTTCCATAAAAGATTCTTGCTCATATACATGAGTAAAGTTCATAATATATATTTGTTCTCTTTTCATCATATTACAAAAATAACCATTTCTCTTATGAATAGTTCTTTTTTTTATTACTCTTTATCCCTCGCTCATATATTTAGAACTCGTATTTTTTTCGAGTGTTTTTTCTAATACTTTGTGGTGCTTTTTTGTCTTCTCTAGTTTTTGTCTGGATTGTTTTTTTGTTTTCGGCTATTGTTTGATCCATGCCATGTCCATACGATGTCTATATCTTGTCCGTGTTTGCTCCGTAGTTTCTCCGTGTTTTTGCTTTATAATGGGGTGTCATACGGTTAATCTACGGAGCAAACACGGTTTTGGTATGGCTTTGCTTTGTAGAGATGGTTTGCTTATACTATATAATAATGTGTTTCTTTTTGCATCTTTGTTATGTGTTCAAAAAAAAGTTTGTTCTGGATTGTTTTCATCTTCAGTGCTTTAAGCTTAATCTGGTTCTTTTCTTTAAAAAAATAGTAAGTATAGTTTGGATTGTATTGTGAAAGGGCGTACTTTTGCACCCGCTTTCCAAGAGACGGATAGCTGATAGCTTGACATTCTGCTATAGTGTAAGACAGACTTACTTGGTTGT
>Ga0183095_10337_pt2 | contig 52481 bp, 46 predicted proteins | sample BioMet4_FD_130346 | JGI IMG/M metagenome (GOLD analysis project Ga0183095, IMG submission 130346) | Microbial communities from bioreactor (seeded with sewage sludge) at LBNL, California, USA - Biofuel metagenome 4 (v2) (version 3) | ecosystem: Engineered > Bioreactor > Anaerobic > Unclassified ...
GCCGGGTCGAACTTCTATTTGGCACCGGTGGTCGGACTCGGGTGTTGGCACGCTGAACCCGCGTTCCGCGCATCCCTCCGTCTATTTTTATGAGTACATTTTCAAGTCGTTTCTCCCAACCTGCACCGCGGTTCTCGTTGTGGGCCGCACAATGCAAAAAAGCAGCCCGACCCAACGGGTCAAACTGCTTTTTGGTACCGGTGGTCGGACTCGGGTGTTGGCACGCTGAACCCGCGTTCCGCACATCTCTCCGTTTATTTTATGAGTACATTTTCAAGCTGTTTCTCTCGACCTGCACCGCGGTTCTCGCTGTGGGCCCGCACAATGCAAAAAAGCAGCCCGACCCAACGGGTCGAACTGCTTTTTGGTACCGGTGGTCGGACTCGAACCGACACGATATCGCTACCAATGGATTTTGAGTCCATCACGTCTGCCAATTCCATCACACCGGCATAAACAACAAGGATTATTATATAATAAAATGAGGAAAAAATCAACATAAACTTTTATAAAGTTTATAATAAATAAGAGCGGAGCGTAAACCGGTGAAACGGTCGTGCTCCGCTCATTTTAAATCGCGTTATATCTCTGGGTTAAACATAGTGATGCAGTGCCTTGGGCAAACATCGACGCATTCACCGCAGCCAATACATTTGGATGGGTCGACGGAAGCAAGTGAATTGACTACATGCACAGCGTCGTACTGACAGGTCTTTTCGCACTTCATACAGCCGATACATCCGATTTTGCAAACCTTGTTTGTCAGCGCACCCTTATCGCAGTTGCTGCAGCGAACCACAGCTTGCTGATTTGCGGTAACAAACGAAATAAGATGCTTCGGGCAGGCTTTCACACACATGGAACAGCCTTTACAGCGTGCAGGGTCAATTCTGGCCACACCATTGCAAATACTGATCGCGTCATACTGGCAGGCTCTCATGCAATCGCCAATGCCCATACAGCCATATTGACAGCTTGCAATGCCGCCGGCAACAATTGCTGCGCCCGCACAGGTTTCAATTCCCTGATACTCTACCTTGTCGCTGGTGTTGTCGTAGCTGCCCAAACAGTGAACCAGTGCTATTTTTTTTGTAACATCGGCTGAGTCAAGGCCGAGATATTCAGAAGTTGTTTTTGCAACAGCCTCACCGCCAACAGTGCAAAGCCCCGGTTTTGCTTCACCACTGGACATTGCTTTCGCGTAGCCGTCACAGCCGGAAAATCCGCAGGCACCGCAGTTGGCACCCGGGAGCAACCCGCGCAGTGCTTCTGCTTTTTCATCCTTTGGAACAGCCATCACAATGGAGGCAATAGCGAGGATAAGGCCGGCCAACAGTCCAATGCCGGCAACAATCAGGATAGGAGTCAATATTTCATTCATATTTCCGCCCCCTAACCCAACAGTCCGTCAACAAGGCCTTGGAAGCCGAGAAACGAAACAGCTGTCAGCGAGGCGGCAACCAGTGTAATCGGCAGTCCTTGAAGAGACTTTGGAATGTCATTGTGCTCAATTCTTTCACGAATTCCCGCGAAAAGAACCATGGCAACGAGGAAGCCGACGCCGGATCCAAATGCGTTTACAACAGATTGCAAAAAGCCAAAGGAAGGATCAGCCTGGCCCTTTTGTATTACCAACACGGCCACACCGAGTACAGCGCAGTTGGTTGTAATTAATGGAAGGTATATTCCAAGTGCATTATACAGTGAAGGGATATACTTTTTAAGTACGATTTCAATAAACTGTACAAGTGCGGCAATAATCAAAATAAACACAATTGTCTGTAGATATTCTAAGTTCCACGGCTTTAAAATATAGTTGTAAATCGGCCATGTAACCGCGGTGGAAATAACCATGACAACTGTTACCGCAATACTCATACCGGTGGCTGTGTCTAACTTTTTGGAAACGCCGAGAAAAGGACAAATGCCAAGAAATTTATTGAGAATAAAATTCTCAGTTAAAATCGAGGCTAAAAAAATGGCGATTAACCCTTTCATCATTTCTTAGCACGCTCCTTTTCTTTTTCTGCTATTTGAGAACAACTTCCGCAAAGTGGGCAGTTTGCACAGCCAAGCTCAGCAGCGGGAGCACCTTTATCGGTTGCGAGTTTGTTTGCCAAAGCAATCAGCATGCCAAACACAAAGAAACCTCCGGGGGGAAGCAGGAAAATAATGATCGGATCCATGAACCCGGCGGTAATCGGCAAGCCGAATATACTGCCCGCGCCCAAAAGCTCACGAATGATGCCCATGACGAGTAAAGTAGCGGTGAAGCCCGCGCCCATCCCAAGAGCATCCAGAATAGAAGGAAGAACTTTGTTTTTATTTGCGAACATTTCAGCGCGGCCGAGAATGATGCAGTTTACGACAATCAAAGGAAGAAAGATGCCCAATGCGTCTTTCAATGCTGGAGAATATGCGCTGATCAGCATTTGAACAATGGTCACAAATCCGGCAATCAGCGTAATGTAACAAGGAATGCGAACCTTGTCCGGAATCACATTGCGAAGCAATGAGATAACAGTATTGGAACCAACAAGTACGAAAGTTGTGGCAAGGCCCATGCCGATTGCGTTGTTGGCAGATGTGCTCAGCGCAAGGGTTGCGCAGGTGCCGAGTACAAGGCGAAGGACCGGATTTTCTTTAATAATTCCTTTACTGAATTCTTGCCATGGAGTTTTTGCCATCTCACTCACCCCTCTTTATTTTTTGATACTGAACAACTGCTTGGTTTACGCAGTCCGTAAAAGCTTTACTTGTAATAGTCGCGCCGGTCATCGCTTCAATCTGCCCTTTGCCGGCAGGACTTGATTTGACGACTTCAAACCCTTTTTCAGGAGCGGCTTGCTTGTACTGATCACGAAAACTTTCCTTCTGCGCATTCAGTCCGAGACCCGGCGTATCGTTCGTGGAAAGAATGACGACTCCGGTGACTTTACCGTCTTTGTCAATACCGGTCATCACACCTAAATCACCGCCGTAACTTTTTGATTTTGTGGTGAACACATAGCCCAGAATGTCGCTTCCCTTTTTACCCACGACGTAGGACTTATCTTTTGAGTCTTCAAAGCTTGTTGCGCCGGGCAGAACAAGAGCGCGGGATGAGGCTTCGGCTTGCTGATTCATTGCTTCGATTTTATTTCGCGTCATCAAATTGGTTACGGAAAGAAGAAGTGCAACAATCAAGCAAATTACAAATAATGTTATGGCTGGTTTTAAAATCTCTTTTGGGTTTATCTTCATTTTCTAACACGCTCCTTCCCAAATGCAATCGGGCGAGTCAGACGTTCAATATGAGGAACTAAAATATTCATTAGTATAATTGAAAAGGATACGCCCTCCGGCAAAGCGCCGAAAATACGGATCAGCATTGTAATGATACCCGCTCCAATTGCAAAAACGATTTTGCCTTTTAAGTTAATCGGGGAAGTGGCATAATCTGTTGCCATAAAAATCGCCCCGAGCAACAAACCACCTGCGAACAGGTCAAACAAAACACTGCGTCCTGCAATCAGGGAGATGACTGCTACCGTACCGATGTAGCACAGCGGAATCACAGGGCTGATGACCCTGCGAACGACCAGATACACGCCGCCAAGTATCAGCGCGACTGCACAGGTTTCTCCAAGGCTGCCTGCACGCACGCCAACAAACATATTTAATAAGGTAGGCATTGTTCCGCTCGCGCCTTCTTTTAAAATGCCGAGCGGTGACGCAGTGGTTATTGCGTCAGTATTATGAAGATAATAGAACGGAGTATTCCATGTGCTCATCTGCGACGGGAACGAGGACATCAAAACGATACGTGCTGTGAGTGCGGGATTGACAAAGTTCTGGCCAATACCGCCGAACATCTGCTTGACCACAACAATGGCAACAACACCGCCAAATATTATGATCAATGGATTGACTCCCACAGGAACGTTAAAAGCAATTAAAATACCTGTCACCACAGCACTCAAGTCGCCAATGGTGTTTTCACGCTTCATTACCTTGCGGCAAACATACTCGCTTAAAACACAGGAGGCAATGGAAAGAGCAATGAGAAGCAAGGCTTTTGGGCCAAAGACAATCACAGAAGCGATTGCCGCAGGCGTCAGTGCAATAATCACATCAAACATGATTTTACGTGTTGTTACACCGCTTCTGATGTGCGGTGATGAGGATACAATTAACTTATCTGCCATTATTTTTTACCTCCCGCTTTTACCAATCCCTTGCCGAGCCTGATTGCCTGAACAAGAGGCCTGCCTGCAGGGCAGTTAAAGGAGCAGGTTCCGCATTCCATACAGTCCATCACGTCGAAATCCTCAAGGCTTTCAAGATTCTTGGCATTGGAGAATTGCTCAAGTTTAGAGGGAATCAGGTTCATTGGGCAGCCCTCGACGCAGCGGCCGCAGCGGATGCATGAACTCGGCTCATTCAGGTGCGCCTCCTGCTCGTCAAATGCGATAATTCCATTGTTTTGCTTCAGAATCGGCAGGCTGTCATTTGCAATTGCGAGTCCCATCATCGGGCCGCCCATCAGAATCTTTTTCGGTTCTGATTTATAACCGCCGGTGAAGGCAATAACATCGGCAATCTTCGTGCCGATCGGTACGATTACATTTTGCGGATTTTTGATTGCAGAACCGTCAATGGTTACTCGTTTTGTGATAAGCGGCATGCCTGTTTTTAGAAATTTTGCTATGAATGCGACTGAAGTTACGTTCATGACAAGGCAACCTACATCGGCCGGAAGCTTTCCCATCGGGATGTTGCGGTCTGTGCAGGATTTTACAAGAACTTTTTCAGCGCCCTGAGGGTAGCGTGCGTGCAAAGGAAGGATGCGCACACGGTCATCGGGGTCATTTTCTTTACTGTCCGCTATCTTTCTAAGAACCTCAATTACATCGGGTTTATTGTCTTCAACGGCAATGATGACTCGCTCAAGTTTTAACAGGTCGAGCACAGCATAAATTCCGGAAAGGACAGCCCATGAATTTTCGATAGCCTCACGATTATCCGCAGTTATGTAAGGTTCACATTCTGCTGCGTTAACAATCATTGTATCAATTTTTTTGTCCTTTGGAACAGACAGCTTAACGTATGTGGGGAAGCCCGCACCGCCCAGTCCGACCAACCCGGATTCTCTCACCGCTTTTGTAAAATCATCGGGCGTGTTGATAACCGGTGGTTTCACTTCCGGGGAAATCTTCATTTCACCGTCAGAGTCAATCACGATTGCATCGGTATACTGTCCGCCGGGCAGCATTACTTTTTTAATTGCGCTGACTTTTCCGGAAATGCTTGCATGAATAGGAGCGCTGATAAAAGCGCTGCTGTCCGCAATTTTTTGACCGACAAGAACGGTGTCGCCAACTTTCACGAGCGGGGTGCATGGAGCGCCGACATGCTGCTGCATGGGCAGAACCACCTGCGCCGGAGGCGGCAATATGGCAGATTCAATCTGTGCAGTACTTTTTACGTGGGGAACATCTGTGCCGCCATGCGTTTTAAATGGCTTAATTGGGAAAATCAATTCCATGTTTTATCCTCCAATACATACTTAAATTCATTGCGAATTTGGTCAGTCATTGCGCGATGTCACGCAAAAATAATATGGTCAATCAAGATTTGGCATGGAGCCGAAAATAATTGACCACGGTAAACTTCAAGGTAGTTGAAGATATCGCTTACATTCAAGAATCCTACATTGCTATCAACTCGAATCCGGTTTAAAAACCTTTTAAGATCAGTTTTAGGTCTGATTTATTCATCGGCATAAGTATACCTTTTTTCATTGATTTTAAAATTATTTTTTAGATTTTCAGTTATATAGACTTTATTGGCATTGTCAATGAAAATTCCGTTTGCGCCATATGCCTTAAGCAGAGCCATTCCTTTTTCTCTTCCCAAAACGAAACAGGCGGTGGAGAGAGCATCGCTCAATGCGCCGTTATCACATACAACAGTCACCGAAATCAAACCGTTGTTTTCAGGATATCCGGTCGAGGGATTTAATAGATGATGATACAGAACTCCATTTTTGGTGAAATTTTTCTCATACGGACCCGAGGTGGAAACAAAGCCCGAGGTTAAATCGATGGAACCCATGGAAGTACTCTTTTCCTCCGTGCTGACCGGGTCGCGCACGGCGATGTGCCAGGCTGACCGGTCAGCCTTTGTACCGAACACCCCCACACTGCCGCCAACCGCTACGATGCCGCAGTCTGCGCCTGCCTGTTTGTAAGCCGCCACAGCTTCATCACAGGCCGCACCCTTTCCAATTCCTCCCAAATCAACTGCCATGTAATGCAGCTTTAAAGATGCGGAGGAATCCACCGAGTTCACGCGAAGGTTATGGTAATCAACATATTTTATGTATTCGTTAATTTCTTCCTTGGTAGGTAACTGTTGATTTTCTCCGCCGAAATCCCACAAAGAGGAAACCGGAAGAATTGTGGGGTCGAACGCTCCATTTGATTTTTGGGCTACTTCAAGGCTTTTTTGCAGCAGAGCAATGGTTTTCGCGTCAAGCTTTGTCCAATCACTGCCGGCTGCTTCGTTCAATTTGGAAATATCCGAGCCATCTATTCTCCACGATATTAAATCTTCCAGATCACCGATTTTCTTGGCAGCCGCTTTGGCCGCAGCTTCGCCATTCTTACCGTAAACAGTTTGTTGCACATAAGTTCCCATTGCAAAATTTGTGCATTCATAGCTTTGAGCCTTTTGTCCATATTTTATCCAAATAAATAGCAGCAAAGCAACAATCACCGTCAGCAGTGCACTGAGCAATACAATTGTTTTTTTGTTTTTACCCATCTCAGTCCTCCAGTACACAAGAGCATATTTAATGATTATAGCAGTGATTTATTGAAAAGTCCAGTTGACGGCCGCGCACATTCTTGGATGGTTTACATCGATATAATAAAATCATCTGCCTGTTTTCAGTGACAGATGATTTTTAGCGGCCATCCGCTTTTTACATTTCATTATAATATTGCTGATACGATATATACTGTTAATCTCTCTACGGATTTACATATGGATTTTCTCTCCCTTCCAATGTCGGGGTTAAAGTATTGTAACATTCTTCGCAGGACTCCAGCTGCAGACTTTCCGCATTGTTAAATAGAACGTATCTGTTTCTGCCGGCACGCTTTGCCTGATAAAGAGCAATATCCGCTTTTTTGTATAAATCAGAATAAGTCTTACCGTCTTCCGGGTACAATGCGACCCCTACACTGCCGGAAATCGTGCATTGGTCGGCTCCGCTTCCGAATGTCTGGCGGAGGCAGCAATTAATTGCTGCGGCTTTTTCGGTAATAAGCGATGTATCACCTATATTTTTTAAAAGCACCATAAATTCATCGCCACCAATACGGCCGACAACATCCGATGTACGGAACAATTTTTTCAGTTTATCGCCGATGTCTGCAAGAACCGTGTCACCAAATAAATGCCCGAGACTGTCGTTGACGTTTTTGAAGTAATCCACATCAATCATGTAAAGCGCACAGAGACAGTCGCATTTCAGTGCTTCCTCGATAAAACTTTTCGTGGTTGATTTGTTGAGCAGACCGGTCAGCGCGTCGCGCTCCGCTTTTTCCATTAGCGTCTGAGTTGCTTCCTTCTGGAACGTAATGTCGCGGATTGTGCCGATTGCCCTAACCGGTCTGTTGTCTTGATCAAAGATGGTAGTTATATTGATGTCGTACCAAAGGTAGGAACTTTTTGTGTTTTTAAGCCGGTATTCTCCCTCAGCACTGTGCGCACCGGCGCGTACATTTGCAAACATTGATTTAAAAGAATTAACATCACCGGAAAAGAGAGAACAGCTGATATTTTTTAGAAAGTCTTGAAAGCTGCCCCCAGATAAATTTTGGTCATTTTTGCCCATAGATACAACATCGTTTAAAATGTTATATTCAAAAATAGTACTGTCCGACTGATCCATAACAATTTGATAACGTTCATTACTGATTTCAAGTTCTTGAATAGTTTCCTTCAGGCAGGTAATGTCAACCAGAACACTGTAAAATTCGGGCTCCATACCGAGTTCAATGATCAGCTGGCCCTTATCATAAGTCCAAACGAGAGAGCCGTCCTTTTTGAGCAGCCGATACTGAATATCAATGACCTCACCAGCCTGCAGCTGCTTATCAATATTGAACCGGACTTCCTCCCGGTCAAGCTTATAAATCATGTTGATGTATTTATCTTCAAAAAATTCATTAACTTCGTCCCTTGTATATCCAGTCAGCTGTAAAAAGCCATCGCTGCAGTAAATCATCGTAAAATTGCTGTCATATTTGCAGCGTTTTACGCAGCCTGGAATATTCGCGGTTAAAGTTTTCAGCTCTTGACTGCTCTTCTTAATATCGTTGTTCTTGCGTCGAAGCAACAGAATTGCATAGACTCCAAGTAATGCAAAAGCAGAAACTGTTCCCGCTGCTAAAAAGCCGGAACCACTAAATATATATCTGAACCGTGATAGTGTCACCGTATCGGGGATGATGGTTACAAGATACCAATCGCTTACATTGAGGGGCATATAATACAGATAGCTTTGGGAATCGCCCGTCTGATAATCCATCATGCCGCTGACAGACAGGCCTATATTTTTACGCATCAGATCAATTTTGTTTGCATTTGCGTGGTTCTTACCGCTTAAAACAGAAAAAATAGTTTGATCAGAGTTTTGTAAGTTGGAGCCTTTGGAATTGAACACAATGCTGCCGTCTCGCTTTATAAGATAGTAATTTCCATTACTGGGCACCGAAACGCCAATATTATTCATTTGGTCAATCGCGATGGCGCCGCGCAAAACACCGATGATGGTTTTATTTTGATAAACGGGAACCGAAAAAGAAAATTGATTATTAGAGTACAGGGGTAAATCCGGTTCATTGGATATGGTGTTCCTCCCACTCAAAGAAGCTTCAAAAAAGTCATAGCCGGCAATATTGCTCCGGAAGCCGGTGTCCGAAATGCCATCGCCATGGATGTCCGCAACAGAAATGTGGGAAAACTGACCGCTTTTTGTGGCGGCTTGCATGGCGGCAGTTACTTTTTTATCACTTAAACTGCCATTGCTGCTGATAAAGTCGGCAAGTCCGGTCAGCGCAACAAATTTTTCGCTAAATTTAGTTGAAATGATGGTGGCGTTTTGCATGGAATTTTCTACTATTTCCGTATCCATGGCCGACCTTAAATCTGCATTTAATTGATTGATATAGGCAGTCAGTGACACAGCTAAAATCAAAAGAGCCGCAAAAAGTACGAAAACAGTTTTCGACCTCGATTTTATCATCATATTGCCACATCCTTCCCATTCGGTTTAAGGATAAAATATTCTTTTATATATAAATAAAATATACACTATTTACTTTTTTACTGCAATCTTTTTGATTCACAAAAATAATCATTTGAAAATTATTTTTGTATATACTTAATAATTTTGCGCAAGGTTACCCGCTTGTACAAGGTGGCAGCAAAAGAAAAAACGATAGGGGTTCAATATTGACGTAGATGTTAATTTTTATGACAATTAAAGCTGCGTTATGCGGAGCAGTTGAAGGCAACCTGTGCCAGTAAAATTAGAAGAACTGCGATTTTATCAGTCAGACTCTTGTTTTTGCAGGTAACACATACTAATCATGCAATATGCTGTAAAATTATGAAGACAAAAGAATTGTAATCTGTCGATCTTTTATCATACTTATTGACGGAAATTAATCAACGCTTTTACACAGTAAATTCATATTGAAATAATGTAATTTTGTATTAAACTACAAAATTGCATCAAAATACTTCATACGCACTTACAGTATGATATACTTAAAATATTAATATTTTGGAGGTACAGTATGTCGGTTGAAAAGGTAAGAGAATACTTAAAATTATATGATATGGAAGACCGCCTTCATGAGTTCCCTGTTTCGAGCGCAACAGTGGAGCTGGCAGCACAGGCGCTGCAGGTTGAAGCCGCGCGTATTGCAAAATCTCTTTCTTTCGGGTATGGTGAGGGCTGTGTAATCATTGTTGCTGCGGGTGACGCGAAAGTCGACAATGCAAAGTTTAAGGCCGAATTTCAGACGAAGGCCAAAATGCTTGCTCCTGACCAAGTCGGACCGCTGACAGGGTACCAAATCGGCGGCGTATGTCCGTTCGGAAACCCGGCTTCAGCCAGAGTTTACTGTGATATGTCACTAAAACGGTTTTCTGAAGTCTTTCCGGCGGGCGGCAGTGCAAACTCCTGTGTGCGGTTAAGCTGTGAGGAGCTTTTTGACCTTTCTAAGAGTATAAAATGGATTGATGTTTGTAAAAATTGGCAGTAAATTTGACAGAGGGATAGGGTTTGATAGCATGAGGATGCGTAATAAGCCATGGGCGGCACCGGAGTTGGATGCATGTGCGTTTTTTGTTCGGGATGCTGCGCAGCATATGGGAAAATGGCATGAATTTTTCAAGCGGCAGCAGCCAATTTATCTTGAACTTGGTTGTGGTAAGGGACTTTTTATCGCGGGGCTTGCTCCAAAGAATCCACAGATTAACTATATGGGGATTGATTTGAAGGATGCAGTGCTTGCACCGGCAAAAAGGAATATTGAACAGGCGTTTCAGTCGGAAGGCAGGGAGCCTGATAACGTGGTACTGTTGGCGCAGGATATTGAACGAATCCTTAACGTGATGAACGCATCGGATATCGTTGAAAGAATATACATTAATTTTTGCAATCCATGGCCGAAAGATAAGCACAACAAACGCCGGCTGACCCATCCGCGCCAGCTTGAACATTACAAGCAGCTTTTGGCAAGGGACGGCGAAATCTATTTTAAAACGGATGATGACCTGCTTTTTGCGGATACACTTGATTATTTAAATGAAAGCGGGTTTGAGGTCATTTCTAAAACATATGATTTACATGGGGAGAATTGCCCTGATAACGTGATGACTGAACACGAAAAAATGTTCCTTCAAAAAGGGATAAAAATTAAGGCACTTGTGGCGAGGCTCAAAAAATAATGAAAGATTTCATAATAATTATGCAAAGCGCATTGACAAACAGTATGAGATTTATTATAATTCCTATAAGTTTAGTAATGTTAATTAAAGGAGGGTGCCGGTATGAGCGAGGCTATTATTGAAATTAAATCGCTGAGTAAAACTTTTCAAACAAAGGGCACCGAGGTTCATGCGTTGAACGATATCAATCTGTCGATCGAAAAAGGCGATATTTTTGGTATCATTGGCATGAGCGGCGCGGGCAAGAGCACGCTTGTACGATGTATTAACATGCTCGAAAAGCCAACAGACGGCACCGTCCTATTTGATGGCAGCGATTTACTTTCGCTGCCAGATAAAGAATTGCGTGAAGCAAGACGTTCCATGGGAATGATTTTTCAGCAGTTCAACCTTTTAATGCAGCGCACTGCGGAGGGCAATATTTGTTTTCCAATGGAGCTTGCCGGCACTGATAAAGCGGAAGCCAAAAAGCGGGCAACAGAGCTTTTGGAACTGGTCGGTCTTTCGGATAAGGCAAAGGCGTATCCTTCCCAGCTTTCCGGGGGTCAAAAGCAGAGAATTGCAATCGCACGCGCGCTGTCAACCAATCCAAAGGTGCTTCTCTGCGATGAGGCGACCAGCGCACTCGACCCAACCACAACCGCGTCGATTTTATCTTTGCTGAAAGATATTAATCAACGTCTTGGCATTACCATTGTGATTATTACTCATGAAATGAATGTAATAGAACGAATCTGCAATCGCGTGGCCATTATTGACGAAAGTAAAATTGCTGAGGCCGGCACTGTGCAGGATATCTTCTCAAAGCCGAAAACAGCCGCGGCGCAAAAGCTTGTCTACCCCGGTGGCAAACGTGCTGAAAAGCTCAGCAGCAAACGATGTATGCGTATTGTTTTTGACGGCAACTCTTCGTTCGAACCTGTGGTTGCAAACATGGTGCTTGAATGTAAGGCTCCTGTCAACATTATGTATGCAGATACCAAGAATATAGATGGCAAGGCATTTGGCCAAATGGTGGTTCAATTGCCGGAGGATGAAACTCTCGCGCAGAAAATGTTTACTTATGTTCGCGCAAGGGGATTATCCGCAGAGGAGGTGAGTGGTTATGTGGGATGAAGCAACGCTCTTGATGCTATTGTGGGGAATTGTTGAATCCCTGTATATGGTACTCGTTTCCACGCTTTGTGCCTATATTATCGGACTGCCGCTCGGTGTTCTGCTTGTCACCAGTGCAAAGGACGGGATCCGCCCATGTGCTCCGCTGTTTAAAGTACTGGATGTTATCGTCAATTTAACCCGCTCCATTCCGTTTATTATTCTGCTGGTGGCCATTATACCGTTTACACGGTTTGTTGTCGGAACCACCCTTGGTTCAACGGCAACCATCGTTCCCCTCACGCTATCGGCAGCGCCTTTCATTGCGAGGCTCGTTGAGTCATCTATTAAAGAGGTGGATGTCGGAGTAATCGAGGCAGCGCAGTCTATGGGCGCCTCCTATATGCAGATTGTCTGGAAGGTGATGCTCCCGGAGTCGCGACCGTCTTTAATTGTCGGCAGCGCCATTGCGACCACTACTATTTTGGGCTATTCAGCTATGGCTGGCTTTGTCGGCGGCGGCGGCCTTGGCACAATTGCAATTAATTACGGATACAATCGTTATGAAAATGATATCATGTTTGCCACAGTGGTTTTGCTGGTTATCATTGTCCAAGTGCTGCAAGGAATTGGAATGAAAGCCGCGGGCTTGAGCGACAGAAGAAAATGAGCAATCGTTTTTTATACGAGCTTGGACTTTACAAAATCAAATTATTTAATAATTACGAGTCCTATTATATTTAACAGGAGGGTTTATCATGAAAAAAGTTATTGCATTATTATTAGCCGGCGCGCTTTCCCTGGCTGCGTTGGGCGGCTGTGCAAATAAAGCCGTCACAACGTCCACTGCGGCTTCAACAGAAGCATCAGCCGCACAGAGTTCTACCGTTGCGCTCAAGAAAATAGTCATCGGCGCCTCCCCGACGCCACACGCGATTATTCTGAAGGAAGCCGCAAAGCTGCTAAAAGAAAAGGGCTATGAACTTCAAGTAAAAGAATTTACGGACTATATCATTCCAAATACAGCGCTTGAAAATAAGGAGCTTGATGCCAACTATTTCCAGCATCAGCCTTATCTTGACCAATTTAACAAGGAAAAGGGCACAAACATTGTCTCCGCCGGTTCCATCCATTATGAGCCGTTTGGTATTTACGCGGGCAAAACAAAAGCTCTTGCCGATTTAAAAGACGGTGCTACCATCGCGGTTCCGAACGATACTTCAAACGAAGCAAGAGCGTTGCTTCTTTTACAAGCACAGGGTTTAATCAAAATTAAGGATAATGCGGGCATCACCGCAACACAAAAAGATATCACCGAAAACAAGAAGAACATTAAATTTACAGAAATTGATCCTGCCCAGCTTGTTCGTTCCCTACAGGATGTTGACTTAGCCGTCATTAACGGAAATTACGCTTTGCAGGGCAATTTGAAGGTCTCAGACGCACTTGCGGTTGAAGCTGCGGATTCTCTTGCAGCAACGACTTATGCAAATATCATTGCGGTTCGCAAAGGCGATGAAAACCGCGAAGATATCAAAGCGCTGGTCGACGTGCTTAAAAGCACAGAAATCAAGGACTTCATCACAAAAACCTTTAACGGGGCCGTTGTTCCTGTAAAATAAATATTCATAACCCATATAAATAAAAAACGTCTGTGTAATTATTTACGCAGGCGTTTTTGTATTGAATTCAAATTGGTATTTTGTTACAATATACGCATCTTTTTATTAGGAAGTAAAATTATGAAATGCTACGAAATTGCAAATGATACACTTACGAAAACAGAAAAAGGGTTTGAGCATGCTGTCATCTGCGTTTGTTCACCCGACGAACTGCGCAGTCAGAATTTAAAACTTGCACCGCACACGATTGATGAATGCAGTTGCCCGGGGCCAGCCAAGTTAGAGGCTTACGATGGCTATGACTTTATTTTACTGAATATTATTCATGATAAAATCCAATGCCAAACGCAGCGCATGGGACTTTATATTATGCCTCATAAGATTATTTTTGTGTGTGACCATTCAAATGAGATGCTGCAGGAAGTTTTGGAGGTTTTTTTGGAAATCCAAACTTCAAACTTGACAGCCGCACGGGTGCTCTATGCATTTTTTAACAACCTGACCAATCATGACTCTGAAGAGCTTGAAGCACTGGAAGAAGAGATATCAGATATTGAAGAGCGTGTTCTGAATGGAGAAACTGAAGATTACATCAAAGATATTGTGGCAATGCGAAAAAGGCTGATGTTCTACAAGAAATATTATGAACAGCTTCTCGATGTTGCTGAGAGCATCGAAGAAAATTCCAATGGAATCATGTCGTCCGGTGCACTGCGGTACTTTAAGATGTTTACAGCGCATGTGGATCGCCTGAATCGTAATATTATTAATCTGCGTGACTACATTACACAGGTGCGTGAGGCCTATCAGTCCCAGGTGGACATCGGATTAAATGCTATTATGAAACTTTTTACCGTGATAACCGCAATTTTTCTCCCACTAACGCTGCTTGCAGGGTGGTACGGGATGAATTTTAAGAATATGCCTGAACTCCAGTGGCAATACGGCTATCCTTATGTAGTCTGCATTTCCATCGCAATTGTAATAGTTTGTGTGATTTATTTTAAAAAGAAAAAAATGCTATAGAATAATTTTCGTTAATGAGTAGATGAAAATCAAGTTCCTCTTGCTGCACCTAAGACCGGTGAATCTACAGATGCTGCAACGATTCTTTCTTGCATCGCTATTTTTGCCTTGGGTACATTCTTAGTGTTTAGGTCGAAGAGAAAAACAAATAAAGAACATTAATACTATGAAATAACAGAAGCAGGCTGCATATGAATTGAAACCTCATGTGTAGTCTGCTTTTTGTAGCTTCAAAAATTGTAACAGAGGGTATTCTCTACAATAATGTGTACATCTAAGCAATTTGACTAAATTATTATAAAATTTTAAAAAAATATTGACAAATGATATTGAACATTCTATAATAAATTTACATTCAGAAAGCGGTTTCAAAAAATATAATTTGTGGAACTAAGATAAAAGATTTTTGATAAAGTGCGGTGATAAGGTGGCTCGAATTAGTGAAGTGGCAAAAATGGCGGGGGTTTCGCCTGCGACCGTATCACGGGTAATGAACGGTACAGCAAGAGTGAATAAAGAAAAAACGAAGCGCGTTTTGGATGCCATTAAGGAAACCGGTTTCAAACCAAATGAAATTGCACGTTCTCTTTACAAAAAATCTTCAAGAATAATCGGCTACATAGTGCCAAATCTTTTGAACCTGTTTTTAATTGAAATAGGCCGCGCGATTGAAGATGAGGCGTTTCAAAATGGGTATAAGGTGATTTTTTGCAATTCCGACGAAAAGCCCGAGAAAGAAGCGGCTTACATCAATATGCTAACCGCTATGAATGCGGATGGAATTGTTATTTCTACCATTGGAAATGACCCGGACGAGGAAATGTGCAACTGCGCGCTGCCGATTGTGGTTCTGGATAAATGCGGGAATGCATCATTTACAGCTTCCGTTCAGGCGGATAACTATACAGGGGGGCGTTTGGCGGCGGAGCATCTGATTGCCTGCGGTTGCCAGCATATTGTCCAGATGCATGGGTCGCAGGAATTTTCCAATGCCAGACGTCGTTTTCATGGCTATTCGGATGTATGTAAAGAGCACAATATTGAACCGCAGTATATTGAGAGCAGCTATGATTACAGCGGAGGAATTGTCCGTTCAAGGGAACTTTTGGAGCGCTTTCCAAAAGTGGACGGGATTTTAGCAGTAAGCGATATGGTTGCACTTTCTCTTTATAGGGTGCTCCATGAAACGGGAAGACGCGTACCTGACGATATCATGATTGTAGGGTATGATAATTTGGAACTGAGTTCGTTGATGACACCGTCACTTACCACAGTTGCACAGCCGATGGAAGAAATTGGGAGAATGTCGGCAAAGATAATTATAGACATGGTGGAGAACAATAAACTTGAACAGCGTGAAATTATTTTGCCCGTTTCTCTTAAAATAAGGGAGACGACTATAATATCGTGTTGAAAGCAGCATACCTGAATTTTTTAATTTCAGTTTGCTGAAATCTTTCAGCGAGAATGCCAGTGTGCTTTTCACTGAAGAAATGAAGGGAATAATAATGAAAAGAGTTTTCTTGATTGTGCTTGACAGTTTCGGTATCGGTGAAGAACCTGATGCCGCCGAATATGGCGACGAAGGCAGCAATACGATAGCTGCAGCCGCAGGAAGTAAGTATTTCGATATGCCCAATATGCACAAGCTTGGGCTGTTTAATATCGATGGCGTGACCTGCAGGCCAAAGGAAGAACATCCCACGGGCGCTTTTGCCCGTATGCGGGAAATCTCCAAAGGTAAGGATACAACAATCGGCCATTGGGAAATTGCCGGTATTAATTCGACTAAACCGCTGCCTACCTACCCAAATGGTTTCCCGGATGACGTGATACATGAGTTTGAGCAAAAAACGGGCCGCAAAGTGATTTGCAACAAACCTTACTCCGGTACCGACGTTATTATGGACTATGGCAAGGAACATGCGGAAACCGGCGCGTTGATTGTTTACACCTCGGCAGACAGCGTTTTTCAAATTGCAGCGAATGAGGCAATTGTTCCAATTGATGAACTGTACCGCTATTGCCAAATTGCGAGGGATTTGCTTGTCGGAAAGCACGGCGTAGGCAGGGTCATTGCAAGGCCGTTTGTCGGCACCTATCCGGACTTTACCCGCACGACGAACCGCCACGATTTTTCGCTTCTGCCACCAAAGATTACAATGCTTGATCAGCTTTCGGAAAACAAATATGATGTGATTGCTGTTGGCAAAATTAATGATATTTTTGCGGGCAAGGGCGTCGGAAAATTCATGAGAACCAAAGGAAACGCGGAGGGAATCGACCGCACTATTGAGTTGACAAAGCAGGATTTCAATGGCCTTTGCTTTATTAATCTTGTTGATTTTGATATGCTTTATGGTCACCGCAACGATGTGGACGGCTATGCCAAGGCGCTAACCTATTTTGATCAAAAAGTACCTGAAATTATAGATGGACTGCGTGATAATGATCTATTGATGATTACGGCTGATCATGGCTGCGACCCGAGCACGCCTTCTACCGACCACTCGCGCGAGTACATTCCATGGGTAATTTACGGCAAGAATGTAAAAGCCGGCGCAAATTTGGGCACACGCCCGACCTTTGCCGATATTGCAGCGACTATTCTTGATTATTTTGATGTAGCACCAATGACGACAGGAACATCCCTTTTAAAGGAGATTATTGGATAAAATTCAGGAGGAATCTTATGTCTAACATACCTACACCTCATAATGGGGCAAAAGCAGGGGAAATCGCTAAAACCGTATTAATGCCGGGTGATCCGCTCCGTGCAAAGTTTATTGCAGAAACCTATTTGACAGACGTTACATGTTTCAATACTGTACGCAATATGCTCGGCTATACCGGTACTTATAACGGAAAACAAGTGTCTGTTATGGGCGGCGGTATGGGAATCCCATCGGTCGGTATTTACAGTTATGAGCTTTTCAATTTTTATGATGTGGAAAATATTATCCGTATTGGTTCAGCCGGCGGTATAGCCGACAATGTTCATGTGCGTGACGTTGTTATTGGGATGGGTGCCTGCACCAATTCCAACTACGCTTTACAGTATAAACTGCCTGGCACCTTTGCACCGATTGCAAGCTACGATTTGTTAAATCGGGCGGTAAAAACTGCCGAAAAATTAAAAATTCATACCGTTATCGGCAATGTACTTTCTTCCGATACCTTTTATGATGATAACGAAAACGCGTTGTCCCAATGGAAGAGAATGGGCGTTTTAGCGGTTGAAATGGAAGCTGCCGCACTTTATATGAATGCCGCAAGAGCCGGAAAAAATGCACTGTGCCTGCTGACAATTTCGGACTGCCCTTTTATTGGCGAAGCACTTTCTGCAGAAGAGCGCCAGACAGGTTTTACTCAAATGATGGAAATTGCGCTGTCACTTGCTTAACAAATACTTGAAATGTATCGGAAAATAAAGTACACTAAAATTCGAAAACAAGAACAAATGGGAGTAATATCACAATACTGTGATATTAAATATATCCAAAAAATTAGGAGGAAAAATTCATGAAGAAGATTGTAGCACTTTTGCTTGCAGTTATGATGGCAGCATCTGTAACCGCATGCGGATCAACATCCAGCACAACCTCCAGTGCGGCTGCAAGTGCAGCGGCAAGTTCAGCAGCCGAGAGCAAGGCTGAAGTCGCATCGGCAAAGACAGACTTTAAGATTGCGATGGTTACAGATACCGGCGGTGTGAACGATCAGTCCTTCAACCAGTCCGCGTGGGAAGGCCTTCAAAAACTGTCAGCTGACACCGGAGTCAAGGTTAAGTACACCGAGTCCAAGCAGGAATCCGACTATGCTACAAACCTTGATAAAGCTGCAGACGACAGCAACAACCTCATCTGGGGTATTGGCTTCGCTATGGCTGACGCAATCACAAACTCCGCAAAGCAAAATCCAGACATCAGCTATGCTATCGTCGATAATTCTTACGGAGATAAAACACCTTCAAACGTAACCGGTGTTATGTTCCGCGCACAGGAGCCTTCTTTCTTAGTCGGCTACATTGCAGCGAAGACAACAAAGACCGGTAAGGTTGGTTTTGTCGGCGGCATGACCGGCAACATCATCGATCAGTTCGAATACGGCTATAAGGCTGGCGTTGCTTACGCTGCCAAAGAGCTTGGCAAAAAAATTACAGTTGACGCTCAGTATGCTGAAAGCTTCAGCGATGCATCCAAAGGCAAGGCAATCGCTACTAAGATGTTCTCCAACGGCTGCGACGTAGTATTCCACGCAGCAGGCGGTGTTGGCATGGGCGTAATTGAAGCAGCTAAAGAAGCAAACAAGTTTGCAATCGGTGTTGACCGTGACCAGGCTTATCTTGCCCCTAAAAATGTTTTAACCTCCGCTTTAAAACTTGTCAATCAGGCAGTTGAGCTCGTTTCCAAAGAAGCTATGGACGGCAAAGAAATCGGCGGCAAGACCTACACTTACGGTCTTAGCGAAAATGCTGTCGGTATTCCTGAAGAGCACAAACTGATGGGCGATGCAACCTACAACGCAGCAGTTGCTCTTGAAAGCAAGATTAAGGACAAAACAATTACCCCTCCAGCAAATAAAGATGAGTTTGCAAAATACGAAGCAAGCCTTAAGTAATTAACCAAGTATAATATTTTATAATCTCTTTTGCACAACGGGGCGCATATTCATATGGCGTCCCGTTGTGTGTAAGGGGATTCATTAAGCCAAGGGGGTCTATTGGTATGGAAGTCAACAAGGAATATGCAGTGCAAATGCACGGTATTACTAAGATGTTCGGTTCCTTTTGTGCTCTTGATGACGTAAATCTTGACGTTAAAAAGGGTTCAATTCATGCCATTTTGGGCGAGAACGGCGCCGGAAAAAGTACACTGATGAATGTGCTCTACGGTCTTTATCAGGCCGAAGCGGGCGAAATTTTTTTGAATGGTGAAAAGGTTAATATTAAAAACCCCAATATTGCGATTGAACATGGTATCGGTATGGTTCACCAGCACTTTATGCTGGTTGATAATTTTACCGTAACACAGAATATTATTCTTGGCAACGAGGTTACCAATCAATTTGGCGTAATAGATATGAAAAAAGCACGCGAAGGAATTCTCGGAATTGTAAAGAAGTATGGACTTGAGGTCGACCCGGATGCAAAAATCGAGGATATATCCGTTGGAATGCAACAGCGTGTTGAGATATTGAAAGCACTGTACCGGGGCGTGGATCTGCTTATTCTGGATGAACCAACTGCCGTTTTGACTCCGCAGGAGATAGACGACTTAATTCAAATTATGAACAATTTGGTTGCAGACGGAAAAACAATTATCATTATCACACATAAACTCAAAGAAATTAAGGCTTCGTCAGGAATTTGCACCATCATCCGCCGCGGTAAGTATGTTGATACCGTTAACGTCGCTGATGTTGATGAGGAAGAACTTGCCACAAAAATGGTTGGCCATTGTGTCAAGTTAATTGTAGACAAGACACCGGCTACCCCCGGTGATGTTATATTCGAAATTGAAAACCTGACGGTAAAGGACGAGCGCAAACTTAACGCAGTAAAGAATTTGTCGCTTAAAGTTCGCAGGGGCGAAATTGTGGGGATTGCCGGCATCGACGGAAATGGGCAAAAAGAGCTTGTCGAAGCCATTACCAATCTGACAAAATCAGAGAGCGGCACCATCAAAATCAATGGAAAAGAAATTCAAAATACAACGACGCGTAATGTAATAGACAATAAAATTTCGACAATTCATGAGGATCGGCAAAAGCGTGGACTGATTCTTCCCTTCACAGTGGCTGAAAATGTCGTTATCGAAAAGTATCGTGTAAAACCTTACAACAAAGGCGGTATGTTAAATAGCAGCGAAATTCTCGCCTATACCAAGGGCTTGATCAAGGACTATGATATCCGGCCGGATAACTGTGAAAATCAGCCTGTTCGCGGTCTTTCGGGCGGCAATCAGCAAAAGGTCATCATCGCAAGAGAAATTGCGAACGAACCGGATCTCTTGATTGCGGTTCAGCCTACCCGTGGCCTTGATGTTGGCGCAATAGAATATGTACACAAAACACTGATTCGTGAGCGTGACAAAGGAAGAGCTGTTCTTCTGATTTCACTGGAACTTGATGAAGTTATGAATGTTGCCGACACCATCGATGTTATTTACGCTGGTGCGATCGTAGACAGTTTTAAACAGGGCGAAGTAGATGAAAAAACGATTGGATGTTTGATGGCGGGAGGTAGGAAGAATGAAAACATTAGTCAAAGTTCTTAAAAAGCCAATTACCTCAACTTTAATAGCAATTCTTTTTGGGTTTTTAGTTTCGGCTATTATACTTGCATTTGCCGGCTACAATCCATTCGAGGCTTTTGGGGCGCTCTTTAATGGAATTTTTGCAAGGCCAAAGTATATTTCCAATGTAATTATTAAGGCGACGCCGATTATTCTAACAGGCTTGAGTGTTGCATTTGCTTTTAAAACCGGGTTGTTTAATATCGGTGCTGAAGGCCAATACATAGCCGGAACGATTGCGGCTGTATGCGTAGGTGCAAAGCTCAATTTGGCTCCGATCATTCAAGTCCCTATCGTTGTATTGTCCGGCGTTCTTGCCGGTGCAATTTTCGGTATCATTATCGGCTATTTAAAAGCGAAGTTTGGCATTCATGAAGTAATTACCAGCATTATGCTGAACTGGATTGCACTTTATCTCTCTAATTTTGTTCTGAACACAACAGCGTACCATCTTCCGGATTCAACCAGTTCCTATCCGGTCAATGAGTCCAGTTATACCATGCTCCTGCCGAAATGGAAAACTTCAGATGCAGGTATGGCTGCGTTAAAACCGACCAAATGGCTATATGAAGTGATGCTGAAAACAGATATCAACTTTGGTATTTTGATTGCTATTATTCTGGCCATAGTAGTATGGGTTCTGTTGTATCGTTCCACCAAAGGCTATGAGTTGCGTTCCGTCGGTTTTAACCGTGACGCTGCTGAGTTTGCGGGAATCAATGTTAACCGCAATATTACGCAGGCAATGCTGATTGCCGGTGCATTGGCCGGACTTGCCGGCGCGTTGGCAATTACAGGTACTTCACCGCATAAACTTTCGACAATGGCCGCATTTGAAAACAACGGGTTCAACGGTTTGTCTGTTGCTCTGATTGCGGGATCTTCTCCCATTGGCTGTATTTTTGCAGGTTTACTTTTTGGTGGTCTGCTTTACGGCGGGCAAAGTGTACAGCAGGATGTTGGTGCTCCTACTGAGATTATCAATATTATGATTGGTATCATTGTATTTTTTGTGGCGCTGACAAAAGTTGTGCCTTCACTGGCCGACAAGCTTGAAAAGAGAGGTGCTCACCGTGTTAAATGAGATTTTATTGCTGATCGGGATTACACTGATGTACTCCACACCGTTGGTTTTTGGCGCGCTCGGCGGCGTTATTTCTGAGCGTTCCGGCGTAATTAACATCGGTATTGAGGGCATGATGACAGTGGGTGCCTTTACGGCTGCTGCGGTGAGCTATTTCACCGGAAATCCATGGCTTGGTTTGCTTGCTGCGGGCGCGGCAGGCGGTTTGATTTCGCTCCTGCATGCCATTGCTTCCGTTACCTTTAAGGCGGATCAGACCATCTCCGGTATTGCGATTAATTTAATTGGGCCAGGTTTTGCACTGTTCTTTTGCCGGATGCTGTTTGATAAAGCAACTATGACGCTTCCGGGGAAAACATTGCCTAAACTTTTTGATGAAAAAATATTTGGGGACAGCGCAATGAAAAACCTCAATGTTGATATCACCGTTGTTCTTGGACTGATTGCGGCGATTGCTATGTGGTTCTTTTTGTACAAAACAAAGTGGGGACTTCATGTGCGCGCGGTCGGTGAACATCCTGCCGCAGCCGATACCCTTGGCATTAATGTCAGCCGCACCCGCTACCTCTGTGTAATTGTTTCCGGTATTTTAGCCGGTTTCGGCGGTGCGTCAATGACGCTGGCTATTATTTCCCAGTTTACACCGACTGCTATCAGCGGCCAGGGCTTTATCGCGATGGCGGCTGTCATATTCGGAAAGTGGACTCCATTCGGTGCATACGGCGCATGTATGCTCTTTGGTTTTGCACAAGCGCTGACGGTTGTTTTAGGCGGCGGCAATTTTGCTGTACCTTCACAAATTCTCGCAATGCTGCCGTATGTTTTAACAATTGTAGTGCTCATCCTGTTTGTCGGTCGTTCAGTCGCGCCAAAGGCTGACGGTGAGCCGTATGAAAAGGGTGTCAGATAAGGTTGTGCAATGTACACGGCCTCGCTCGACAGTCAACTATTTTTAAAATAGAGGAGTAAATACAATTGATGGATAACAAAGAAATATTAAGCAAGGTTGACCATACTCTGCTGACGCAAACCGCCACATGGGCGGAGATTAAACAGATTTGCGACGATGCTGTACAGTATCACACGGCATCAGTTTGCATCCCAGCTGCCTATGTGAAACGTGCTAAAGATTATGTCGGAGACAAAATGGCTGTTTGTACTGTCATCGGTTTCCCGAACGGGTACTCTACAACCGCAGTTAAGGTTTTTGAGGCGAAGGACGCAATCAAAAACGGCGCTGACGAAATTGACATGGTCATTAATATCGGCTATATAAAAGATGGCCTTTATGAATTGCAGTTGGATGAAATCAAACAGGTCAAAGCGGCCTGCGGTACTCATGTCTTAAAGGTTATTATTGAGACCTGCCTCCTAACGGATGAGGAGAAGATAAAGATGTGCGAGGTCGTAACAAACTCCGGTGCGGACTTCATCAAAACTTCGACCGGATTTTCAACCGCGGGCGCGACCTTTGATGATGTCGCACTTTTTGCAAAGCATATCGGGCCAAACGTAAAGATCAAGGCGGCCGGTGGAATTCAAACACTCGATGATGCCGAGCGGTTTATTTCTCTTGGCGCTTCCCGTTTGGGGACGAGCAGAATTATCAAAATCATAAAAAATGAGGAAGCTCACGGGTATTGATGGTTTACGCTTTAAACAATAAAAACCATGAATTGGGGAGCGGCAGTTGTCGTTCCTCAATTCTATCTAAAGAAACAGGTGTTACGATGGAAAATTACAAAGAATTAGCAGATGCGGCGATTGCCGCCCGAAAAATGGCATATACACCCTATTCTGAATTTAAAGTTGGCGCGGCTCTTCTGACCAAAGGCGGAAAGATTTACCGGGGCTGTAACATCGAAAACGCGACCTATACACCCACAAACTGTGCGGAGCGAACTGCCTTTTTCAAGGCAATCAGCGAAGGAGAACACGAGTTCCAATGCATTGCCATTGTCGGTGGAAAAGGAGAGGAGCTTTCCGGTAAAATATGCCCTCCATGTGGTGTTTGCCGCCAAGTTATGATGGAATTCTGTGACCCGGACAGCTTCAAAATTGTCCTTGTCAAAAGTGCTAATGAATGGGAAGTGTATACGCTGAGTGAATTAATGCCGTTCGGCTTTAGCCCCGCTAACTTAAACGAATAATTCCAAGTTGCGTATTGTTTTGCGTCAAGCAGGAGTGGATATGAGTTGAATTCTTTACTGCTGCCGGATTTCCGCGTAAGACCGGCGGGTGCATTGATAAATTTTTGCGCGGAGGAATGAAGGAATATGCATGAGAATGTATGATATTATTACCAAAAAACGCGATGGCGGTGAGCTGACGAATGAAGAAATTCAGTTCTTTATTGGCGGCTACGTTAAGGGAGAAATTCCGGATTATCAGGTTTCCGCACTTTTAATGGCGATTTATTTCAAAGGCATGACGGATCAGGAAACGGCAAACCTAACAATGTGTATGGCGAATTCCGGAGAAACTGTCGATCTATCCTCCATAGATGGAATTAAGGTAGATAAGCACAGCACAGGTGGTGTAGGGGATAAGACAACGCTGATTATTTCACCGATTGTCGCGTCGCTCGGGGTTCGCGTCGCAAAGATGAGCGGACGCGGTCTTGGCCATACGGGCGGTACAGTTGATAAGATGGAATCTATTCCGGGAATGCAGACTTCGATTGACCGGGAAAAATTCTTTGACATTGTCCGTAAAGTCGGTGTCAGTGTAATCGGTCAGTCCGGTAACCTTGTGCCCGCGGACAAAAAACTTTATGCTTTGCGTGACGTAACCGCTACGATCGAAAGCATTCCGCTGATCGCTTCGAGTATTATGAGTAAAAAAATTGCCGCCGGTTCCGACTGCATCTTGTTGGACGTAAAGACCGGAAGCGGCGCATTCATGAAAACTGTCGATGATTCTATTCGATTAGCACAAGCGATGGTTGCAATCGGTGAGCACGTCGGGCGCAAAACAATTGCTTTGATTACCGATATGGATCGCCCGCTCGGCAATGCGATTGGTAATTCACTTGAAATTATGGAGGTTTGCCAAACGCTCAAGGGACACGGCCCCGCTGATTTAACCGAAATTTGCATTGATTTGGCTGCCAATATGCTTTTCTTAGCAAATAAGGGAAGTATAGAAGAATGCAAAAAGACAGCGCAGCAGGAAATCGCAAATGGGGAAGCCTTTACAAAGCTGAAAGAAATGGTTGCGGCACAGGGCGGCGATACGAGCGTCCTTGATGACAACGCAAGATTCGAGCAGGCAAAGGTCAAACATGAGGTTTTGGCACAAAGTGAGGGTTATCTTTATTCGATGAACACGGAGCAATGCGGAATCGCTTCCGTAGAACTTGGCGCTGGTAGAGAGAAAAAAGAAGATTCCATTGATTTCAGCGCCGGAATTATACTTCGTAAAAAAATTGGCGATTACGTTAAAACGGGCGATGTGATTGCAGTGTTCTATTCTTCTTCCATTGACAAATGCCTTGAAGCGGAAAAACTCTTTGAAAGCGCGGTTACCATTCGTTCCACAGCGCCCAAAGAAGTGCCGATTATTCATGCAAGGGTTACGAAAGACAGAGTAGAAAAATATTAATAACAAAACGGACAGGAGATTGCTCCTGTCCGTTTTGTTATTTCGTTATTATTTTTCTTTTACTATAAACTTTTTCCAATAGTATTCAAGTAGATTAAATGGAAACATTCGTCCCCGAAACAGCAGCAGCATGGCAATTGCGGCTTGAACTGCGCCAATTGCAAAGAACAAAATGTGTAAAAAGACAATGGAGCGAATCATAATGCATTGCACGATAATCCAAATTACCAACGCCCAACCGAACACACTGCTGACATAAGGGGAATACCATGGATTACGCTGTACAAACACAGCAGCAACCACATTTCCGACTCCAATTACACCAAACAGCAGGATTCCGGGAATCAAAAAATCGGAAAACGGCGAATTTTTCAGCATATCCGTCGGAACGCCAAGCGGATTTTGCGGATTGGATATTGCGGCAAAGCCGCCGGCCATAGCCCCGATTCCAACAAGTAAATGCAAAACAAATAAAATACGATGAAGAGCCTTCATTCTATCCGCCACTTCCTGTTATTCTAAAAAAATATTTTAAAGACTTATTCATTAAGACCTTCAAACTGCATGTTGTAGTAATTTGCGTAGATCCCATCCTGTGCGAGCAAACTTTGATGGTTGCCGCGCTCCACAATCCCCTCATCACCGATAACGATAATTTCGTCTGCATTGCGGATGGTACTGAGGCGGTGCGCAATTACAATCGTGGTTCTGTTTTTAGAAAGTCGCTCAAGTGAATTTTGAATATGCCGTTCACTCTCATTGTCAAGAGCGCTTGTTGCTTCATCCAAAATCAGAATTTTTGGGTTTTTCAGGAAAACACGAGCAATTGCAAGGCGCTGCTTTTGGCCTCCGCTCAGGCGTGTTCCGCGTTCGCCGACATATGTATCGTAGCCGTCGTCAAGACTCATAATAAAATCATGGATATTGGCGTTTTTCGCCGCCTCCATAATTTCTTCATCCGTCGCGTTGGGTTTGCCGTACATGATATTCTCCTTAACACTGCCCGCGAACATATAAACATCCTGCTGTACAATGCCGATGGTGTTGCGCAGCGAACTTAACTTAATACTGCGTACATCGTGGCCGTCTACCAGAACCTTTCCGGAGCTAACATCGTAAAAACGGGGCAAGAGGGAGCAAAGCGTTGTTTTGCCGCCGCCGGACGGGCCGACAAGCGCAACAGTTTTGCCTGCGGCAATTGAAATATTAATGTCGTCCAGCACAGTATTGGCATCATCATAGCTGAACGAAACATTCCGGTACTCGATTTGCCCTTTTACATCTGTGAGCTCGGTTGCATCAGGTTGGTCGACAATATCCGGATTTGTTTCAATAACTTCAATAAACCGTTTAAATCCGGAATAGCCTTTTTGAAACTGTTCGGTGAATTCAATTAATATATCGATTGGGTTAATAATGATATTGATGTAGAGTGCGTATACCGCCAAATCAGTAATTTGCAAAGTGCCGTGTGCAATAAAAAGCCCTCCGATGATTAGAACGGTGATAAAAAGCAAACCCTCAAAGAATGAGGTACCCGCCCGAAAGCCACCCATGACACGGTAGCTGCTTTCCTTGGAATCCAAAAACTTCAGGTTGCTTTCACTGAACTTTTCGTGTTCCAGGTCTTCGTTCGCAAAGCTCTTTACCACGCGGATACCGGCAAGGCTGTCCTGTACACGGGAGTTGACGCCGGCAATTTTCTTGCGGTTATCCATAAATACCGCGCGCATTTTCTTGTTTTTGGAAATGCTGAAAATAATCATTACAATCGTAACAGCAATTAAAATGAGCGTCATTGGTACACTGATGAACATCATCAGTGCGAAACTTCCAACAATTTTCAGCATGGAAATCAAGATGTTTTCCGGGCCGTGATGAGCAAGCTCACTAATATCGAATAAGTCCGAAACAAGCTTACTCATCATTTCACCGGTATTGTTGCGGTCATAGTAGGAAAACGAAAGGCGTTGAAAGTGGTCAAACAAATCCTGCCGCATGTTGCTTTCCATTCTTGCACCCATAATATGGCCCCAGCTGGTAATAAAATATTGGCCGCCGACACGTATCAGCTCCATCACCAAAAGTCCCAGCGCAATCCAAGGCAGACTGCGTAAAATAATTTGCGTGCCTTGGGCAAACAGACCCTTTGTCAGCCAGTTTAAAATTTGTGGGAATGCAACGTCAATTGCTGAAACAATCAGCGCACAAAACATGTCAAAGTAGAATATTGGCCGATATGGTTTATAATACCTGATAAATTTTTTAAAAATAGACATCCGTACTCCTTGTATTACTTAATATTTCTCCGGTTCACCGTATTCCTCTCCAAAGGTTTCGACCGTAACGGTTTTCATTGCCTCTTCTTCGAGGGGCCTATCACTGGAGTTTCGGCGTACCGCTACAATGCGGTCCGCTTCCTCAATTCCTTCAATGACTTTGCCGAAAGCCGCATACTGGCCGTCGAGGTGCGGAGCGTCTGCCGTCATGAGGAAGAACTGTGAACCTGCGCTGTTTGGGCTCATGGAGCGCGCCATGGAGAGAACTCCCTTTGTATGCTTCAAATCGTTTTGAAAATGGTTACCGCTGAACTCGCCCTTAATGCTGTAGCCCGGTCCACCCATGCCCGTACCTTCCGGATCGCCGCCCTGGATCATAAATCCGGGAATTACGCGATGGAAAATTGTTCCGTCATAAAAACCTTTTTTGATGAGGGAAATAAAATTATTTACGGTGTTAGGCGCAACCTGAGGGTAAAGTTCAACCTTAATAGTACCTTTATTGGTTTCAATAGTAACAATTGGATTTTTCATATATTTTCCTCCATATTCTGATTAAAGTATCTTACTATTATAGCGTGTATCGCACTAACGTTCAAGAAAAAACATTTTTATCTATAAGAAAATCGCATATTTTCACATAAGCATCACATTACAGGTGTATAATCTGAAAATATATTGTATAATTATGGTAATTTTAAATTATTGAATGGGAAATAGAGGGGAAGTATCTTATGATACAAGGGATAAACAGCGACTACGATCCCTATCTCAGCACCACATCTGTGTATACAAACAGCGTAGTAAAAACTTCGGATTCCGATAATGAAAAAAAGGCAGATGGTACTCAAAGTGCCAAAACGGATACGGTGGAAATAAGCACGCAGGCAAGGGCAGCCATGCAGAAGGCCAATTCGGTGGTATCTGTGGGCGGCAAAACTTCAGCAGAAAATAGTACAAATCAGCAAAATCCAGGGGATACGGCTCAGTTGTCAGCAGCTAAAGCGACAGCGAAGGTCACCGCAAAGACCACGGATACAAGTACAACACAACAAACAAATCTTTCGGGTTTAAGTGAAATGCAGATGGACAAGCTTGTAGCTGCAGGCACCATTACCAAATCAGAGGAGCAGCAGGAACTGGCGAAAAGAGCAGCCGAAAAACAACAGGAATCTGCACCAAATCAGAAAACACAGTTTGAAAATAATCCGATGCCTATTCTATAGGAATACGCAGTAATTAAAAAGGAATAGACGGAAGTTTTTGTTCATCAAATGGAGGACGCTTTTCAGCGTCCTCCATTTTTTATGGTGTGTACCATTTGTGTGTTCAATTTATGCTTTCTATTTTTTTCTAAAATATGGTATAATAATAAATATAAAAACTATAAACAGAGCAAAATATAGGAGAAAATAATAAAATATAACAGAAAAGTTCAGGGGGATAAAAGGGTGAAAATAATATCATGGAATGTGAATGGACTGCGCGCTTGTTTGAATAAAGGTTTTATGGATTTTTTTAGTGCGACTGATGCCGACGCAGTGTGTATTCAGGAAACAAAAATGCAGCCGGAACAAGCCGAAATTATTCTGCCGGGATACAAGCAGTATTGGAACTCCGCCGTGAAAAAAGGGTATTCCGGTACGGCAATTTTCACCCGGATGGAGCCAATTTCCGTGAATTATGACATTAATGCCGAGGAACATATTGGAGAAGGACGCTCTATTACGCTTGAATTTGAAGATTTTTATCTTGTCACGGTATATACTCCCAATGCACAGCGAGATTTAGCGCGGATTGATTACCGCATGAGTTGGGAGGTTGCTTTTAGGGAATACTTAAAACAGTTGGACGAAAAAAAACCGGTTGTGGTGTGCGGCGATATGAATGTTGCTCATAACGAAATCGACTTGAAAAATCCGAAAAGCAACGTCGGCAACGCGGGATTTTCCAACGAGGAGCGTGAAAAAATGACCGAGCTGCTTGCATCCGGCTTTACGGACAGCTTTCGCTACCTGCACCCAGAGGAGAAGGATGCTTATACATGGTGGTCGTACATGTTTCATGCGCGTGATAAAAACGTCGGCTGGCGTATCGACTATTTCCTCGTATCGGACGCTTTAAAGGATAGGATAGAGGAAAGTAGCATCCATCCGGAAGTAATGGGCAGTGATCATTGCCCGATTGAAATTATACTATCGAATTTAAAATAATCGGAGGAATTGTGATGCAACTGATTTTTTATGGCGCGGACAAAGAAGTAACCGGAAGCTGCCATTGCCTGATGGTAAACGGCAAAAAAATTCTGATTGACTGCGGCTTGCAGCAGGGCTCGGACGAGGACGACAACCACAAACTTCCCTTTTACGCAAGTCAGATTGATTATGTAATCGTAACCCATGCCCATATTGATCACAGCGGAAGGCTTCCCCTGCTTGTGAAAAACGGCTATGACGGAAAGCTGTATGCTACCGGAGCAACCTGCAACCTGCTTTCCATCATGCTGCGCGACAGCGCGCACATTCAGGAAATGGATGCAATCAACGAAAATCGTAAGAGTAAGCGTGCAGGCAGGGAATTGGAAGAGCCAATCTATACTGTTGAGGATGCACAGCAAACGCTGTCACGATTAAGACCCTTCAATTACGGGGAAATGATCGACCTTTGTGAGGGTGTGCGTTTCCGTTTCATCGATGCGGGGCATTTACTGGGTTCGGCTTCGATTGAAATGTGGCTTACTGAGGATGGAGAAACGAAAAAGGTTGTTTTTTCAGGGGATATCGGCAACAGTAACCAACCGATTATCCGCGATCCGCAGTATATTAAGCAAGCAGATTATGTGGTGATGGAATCAACCTATGGTGACCGGGAACACGAAAGAGCGGAAGATTATGTTTCGGAGCTCGCTGATATTTTTGATAAAACGCTGGCAGCTGGGGGAAATGTTGTCATTCCAAGCTTTGCGGTCGGCCGCACGCAGGAACTGCTCTATTATATTCGCGAGATTAAAGAACGAAAGCTGGTAAAAAGCAATCTTAATTTTCCTGTTTATGTCGACAGCCCGCTTGCGGCTGAGGCGACAAAGGTTTACAGCGGTAATTTGACAGGATATGCAGACGAAGAGACAATAAAAGTCATTGATGCGGGATTTGCACCGATTCAATTTCCTAATTTAAATATCTGTGCAAGCGTTGACGAATCCAAAGCGCTGAATATGGACAAGATCCCTAAAGTAATTATTTCCTCCAGTGGCATGTGTGAGGCCGGCAGAATACGGCACCATCTTAAACACAATTTATGGCGGCCGGAATGTGCCATTGTATTTGTCGGCTATCAGGCAAACGGTACACTCGGACGAATGATCATTGACGGGGTCGATAAGGTTAAGCTATTTGGGGAAGAAATCACAGTACAGGCGCATATTTATAATTTCAGAGCGCTTTCAGCCCATGCTGACAGAACCGGCTTGCTCAAATGGGTTCAAGCGTTTGAACCAAAACCCCAACGCGTATTTGTTGTTCATGGAGAATTGAACATTTGTGAAGCTTTTACCGATGAATTAAATCACCTTGGTTACAACGCCATTGCCCCTAATTTTGAAGCTGTATTCGATTTGATGGATAATCAAGTACTTGACAAGGGCATTGTACCTCAAGAGAATCACGCTCAAATCGCGAAGGGGTCAAAATATTCTGCACCATTTGGCCGCTTGATGGAGGCCGGAAAACGTCTTTTACAGGTCATTCAAAAAAACGAGGGTGGGGCAAACAAGGAACTTGCGAAGTTTGCTGACCAGATTAATGCTCTAAGTGAAAAGTGGAACAGGTAACAAAACAGCTGAAAAACGGCCGATGCATTCATTTGCATCGGCCGTTCAATTATTTATTCTTCAGTAAATCACGGATTTCCGTCAGTAAAAGCTCTTCTTTGCTTGGCTGAGGTGGGGAAGGTGGTACGTCTTCCTTTTTTCTTTTCAGCTTGTTCATCGCCTTAATGACAATGAAAATAGAAAAGGCGATTGCAATAAAATCAAGTACTGCTTGCAAAAATACGCCGTATGTAATTAGAATCGGTTTTCCGCCAAACGCTGCCGGAATAGGAACTGACAGGGCAGCCAAATTAATTCTGCCTGTTATCAGCGAAAGCAAGGGCATAATAATGTTTGTAACAAGTGAGGATACAATTTTGCCAAAGGCGCCGCCGATGACAACACCGACTGCCAAATCCATCACATTGCCACGCATTGCGAATTCTTTAAATTCGTTGAGCTGTTTTCTCATTCAAATACTCCGATTTCTATATTGATTATTTTGCTTTTATGTTTGATGTTTAAGATTATGCTAAGTCCTTTATTTGTGTGCCTTTGGGCACACTTTGAAAATCAGTGTTCTTTACCATGGCTAAATCCACTGGCAGCTTATGAATCTTATCACTAAAATTATGATTATAAATTGAATAGCAATTTTTGCCGTGCTCTTTCGTATAATACAGTGCATGATCAGCTTTTTTATAAAGCTCAGTATAGCTTTTTCCGTCTTCGGGGTAAAGTGAAACACCAATACTTCCGGATATTCTGTATCCTTTGCCTTCATCTAAAAAGATATCTTTAAATAAATCGCATACTGCGGTCAGCTTTTCAGCCAGTTTATCGGAAGAAACATAATTTTTTAACAAAATGAAAAACTCGTCACCGCCGATTCTGCCGACGATGTCGGTGGAACGGAAAAGTCCCTGCAGCTTTTCTGCAACTTGAAGAAGTGCAGTGTCACCTTGTATATGCCCGAACGTGTCGTTGATGTGCTTAAAATTGTCAACATCAAGCATAATGGCGGCGTGTTTGCCGGAACTGCCCTCGCTCAACAGATAGTTTTCAATCAACGACTGCGTAAATACCTTGTTGTATAGGCTGGTCAGACCGTCTCTTTGTGATTGTTTCAAAATTTCCAGTTCACTGCGCTTGCGCGCGTCAATATTTTTAACATAGCCAATCACCTTGAGGTCTTGATTATCGTCTTCACTCAGGTGAATGATTGTTGCAGAAAGCCAAACATTTTCGCCGCTTTCATTTACTTGCCGATATTCCACATTTACTTCGGTTGTATCCGTTGTGGTAAACAAATGTATCAAATTCTGACGGTTCAGCGCGTTGTGGAATTTGTCCACGTCCTCGTAATAAATCGCGTTTTCAGTAATTGACTCTACAATATCACCATATAATTCTGTTTTCAGAAAAGGAAATGTACGGTTGTAAATTTCTTGACCGTAAATCAGCTTATTGTGAATTAAGTCCGCTTCAAAGACGCGTTCACAGGTCAGCTCGAGTGCGGATCGATAAATCTTCTCATTCTCCAACAGTTGATTTTGCAAATGCCGGTTTTCAACCAATTCATCGGTTTGTTTTTCAACAATCGTCATGAACTGGTTAAAGGTAAGCGACAATTTGTAAAATCCTTCATTTTTTTCGTCACAGGAAAACCTTGCACGGTAATCGCCGCGAATCACACGCTGAATGGTACTCAAAAAATCCATCGCCGGATTGATGAAGTATCTGCTCCAAATAAATAGCAAGGAGCCCAAAAGAACAATAATAGGAAATATTAAATCATTAAAAGTAAGGTTTTGTCTTGAAAAATGAGGTGTTTGCAATAAGAATACAATAATTGATGGGATAAATGCAGCAGGAATAATCAAATAGTGCTTAATTTTCAAGACTTCAACCCCCAATTGTTTTATGGCGGAATCACCGGAGTAAAATATGGTGAAAGCCATAACGAGTGCAGTCGGCTGGCATGCTTTTACAAGTTTAGCCCCTTGACTTTGCGTCGCTGCTTTTCAGCAGGTTTGCTATTTTACTTGCTTGGTGGGATGATGCTACTAAATATATAAATAAATAATACACCTTTCATGGAATTATTACAAGACATTTTGCACAGATTTACAAAATTATACAATAAATAATTGTATAACAAAAAAATTACACATTTCTTCCCGTTACAAGTTTTTCTTTTGCGACGGCAAGCATTAATTTTATCCGGTTTTCCTGATTCACACGGGTTGCACTGGGGTCATAATCAATTGGAACAATGTTCGAGCGCTCGTCAACGGCTTTTATACGGTGTATCATGCCTTTGCCGCAGATGTGATTAGGCAGGCAGCCAAACGGCTGTGTACAAACAATATTTTCGTAGCCCTGCTCGACAAGCTCCAGCATTTCAGCGGTTAACAGCCAGCCTTCGCCCATCTTATTGCCATAACCGATTACATCTTTAACAAGGCTCTTTGTGTGAGCATAAGTCACAGGAGCCAGAAATTTCGGCTCGGTTTTTACAGCGCGAATCAAGATGTTCTGCATCTTTAACAGATAGTCCATCAGTGCTTTCACAATCATAAATTTTGCGGAGTTACCGCCGTAAAGCTTGATGTCCTCAAGACGGTTGTCAACCTTGAACAACGCAAAATTCAGAATACCTGGCACATTGACCTCACAGTCCTGTTCGTGCAAAAAATCCTCCAAATGATTGTTGCCGAGTGCGGAATATTTCACATAAATTTCGCCGACCACACCGACCTTGATTTTCGGGTGGAGATCGGTTTTTATCTGTGCAAATTCTTTTACAATTTTATTCAAATTTTGTGTTTGCTGTTTTAGGGACAGTCCCTGCCCTTGATTGAATTGCTTGGTCAGAAGGTCGATCCATTTTTCCACCATGCGCTTACTTTCGCCCTGGTTCACTTCATATGCTTTTGTTTGGTTGTCAAGCAGCATCAGCGCATCGCCGTAGACCAAAGCTGCGATAAACTTCCTCAGCATCGGCAGCGTAAGTTTAAAGCCCGGGTTGCTTTCCAGCCCCGACATATTCAGCGAAACAACCGGTATCTTTTCCAAACCGGCCTTTTTGAGCGCTTTTCTCAGTAAGTGGATATAGTTTGAGGCGCGGCAGCCGCCGCCCGTTTGAGTGATGATCAGCGCAGTGCGGTCAAGGTCGTATTTTCCGGAATGCAGCGCGTCAATAAATTGGCCGATAACAAGCAGAGCAGGGTAGCAGGTATCATTATGAACATACTTCAAGCCCTCTTGCACCACATTTGGACCGTCATTTGTCAAAAGCTCAATGTTGTACCCACAGTTATTCAGTACGTTCACAATCAGTTGAAAGTGAATCGGCGCCATCATTGGGCATAGTATGGTATATTCCTTTTTCATTTCTTTGGTAAACAGTAACCGTCCGTCACTGCTGAATGTAAGTTCTGCCAAAGGTTTTACCTCAGCTTTCCAGCGCGGCAAACAGGCTGCGAAGTCTGATTTTAACTGCGCCTAAATTAGTGATTTCATCTATTTTAATTTGGGTATATATTTTATCGTTGGCTTCCAAAATACGGCGAACTTCATCGGTAGTGATAGCGTCAACGCCGCACCCAAACGAAACAAGCTGTACCAAATTCATGTCCGGCTTGTCGCCAATGTATTCCGCTGCCGCATACAGCCTCGCGTGATAAGTCCATTGATTTAGCACATCGGTGGGGAATCGTTTCATTTTATAGCTTAAAACATCTTCGGTAATCAATGCCGCGCCAAGGCTCGTAATCAGCTTGTCAATGCCATGGTTAATTTCGGGGTCAAGGTGGTAAGGTCTTCCGCACAGGACGATGATTTGCTTGTTTTGCTTTTCAGCTTCGGCAATCATCTCGCTGCCCTTTGTACGGATTCTTTCAAAGTAGTTCTCGTGCTCTGCGTAAGCTGCTTTGGCCGCCTTCTTTACTTCAATGAATGAGATACCGTCAAAGTATTTTCCAAGTATCGCGTGCATCTTAATGGGAAAGTCGCGTTTACGGTGAATCCCCACATAATCGTGGATGAAATGATGGCCTTTTAGGGCACTCATATTGGCGGAGATGACCTCAGGATAATAAGCGACTACCGGGCAATTGTAATGGTTATCTCCCAAACCTTCTTCAAAATTGTATGTCATACAGGGGTAAAAAATATTTTCAACACCCTCGTCGATCAGTGCCATAACATGGCCGTGCATCAGTTTTGCGGGGAAACATACCGTGTCGGACGGAATGGTGCTTTGCCCATTGATGTACAGTTCCCGGTTGGACATCGGTGACAGCACCACCTCAAAGCCTAAGCTTGTAAAGAACGCATGCCAGAACGGCAGCAGCTCATACATATTCAAGCCCATCGGTATCCCGATTTTGCCTCTCGTACCTTTGACCGGCTGATAGGCTGACAGGGTCTTGAGTTTGAAAGCGTACATATTGAGCTCATCGTTTGACGAGCGCTTTGTCACCGGCTTTTCACAGCGGTTTCCGCCAATAAAACGGCGGTTTCCACCAAAGATATTAATCGTTAGGCGGCAGTTGTTGCTGCACAATCCACAGGATGTTACTTTTACTTCGTGTTTAAAGTCAACCAGCTCTTCTTTTTGAATGATGCTGCTTTCGCCGGATGATTTGCTTTTGGCGTAAATACCTGCTCCGTAAGCACCCATCAAACCGGAAATGTCCGGTCGGGAAACGTTGACGCCTAATTCATTCTCAAACACGCGCAGAACCGCTTCGTTCAGGAAAGTACCGCCCTGCACCACAATATTCCTGCCAAGCTCCTCGGCGGAGGCAGCGCGGATAACCTTGTAAATCGCGTTTTTAACAACACTGACGGAAAGTCCGGCCGAAATATCTTCGGTCGTTGCTCCGTCCTTCTGTGCCTGCTTTACCTGTGAGTTCATGAATACGGTGCATCGCGACCCCAAATCCACCGGGTGCTTTGCAAACAGGCCAAGCTTTGCAAAATCTTCTATTTCATACCCGAGCGTGTTCGCAAAAGTTTGTAAAAACGAACCACACCCGGAAGAACAAGCTTCATTGAGAAAAATATTGTCAATTGCACCATGACGTATCTTAAAGCATTTCATATCCTGCCCGCCGATGTCAATTACAAAATCAACGTTTGGCAAAAAGCATTTTGCAGCCGTAAAGTGGGCGACGGTTTCAACAATTCCAAAGTCAATGCTGAATGCGTTTTTCAAAAGTTCTTCGCCATAGCCGGTCACCGCGCCCGCCGCAATATGAATGTCCGGGTAGCGGGTGTAAAGGTCGAGCAGGTATTCCCGCACAATCGGTACCGGGTTGCCGGAATTGCTGCGGTAAATCGAGTTCAGAACTTCACCGTCTTTTCCGAGCAGCACAGCTTTTACTGTGGTAGAGCCCGCGTCAATTCCAAGGTATGCGTCGCCGGTGTAGCTTTCCACATCACCGCGCGGTGCTTTGCATTCAGCGTGGCGTTTCGCAAATTCATCATAATCCGCCTGACTTTTAAACAGCGGAGGAATCGATAGAAAATTGGAAGTAGTACCATACGTTGCGATACTTTTCAGCGCAGTATCAAGATCCGTTTCGGTGTCGCTGTTCAGCGCTGCGCCCATCGCAACAAAGTATAACGAATTTTCCGGGCATATGCCTTCCGTTTTCAGCGCTTTGTCAAAGCTGACGCGCAGCTGCGGCAAAAAAGTAAGCGGCCCGCCAAGATAGATGACCTTGCCGGCGATGCGCCTGCCCTGAGCCAGCCCCGCAATGGTCTGATTGGCCACAGCGGCAAAAATGCTCGCTGAAATATCACTTTTTCGGGCACCCTGATTCAACAAAGGCTGTACATCCGATTTAGCAAATACGCCGCAGCGCGAAGCAATCGTATATATTTTTTCGTACTGTTCGGCCAGTTTGTCCATGTCATCAAGCGAAATATTCAGAAGTGTCGCCATCTGGTCGATAAACGCTCCGGTTCCGCCCGCGCAGGAGCCGTTCATGCGAACTTCGGTTCCACCGGACAAAAACAGCATTTTTGCGTCTTCTCCGCCCAGCTCAATAATCACATCGGCGTCGGGAATTAACTTGCCGATTGCAATACGTGTTGCGTAAACCTCCTGAACAAAAGGTAATTTGCAGGACTCTGAAATACCCATGCCGGCCGAGCCTGAAACCGTCAGTTTTGCAGCTTCCCCGTGAAGGATTTCCTGCTTAATTTTCGTGAGAAATTCTGCCATTTTTTGTGTAATCTGAGAATAATGCCTCTCATAGGACTTATATATAATTCTGTTTTCGTCGTCCATTACTACGCATTTAATTGTAGTGGAACCAACGTCTAAACCCACTTTCATAAGCCGCCACCGTTTCTAAATTTATAATCTTCTATAATATGATATTATCATATTTTAATTCAAAATCAACTTCATTGTCAAGCGCTCTAATGTTAAATCTTCTGGTTTTCACAATTGTCCGGCAGGAGACGCGGCACACAAGTCATGCGGAATTTCGCACAGTAGCTCTGATGTTGGCTCTTTGGACTACAGCAGATATGGTAAAATGAATATTATATTTTGTTATATATTGTTATTCACACAGGTAAATGATAATATATAGTTCAATTCAGATGATGAAATTCGGTTCCAGCGTGCACCAATATGGTGATTTTTCGGTCATATTAATAGACAAGGGGTGATTGTATGCCTGAAAATACTGTGATGAAAGAACAATTATGCGGGCAAAAACAGATTCTCGTGCTTTTTGGTTCCCCACACAAAAGTGGTACCACAGCACGGCTGCTGGAGGCCTTCTTGGAACTGTTTCCCAATGCTGAAATCCAGAGCGTAAACGCATTTGAGCGCAATATTGCCCCGTGCAATGCGTGCAATCTTTGCACAACGGCGGAGAAATGCAGTATAGCTGATTTCGATGAAATCGACAGCTTGATTCGCCGCGCGGATGTCATTGTGGTTGCCACACCGGTTTATAACCTCAGTTTTCCCGCACCGCTCAAGGCAATTGTCGACCGCACACAGCGATATTTTTCGGCGCGTTTTTCGCTCGGCTTAAGACCCCCGATTGAAAAGCATAAGCTTGCCGCACTGCTTTTGACAGCGGGCTCATTGGACTTGGACGGTGCCGACATTATTTCACGGCAGTTGAAAATGGTTTTTTCAGTTATGAACACTTCTATTGAAGGAAGGGCAGTGTGGGCCGGTACGGATTTTGATAAAGGCCGCAAAACCTTTGCTGATGCTGCAAAATCTGCAAAGGACCTCGCGCTTGCTATCAAAAGTAAATTGTGATATCATAAAGTGTAGCATTATTATTTGGGAGGACTAAAATATGTCAGGTCATTCAAAATGGAATAATATTAAACGTAAAAAAGAAAAAACAGATGGTGCGAAAGCAAAAGTTTTTACAAAAATAGGCCGCGAGTTAGCGGTGGCAGTTAAAGAGGGCGGCGGTCCGGACCCGAACACGAACTCAAAATTAAAAGATTGTATCGCTAAGGCTAAGGCAAACAATGTGCCGAATGATAACATTGAGCGCATTATTAAAAAAGCAGCAGGTGACGGTGATGATACAAAATACGAAAATATTACTTACGAAGGCTATGGCCCTAACGGTGTAGCCGTTATTGTGGAGACTTTGACAGACAACCGCAACCGTACCGCGGGCGATGTCCGCCATTATTTTGACAAATTTGGCGGGAATCTTGGCACCAGCGGCTGTGTTTCCTTTATGTTTGCCCCCAAAGGGGTTATCATCATTGAAAAAGAAGGACAGGACGAGGACAAGGTTATGGAAGACTGCCTCGAAGCGGGAGCCTCTGATTTTCAAGGTGACGAGGATGTTTTTGAAATTTACACAGAATCCGATGACTTCAGCGCTGTGCGTGATGATCTTGAGAAAAAAGGTTATGAATTTGTTTCGGCAGAGGTCGAAATGGTTCCCAACACTTATACCGCTTTGACGGAAGAAGAGTCCATCACGAAGATGCAACGTCTGCTTGACGCCCTTGATGATAATGACGATGTACAAAATGTTTGGAACAATTGGGATAATCCGGATGTGGATGAGTAAGAATAATAGTAAGTTTTTCCATATTGTGTAGAACATGGAGGAAGCAAGATGACAGGCTTTGAAAATCTATGTATGAACTGTATGTCCGATACAAACGGTAAAACCGAATGCCCGAATTGCGGCTTTAGTTCTGCCGAGCCTCAAATGCGCCATGCGCTTCCCTACAGAACAAAATTACAGCAGAGATATATCGTCGGGCGCGCAAAGAAAAGCAACGGCGAGGGGATTACTTATATCGGCTACGATACGGTTCTCAATATACCGATTGAACTGCGCGAGTTCTTTCCTCAAACGCTGAGTGAACGTGCCGACAGCGGAGAGAGTGTTCGTGTAATCGGCGGCAGCGAAGTTACCTTTAACGAATGCCTTACCGGATTTTTAACTTATTCAAGGGAAGTTGCCCACATGCGTGAGCTTTCCTCAATCGTTCAAATCTATGATATTTTTGAAGAGAACCACACGGCGTATACTGTTTCCGAGTGGAACGAGAGCATCACGCTGCGCTATTTTGTGGAGCGCAGCGGCGGCAGCCTCAACTGGAATGTCGCACGACAACTTTTTATGCCGGTACTGAGCGCACTGAGCGCACTGCACGCTGCAGGAATCCGGCATCTTGGGATTTCTCCGGACACCTTAAGCATTATGAAGGACGGTAAAATGAAGCTTGGCAGCTTCTGTATTGGTGCCGTGCGCAGGATGGATACCGACCTGCCGCCGGATATGGTTGCAGGCTGTGCGGCGATCGAACAGTATGTCATGGATTATGTGCCGAATGAGGCAACAGACGTTTACGGGTTTGCTTCTTCGCTCTTTTTCACTTTAACCGGAACGATGCCTCAGGATGCTTTAAAGCGACGCACCGATTCACGCTTGATGATTCCAACAAGCATTATGCGTAGTCTGCCGCCCCACGTTGTGACCGCGATGGCCAATGCACTGCAGGTTTCACCCGATAAACGTACACCGAGTTTTGAGCGGCTGCGCGCAGAACTTTCCGCCGCGCCAACGGTTACAGCGAATATTGAGGAAACGCAAAGAATTAATAAAATAGCGCCGCCGTATACCGCTGAACCTGAAGAGGAAAGCGGTAAAAAAGGTGTTCCAAGCTTTGTGTGGGTCATTCTCACCTGTGTGGCGGCGCTCATTGTATTTACAATCGTCGGGATTATTTGGATTTCCAATTCTGACCCCGGTGGAGCTGCGGCTCTCGCTTCGGATACTTCGCAGGTTGATTCCACTGACTCAAGCGATGCCCTGCTCAGCTCCGGGGAAGTCTCGGATTCCGGTCAGATTGCCGCTCCAAGCTTAATCGGGCAAAATTATGAAGATCTTTCGGCATCAAGCGCAGCATCCGGAGATTCGGAATATCAGGTGCTGCTTTCAACGAACAAACAATTCAGCGATACAATCCCGGAGGGCAGTATTATTTCCCAGTCGCCTGCGCCGGGCACACAAATGGCCAAGGGAACAGCTATTGTTGTTGTTGTCAGCGAGGGGGCTGCCGTCCGTACTTTGCCGTCAATTGCCGGGAAAACACTTGCGGAAGCTTCTACTGCGGTCACATCAGCAAGCTTCGTTCCGACCAAAACCGAAGAATACAGCCCTACGATTGAACAGGGAATGGTAATTGGCTACAAGGATGTAAAAGAGGGCAGCCAAATGGCTTATGGCTCAAAAGTGGTTATTGTTGTCAGCAAAGGCCCTGACCCGGACACTGTCACAAGTAATGCCTCCAGTGGGGCATCTTCGAATTAAATGGGAATTAGTGGATTAGTTGAAAAGTATCCGAACTGCTTTAAGTTGTTCGGATACTTTTGCGTTTACGGGCAGAGAGCCCGTAATCACCAGACTCAAGCGGATTTGCGAAACGGGGAGTCGACCTTGCTATGAAAATTAGCTGTTAAAATTAAAAAAGATTTAAAATTATTACAAATTTTTAACTGTCATTTCATGCTGAATACGCATATAATGGAAGCATAAACAGAATTTTGATGGAATTTGACGAGGAACGTGTGATATGAAAAGCCGCAGATATAGAAAAGTAAATATAAAAACAAGGCATATTTTAATTGTGACCGCAATTATTCTTCTTGTTTTTTCTGTGGGAGCAGCGACTTTTGCATTAACGGATTCTTTTGCGATGATGGGGCTGTCAAAGAAGACGATGGGTACAGTTACACAGTCAGCTTCTGCTTCATCACATTCATCCGTAAGTTCGTCGGCTTTGAAACCCGGTTCATCAATGCCGAGCTCACGAACTGCCGAATCCTCATCGTCTTCTGCCGTTTCATCACATTCTTCCATTTCGTCAAAACCTGGTGTTTCATCGGCTGCACCGCCGATGGATCCTTCAATCTATCAGGGAATGTACCCTAAATTGTATGCCGAAAAGGTTGAACCTGCCGCTGAAGACAATGACAAAGTGGTTTATCTGACTTTTGATGACGGCCCGTCTAATTTGACCATTCCGCTTCTGGATGTGCTGGACCGTTATAAAGTAAAAGCAACCTTCTTTTTAATCGGTAAGACCGATGCACAGAGCATCAAAGAAATGAAGGAAATTGTTAATCGTGGAAGCGTGGTCGGGGTTCATTCTTACACACACCAGTATGATAAGATTTATGCCACACCCGTCGCTTTTCTGGATGATTTTGCGAGAATGCACGATCTTCTTTTGAGTGCGACCGGTGTTGATACACACATTTACCGTTTTGCCGGCGGAAGTATTAATTCACATAACAAAAAAACAGCCAAGGCCATTATTGATGAAATGGACAGACGCGGCTATACTTATTACGACTGGAATGTCAGCTCCGGCGATGCTGAATATGGTTCAACGGCTCAGTCGATTTACACCCAGACCATTAAGGGAGTTCATGGACATAAGCATTCGGTTGTTTTATTTCACAATACTAAGTTTAAAGGAAACACGCTTTCTCAAATGCCAAAAATTATCGAAACACTTCAAAAAGAAGGATATCGTTTTGCAACACTCGATCCTACGGTCGACAACAAGCCATACATATTCAGAGTGCCTTCGTAATATAAAAAAAGGAGCCCGCTTCAGCGGGCTCCTTTTTTTGCTCTAAATTCGGCGAGCAGTAAGTCGACCATTCTGCCGTAGCTCTTCACTCCGTCTTCCTGCCTGTTGGCCTTTAAATATTGGTCATTCACCGTGTTGGCGGCACTGGCAACCGGCCCCTCAAACTGTTTCCAATACGCCGCATTGTTTGCTAAGTCACGTTTTACTCCGTCACTCAGTTTAGAATAGACGATGTTGGCTGCATTACTGTCTGAACCATAAAGCGCGTTGGAAGCATAAGTAAAGGCAAGCATTTCCCCTGAGTATTGAAAGTCTGCAACACCACTATTTTCACACACCAGATACCCGATGAAATTGGCTTCTTCTTCGCGCATATATCCGCGCAGATGCGAGAGCTCATGGCACATGGTCACCGGGATTGAATAGTCTGGCACGTCTACGTTTACATTCGCTTCAAAGGTAAAGGGGAAAAATATGCCTGTAATATTGCAGTAGGACATCAGACGTGAGCTGAAGACCGGCTTCGGTTCGCCGTAGCCTGCGCGCAAAAGAGGATAATCCGCACTGATCTTGTTATACGCTGTTTGCGCTTCTTTCGCCGTCCCGTAAATATTTTCATTGTTTAGTTTCATGACAGAGTTTCCATCCGTTTTCACTTCTGTTCTCAGCGTATTTACTCCATCTGCCAGTTCATTGCACAGTGCAATCAATTCTGTTTTGGAGGACGTTCTGGCATCAAGGCCGCAGGTTTGTGCAAACGGATACCGGGAGTAGTTGATTCCGCAGGAAACTGTAAATGCAAAATACAAGACACATGCCGCACAAATTGGGTTGATTATAAATCGCCATCCGTTTTCGGCCCGATTTTTCTTATCTTTTATCAATTTGATTATGTAAACAATCAGATACGCCAATGCTCCAAAAATCAGCAGAATGATCAGAATTTCCGCTAAGGAAAATGGCACAAGCGAGGTGAGAGCGTTGATGCAAAGGGAAAGCGGAGGAAAAATCACGGTTGCATACCACTCTGCGAAGTCGGGATGGGCCGCTGCCATAAGGGTTAAAAGCAGCGCAGCCGGTGCAAATGCCAAAAGCCACAGCCTTCTGAGTTTAAAAATATTTTTCAAAACGAATGCCTCCTGTTCCGCTTTATTGTAGTATATTGCACGCTATACGTCAACCAAATCCATATTTTGAATTTCGCCTCATATTGTTCGCATCTGTAAAGCTACCTGCAAAATTCAGTTGCCTATGCGTTATAAAAATGATATAGTAAAGATACTGTTTAATTTTATTATGGGAGGCAGCTGCATGAAGTTTTACCTAAAGCAGAGCACAGACACGGATGCTCTTTTTACTGTAATAGATTCGCTTGGGCAGGCTGTCTATCGTGTGACCGGTGATTCTTTGTCAATTGGAAGCAAATTTTACTTAATTGACAACAATAAAAACGAAGCTGCCCATATTTTCAGTGTTGGGTTGACCACTATTTCAAAATATTCAATTTCTATTGACGATAAGGAACGTGCGCGTGTAACTTTAAACCTAAACTCAAAGCATTCACCGATAAAAATCAAGGGTGTGAACTGGCATTTTCGCGGTGACTTGTTGACGCGCTCATTTGATTTAATTGATCTTAATTCCACCGTCGTTATGACGCACGGCCGCTGCTGGAACCAAAACGGCGACTGCTTTGGAGTTGAAGTAACCAAAGAGTCCGACGTGCTTTTGTGTTTGTGTATTGCGGTTATTCTTGACAATACCGTAATCGGCGGTATCGCGGCAGCACTTCCGGTAATCTAAATACTAAAATCATATACGGCCTTTTAGGTTGGAATTAGTATAACTAATTGACAAATAATCCTCTCAATGCCATAATAAATGCATTATACAAATTTTGGATTCTGAAATTGACGGGATAAATTCAGGAGGAAACAATATGAGCAAGGAACTTGCAAAAACCTATGATCCACAGGAGGTGGAGGACAGAATTTATGATTTTTGGCTTTCAGGTGGCTATTTTCATGCAGAGCCGGATCCCAAAAAAGAACCGTATACGATCGTCATTCCGCCCCCAAACATCACAGGGCAGCTCCATATGGGTCACGCGCTTGACGAAACCTTACAGGATATTTTGATTCGCTGGAGAAGAATGCAGGGCTATTCGGCACTTTGGCTGCCGGGTACCGACCATGCGTCCATTGCCACCGAGGCAAAGATCGTTGAAGCAATGCGCAAGGAAGGTCTTACCAAAGAGGACATCGGCCGCGACGCATTTTTGGAGCGCGCATGGCAATGGAAAGATAAATACGGCAGCCGCATTATTGAGCAGCTGAAAAAGTTAGGCTCTTCCTGTGATTGGGAACGGGAGCGCTTTACACTGGATGAGGGTTGTTCCAAGGCTGTCCGTGAAGTTTTTGTAAGACTGTATGATAAGGGACTGATTTATCGCGGCGAGCGCATTATCAACTGGTGTCCTCATTGTAAAACCTCCATCTCCGACGCGGAGGTTGAGTTCAGCGAACATGACGGGTCCTTCTGGCATATTCGGTACCCGTTCAAGGACGGCAGCGGCTCTATTCAACTTGCAACAACAAGACCGGAAACTATGCTTGGCGATACTGCCGTAGCGGTACATCCGGACGATGAAAGATACGCGGATTTGGTTGGCAAAACATTGATTTTGCCTCTTGTCAACCGCGAAATTCCCGTGATTGCCGACACCTACGTTGAACGTGATTTCGGTACAGGCGTGGTGAAAATCACCCCCGCCCACGACCCGAACGACTTCGAGGTGGGATTGCGCCACAATTTACCGGTTATTAATGTTATGGACGAAAACGGAGATATTAACGAAAACGGCGGTAAATACGCTGGAATGCCCGGGCTTGAAGCACGCAAGAAAATTGTTGAGGAGCTGAAGGAACAGGGCTTCCTTGTTGCGGTCGAGCCGATCAAGCACAATGTTGGTTCCTGCTACCGCTGCGGCACTGTGGTTGAGCCGAGAATCTCAAAGCAATGGTTTGTGAAAATGAAGCCTTTGGCCGAGCCTGCAATTGAGCAGGTGAAAAATGGGAAAATCAAATTTGTTCCGGAACGTTTTGAAAAAACTTACGATCACTGGATGGAGAATATTAAAGATTGGTGTATTTCACGCCAGCTTTGGTGGGGTCACCGTATTCCCGCGTGGTACTGTGAGGACTGCGGAGAAACGATTGTTTCCCGCGAAGCACCACACTCCTGCCCTAAGTGCGGCTCCAAAAAGCTGAGACAGGATGAAGACACCCTCGACACCTGGTTCAGTTCCGCGCTCTGGCCGTTTTCTACGCTGGGCTGGCCGGACAATACCGAAGAATTAAAGTATTTTTACCCGACGAATACTCTCGTAACAGGCTATGATATTATTTTCTTCTGGGTCGCCCGCATGATTTTTTCTGGTGTTGAGTATACGGGACAGGCTCCTTTTAACACTGTGTTTTTCCACGGCCTTGTGCGTGACGCGCAGGGCAGGAAGATGAGCAAATCGCTTGGTAACGGCATTGACCCGCTTGAAATTATCGACAAGTACGGTGCGGACGCGCTACGCTTTACGCTCGTAACGGGCATCAGTCCCGGAAACGATATGCGTTTTTCTGATGAAAAAGTGGAGTCCAGCCGCAATTTTGCCAATAAGATTTGGAACGCTTCCCGCTTTATTCTGATGAATATTGACGGTCATGACGTAAAGAATGAGCTGCCCGCCGACCTTGCTGTGGAGGACAAATGGATTATCGATTCCTTTAATCATGTAACGAAAGAAATAACGGATAATCTTGAGCATTTTGAACTTGGAATTGCCGTGCAAAAGCTGTATGACTTTTTGTGGGACGAGTTCTGCGACTGGTATATTGAGATTGCCAAGATACGCCTGAACTCCGAAGATGAAAAGGCTGCTCAGAACGTGAGGCAGGTGCTCGTGTGGATTATGACCGGCACCCTGAAGCTTTTGCATCCGTTTATGCCGTATATTACCGAGGAAATTTGGCAAACTCTTCCTCATGAGGGAGAAGCAATTTTAGTTTCAAAATGGCCGGTGTTTGAAGATACCCATGATTTCCCCCAGGCCGCAGTCGAAATGCGCCGTATCATGGATGTTGTACGCGCTGTGCGTAACCGCCGCTCCGAAATGAATGTGCCGCCATCGCGCAAAACACACCTTTACATTGCTGCCGCTGCGCAGGAAACCTTCCAAGATGGTGCGGCAATTATTAAACGGCTTGCGTATGCCAGCGAAGTAGAAATCGCGGCAGATTTCCAGCTTGACGGTGTTGCTACAATTGTCACCGCCGACGCAAAAGTGTACATTCCGATGTCGGACCTTGTGGATAAAAAGGCAGAATTGGAGCGTCTTTCCAAGGAACTCGAATCCGCTGAAAAGCAGTACGTTAACACACAAGAAAAGCTGAACAACGAAAAGTTCATGTCAAAGGCTCCCGCCAACGTGGTTGACGGTGTAAAACAGAACGCCGTTAGGTTAAGCGAGCATATTGCTCTGATTCAGTCCAGTATTGAAGCATTAAAATAATTTTGAGAAGGACGGACTTTTTGTTCGTCCTTCATCTCGTTAGAAATACAGGTGTAAAAAATGACTTATGAAGAAGCAATCAATAAAATAACTTCGCTCCTGCGCTTTGGAATGAAGCCCGGTTTGGAGCGTGTGGAAAAACTGCTTAAACTGCTGGGCAATCCGCAGGACAAACTGAAATTTGTTCATGTTGCCGGTACGAACGGAAAAGGTTCCACCTGTGCGCTGATATCGTCGGTAGTCAGAAAATCCCTCTATAAAACCGGACTGTTCACTTCGCCTTATGTGACCGACTTTTGTGAGCGGATGCAGATTAACGGCGAAATGATATCGCATGAAGACTTGGCTGCGCTTGTCGAGAAAACTTTTCCGGTAGTGGAGCAGATGGCTGCAAATGATGAAATCATTACGGAATTTGAATTTATTACCGCGATTGCCATGCAGTGGTTTGCGCAAAACGACTGCGACATTGTTGTACTGGAGGTAGGCCTTGGCGGCCGCCTCGACGCGACCAATGTGATTAAAACGCCGCTTGTATCAGTCATAACTTCTATATCACTTGACCATACTGCGGTTTTGGGGAACACGCTTGAACAGATTGCCTATGAAAAATGCGGGATTATAAAAGAAAACGGCATTACCGTTTGTTACCCGGATCAAAAACCGGAAGTGCTCGAAGTCATTCGCAACACTGCGGCTGCACGGCATAATCAGTTCATTCTTGCGGATATAAACAGTGTTACGCTGCTTTCCATGAATATTACCGGAACCGGGCTTGAGTACAACGACTTGCTGGTAAGCCTGCCGTTTATCGGTGAGCATCAGGTGAAAAATGCTGTCACTGCGCTTGCGGTGATTGAAGTTTTAAAGGATGAGGGTTACGATATTGCCGACCACAGCATTGAAGCGGGCTTTTCATCTGCAAGTTTTCCGGCAAGATTAGAGCTGATATCGTCTGATCCGCTCGTTCTGCTCGACGGTGCCCATAATCCTGACGGCACTGCTGCGCTTGCCGATGCAGTCAGAAAATACCTCGCGGGTAAAAAAGTTGTTGCCATCATGGGCATGCTTGCCGATAAAGATGTTGCATCTGCGACCCGAAATCTTGCCGGTTTATTTTCTCATGTCATTACCCTTGCACCCGCTAACCCTCGTGCGATGAGTGCGGAAGCATTGGCTGCCCACTGGACAAGACTTGGTACAAGTGCGGAAGCGATGGCGGATGCGGATGCAGCTCTTGAAAAGGCGCTTGGGATGCTCGGCAGCGATGGTGCCCTGCTGATTTGCGGATCGCTTTATCTGGCGGGAGAATTACGTCCGCTTATCCTAAATTTGCTTCATATAAAATAAAAACGGCTTGTCCGCAAATTTCGAGCAAAATTTTAAAGGAAATCCCTTATCGTTATAGATAAGGGATTTTTTATTGCATATAAATAGAAATCCGGTGTATAACGTACAACTGTTTTGCCAATACTATAAGATTATACTAAAATCCATTAAAAACGTGGAATCACGTTTTTATAGCGCGAAGCGCGTTGGACTTTGCATGAGACGAGTTTTGCGCTTAAAATAAGCGTAAAATAAGCACGGCAAGCCGGGCGTTCTCCAATTAAAATATACATTTTAATTGGAGAGTAGTATTACATAAAAGCAATGGAGGTAACGGTATGGGCGTCAGACTAATTTTGAGGGAGAGCGAGTTGACCGCGGTACTCAGCGGTGAGATTGACCATCACTCCGCGCGGGAAATTCGCGGTGCAATCGACGAAGCGGCAGCGAAGGTAAAGCCGAAGCTTTTAATACTCGACTTTTCCGGGGTACAGTTTATGGACAGCTCCGGCGTGGGGCTTATCATGGGGCGCTGCAAGCTGATGCAGCTTTGGAACGGTAGGGTTAAAATTGCAAATTTACAGCCTAAAATTGAAAAAATCGTAAACCTCGCGGGCTTGAATCAGCTCTGCAGTATTGTAAAGGATGTGAAAATCAATGAAGCCAACGAATGAGATGTCTGTTTCTTTTTTAAGCTGCTCGGCAAACGAATCTTTTGGCAGGGCGGCTGTCGCGGCGTTTGCGGCTCAGCTTGACCCGACCATCGATGAACTCAGCGATATCAAAACGGCGGTCTCCGAAGCCGTCACCAATTGTATTGTTCACGCTTACCGAGATTCCATTGGTGTTATTTACATAAACTGCAAATTGTATGACAACGGCAGAATTGCAATCAGAATACGTGACAAAGGCTGTGGTATCGAAGATATTGGACAAGCCATGCAGCCATTATTTACGACGGCGGGTGATGAGCGTGCGGGGCTGGGTTTTGCGGTAATGGAAAGCTTTATGGATAAGCTGAAAGTAACTTCAAAGGTAGGCCATGGAACCTCTGTTACCATGAATAAAACAATCGAACGCCGTCCGATGCAAAAGACGAATTGAGAAAATGGATAGAAATCAAATTATCAGCGAAAATATTGGCCTTGTCCACGCCTGCGCCAAACATTTTAAGGGACGTGGGATGGAATATGACGACCTTTTTCAGGCGGGGTGCCTTGGTCTTGTCAAGGCTGTCGATAATTTCGACAGCGAAAGGGGCGTTAAATTCTCCACTTACGCTGTGCCGGTGATTCTCGGTGAAATCAGGCGGCTTTTCCGGGACGGCGGCGCTGTGAAAATTGGCCGCGGTTTAAAGGAACTTGCTATGCGTGCTTCGCGTGAGGCGGCGGCTTTCAGTGAAAGAGAGGGGAGATCGCCCACGGTCGGCGAACTTGCCGAAATACTTCAGGTCGAACCTGCCGAAGCTGCACAGGCGCTTGGTGCTTCACAGTTTCCGCTTTCGCTTACAGCTTCACCGGAGGACGGCGGCGGTCAGATTGATATTAGTATCGATGCCGGCGATGATAAAATCGCAGAGCTTTTATCTTTAAAGCAAGTAGTAACAGAGCTTGAGCCAAAGGACAGGAGTATTATTGTTTTTCGTTATTTCAAAAGCCGCACGCAAATGCAAACAGCTGCCGCACTCGGTATGACGCAGGTACAGGTTTCGCGGCGGGAAAAAGCAATCCTTAGCCAGCTACGCGCAAAACTTTCCTGATCCACTCTCCACAAATTATACAATACAAAAACGAGTTCGTAACATAAGGTGTTTTTTCACCTCTCTGTTACGAACTCGTTTTATTCAGCATTCATTATCGGTAAGATCTTTCAAATCATATGGGGTTTGCTGATATACATAATAATTAAGCCAGTTGATAAATAGGAGGTTTGCGTGACTTCGCCATACAAACGGCGGTTCCCGCGTAATGTCATCGTTTGGAAAGTAATTTTGGGGAATAAGAGGATGCATCCCTTTTTTCAGGTCTCTCAAATATTCATTGGCAAGCGTATCCTGATCATATTCCAAATGACCTGTAATAAAAAACTGCCTGCCGTTCTTTCTTGCAACCATATGAACCCCGGCAGTATCAGAAGTTGTTAATACAATTAGATCATCATGTTTTTCAATATCCGCAAGCCGTACTTCGGTATTACGGGAATGCGGTGCGTAAAAAGTATTGTCAAACCCCCTTACCAGCGGATGCATGCTTTCAAGTACTGTATGACGAAAAATTCCAGAAAGCTTTTGTGGTAATTGATATTTTGGAATACCAAAATGATAATAAAGCCCAGCCTGTGCCCCCCAGCAGATATGCATCGTAGAATACACATTTCGACGACTCCATGCCATAATTTCGCAAAGCTCATTCCAATAGTCAACTTCTTCAAAAGGCATATTCTCAATTGGTGCGCCAGTAATAATCATTCCGTCAAATTTTTCTTCTTTTATTTCGTCAAAATTCTTATAAAATGTATTAAGATGAGAAGAAGAAGTATTTTTTGAAACATGGGTGGCCATCTGCATCAGTTCCACATCAACTTGAAGAGGTGTATTGCTCAAAAGACGCAGAAGTTGCGTTTCGGTATCAATTTTAATCGGCATCAGATTCAGTATCACGATTTTCAGCGGGCGAATATCCTGCGCCATTGCACGCTGATTTGTCATAACAAATATATTTTCCGACTCAAGCACTTCAACGGCCGGAAGATTTTCTTGAATTTTAATCGGCATTTTGATTCCTCCCAAGTATAAACGGTGAATTTATTATAGCAAACATCAGGAAATACTTCAATATCCAACGAAATATCAATAAGATTGAAAAAACTTTCAAAAAAGCGTTGACAAACCATATTGTACATGGTATTATAGCTAAGCCGTCGAAAAAGCGGGAACAAAATACTTGACAAGCTCACCTAATCGTGGTAAGATATTAAGTATTCTCCTGTGAAATATGACGGAGATTTAGGACCTTGAAAATTAAACAACGTAAAAGAATTAAGGAACCCGTAATTTATTTGAGAGTTTAAATGTACTTTCGGACAAGAGTTGGTTGTCACTCTTAAAAAGACAACAAAAATACACGTTAGTGTATCGTATTTTAGAGCTATTCAAAGACTCTGAAGTAGTTATAAACACTCGCAAGAGTGATTATATACAATATTTTAGAGAGTTTGATCCTGGCTCAGGACGAACGCTGGCGGCGTGCCTAACACATGCAAGTCGAACGAAATTAAGTTTGACACCGAACACTTAGTTTGGTGAAAAGACACTGAGTAGTCGGTGTTGAACTTAATTTAGTGGCGGACGGGTGAGTAACGCGTGAGTAACCTGCCTTTCAGAGGGGGATAACGTCTGGAAACGGACGATAATACCGCATAACATATTTGAGTCACATGGCTTGAATATCAAAGGAGCAATTCACTGAAAGATGGACTCGCGTCCGATTAGCTAGTTGGTGAGATAAAAGCCCACCAAGGCGACGATCGGTAGCCGGACTGAGAGGTTGAACGGCCACATTGGGACTGAGACACGGCCCAGACTCCTACGGGAGGCAGCAGTGGGGGATATTGCACAATGGAGGAAACTCTGATGC